>TARA_R100000935_G_scaffold6405_2_pt1 | contig 22042 bp, 15 predicted proteins | sample TARA_R100000935 | Tara Oceans TARA_R100000935 (sample SAMEA2621502) | marine metagenome | biome: marine biome (ENVO:00000447); feature: surface water layer (ENVO:00002042); material: "saline water (ENVO:00002010), including plankton (ENVO:xxxxxxxx)" | depth 5 m
AAGGCCTGCTCCCATAGAGGAGGCGGCTACCGCGCGGCGGTGTCGTCACGCCGCCGCAACCACCAGATCGTCAGCAGGATCGCCGGCACGCCGAGCAGCGCGGCGTAGTTGAAGAACACCGTGTAGCCGGACGCTTCCACCACCTCGCCGGAGAAGCCGCCGATGAACTTGCCCGGCAGGGTCATCAGCGAGCTGAACAGGGCGTACTGCGTGGCGCTGAAGTTGCGGTTGGTGAGGCTCGACATAAAGGCGATCAGCGCCACGTTGGCGAAGCCGCCGAACAGGTTATCGGCGCTGATCACCGCCGCCAGCCAGGCCAGTGACACCCAGCGCACCTGCTCCGGATCCACCGGCACCTCGGTAACCGGCGAATAGGTGGCCATCACCGCGAACAGCAGGTTGGTCAGCGCCACCCCCACGGCCCCCACCAGCAGGGAGCGGCCCAGGCCGTAGCGCAGCACCGCGAGCCCGCCCACGGCGGAGCCCAGCATGGTCATGAAGAAGCCGAAGAACTTGGCCACCGTGGCGATCTCGTTCTTGGTGTAGCCGATGTCCAGGTAGAAGGGGTTGGCCATCACACCCATGGTGATGTCGCTGATCCGGTAGATCGCCACCAGCGCCAGCAGGCCCAGGGCGATCCGCCCGTAGCGACCGAAGAAGTCCCGGAACGGGGCGATCAGGGCGGTTTCCAGCCACTGTTTCGGGTCGCGCCCAAAGCTTTCCCGGGGCGGCGTATTCGGCTCGCGGATAATCAGGGTGGTGACGATGCCCACGCCCATCAGCCAGGCCATGGCGTGGTAGGCGCCGTTCCAGGAGTCGTAGCTGGCGATGTAGAAAGCCCCGGCGCCGGCCACCAGCATGGCGGTGCGGTAGCCGAAGATGTAGGTGGCGGCCATGGCGCCCTGGAAGGACTCGTCGGCGGAATCGATGCGGTAGGCGTCGATGCAGATGTCCTGGGTGGCGGAGCAGAACGCCACCAGCAGCGCCAGCTGGGCGAAGCGCTCCAGGTGGCCCACCGGCTCCACCAGCGCCATCGCCGCCAGCGACAGCGCGATGCCCACCTGGGCCAGCAGCAGCCAGCCGCGCCGCTGGCCGAACAGGCGGTTCAGCAGCGGCAGCTTGAGCCGGTCCACCACCGGCGCCCAGAACACCTTGATGGAAAACATGATGCCCACCCAGCTGAAGTAGCCGATGGCGGCCCGGTCCACGTCCGCGTCCGCCAGCCAGGCGGACAGGGTGGAGAACACCAGCAGGTAGGGCAGCCCCGCGGAGAACCCCAAGAACAGCATCACCACCACGCGGGGGTGGCTGTAGAGCTGCCAGGCGGTGCGGAACGTATCGCTCAGGGGAGGCATGGCTTTCCCGTACTTATTCGGATCGGTCGGCGAAAGCGGACATAGTCCCGGTTTGCGCGGCGCAGCACAACACGGGCCCGGGAACATTTAACAACCGCCGCCGCCCCGGACGCCACGCCGCGATTGTGGCCGGCCGCCGGCGCGCCTAGCATAGCGCCATGACCACGCCAGCCTCCCCCGACCACGCCGAACCCTGGTACCTGCTGGGCGCCGGCAACATGGGCCTGCTCGCCGCCCACTACCTGCAGCGCGCCGGCTTCACCGTCATCGCCCTGCGCCGCGACCACATGCCGATCCTGGAACGCACCCTGATTCTCCCGAATGGCGACCCGGTGTCACTGCAACTCCGCTGCCAGCGCCCGCCCGCTAGCGAAACGGAGCCGCTTGTGGGAGCGGGCCCCGCCCGCGAAAGGGAGCGAAGTTGTGCGAGCGGGCCCCGCCCGCGAAAGGCAAGCGAAGCTTGCCGGCAGCATCCCAGAGCCCGCTCTAACGACAGCACCAACAACGTCTCTGGTATCCCGCCGGCCGGCTCTGCCGGCCTTTCGCGGGCAGGGCCCGCTCCTACAAGGCCAGCCCCCATCCGGCGGCTGGTGGTGGCCTGCAAGGCGCCGTTTTCGGCGGCAGCGCTGGGCGGGCTGCCGCTGGCGGCGGACGCCACCGTGCTGCGGCTGCAGAACGGCCTGGGCAGCCTGGACGGGTTGCTGCCCGCCGGCGCGCGCAGGGTTGAGGTGGTCAGCGCCTCGGCGGTGAAGCGCGACGGCGACGCCCACCGGGTGGTCGCCGAGAATGACACCTGGATGGGGGAAAGCGGCGCGCCCGGTGGTCCGGGGACAGGCGCCACTGAGCCACCGGCCTGGTTCGGCACCCTGGCCGGGCACTGGCCGAAACTGCACTGGCCGCGCGACTTCCGCCACCGCCAGTGGCGCAAGCTGGTCGGCAACGCGGTGATCAACCCGCTCACCGGCCTGCACGACGTGGCCAACGGGCACATCTTCGAGGACCCGGCGCTGGCCGCCGAGGCCGAACAACTGGCCCGCGAAGCGGACCGGGTACTCACCGCCCTGGACCCCACCTGGCCCGGCGACTCCCTGCCCGGCGTCCGCGCCCTGGCCGAAGCCACCGCCGGCAACACCTCCTCCATGCGCGCCGACATGCAGGCCGGCGCCGTCACCGAAATCGACGCCATCAACGGCTGGCTGCTGCGCCAGGCGGAAGCGCTTGGCATCCCCCTCCCCGCTCACTGCCGCATCATCGTGGCAGTCCACGCCCGGCATCCAGAACTCTGACGGTCTGACGACGCACTCTTTGTGCGAGCGGGCCTTGCCCGCGAAAGGCCGGCAAAGTCGGCCGGCGGGATACCAGAGACGCTGTTTGTGCTGTCGTTAGACAGACCACTGGCATCCTGCCGGCAAGCTTCGCTTGCCTTTCGCGGGCAGGGCCCGCTCCCACAAACCCCGCCAAAGTTGTGCCGGGGCCGGCGTTGCTCTATGTTTGCCACCGCTTCAGGTGTACGGGAAGCCGGTGAAAGGCCGGCGCTGCCCCCGCAACGGTATGAGGTAGCCGTTACCACAACGCCACCAGGCACGTCCTGGGAAGGCGGTAACGGCGCCACCCCTCGAGCCCGGAGACCGGCCTGTCGCCACTGGCGCGCCCCCGCCGACCACGGCCGGGGCGCACCCCATGTACGGAGGGTGCATCGGGAGGACAATACTATGCATACCCACCCCCTTAAGCTGGCTTTGGCCATGGCTTGCCTGTACGGGCCTGTTACTCAGGCCGCTCAGTCCGTCAACGATGAGACCGACAATCTGCTCACCCCGGTGGAGGTCACCGGTTCGCGCACCGCCAGCGTGGCGCGGGAGCTGCCCACCGGCACCCTGATCCTGGATCGCGACACCATCGAGGCGATGCCCGCCAACAATCTGGCGGACGTGCTGGACACCCTGGGCGGCGTCCAGGTGCGCCGCAATTTCGGCATCAACGGCGCCCGCGCCACCATTGATATGCAGGGCTTCGGCGCCAACGCCACCTCCAACACCCTGGTGCTGCTCAACGGCCGCCGCTACAGCAACGTGGACCTGTCCGGCCCGGACATCGCCTCGATCCCGCTGGCGGCGATCGAGCGCATCGAAGTGCTGCCCGGGGCCGGCGCCGCGCTGTACGGCAACGGCGTGGTCGGCGGCGCGGTCAACATCGTCACCCGCGAGCGCTACCGGAATCAGGCCGGCGTGGAAGTCACCGGCGGCAGCTTCAGCACCACCGGCGGCGGCCTGTGGGCCACCGGCCACCATCAGGACGAAGGCGGCGGCGACAACCACACCAGCGCCGCTGCCTCGGTGCAGGCCCTGCACAGCGACGGCTACCGGGAGAACAACGACCTGCAGCAGCGCAACGCCTTCGCCGACCTGCGCACCCGCCGCGACGACCTGACCTTCTATTTGACCGCCACCGGCGAGCGCCAGAACCTGGACCTGCCCGGCGGTCGCACCGTCAACCTGGCCACCGGCGAGAACCTGTTCGAGGACGATCCGGACGGCGCCAACACCCCCTATGACTGGGCCGACCAGGACACCGTCACGGTGATGCCGGGCATGAACGTGCGCATCGGTGATCACAGCCGCCTGCATCTGGATTTCTCCGGCCGCCGCAAGGAACAGAGCTATTACTTTTTTGATCCGGGCTTCCCGACCTATGGCGAAACCGACGTGGACAGCTACAGCGTCAACCCGCGCTTTACCAGCCAGTTCCAGGCCGCCGGCCTGACCCACAACACCACGGTGGGCTGGGATTTGTACGACTACCGCCTGGAGAACCGCAGCGCCGCCGGCAAAGGCGACATCGGCGACCCCACCAGCACCAAGGACCTGGACCAGCGGCAAACCGCCTGGTATTTCCACGACGTGATGACCCTGGACCGCTGGTCGTTCACCCTGGGCGCGCGCCGACTGAACGTGGACACCGAGACCGAAACCACCGGCTTCAGCGCCGGCCAGGGCGAGGACAGCCAGGACGCGGAAATGTACGAAGGCGGCGTGCGCTACCACTTCGACGGCGGCCTGGACGTGTTCGCCGGTGCCCAGCGCAGCGTGCGCATCGTCAACGCCGACGAAATCACCCCGGACGACGAACTGCTGGAGCCGCAAACCGGCGAGCAGTACACCCTGGGCGCCAGCTGGCAAAAAGGTATCCAGACCTCGACGCTGACCGCCTGGCAGGGGCGCTTCGACAACGAAATCGTCTTCAATCCTTATGCCGGCGGCTTCGGGTCCAACGTCAACCTGGAAGACCGCACCCTGCGCCGTGGCGTGAGCCTGAACAGCCGCTGGCGGCTGGACCGCCACCTCACCCTGGTGCTCAACGGCACCCTGCAACGGGCCGAGTTCGACGAGGGCGAATGGGAAGGCAACGACGTGCCGCTGGTGTCGCGCCAGCTGTTCTACGCCCAGGCCAACTGGCAGGCGCTGCCCTGGCTGGAGCTGTCCCTGGCGCACCGCTACGTGGGCAAGCGCCGCTTCGACAACGACCAGCCCAACGACTTCCAGCAGATCGACAGCTACCGGATGACCGACCTGGAAGCCACCGCCCGCTATCAAAATGCCTACTTGCGCATCGGGGCCTATAACCTGGAGGATGAACTGGCGGCGGATTACGGCGTCAAAGCCACCAACAACCTCAGTTATAACGCCTACCCCCTGCCGGAACGGCACTACCGGGTAAGCCTCGGAATGGAATTCTGACCATGAGCGACGGCAAGGACGACAAAACCCGCATCAACCGGGTGATCACACGCAGCGGCGACGACGGCCGCACCGGCCTGGCCGACGGCAGCCGGATCGCCAAGGATCATCCGCGCATCCAGGCCCTGGGTGCGCTGGACGAGCTGAACAGCGGCCTGGGCGTGCTGCGCGCCCGGGCCCTGGACGACGATCTGGACGCGTTGCTGGAGCGGGTCCAGCACCTGCTGTTCGATCTGGGCGGCGAACTGGCGGTGCCCGGCACCGTCACCCTCACCGACGACGATCTCGTGGAAGTGGAATCCCAGGCCGACATGCTCAACGCGGAACTGGCGCCGCTCAAGGAATTCGTGTTGCCCGGCGGTCATCCCGACGCCGCCTGGTGCCATCACTGCCGCACGGTGGCCCGGCGCGCCGAACGGGACCTGATCGCGGTCGGCGACGACGACCAGATCAACCCGGTCAGCCGCGCCGTGCTCAACCGCGTCGGCGATCTGCTGTTCGTGATGGCCCGCGCCATCAACCTGCGTACCGGCACCGATGAGCCGCAATGGGTGCGTCGCCAGGATCGTTAACGGCCTTGTGGGAGCGGGCCTTGCCCGCGAAAGGGTGGCTTATAGCCACCCGGCAGGGATACCAGAAGCGTTGTTGGCACCATCGTCGGAAAGGCCTCTGGAATCCTACCGGGAGCTTCGCTCCCTTTCGCGGGCAAGGCCCGCTCCCACAAATTGGCTACCACCCATCATGAACAATTTTGCTTCGAGGCCTCTCAAACTAAACGGATAGCCGTTAAGAATCAGGCGGTTATTCCTCCTGCAATACTCTAAAAAATCCAGCAAAAAACGGGACATATTAATCGCCGACAGCGCCCAGACCTCCGGGCGTTTATCAATTCTTGGTATGCCATCAACCGTACGCCCCGGGAAGCCGACCTGGTAAAACCCTACCCGTTCACATAGGAAATGCAGATCCAGCTTTGCTTCCCAGCTGTACGCCTGGAAAATTCGGCCAAGCGAATAAGAAACCCGGCTGTCCATCATCATCATATCGGGTATAAGGCAGCCCCATACCTTAGACCAGCCGGAGTTCATATAGATGACTCCTTCATGGTCACCGACTTTCAAAAGAGCAACATGCTCTCTTATCACTCTCAGCAAGGACCGCGACTCATAAAGTTTCTCAACGGTAGGTTTGTTGTGCCTTCTCAAGCCGACTGGATAATAAACCCTTGCCCAGTCCATGATCGCCGATACAGCGGCCAAGCAACGGTCCTCGTCTTCCTGATCCAACGCCAGGGCCAGCTCGTTGCCGGCCACCGAAAGAGTATGCGTGGCATCGGATAGCGAAACACCGGTGCCATGCCGGTCATGGAGCCATTGATACTTTTGCCTCAGACTGAAGCGCCAGAAGTACTCCGAATTACAGGCTTCCAAACGCAACGCTAGAAAGTGGAATAAATCTTCCTCAAACTCCGCACCTTCCACCTTCATTGCTTGGCGAAGAACCGCGCTTTTGGACTCGGTCAGATGGAAAACGCATTGTTTGAGATCGGCGAGCCTGTCGTAACGGCGTGGATCCTTGAGCTGGTAAAACCGGTCATGGGCACCCGCACTGTCACTGCAGAACTTCTGAATAAAGCGCAGACAAGAGAATGTCTTACCGGGAGCCGAGATACCAGGTATCGAAAAGCTCGCAAGATCAAGAAGATCTTTATAGCCAAAAGACTTTGGCAGCCTCCCCGCGTTCCGGAACATGATGTCATGATGGAACATGCGCTTTTCTATCTTCGGGTCTTTACGCGGAAATGTCATACTCTTCCAGAAACCGGTAATTATTCTCTAGCCAGTGCTGGAAACGGCGGCGTAGTTCTTCGTCGCTGGGCACCGGCACCTGTATCCATTCGCAGCGTTGACGCACGCCCAGCCGGAACGCTTCGAACGCGCCGTGCCGGCGCATGGAAAACCATTTCTTTTGCCCGCGCTGCGCGGTCACCGAGACGTTGATGCCCTTGGGTTTTTGGCGGCGCGTGACGGTGATACCGATGATGCCGAAGCTGTTGTCTTTAGGTTTCAGGCTGCCCAGTTCATTGACGGAGACACGTCTCAGCTTCGGCGGCGCTCCGAGAGTGCCCCAACGCTTGAGTGCTCCCAACTGTGCATCCCGCCAGTCCAAAGCCGCGCCGAGGGCGGCGTATTTATCCCGATACCGACTGTCTCTGAAGCACTTCCTGAACTGCTTTCTACGACCCTTTTCGTCGACATAGGGCAGTGCACACCACCAGAATTTGCAGGCCTCCTTTCGGTAAACGTAGAGGTGCCGATTCCCCGTTTTTTCCGTATCAATATCGTCCATTTTTCAAGAAATCCTTATTATAGGAACAATTTTATCTGTCCCATTTTTTATATTTTTTTGTGCGCGAAAACCTAACATCACCCTGACATCAACTTCCACATTAATTTTAATAAGGAGACAGACCCGGCAGTCATATATATTCAGGGATTTGCTTGTCGCGGGCTGGGCCCGCTCCCACAGGCGATTTTGAAAGAATGTGCAAGGCGCTGGGTCGCGGGGCCGGCAGGGCTTAGACTGGCGGTTCCGTTATTCTGGCGAGGTCCGCCGGCCGACCATGGGCATACGCAACAAGCTTTTCCTCACCTTTCTCGGCACCTTCGTGGTGCTGATCGTGGCCGCCAGCGGTTTCTATTTCTTTGCGTTCGAGCAGAGCCTGCGCAAGTACATCGACGAGCGCCAGCAGGCCCAGGTGGAGCGCCTGGCTGACCACCTGGGCGTGCTGTACGCGCAACGGGGCAGCTGGGACTTCCTGCTCAGCGACCCGCGGGTGCTGGGCCGGCTCTACTGGCTGGCCGGCGACCGCAATACCGACACCGAGCCGGGCAAGCGGGACCGCCGCGACGCGCCCCGCCATCTGACTCTGCTGACGGCGGACCGGCGCCCGTTGATCGGCCCGCCGCCGACGCAACAGTTCAGCCGCCTGGTGCCGATCCGCACCGACAACGATCTGGTGGGCTGGCTGGCCTACCCCGACCAGGAAGCGATCCGCGACAAGCTTGACCGGCGCTTCCAGGAGCGCCAGCTCAATTTCGCCGGCTGGATGGCTCTGGTGGGCCTGGCCCTGTCGCTGCTGGTGTCCTGGCTGCTGGCGCGCCACCTGGTGGCGCCGGTAACGGCACTCAGCGCCCACACCCGCAAGCTGCGCGAGGGCGACTACCAGACCCGGCTGGGCAGCCGGCGCCGCGACGAGCTGGGGGATCTGATCCGCCATGTGGACAGCCTGGGCGAGCGCCTGGACCAGGGCCAGAAAGCCCGCCAGCGCTGGTTTTCGGACATCGCCCACGAGCTGCGCACGCCGTTGTCGGTGCTGCAGGGCGAGCTGGAAGCGGTGGTCGACGGCGTGCGGCCGCTCAACCACGAGACCATCGCCGCGCTGGAATCCGAGGTGCGCCAGCTCACCCATCTGGTCAACGACCTGCATGACCTGGCCCTGGCCGACGCCGGCAACCTGCGCTATCACTTCACCGCGCTGGATCTGGACACGCTCTGCGAAGACGCCGTGGACGCGGTGCGCCCGGCGCTCGGCCGCCGCCGCGTGCGCCTGCGCACCGACCTGAGCCCGGCGCGGGTCAACGGCGACCCGGTGCGCCTGCGCCAGCTGCTGGACAACCTGCTGCAGAACAGCCTCAAGTACACCGACGAAGGCGGCGAGGTGCACCTTACCCTGGGCTGCGACGGCGACGACTGGCGCCTGACGCTGAACGACAGCGCCCCCGGCGTGCCCGACGACGCCCTGCCGAAACTGTTCGATCACCTCTACCGGGTGGAAAGCTCGCGCAACCGCCAGACCGGCGGCGCCGGCCTGGGGCTGGCCATCGCACGACGCATCGTCGAAGCGCACGGCGGCACGATGGAGGCCGACCATAGCCCCCTGGGCGGTCTCAGAATCACGGTGCGGTTGCCATTGTAGGAGCGGGCCTCGCCCGCGAAAGGGAGCGAAGCGCCCGGCAGGATTCCAGAGAGGCTGTTTGTACCGCTGTTAGAGAGGGCTCTGGGATCCTGCCGGGTGGCTATAAGCCACCCTTTCGCGGGCAGGGCCCGCTCCCACAAGCCCGCTCCCACAGAGAACGGAAGGAACAACGCATGGCGAAAATTCTGATCGTCGAGGATGAGCCCCGGCTGGCGCAATTGCTGGCGGACTATCTGCGCCACAGCCATTTCGAGCCGGAGCAGACCGGCAGCGCCGCCGACGCCGAGCAGCGCGTGCGCGACGGCGACTTCGACGCCGTGCTGCTCGACCTGATGCTGCCCGACGGCGACGGCATGGAAGTGTGCAAGGCGATCCGCCGTTTCTCTCAAGTGCCGATTCTGATGATCACCGCCCGGGTGGAAGAGGTGGACCGCCTGCTGGGCCTGGAGATCGGCGCCGACGACTACATCTGCAAGCCGTTCAGCCCCAGGGAAGTGGTGGCGCGGGTCAAGGCGGTGCTGCGCCGCGCCGGTAACGCCGCCCAGCCCCCGGCCGAGGGCGGCCTGGCCCTGGACCGGCACCGCTTCGAGGCGGTCCACGACGGCGCCCGGGTGGCGCTCACCGCGATCGAATTCGAGCTGCTGGCGGCGTTGTCCCGCCAGGCCGGGCGCATCTGGACCCGCGACCAGCTGATGGACGTGATCTACTCCGACCACCGGGTGGTGTCCGACCGCACCATCGACAGCCATATCCGCAAGTTGCGGCGCAAACTCAGCGAAGGCCTGACCGGCGACCACGACTGGATCGGCAGCGTCTATGGCGTCGGTTATCGATTGCAAAATCCTGATGAAGAAACTTGAACCCGGTCAGCCGTAAGCGACAAACTGCAAGCCACAAGCAGGCCGTTCTGGCGGCGAAGCCTCGGCTTGCTTGTGGCTTGTGGCTTGCAGCCTGAAGCTTGTAGCGATGTTTCCACATTCGCTGCATCGTGGCTGCACAATGTAAGGCCAATCTATAAGGGAATCCGGATACTCCGGAGCGTTACTCAAGGAGCAAGACGATGAAAAAACTGATGATTGTCACGCTGACCCTGTTCTCCGCCGCGGCCTTCGCCGGCTCACCGATGGAAAAAGGCGCCGACCGCCACGTTCAGAGAATGACCCAGGAACTGAACCTCAGCGAGGAGCAGCAGCAGGAAGTGCGCGAAATCTACCGCGAGAAAGGCGAAGAGATGCGCGAACTGCACAAGGAAACCCAGGAAGAGATTCGTGATGTTCTGAACGAGGAGCAGCGCGCCCAGTACGAACAGCACCAGAAAGACCGTATGGAAAAATGGCAGGAAAAGAAGGAAAAGTGGAAAGAGCGCCACGGTAATAACTGATAGCGCCCTCTCTTTTCTTCAAAAAAAACCCGGCCTCAGGCCGGGTTTTTTATGCCACAGCATTTCCGTTACAACAGGGCGCGCCGCATGTCGCCGAGCAGGCCGCTGAGGTAGGTGGTGAAGCGCGCCGCGTCGGCGCCATCGATCACCCGGTGGTCGTAGGAGAACGACAGCGGCAGCATCAGCCGGGGCTGGAAGGCGTTGCCGTCCCACACCGGTTTGGTGTCGGAACGGCTGACGCCGAGAATCGCCACCTCCGGCCAGTTGACGATGGGCGTAAAGGCGGTGCCGCCGATGCCGCCCAGCGACGAGATGCTGAAGCTGGCGCCCTTCATATCCGCCGGTGACAGTTTGCGGTCGCGGGCCTTGGCCGCCAGCTCACCGATTTCCGTGGCGATCTGGCTGAGCCCTTTCTTGTCCGCGTCGCGCAGCACCGGCACCACCAGGCCGTTGGGCGTGTCCACGGCGATGCCGATATGCACATAGTCCTTCAGGATCAGTGCCTCACCGGACGGTTCCAGCGAGCTGTTCACCCTGGGGAATTTGCGCAACGCCCGCGCGCAGGCCTGCACCAGAAACGCCAGCATGGTGAGCTTGACGCCCTCTTTTTCCAGCGCCTTGTTCTGGCTTTTGCGGAACGCTTCCAGCTCGGTGATATCCGCCTCGTCGAACTGGGTGACGTGGGGAATGGTGACCCAGCTGCGATGCAGATTGCGGGCTGCCACCTTGCGCAGCTTGTTGAGCTCATCCCGTTCCACCGGACCGAATTCGCTGAAGTCGATCTCCGGCAGGTCCGGGGCGCCGCCACCGCCGGCGGCGGCCGGCTGTTCCATGCGCTGCTTGATGTGGGCGTGCACGTCTTCCTTGAGAATGCGGTCCTTGGGGCCGCTGGGCGGCACGGCGCCAAGGTCGACGCCGGTTTCCCGGGCCAGCTTGCGCACCGCCGGACCGGCGTGCACGTCCTTGGACGGGCGGCTGGCGGCGGCGGCGCCGGATTTGGCCGGGTGTTCGCCGATGCCCGTGGTCTCTTTGCCGGTGGAGGTTTCCGAGGATTGAGAGGTTTCTTCTGACTGTTCGCGGGCAGGCCCGCTCCCACCAGACTTGCTCTCACCAGGCTTGCTGTCGCCAGACTTCTGTTCGGCGGGCTGGTCATCACTGGATTCGTCTTCGCCACCGCCGGTGGTTTCCAGCACCATCAATTCGGTGCCGGAGGTGATCTTGTCGCCGGTTTTCACCAGCAGCTTTTTCACCGTGCCGGCGGCCGGGCTGGGGATTTCCAGGGACGCCTTGTCGGATTCCAGCACCAGAATGGTCTGCTCCGCTTCCACGGCGTCGCCTTCGCTCACCGACAGCTCGATGATTTCCGCTTCGTCGATGTCGCCCAGGTCCGGGGCGGGGATGGTTTCCTCGCGGGTGCCGCCGCTCTCTTTTTTCGCCGGCTTCTCGTCCGCTTTCGGTTCGGCCTTCTCTTCCTTTTCGCCCTGCTCGTTGTCTCCGGACTGAGCCTTTTCCGCCGCCGGCTCGTTTTCCGGTTCGTCGCCGGAGGACTGGTCGTCTTCGGCACCGCCGTCGCCGGCTTCGGTGTCCAGCTCCAACAGGGGGTCGCCTTCCTTGACCCGGTCGCCGGCTTTCACCAGCAGTTCGAGAACGGTGCCGGCTTTCGGGCACGGCACTTCCACGGACGCTTTGTCGGACTCCAACACGACAATGGTGTCTTCGGCTTCGACGCTGTCGCCTTTTTTGACGGACACCTCGATGACGTCAACAGGATCACTGCTGCCCACATCGGGTACCCGGATGGTTTCCTTGCTCATGGCAGGCTCCTTATGAGATCACCGGGTAGGGTTTTTCCGGGTCGATGCCGTATTTCTGGATCGCTTCCTTAACGGTGGCGGCGTCCACTTCGCCTTCGTCCTTGAGGGCGCTGAGCGCCGCCAGGACCACGAAGTAACGGTCCACTTCAAAGAAGTGCCGCAGCTTGGCGCGCGAATCACTGCGCCCGTAGCCGTCGGTGCCCAGCACCCGGTAGGGCGCTTTGATCCAGGGTCGGATCTGGTCGGCGTAGGCTTTGATGTAATCCGTGGAGGCGATCACCGGACCCTGGCGCTTGTCCAGGCACTGCTCCACCCAGGTGGGCGCGATCTTCATATCCGGCTTGAGCAGGCGGTCGCGGTCGGCGCGCAGGCCTTCGCGGCGCAGCTCGTTGAAGCTGGTGACGCTCCATACGTCTGCGGCCACGCCGAAGTCCTCGCGCAGCAGCTCCGCCGCCGCTTCCACTTCGCGCAGGATGGTGCCGGACCCGAGCAGCTGCACCCGCTTGGCTTTCTTGCCGCCTTTGCCCTTGCCTTCGCGCAGCAGGTACATGCCCTTGCGGATGCCTTCCTCGGCCCCCTTGGGCATGGCGCCGTGCAGGTAGTTTTCGTTCATCAGCGTCAGGTAGTAGAAGACGCTCTCTTCCTCCTCGTACATGCGGCGCAGGCCGTCCTGCAGAATCACCGCCAGCTCGTAGGCGTAGGTCGGGTCGTAGCTGACGCAGTTGGGCACCGTGCTGGTGAGCACGTGGCTGTGCCCGTCCTGGTGCTGCAGGCCTTCGCCATTGAGGGTGGTGCGCCCGGCGGTGCCGCCCAGCAGGAAGCCGCGCGCCTGGCTGTCGCCGGCGGCCCACCAGAAGTCCCCGGTGCGCTGGAAGCCGAACATGGAGTAGTAGATAAAGAACGGAATCAGCGTGAAGTCGTGCACGCTGTAACTGGTGGCGGCGGCCATCCAGCCGGACATGGAGCCGGCTTCGTTGATGCCCTCCTCCATGATGCGGCCTTTCTTGTCTTCACGGTAATACATCACCTGGCCGGCGTCCTCGGGCTCATAGCGCTGGCCCTTGGACGAATAAATACCGAGCTGACGGAACATGCCCTCCATGCCGAAGGTACGCGCCTCGTCGGGGACGATCGGCACCACCCTATCGCCGATGCTCTTGTCCTTCACCAGGGTGCTGAGCATGCGCACGAACGCCATGGTGGTGGAAATCTCCCGGTCGCCGCTGCCTTCCAGGAAGGATTCAAAGAACTCCAGCTTGGGAATGGTCAGCTTGTTGCTGGCGTGGCGGCGGCGCACCGGCATATAGCCGCCCAGCTTTTCGCGTTGCTCGCGCATGTAGCGCAATTCCGCGGAGTCTTCTTCCGGCCGGTAGTAGGGCACGGTTTCCAGTTCTTTGTCGGTGAACGGCATGTCGAAGCGGTCGCGGAATTCCTTGAGGCTTTCCAGATCCATCTTTTTCATCTGGTGGGTCTTGTTGACCGCCTCGCCGGCGCCGGTGGCGTAACCCTTGACAGTTTTCGCCAGGATCACCGTGGGCTGACCGGTGTGGTTCACCGCCTCATGGTAGGCCGCGTACACCTTGAACGGATCATGGCCGCCGCGATTGAGACGATAGACGTCCTCGTCGCTCATGTGCTCGACCATCTTCTTCAGCTCGGGATACTTACCGAAGAAATGCTCGCGGGTGTAGGCGCCGCCGTTCTTCTTGTAGGCCTGGTATTCGCCGTCCACCGCTTCGTCCATGCGGCGGCGCAGCAGGCCTTCGGAATCCTTCTCCAGCAGCGGGTCCCAGAGCCGGCCCCAGACCACTTTGATCACGTTCCAGCCGGCGCCGCGGAACAGACTCTCCAGCTCCTGGATGATCTTGCCGTTGCCGCGCACCGGCCCGTCCAGGCGCTGCAGGTTGCAGTTAACCACGAAGATCAGGTTGTCCAGTTGTTCGCGGCCGGCCATGGACAGCGCGCCCAGGGATTCCGGCTCGTCCATCTCGCCGTCGCCGAGGAACGCCCACACTTTGCGCTTGCGATCCGGAATCAGCTCCCGGTTCTGCAGGTACTTCATGATGTGCGCCTGGTAGATCGCCTGCATGGCGCCCAGGCCCATGGACACGGTGGGGAACTGCCAGTAATCCGGCATCAGCCAGGGGTGCGGATAGGACGACAGCCCCTCGCCGTCCACTTCCCGGCGGAAGTTGTCCATCTGCTGTTCGGTGATGCGCCCCTCCAGGTAGGAACGGGCGTAAATGCCCGGCGCCGAATGGCCCTGGAAATACACCAGGTCGCCGGGGTTATCCTCGTGGGGGGCTTTGAAGAAGTGGTTGAAGCCGACGTCGTAGAGCGTGGCGGACGACGCGAAGGTGGCGATATGGCCGCCCAGTTCGTCGTCGTTGTCCTTGTTGGCCCGGATCACCATCGCCAGCGCATTCCAGCGCACCAGGGAACGGATGCGTCGTTCCATGTAGATGTCGCCGGGTATCGGGGCTTCGTCTTTGGGGCGGATGGTGTTGAGGTAAGGGGTGTCGAGGTGGGTGCGGATAACGCCCTGTTCCTGGGCTTCATTGGTGAGGGTTTCCAGCAGCCAGCCGGCGCGTTCGGGCCCCTCCTGCTCCAGCACCGATTCCAGTGCCTCGAGCCATTCCCGGGTTTCTTCCGGGTCCACGTCTTCAAAGAAGTTTCTATTGTGCATGGGCGCGCGTCCTTTTTCGCAGTGCCTAGCCGGCGCGGGATCGCCGCGACAGCGGGGTAAACGACGGAAACGGCGCGGGGTATATAGGCCGTCTCGTCACCCGATCATAGCAGCAAGATAAGTTGGGTTCATGTCCATGAAGGTCGCGGGTTCGAACGGTAGGGGCAGACTGCTTGTGGGAGCGGGCCTCGCCCGCGAAAGGCAAGCTCTGCTTGCCGGCAGGATCCCAGAAAGGTGGTTTGTGCCGCCTTTAGAGAGGGCTCTGGAATCCTGCCGGGCGGCCCAGGAGGCCGCCCTTTCGCGGGCAGGGCCCGCTCCCACAATGCTCGCTCCAGCTAGGTGGGCAATACAGCCCAGAGCGCGGCGAAGATCAGCCAGACGGCGAGCGCCCGGAGCATCAGCTCCTGGAGGGCTTCGAGGCGGTTGACGCCGGCCTGGAAGGCGGGCTCGTCGCTGTCCGCGTCGCCGCCGAGGGCGGCGTCGGCGGCCAGGGTGAGCAGGCCGCGGCTGTCGTCGAGGCGCCAGATGCGCCCGCTCACGGCCTGGGCGACCATGCCGAAATGCCCCACCAGGGCCAGCGCCAGGGCGGTCAGGCGCGCCGGGATCCAGGCCAGGGCGATGTCCAGGCTGCGGGCCCAGTCGCTGTGCTCCGGGTGACGGCGCAGCCAGGCGCGATTGAGCACGAACAGCAGCGCCGCGCCGAAGCCCAGCACCGTGACCCAGAACAGCACCGCGAACAGATCGCCGGCGCGCAGCACGAAGCGGTCGGCCAGATCGTTGAACCAGGCCCGCTCGCTGTCCGGGCCGTCATCCAGCGGGCCGGTATCGAACGCCCGGGCGGCGCTGCCGGCCAGGGCGTCGCGGTCGTTCATGCGCCCTCGCACCAGCAGGGTGTCCATGCGCCGGAACTCGCTCTCCACGCCGATCAGCCAGAGCAGCAGCACGCCGCCCAGCAGCAGAGTCAGCAGCGCGCCCGCCAGGCCGCACAGCCAGCTGAACAGCAGCGCCACCAGCAGTGTCGGCAAGGCCACCGCCAGCCACCAGGCCAGCGCGCCGCCGCCCGGCGACAACCGGTCGATAAAGCGCTGATGGCGCTCCTCGCGGGTCAACCAAAGCGGCCAGCCGCCGTCACGACGGCGCAGGGCGAGCACGAGCAGAATAACGAGTAGTTTCATAACTCCGTTTATACCATGTCGGCCAAGGAATTGTAGGAGCGGGCCTTGCCCGCGAAAGGGAGCGAAGCTCCCGGCAGGATGCCAGAGGCCTTTCTAACGACAGCCAAACAGCCTCTCTGGGATCCTGCCGGCCGGTTGCACCGGCCTTTCGCGGGCTAGGCCCGCTCCCACAAGGCCGTCACAGCCGCGTCCAGTCGAAAGCGGGACCGGGGTCGGTTTTGCGCCCTGGGGCGATGTGCTCGTGGCCTGTAATGGCGTCTCTGGAGAGCCGTGGATAGTCGGCGATCAAGCTATCCAGCAACGCCCGCAGAGTAGCGTACTGGGCGTCCTCGAAGGGGACGTGGTCGGCGCCTTCCAGTTCGATGCCGAGGGCGAAGTCGTTGCAGTTGTCCCGGTCGCGCCAGCGGGAGACGCCGGCGTGCCAGGCGCGCTGGTCGCAGGCGACGAACTGCACCAGCTCGCCGTCGCGGCGGATCAGAAAGTGGGAGGACACCTTCAGGTCGCGGATCTCTTCGAAGTATGGGTGTTCGGACGGGTCCAGGCGGTTCTGGAAAAAGGCTTCCACCTGGGGGCCGCCGAACTCTTCCGGCGGCAGGCTGATGTTGTGGATCACCACCAGGGAGATGTCTTCCGGGTCCGGGCGGGCGTTGAAGTTGGGCGACGGCACTTTGCGCGCCTGGTCCACCCAGTGATTGGTGAGCGTCAGCATGGCGCTATTCTCGCGGGCCGGGCCCGCTCCCACAAGGGCCCGCTCGCACAAGACGTCAGGCGCTTTGCAGGCGGCGCAGGTCGCTGATGACCGCTTCCAGGGCGCGGTCGAACAGGGCGCCGTCCTCGATCAGTTTGACCTCGCCGTCGTGGAGCGCCTGGGCCAGGCCGGCGGCGTCGTATTCACGCACCTTGATGCCGCGCCGGTTGATGAACACCAGCTTGGCGCCGTCGCGGATGTTGGCGGCCAACTTGGCGCGCTGCGCGTCCTCGCCGTCGCCGATTTCCAGCCACTGGCCGGCGCGCAGGCGGCGGGCCCGTGCCACCAGCTCGTGGTCGTCGGGCAGCGCCGAGGGGGCCGGCGGCTCGGGCTCCGGCGCCTTGGGCACCGCCACGCGCTCGGTCTCCAGCCCCTTGATCAGGCTGTCGTGGACGGCCAGCAGGTCGTCCAGCAGGGCACGGGTTTCGCCGGCGTCGTACTGAATGGACTCCAGGCCGTGCTCCAGCGCGCGCACCACTTTCGGGCTCAGGTCGCGCAGCTTTTCCAGATCCGCCGGAGCGCGGTGGGGCATCACGCTCCACACCAGCGCGTCCACCACCTTGGCGTAGCGGCGCCAGGTGTCGCTGTCCTCGCCCTGGCGCAGCCAGGTCAGGTAGAGCACCTGCTGCCAGCCCTGGCGCAGCAGGCGCACCGCCACGTCCGGCACCTGGCGGCCGGCCAGACGCGCATCGATGTAACGGCGCACCGCGTCGGCGGCCTGCTCGGCGCGGGCCTTGCCCTCCTCGGCTTCGCGCACCCGCTCGGCGACGCGCTCGGCGCGGGCGCGCTGGTCGCTGAAGAACGACTCGAACTCCGCCAGCAGCTCGCTGAACAGGGCGGCGTCTTCGTCGTAATCGTCGATGATGGCGTGCACCGCCCGGTCAATGCGCTGGTAGGTTTCATCGTCGTAGCCCTGCTGCGGGTCCCACTGGCAACCGGCGCGGGCCAGGGTGTTGAGCAGCAGGCGGGCGTCGTGTTCTTCGTTGCTGAAGAAGGTCTTATCGGCGATCGCCACCTTCAAAAGAGGAATCTGCAGCCGGCCGATCAGCGCCTTGATTTCCGAGGGCAGGCCCTCGTCGTCGAGGATGAAGTCGAACAGCATGGCGACCAGGTTGATGACGTCGTCGTCGGCCTGATCCAGGGCGTGGATGGCCTCGCTGTTCTCGCTCTCGAGCAGGTCGGAAAGCTCGTCCTTAACGCTGCGGTCCTGGGCGTCGGCGCCGCCCTCCAGAGCGTGCTCGAGGCGCTGCAAGCGGGTGAGCAGGCCGAACAGGTCCTGGCTGCTGACCGCCTGCACCGGCGCATCGGCGGTGAGCGGGGCGCCGTTCAGGTGGGCCACGCCGTTGTGCATGATCGCCATGCCGGAGGTGGGCGCGGCGCCACCGCCGGCCACGGGCGCGCCGGTGGGCGCGGACGCACCGGAAGCCGGCGCGCCGCCGGCGGGGCCCAGCCCGCGCAGGGTGGTGAGCAGTTCCTGAAGCAGCCCGAACATGGCGTTATCCGCCGGCGGCGCGGCCGCGGGGCCCTCACCCGCCGAGGGCGCACCGCCGGCGGTGCGGGATTGTTCCGGGGCCGCCGAAGCGCCCGAGCCGGAGGTGCCGGCGCCCGCGCCGCCCTCGCCGGCCGGGCGGCCCCGGGGCACGGGCACGGTTTTCATATCCGGCAGCACGCCGGCGTCGGCCAGCACTTGGTTGGCCTCGTCGACCATGGCGCCGGCTTCGTCCATCACCACCCTCTCGAACAGTTTGAGCACGATCAGGCGGGCGCGGATATCCAGGGACAGCCGCTCCAGGCAGGCGGAGAAACACGCCGCCAGGTTGCGCGGCTCCAGGGGGTTGTTCCGTTCGGTGACGTCGACCTTGCTTTCGAACAGGTACTCGAGGCGGTGCTGGAAGGCGCGCAGGGCCTCGTCGTGGCCCTTGCGGGCGCGGCGGGCCAAGTTGTCCAGGGCGACAGTGGTTTCCAGCTCTTCGTGTTTGACCAGCGCCAGGTCTTCCACCGCCACCTTGCCGGTGGCGCGCTCCCGGTCGTCCGGAGTGCGGGCGCTGTCCTGGAACAGATTACCCAGCGCCTGCCGGAAGCCGGTCTCCAGGGCGCCGCGCTGCAGGCGCAGCTCGCGCATGGCATCGAAGTAGCGGTCGCGCTCGCTGTCGGTCTCTTTCTCGGCCAGATCGAACAGGGTGTCGTCGGCGCCGTCGAGCATGTCCGCCAGCAGTCCGCCGGCGCGCTCGGTAATGCGGTCACGCACGCGCTCAAGCGGCCTGGGCAGGCTCAGCGCGCGGCCTTTACCGCCTTCCAGCGGCTTGAGGCGGGTAACTTTGGACATGGCACACACCTTGGCGGCGACAAACGTGAACTACGAAGCCCACTACGAATTTCCGTACGAAGAGTACCTTAGCACCGCCCTGTGCCGAGAAGTTTGAACCAATCCGCGATTCGGGGAATATCTGGTAACACCGTACAAAGAACCGCGATCGGACTCAATCTGAACCGCTTCCCCTCACCGGTCAATTTCCCTACTCTGGCTATTTTACGGTTGACGGGGCGTGAAGGGCATGACCGAATTTGTTGACCTCCTAAAACAGATCAGCGGCCTGCTGTGGGGCTGGCCGGCGCTGATCCTGATCGCCGGCACCGGCATCTACCTGACCATCCGCCTGACGTTCCTGCCGATCCGCCGGCTGGGCTTCGGCTTCCGTCAGATCGTGGCGCCGGCCACCGGGGTGGGCACCATCGGCGCCGGCGCGGCGCTGGCCACCTCGCTGTCCGCCACCATCGGCACCGGCAACATCGTCGGCGTGGCCACCGCGATCCACTCCGGCGGCCCCGGCGCGCTGGTGTGGATGTGGCTGATCGCCCTGGTGGGCATGGCCACCAAATACGCCGAGGCGGTGCTCGCCGTGCACTACCGGGAAAAAGACAGCCTCGGCCAGTACGTGGGCGGCCCGATGTACTACATCCGCAAGGGGCTGGGCGAGAACTGGGCCTGGCTGGCGCTGCTGTTCGCGGTGTTCGGCATGTTCGCCGGCTTCGGCATCGGCAACACCGTGCAGGCCAACTCCGTGGCCCACGGCCTCAACGACAGCTTCGGCGTGCCCACCTGGGCCACCGGCCTGACCCTGGCGGTGCTGGTGGGCCTGGTGGTGCTGGGCGGCATGAAGCGCATCGCCAAAGTGGCCACCTTCATCGTGCCGTTCATGGCGCTGACCTACCTGCTGGCCGGCCTGTTCGTGCTCGCAGACCACGCCAGCGCCCTGCCCGCCGCCATCGCTCTGTGCTTCAACGACGCCTTCACCGGCACCGCCGCCGCCGGGGGCTTCGCCGGCGCCGCCGTGAAAGAGGCGATCCGCTTCGGCATGGCGCGCGGCATCTTCTCCAACGAAGCGGGCCTGGGCAGCGCGCCCATCGCCCACGCTTCCGCGCACACCGACCACCCCGCCCGCCAGGGCAGCATCGCCATGCTCGGCACCTTTATCGACACCATCGTGGTATGCTCCGTCACCGGTTTGGCCATCGTCGCCACCGGTGCCTGGACCAGCGGCGAGGAAGGCGCGCCGCTCTCCGCGCTGGCGTTTTCCAGCACCTTCGGCACCCTCGGCAACGCGGTGGTGGCCTGCGGCCTGGCGGTGTTCGCCTTCACCACCCTGCTGGGCTGGAGCCTCTACAGCGAGCGCTGCACCCAGTACCTGTTCGGCGACAAAGCCCTGCTGCCCTTCCGGATAGTCTGGGTGCTGGTGGTGCCGGTGGGCGCCATCGTCGGGCTGGACCTGGTGTGGGCCCTGGCGGACATCATGAATATTCTAATGGCGGTGCCCAACCTGATCGCGCTGCTGCTGCTGGCGCCGGTGGTGGTCCGTCTGAGCAACGAGTTCTTCAAAACGAATGGATAAAGACAACACCCTGCCCGACTACGTCGGCGACCACCTGACCCGCGCGGTCGCCTTCGCCCTGGAAGAAGACCTGGGCGACGGCGACCTCACCGCCGGGCTGATCGCCGCGGACGACACCGCCACCGCCACCATCCTCACCCGCGAGGACGCGGTGCTGTGCGGCACCGCCTGGGCCGAGGAAGTGTTCCGCCAGCTCGGCGGCGTGAGCCTGGAATGGCACGCCAAGGACGGCGACCGGCTGGCCGCCGGCGACGTGTTCTGCACGCTCACCGGCAACACCCGGCGCATCCTCACCGGCGAACGCACCGCCCTGAACTTCCTGCAGACCATGATGGCCACCGCCACCACCGCGCGCCGCTACGCCGACGCCGTAGCCGGCACCCGCGTGACCGTGCTCGACACCCGCAAAACCCTGCCCGGCCTGCGCGCCGCGCAGAAATACGCGGTGCTGTGCGGCGGCTGCCAGAACCACCGGGTGGGCCTCTACGACGCCTTCCTGATCAAGGAAAACCACATCACCGCCTGCGGCTCCATCACCGCCGCCATCCGCGCCGCCCGCGAACAGGGTCCCGGCAAGAAGATCATCATCGAAGTGGAAAACCTGGACGAGCTGCGCGAAGCCGCCGCCCTGGCCCCGGACCAGATCATGCTGGATAACTTCACCCCGGAAATGCTGGAAACCGCCCTCGACCTGGCCGGCCAGAGCGCCCTGGAAGTGTCCGGCAACCGCACCCTGGACGACGTCAAAAAACTGCCCGGCGCCCGCGACCTGTTCCTCTCCGCCGGCGCGCTCACCAAGCACGTGCACGCCGTCGACCTGTCGCTGCGGCTCGGCTAAGGGCTTGTCGAGCCTTGAACGGACCGCTACGGCCTGAAATCACTGACGTCTTTTTCAGAGACGGCTGACAGCCATTCCGGGCCTCTTAATGACACCCTGCCTCCTCAACGGATGGAGGCAGCCAGTGACAACAGAAAAAGCCCAGCAAGACGACTACGATTCGCCCTGGAAAGAAGCCATCGAGATAATGTTGGCCGATTTCATGGCGTTCTATTTTCCCGATGCCTGGCTGGCCATCGACTGGCAACAACCCCACCGCTTCCTGGATCAGGAGCTGCAGAAAATCGTGCCGGAGTCCGACACCGGGCGGCGCGTCGTCGACAAACTCGTGGAAGTAGCCCTGGTGCAGGGCGGTGACCAATGGATCCATCTGCACATCGAGATCCAAAGCAGCCGTGAATCCGACTTCGCCGAACGCATGATGATTTACCACTACCGC
>TARA_R100000935_G_scaffold749_1_pt1 | contig 21947 bp, 15 predicted proteins | sample TARA_R100000935 | Tara Oceans TARA_R100000935 (sample SAMEA2621502) | marine metagenome | biome: marine biome (ENVO:00000447); feature: surface water layer (ENVO:00002042); material: "saline water (ENVO:00002010), including plankton (ENVO:xxxxxxxx)" | depth 5 m
ATCATAAGCTTATGGCAAAGTATTTAGGAATACCCATAGCATTAATAAGCGGAACTAGTAATGATGCAAGTACATCCAACTTTACGTTGATAGATTTAACTTCAACATTCGATGGTATTAAGGTAGGTGATATTGTTGTAAATACAACGACAATGGCTCAGGCTACTGTTACTAGTATTGACTTAATTTTAAGTGGTTTATTATCTGTATCTAGTAATATATTCTTAGATATATCTCAAGGGTACTCAATATTCTCTCCTAACGATGACACTCGTGGAAACGTGTTGATGTCTATAGAGGGGTATATTGCAGCTAGAGATGTTGTAGGAGTCCTTAGTGTTGATTTTTCACACGGATATAGTGCTAACACACAACAGTACACTCCAATAGGAACTCCTGTTACAGATTCTTTTTTAACTAAACTATATCTACGTTGGTTAGAGAGGTTATTAGTAACTAACGCTACTAGTAACCGATTAGATATACCACTAAATGAGTTTTTTAATAACTCAAGCAATGTTTCTTATTATATTAAAACTATAAACCTTTCTTAATATGGCAAAGTTTTTAAAATTTAAAGCTTCTCAAACAAGCGAAGGTGAAAGAGATTTATTGGTAGGTATAGATAACTTAGCAGCTATTGAAATTGGTGTAAATAGTATTACATTAACTTATGGTAAGTCTGCTTTTTCTGCTGATGTTTTAAATTTATTTTTTACAGGAAGTAATCAAACTTCTCCTCAACAAATGAGGAACTTTTTTCAAGACAAAATGATAGAGGCACAGAATGCAAATGCAACGTCTCTTGTTCTTAATATAACTCCTCCTATAGAGATAACAAACTACAATGTAAATTAGTAACATTATAATTAAACTACTAAAGAGCCTTTTTATAGGGCTCTTTTTTTTTGCGTATATTTGTAAAAAGATTTTAAGATGATAGATGCAGTAAGAAATACAGTCCTTGCTATACTTAATAAGAATAACTACGGATACCTTTCCCCATCAGACTTTAACCTGTATGCCCAACAAGCTCAGTTAGAGATATTTGAGGATTACTTTTACCAATATAACACACAGCTTAACCTAGAGAATGCTCGTAGGTCAGGAACTGATTATGCAGATATATCAAAAGGTATACTTGAGGTGATTGACTTGTTTTCAAAGACAGCAACACTATCTCAGACTGCAGCCGCAGATAACACCTATACAATGCCTTCTGATTATTATTTAATTAATAAAGTTATTTATAAAGGTTTAGAGGTTGAACGTGTGAATCAAAGCAAGATTACTATGCTTTTAAATTCAATGATTACAGCACCAAGTATAGATTTTCCTGCGTACACAACTGAAGGCTCTATAATGACGGTGTATCCTGCTACAATTACAGGAGCTGCAGATATATCATCTCAGTACGTGCGATACCCACTAACACCTAAATGGACTTACAATATAGCATTAGAAGCACAAGGTCCTGTATTTAATCAGTCTAGTTCAGATTACCAAGACTTTGAGTTACCACTTGATAACTTAAATGATTTGGTGAATAAGATATGTCAGTACGCAGGTGTTGAAATACGTGAGGCTGCGGTGGTACAATTTGCACAAGGTCAAGAAACACAAAATAATACACAACAATAATGGCATATATATCTCAGTATCAGTACTACGAAAATTCAGGAGCAAATCCTGAGGATGCAAATTGGGGTTCGTACCAATATGTTAGCTTAAAGGATATAGTAAATAACTTTATGTTAATGTATCAAGGTAATCACTCTTTAGTAAATAACGAAGAGCGTTACAAAATTTTGTTCCACGCTAAACGTGCGGTTCAAGAACTTAACTATGATGCATTTAAGGAAATTAAAGCTTTAGAGTTAACAGTAAATGATGCAGTCCGATTTATATTGCCATCAGATTATGTTAATTGGGTTAGAATATCTCTTTTTGAAAATGGTGTTTTGTATCCAATGACGGAAAATATTAGACTTACATCAGCTACAGCTTATCTTCAAGATAACAATTTAAACATTTTGTTTGATGAGGCGGGTAGTGTGTTAAAGCCTGAGTTCTCACCAATAGATATTGCTAGAATTAAAGGGACTAAAAAATCAATATACCTTAACGAAAACAGTGCGTATAATGGATCAGAAGGATACTGCTGTGATGGGAATTGGTTTTTTGATTTTTCAATAGGGGCAAGATTTGGTCTTAATACTGAAACAGCTAATGCTAATCCTACCTTTAGGATAGACGCTAAGGCAGGAGTTATTAATTTTGATTCTACAATGTCAGGTAAGAGTGTAATAGTAGAGTATGTTTCTGATGGTATGGAGGGTGGTGATAATTCTCTTATAACAGTTAATAAATTATTTGAAGAATATGTGTACTCATATATTCAATACTCTATATTAGATAGTAAGCTTGGTGTACAAGAGTACGTTGTGAATAGAGCCAAGAAAAAGAAAGCTGCTCTTCTACGTAACGCAAAAATAAGAATTAGTAATATTCATCCGGGTAGATTGTTAATGAATCTAAGAGGACAAAACAAGTGGATTAAGTAGTATGGCTAATAGTAAAAGAAATTTTATATCGGGTAAGATGAACAAGTCGCTTGACGAGAGACTTGTACCTAACGGACAGTATATTGATGCATTAAATGTACGACTAGGTTCTACAGAAGATTCAGAAATAGGGTCTGTTGAAAACTCAAAGGGTAATAGTTTACTAACAGATATAACCTTAGGGGTATATAGTAATATCTCATATGCTTTAAGTTCAAATGCTACTTGTATAGGTGCTTTTGAAGATGGTGTAAACGAAACTATATATTGGTTTATACACGATAGAAATTCTCCATCAACATCTACAGGTAAAGCTGATTTGATAGTATCATTTAATACTAAAACATCTAACTTAAGATACCACGTAAAAAGTTTTAAAAACTCTGAAGATGTTACTAATACTACTTTAAACTTTAACCCATCATACCTTATATCTAATGTAAATAAAGTTGGTAATTTATTGTTTTTTACAGACAATTATAACCCACCTAGAAGAATAAATGTAATTGAGTCGTATAGTTATCCTATTACCATTACAGGTAATGATGAATTTAATTATAATGATATACTTGTAATAGTTAAACCACCTTCTGCTGCTCCTTTAGTATCTAACACTCTAACGGGTAATGTTGACACGTTTATGCAAGACAGGTTTATTTGCTTTTCTTATAGATATAAATATAAAAACAACGAATACTCAGCTACATCTCAATTTACAAATCCAAGCTTTGTACCAAAACCATTTTCAGTATCATCTGACACTTTTTTAAATGAGGGTATGGTTAACTCAAAAAATGGAGCTACCGTAACATACGACTCAGGAGGAAGTGATGTTGTGGCTGTGGAAATTTTATTTAAAGAATCTGCTTCTAACATTATAAAGGTAATTGAATCTTTAGACGCAACAATTCTCCCTAATAATTCTATACAAACATATACTTTTGAGGATAGTAAAATATTTACAATACTACCTGAAGCTGAGATACTAAGGTTATATGATAATGTACCATTGTTAGCTAAGACTCAAACTCTTATGGGTAATCGCATTATGTATGGTAATTATGTAGATGGATTTAATTTAAAAAGAAATGGATTAAAAACTAACTTAAGTTATTATATTGAATCTAAGCAGGAATCTTTTGGATTAACTCCCATAACAACATCTGAAATAGTTATTCAAGATTACGGATTAGCAAATGGAGAAGACTCTGAGGGTAAGGTTATAGTTACACTTAGTGAAATAGAAAAACTAAATAGAGGAGGGGTATTAACACTTAGCTTTACAATTACACATGAGGATTGGGAACCTTCTGCTGCCGGAGTTACTATACCTGATGGAGCAAACCCTCATACAACTGTTGCTTTTAATTATACTTTACTTCAAGATTTTAATAGTGTATTTGAATTAGTTAATAGTATAGATTTTCAAGAGAAAATGGGTACTACAACAAATATTAAATCAGTTGCTGACGCATCTTTAGGTAGTACATTTACAGATATAATAAACAATTCATTGTTATCCCAAATTGGTGATTACACTAAATTTGAAAGTGGAATAGATGCTGTAGGACCAATATTAGTTACGGCTTCTTCAAACACATCTGTGTTAAACTTATCAGTTATAACGATGGGTTATACCACTAATATATCAACACCTGTCCCTGCTAACACCGTCTACGAGTTATTTGAATTAACTCAAATAGATTTTTCATATTCTGAAATAAATAACGGTGCAAGTTTACACAGTAATAGAGGGTATGAGATTGGCATAGTCTATATGGATGAATTTAATAGAGCTACAACAGCTCTAGCTAGTGAGAATAACACTCTTTACATACCTTGCCTTAATAGTGTAGATAAAAACTCAATAAAGGTTACAATGCCTCCATCTCAGTTGGCTCCTGATTTTGCTAAAACATTTAAGTTTGTTATAAAGCCTGATGGTGAAGATTACGAAACTATATATTCTCAAATATATTATCAAGAATCAGGAAGTAGTTATACGTATTTTAAGTTAGAAGGTGAGAATATATCTAAGGTTGAAGACGGAGATAGATATATTGTAAAGAGGTCTGCTGATGGACCTTTAAATAATTGCACTTATGCAACTGTACTTGAAAAAGTTACTGTTGCCGAAGGAGATATTATTGCCCTAGAGCCTAATGTAACGGTCCCTGCAGGAACGTATATGAAAGTTTCAGCATCAGATTTTTCTACAGAATTTATAGATAATGTAGTTATAGACCCCGGAAGGCAACGTGGTACTTCTGTTAATGAAGGCTTACCTAGTAAACTATTTTATGATGGTTTTGAAGAGAGTAAAACAGGTAATAATTACAATAACTACACTATACCACAAGGGTCAATAATTGAAATTGATTTAGATATATATAGAAACGAAGATACAAGTATATTCTATAGTTGTGATTATAAATTCTTTAAATTAAATAGAACATATGTTGCTTCTAAAGGTTATGATAATCTACAAGATTGGTTTAATGGAGATAATATAGCATCAACATTTAACCAAGCAAATATTTCAAGTGGAGTGTATTATTTTTATAGTCCAACAAACGTATCACCATCTGCAGGTTGGGAAGAAACTGTATTTTCCGGTCCGGATAATAAAAAAGTTAATTTTGCTTGGTCTAAAGATTCAGCTACTGATGAACTTAAATTTTTAATTAAAGGATTTAATGCTTGTGATAATAAGAGTGGTAACGCAAGAGTTTCATGTAGATTTAAAGCTACCCTATCAGATGGTACAGTTGTATTTGAGACTGAACCTACAGAAGCATTACCTGACGTATGGTATGAAGGTCAAGATACATATAATGTGTCCACTACCGGATATCACGAATCAACAATATTAAAAGATACTAATCAAACTTCAATTGTAGATGGAGTTTTTAATTTAAATTTTTCAAATTGTTTTTCTTTTGGTAATGGAGTTGAAAGTTATAAAATTAGAGACTCTATAGGAGGAAAGAAGATGTTAATGGGTAACCGTGTTACCACTATTTCTGAGCAAGACTATAAGAGAGCCAATAGAGTTAGTGATATAACTTATAGTGGAACATATAACGATGAAACAAACTTAAACAGATTAAATCAATTTAACTTAGGGCTATTAAACTTCAAGCCTTTAGAAGATTCTTTTGGTCCTATAAATAAAATGTTTGCTCGTGAGACTGATATACTTGTTTTACAAGAAGATAAAATTTCATACGTGCTATCGGGAAAGAACTTATTGTCTGATGCTTCAGGAGGTAATGTTCTTACGTCAGTACCTCAGGTATTAGGTAAGCAGATAGCTAGGGTTGAGGACTTTGGTATTAGTAATAATACAGAAAGCTTTGTATCTTATGGGACTGATAAATTCTTTACTGACGCTAAGAGAGGTGCTTTACTACAGCTTAAAGGTAGTAGTGCTTCAAATGAGCAGTTGAATGTTATATCAGAGTATGGTATGCGTGGTTGGTTTAGAGATTTGTTTCAAGATAGCTTTAACACGCAGAAGTTAGGTGGCTACGACCCTTATATGAATGAGTATGTACTGTCTAATAACGACATATTGTTACCTCAAAAAATTGAATCCATACCTTGCGGTTCTTCGAATACAATTACTCTTGATACTGAAAACTCAATATCTTACGTTATTAATTTATCTGATGATATTGGTACGGTAAGAACAGATTTTATAACCACTGAAACGGTTAATATTACAGGGACTTGGAATGGAGTTCAACAATTTAGTTCGGTAGTTGTATCTAATTATTCACCTACTTTTTTAAAAAACTTAATATTTCCTAACGAGCTTACAATTACTATAACTAAAGTAAATGCTACAGATAAGCCTGTTATATCAGTTACATCTATATGTCCAACTAATAATCCACTTCAAGTAAGAGCTATTGTTCTTACAAACAATGATGAGGAAGGTAAGTCAATACATTACGGTTGGAATTATATAGTAGGGTCAGAGCAAACGGCAGAAAGCCCACGTCAAGTTTCAAATTTTATACAAAATACTCTAACACCTTTTGCTTCATCATATAAAATATATGATGGGATTCAAGGTCAAGGTATTATTCCGTTTAGTGGGTGCGATATGTCTATGAGAACTTTTAAATCTCAAAGTGATACTTATGATGTTCAAAATACAGGAGATAGACTTGATAGGTTTAGATTTCTATTATCCTCTACGGTATATAATAATAATGCAACTGACTTAAATACTTTAATAAATGCATTGCCTGTACCGGGAGGTTTGCCTTTGGGTTTTAACCCTTCGTTTAATTTTGACTTTAATGTAGGAACAATATCAGGTGTTGATAAAATACTATATTTAATTTGGGACTTTAGAAAAGCTAACTCAACTTTATTGTGTTATAGTTCAGACATTACTTCTGCAGGATTAGAGGCTGTTTGTTGTTCTTGTTCTTGTAGCCCATCGGTAAGTACCACTTATAAAATTTCTAATAATGGTAGTTCTGTTATAGATGTAACAACATCAGGTGGCACTCAAGAGATATTTCCTAATAACTTTAGAGAAGTTTGCTCAAGCACATACCCTAGCTATACTCCAATTGGGGCTTTAAGTATTACTATAGAAATCGTAACTTGTGATTGTTAAAAATAAAATAAAAAATGGCTGAATATAATTCTTTCTTTATGGATGGGGCTAACTTAGAAAGCTCAACCGGTGTTTTTACAACTAACACCTTAACAACTCTTGCTGCTGACGGATACTACTCTGATGGATTAGTTACAAGAAGACAGATTTCCTCCGGATTACTTCCCGTAGAGGATTGCCCTGCTTGCAGTGAATTTCTTTGTGAACAAAATATTACGATAGAACCTGTAGAAGCTTCAGCGAATTTTATTAATTATAAAATGAATGCTAGTTTAGGTGCTATAAAGGTAACTATATCAAAAGTTGTCACTAAACTTGATACTATAAATCCTACAGGTATTTTTATTAAAGGTACGGGAGCGTTGCCACCTTCAGTAAATTCTTTTTCATCTGTTGGTATTTCAGGAGCTACAAATAATGTTATCACAGCACCTAGTGATACAGTCCCTAGTTATTTCTTTGCTAATTCCTCAACGGGGTGTTCTAATTGGACTGCAGGAAGTGCTGAGCTACCTTCATATAATTACAACCCTAACACTCAAGTGTTTGAACCTACAGGAAGCTTAAATAGTTATTCGTTTGCAAATAAATTAACGTCACCTTCAGCGGGTTTAACGAACACAACGGGTGACATTATTACTTATATTCCTAAAACAACTGCAGCTTTAGATATTCTACAAGTATCTCTTATAAACCCTTGCGGAGTACCATCTGCTAATATAACCGTAGAATGCCCTACGTCTTTATATGAATTTAATGGAAGCTTAAATTTAAATGTACAAGAAGACAATAATGATGCTTGTGATTCTTCATTAGGTAGTAGAGTGTTAGTCCACGGTAAGGTTAGAGGAACTGTTAATGGTCAGTTTAAAAACGGAGATTATATTTTTACATCTGATAATTTAGGTTCCGGAATTTATAATGAATTACCTGACGGGTATTGGAAGTCTTTAAGGACTTATTTCCCTGAAGCTACAGGAGGTGGTGCAAATAACAACTGCTCATTTAAAGTTATAAATAATATTATTAGTAATGTCCTACCCTGTCAATAAAAAATAAAGATATGGCGAATTATACACTTACATACAGCGAGGGGTCTAAAGGATTTCCTTCGTTTTACAGTTACAACCCTGAGTATATGATAGGGATGAATAACTATTTCTACAGCTTTAATAACGGTCAACTTTACAGGCACAATACTAATGCTACACGTAATAGTTATTATGGAGTTACTTATTCATCATCTATTAAGACTGTTATCAATGAAAATCCTTTAGATAATAAGCTCTTTAAGACTCTTAACCTTGAGTCTACTGATGCGTGGTCTGCTGAGATACTTACAGATGTAGCGGCTCAGTCGAGCTCAATAACAAACACATCGTTTGTTAAGAAAGAGGGGAACTATTTTGCTTATGTTAGAACCAATGGTGCTACTGCAGGTGGTACGTTAACTGAGTCTGACTTTAGGTCTAGAGCAAACGGAGGATTAGGTGAAGTACTTGTTAATGCCGGTAGTACAATATTCTTTACAATTGGAATAGAAATTAATAGTCAGCTATCTATTGGTGATGCAATATACGCAGGGTCAGGTGGTACTATGTCTTTTGTAGGTATTTATACAGGAATACCTGTAGGTCAAAATTTTCCTAGTATTATAACTGACGTAACAGGAACATACACACCAACTACAGGTGATTTTGTTATGTACTTTAAGAACGCACAGGCTGAATCTCTTGGAGTTATGGGTCATTACGCTGAGGTAACTCTTACACTACCTAATACAGTAACGACAGCAAGTGAGCTGTTCGCTATTGAGTCGGAGCTAATGAAAAGTTATCCTTAAAATTTAGTATCTTTGCTACTAAATGAAATTTAAAACTACTCCACTACAGCACGAAGATTACGACAACATCCTTAAAGGGTGGTGGAAGGATTGGGGATGGGAAGCTCCTTGCAGAGACTTCTTACCTCAGGATGGTCAAGGTGGTATAATAGTTTGGGATGGTGATACACCTGTATGTGCAGGATTTCTATACAACACCAACTCAAAAGTAGCTTGGGTAGATTGGATTATATCAAACAAACAGTATAAGGAATCACGTAAAGAAGCATTATCAATCTTGATAGAGACATTAACATCAGTTGCAAAGAACCTAGATAATAAGTTCGCTTATGCCTTAATAAAGCATAACGGACTTATTGGTGTTTATGAGCAGCAAGGTTATACCACGGGAGATTCATACAATAAAGAAATGATTAAAGAATTATAATATGGCGGCAGCAACAACAATAATAGCAGCGGGAACAATTTTAGCATCTACAGGGATGTCTATCGCTCAAGCATCAAAACAAAACAAGTTAGCTAAGGACGCTTCAAAAGCAGCAGATGAAGCTTTTAAAAAGGCTGAGGCTCAACTTGATGTAAACTATTTTGAGCAGCTTGGTATTAGCAAGACACCTTACGAAAATCAAAGAGAGGCTATAGCTCAATCAGCAGCCCAAGCTATGGAGGTTGGTAAAGAGTCAGAGAGAGGTGGTGCAGCTACAGCAGGTAGGGTTTTAGCTCAATCTAATGTAGCACAACAAGGTATTACAGACAATCAAACTAAAGACTTGGAGGCTCTACAAAATCTAGTAGCCACAGAGGAGTCTAGGTTGGGTACAGCAAAATCTGACTTAAGTTTAGCCCAAGCAGAGGGAGCCGGTATTGCATCAGCACAGGCACAGAATGCATCAAATGCAGCCGTACAATCAGCAGTAAGTGGAGTCGCAGACTTTGGTATGGGTATGTATCAAAACTCTGAGTTGTATAAACAGAATGACCCAAAACTTGATAATACGGCTGTAACTTTAACTCCTACTACGGTTAGTAGCATAACACCTCCTACTACACCTCAAGCTCAATTAATCCCTCAAGGTCCTCCACCACCTCCTATGCAGCAAGCACCTACCCTTGCTCAACAATTTCAAAACACATCGGCAATGTTTAATTTGCAAAACCCTCAGTTGATTAATCAAAACATACCTAATCCTTTAGGTGCATTTATGCAATCCGGAGTGAATGGTAGCGGATTAACCCAAGAACAATACCTTAATCTAATAAACCCACGTAGATAATGGCTAAGTCATATTACAAGCAAAGCGAAAGACCTGTTGTTGAAGGTGTTGATTGGGGTCAGATTAGTACTGACCTCAGTGCTAAGTTGGCGACTGAGCAAAAAAGAAGAGAGGATTTAAAGACACAACTTGATACTGAGTCACGTGACTATATGAGTGAGTTTAACGACACACCTCAAGGTCAGCACGATGGTTCTAATGAAAGGATGGCTAGGTTTGCTGATGATGCTTCAATGTATATGCTTGACTTAGATAAGAAACTTAAGTCAGGACAGTTACCTTTAAGGGATTACAACGCAATGCGTGCAAACCTACAGCAGGGAACTACAGATATGTTCAATGTGTCTAAGACGTTTAATACAAACTACGATGCAAGTTTATTAAGAGCAGGTTCAGGAGAGGCATCTGCTGAAGAGGTATACCAAAACGCACAATTACAAGCCTTTGGTGACCCTTCTAGCTCAGGTATCTATATAGACCCTGTTTCGGGTCAGATGTCTGTAGCTAAGATGGTTGACGATGGTAACGGAAATATGGTTATGTCTTCAGACCCTAGTGATAGAAAGTCAGTCTTCAGCTTAAAGAATAGCGTTGAGCGTAAGATAAACAACTTCGATATTAAAGAGTTTTCTGAAGGCATCAAGGGAGAGTATGATGTGAAATTTCAAAAGATACTTAACGACCCAAATACATCAGAGGGTACGAAAACAACTATGCTTCAGAGTGAAGACTTTGTAAAAGCTACAAACGATTTAATACAAAGAGAGTTAGTTAATACTCACAACGCAGCTAGTATACTTACAAACAGAGCAGATAAAGAATATAGGTTTGTAACTCTAGACACCAATAAACTTCCTGATGTGCAGGAGGAAGGTGTTATATATCTAGTTCCTAACTCAACAAATCCTAATAGTGGAGCGTCAGAACCTTTGCTTACGAAGAAGCAAAATGAAGAAGCCTCAGAGATACTTAGGACATCTATAAATTCTAAAATAGGTGTAGAGGTTACTGAGTTTGATAAAGAAAAGAAACAGTCACAGATATTAGCTAACGAGCAAACACAACAGGCTATTGATTACTTTACGAGGACTAAAGACATTAACTTTGAGAAACTTGAATTAGGAGTTAAGGCTGATAAACAAAAAATAAATATTATATCTCAGAAAACTCCATTAGAGTTAAAGGCTTTAGGATTGTCCAATAAAAAGATAGACCAATTTATAAAACACTTAGCTAAAAAGAATCCTGAAGAGCTAAGAACAATGAGTATTTCTATTGAGAATACTGAAGCTGTTATGAAAGAACGTGCGGCAAAGCATACATCTGATATGAGTGCAGCTAAAACTCAATTAGAAAAGGATAATATAGAACTTGAATTTCAAAGAGATAACGAGGAGTTTAATGTTTTAATAAAAAGTGCTCAACTAAACAAGCTGAACAAGCCTACGCAGTGGGAAGCTAAGGATGCAAAAGATAAAAAAGCTGTAGCTAACTATGTTGGTAAGATTGGTAAAATATATGACGGTTCTGAGGCTGAGATTGACGCATCTCTTAACTATATAATTAGTGCTAATAAAGATATTCAAAGTATTAATAGGGTAGGTAATGTTCTTAAAGTTACAAGGTTTATAAATGGTAAGCCTGAAACTATAGACGTGCCAATGGAAAATAAAAGAAGTTTTGTTGAGTCAATGTCAGCATTAGTAGCTAATGAGCTAGATGTTACAGATGCAATGGATAAAATGGGTTACGATGACGAAGGGGAATTAAGTGTTTATGATTCTAGTACTGAAGTTGAATCTACAGAAGAAAAGGAAGCCGGTTATGTAAAAGAAATTTCTTCAATAGTCGATAAAGCTATATCTAGAGATTTGTTTGATGAGATTGACAAAGAGGCTGACTTTAAGACTGAGGTATTAAAGTTAACTGAAAGAGGTGGTTCATTAGAAGGGTTTGATGATATGGTAATTGAAACATCAAAAGATGCTACAGGAAAAATAATATCTAACGAAATTTATATATCATTCCCTGACGAAAAAGAAGGTGTTACAATAGACACAAATAATTGGACTGACTCCGGTGATACTACGGAAATGAAAAAACTAAGAGATTACTTAAAGGCTAGAGGTATATCTGATGCAAGTGGTCTTGCTGAGTTTTATGGGTTTGATAAAGAGGGGTATAACTCTCCTAGCAAAGTAGACTATTCTAAAATATAAAAACAGTGAACGAGCAAGTTTTAAAAGACCTTTACAATAGGGCTGTAACAAAGGGATACCAAAAATCTATAGAAGACTTTTCATTATTACTTGAAAAAAATAATGATGTCTTAAATGATAACTATAATTACGTTAAAGAGCAAGGATACGAAAAGTCTATAGAAGAATTTTCAACCCTTGTTGGAGTAAAAAAAAAAGACGATTCAGAGCTTATTGTTCAAGAGGACGTTACGGAATCCATTACACCGGAAGCTCAGGAAGAAGTTATCTCATCGGATGTTTCAGTTCCAATACAAGATGCTAACCCTCAATCATTAGACGAGCAAGAGGTTTTAGTTGTAGACGAGTCTGTTCCAACAGACTTAGCTCCTGAAGAGTTCTCTCTAAGAAATAGAGATGTTGATTTAGACTTCTCAGATGCTGTGTATGAACAAGGCGAGAAGGATACAGCTCTTGAAAGAACATTCGGTAAGAATGTAGTTACAGATTTATTTGGGGATTTATATAGAGCCGGTTCTGCAGGTCAAGCACAGGGTGGCTCAGTAGATGAGTCGCTTGAATTATTTGCAAAGGGTGCTGATGCAAGCGATGAAGATATTCAAGACTTTATAGCTGCACAAAAAAGAATGCAGGACGCAGGTGAATCTGATGAAATGCGTGACTTTCAAAAAATATATCAAAAAGATGGTGGTGGTGTTCTTGGTTTCATAAAAGGTGTAGCCTCTAACCCAACTGTTATACCACAACTATTTGTATCCTCTGTTAGTGCTATGCTAACGCCTGCTGTGTTGGCGGGTGCAGCAGTAGGTGCGGGAGCAGGTGCGGCAATAGGTTCTACGGGTTTTTCAGCAGGACCTCTTGGTGTTTTTACTACCGCAGGTGGTGCAATATCCGGGGCTATGGGTGGTGCAGGTACAGCCCTAGAAGCAGGGCTTACATACTCAGAATTACTTCAAGAACAACTTGGTGATAAACCAATGACTAATGAAAATATCCGTGAAGTTCTTCAGGACGAAGAGATGATGGATGACATTAGGTTTAAAGCAGTAGCTAGAGGATTAACCATAGGAGCTGTAGATGCAGTTTTTAGTGGTATAGCTAGCAAAGTAACTACGTCAGTAGCAACAGCTACAGGTAGAAAATTAGTAGCTTCAGCAGCAGGTGGATTAACAGAGGCTGTAGGTGGTTCTGTAGGTGAAGTAGCAGGTAGGTTAGCTGCAGGTCAAGAGATGGATGTAGCTGAGATTTTATTTGAAGGTGTAGCAGGTACAGCTACAGCACCAATATCTGTAGGGTATGGTCTATATAAATCTCCTAAGTATAATATTAATGGAACGGGAAATGATGCTAAGGTGTCGGGTCCTATGATGGCTAAGTTTTTACGAGAGTCAACTCCTGAACAATTACTTGCAGCCGACATTAATATAGAAAACGACTCTGAACTACAATTAATATATGACGAGAAGTTTAAAGAAGCCAACATAAAAAATGATATACTAAGTGTTGATTCTAATATTAACGAGCCTACATTAAATGCAATAACAGAACTTCAGGTTGAGTTAAATAATTTAGAAGGAAATAAAACTCAGTTCGCTAAAGATAAAGCAGCAGAAATAAAAGCTAAAATTAAATCTCTACAAGATAACCCTATCACAGAAGGTGAGGCTAGAGAGACTGACATTACAGTTGATGGTGACGATGTTAGTACTACAACTAATGTAGTGACTGAGGAGTTTGCAGTAGAGGCACTTAATAAAGAAGGTGTAGCAAACCCAACTGCAGAACAGATACAATCAAATAAAGAGCAACTTTTAAAAGAACAAGCCGATGCCATTCAAGAATCTGATGTCAGTCCGGAAGTAGATGGTGGTACTAGATTTAGATTAGACGGGTTAGAAACCCAAGACCAAGAACTATCTGAGATTGTAGATGAAATGAATAAGATGGATGAAGATGAGCAAAACTTTACCGTTCCTACAGAGGATAAATCTTCAACCAAAGTAAACCCCATAGAAGAAAGTAACTCGGCTACGAAGTTATCAGAACAAGACTTAGTTGATATAGGGGTTGATAATGAATCTGATTTAGTTAAGCCAATTAGTTATTTCGATGGCATCCCTATGATTACAGGTATATCAGATATACTTGCAGCAGGGACTATAAAAGATGCAGTAGGTAAAGCTATGGAGGTAGCGGGTGGTATAATGTTTAATGTTCTAGGTAAGAATAAAAAAGCTGCTTGGGCAGGCGTTGAAAGGTCTAAATCTCAAACCCAATATAATGATGCATTAAAATTATATAACGACAATAAAGCTACGTTTGATAAGTTATGGGCTGACGGTAAGTTACCTCAAGGTCACGTACCTATGGCTATTGTTCGTATGAGTAATACAGCAGTTAATTCTAACGAAGCTGCCCTTAGATACCTAGCCCCTGAAATTAACTCCAAGCCAATTGAAAATCAACAGGCTGCATTAAATAGTTTAATTGAAAGGTTAAAGACCAAAAAGGGTAAATCACATAAATCAATATTAAAATTTATTAGTAAAAATAATATAACAGACTTAGGTGGTTTATTAGACGCTGTTAGTGTTGATGCTTCTAATAGAGCTAAGGGTGATGTTAAAAACACTTTAGCTCTAGACGAGAGGGCAGGTATATTTACAAACTTAACACTCGGTATTAAAACTCAAAAAATAGAAAGATTTAAAAAGGGTGATAAGATGGAAGGTCTTATAAAAAATCCTATACTCAGAGCTTTATACAACAATCAAAACGATAAAAAATCTGATGTATTTCTTTCTAATAATATATACAATGCTTTAGGTGAACCTTCAATGATGAAAGCCAATAAAGGAGACGTTGTTTCTATTGTTGGTATTGACGTTATTAACGGAGGTGTTATAGATATAGACCACGGAAATTACGGGACAGGTCCAAAGGGTAGGGCAATAGCTCTTATTGAAAATCCTACAAATGGTATTGACTTGTTCCCTACTTGGAGAGCTAAAGCATCTCGTATATTTAAAAAAGATATATCAGGTGAAACACCTAGCCAATTAAACGTTTCAAGTCAAACAATGGGAACAGCCGCAAATGACGGTGCATTCCAAGGTGACGCTCCCACAAGTAATATGTCTAATCTAGATATTTTAATTGGTAAATTAAAGTTTGCATTCCCATCAGTTAATGTAGCTACAAATCAGGTTGAGTTTGACGCTATATTAAACCAACCCGGTGTTAGAACTCAAGAGTCTAATGGTAAAACTATTCTTGGTCTAACTAAGGATGGTAAGATATTTATAAACCCTGCGTTTGATTCTTTAGCTACACCAATACACGAGTTCGGTCATATATGGACTGATTTCTTACGTTCAGATGCTTCAGGTAAAAAAGGTACAGCTCTTTTGGCTCGTGGTTTAAAGTTAGTTGAAGGTACTGATGCCTTAAAAGCTGCAATTGAAAAGTATGGTGACACGAAGTTAGCTAGAGAGGAAGCCTTAGTAGAACTTATGGCTACTAAAGGTGAGGCTATAACTAACGCAGCTCAAGAGTCTAAGTTTAAGGAGTGGATGAACGCCACCTTTAAGTATATTCAAGAGAAGTTTACTACGTCTTCAATTTTATTTGGCAAGCAAGAGATTGATGCGATAAACGAAAAATTTAAAAAGATAAAAAAGAAAGAGTTAAAGAACGGTACTCACGAGCCTGTTGCTTTTAAAAAGAAAAAGAAAGCTGCAATTGATAAAGTTAAAAAGAGAGTAGATAAAAGAATAAAGAACTTAACACTTGAAGAGTTTATAGATACGGGGCTTGCTGATTTATTTAGCGGTAAACCTTTAGACGTAGACGCTAGTGAGAAGAAGAAATTCGATGCAAAGGCTGAGGCTCAAGCATCCAAGGCTAGGTTTGAGGTTGGTAAAGATGTTAAGGCTACAATCAAGGAAGCATTGGCTCTTGGTATGAGCGATAAGCAAATAGAATTTACATTAAAGCAAAGAGGCTTAGATGCTAAATCTATAACTGAAGCAATGGCTGAGGTTAAGGAGGCTAATAAAAAAATTAAAGGCTCTAAGATTGAGACTACCGTATCGGGTGGTATGAAGATGTTTGACATCATTACCGACTTAGTAAGTAAGTATGAGAAGACAGGTAAGAGAGAAAAGAGTTTTCAGGCTAAGATTGATAGTGCCGTAACTGTTCTTCAATCAACTCCTGCGTATATAGCCGCTACCGATATACAAAAAGAAACCGCTGTAAGAGATTTAAGAAAAAAACTTGGAGCTAAAGAAAAAACATCACCGTCCGTCAAAAGAATACTAGGCATAAAGAAAGGCGACCAAGTAACATTATCTACCGCTGATGGTATTATACAGGGTATTCGTGATGCTATAAGAGGTGGTAAGGATATGAAAAAGTTTATCCTTGAGGCTGAGAAGAACTTAGCAGACGAGGTGGGTAAGTTAGTTAAGAAAGGAAACCTTACTAATAGTCAAGCACAACGTATACTAAAAAGATTTGCAGCTACAGATGTAACAAGTGAAGCTCAAGTTGATAGGTTTGTTGACTATATGGAAAACGTGTACAACAAGTCTGAAGGTAGATTAAAGAAGTCTATAATTCAAGACATCGCAGGTAAAGTAAATGATGCTGTTAAGAAATCTAAATCGTTTGACCCTGAGACTGCAGCATTCTTTAATGCGATGAAAAAGGTTTTAGCTATGGCTATAGATAATAAGACTGCAGCCGAAATTAAAGCTAAACTGTTTAGTGATATTGATACACTGCTTGAACAGGATTTTGATAGCCTTACTCCAACTCAAAAGCAGAAGGTGTACGCATACGAAAGTTTAGATTCTGTTAAAGACATAAACAACATGACTCTAGAACAGTTGGAGTCTTTACTTAACGATGTTCAAGAAGGTAAAAAAGGTGGTCGTTCAGCACTTCAATTAAGAAAGGAAGCGTTTAGAGCCGAGATTAAAGAGACTAAGAAGCAGGCAGATAAAGATATTAATGATGGTTACTCTGAACTTTATAATGAGGATGGTACAGTTAAAGGTCCCACTCAACTAAAGAAAGAGCAGAGAGATATAGAATCTAAAATTTGGCGTAAAGGTTTGGGTAAAGCTATATCTGACTACGTTGGTGTTTTTGATTTCAAATCATTCTCTAAGTCTATGCAGGCTTTTAAAAACTCTTTAACTCATTTAGGTACTCTAACCAATGGTTTAGATAAATCAGGAACATTTTTTACTGACAATATATATAAGCCACTAAACAGGGCTGTAAGTAATTACACTAAAGGTCTTCAAGTTAAACGTAAGAAACTTGACTCTATAGCTAAAACTATAACAGGTATTAATAGCTACGCTGATATAAAGAATAAACTTTACACAGGTGTCCACACTATAAGTGGTATAAAAGAAAATGGAAAAGTAATTGGTGATATGGACTTCTCTGCTAATGAGCTAATGAGAATAATAGCTCTTTGGAAGAACGAAGGTCAGCGTAATAAATTAATAAAACAAGGTTTTACTCAAGAAAAAATAGACGAAATTCATAAAGATATTCTAGGTAAAGATGTTGTTGAGTTTGTAGATAAGATGGTGGAGTACTTAAGTACTGAGTACTATAATGAAACCAACGAGGTTTACAGAGACGTTAACGACTCTAACCTTAGTTACATTGATAACTATTTCCCTACTAAAACTTATCAAGAAAAAACAAACTCTAAGATGTTAGAGGATGGTGATTTCAGAGGTATACAGGACGCTCAATTTGCTGACGCTCTTAAGGATAGAGATAATGTTGAGGGTGAGATTGATTTGAATGCAAACTTTACTGAGGTTTTAGATAATCACATAGACTCAATGGAGAGGTTTAAAGCCTATGCTCCTACAGTTAAAAAACTAGCTGCTATAATGAACTTTCCTTCAGTAAAAGTTTTATTAGAGCAAGCAGGTTTGACTAAGGCTGTGAAGAACGCTATAAATATGGATGTAAATCCGGGCTCTTATCAGAGTGCTTTAGAGCCTAGTATATTAGATAAACTCCAAACCAAGTACACTAGCTTTGCTTTAGCTTTAAAGATAATGCAGATACCAAAACAAGCCACATCCTTTGTTAATGCATACGAAGATTACTCGTACCAACCAAAGGGTCAGAAGAAAATACCCGGGCTTGATGCTGTTATGTTTATGGTAGACGCAGCAAACTTAATGGTAAACTTTAAGTCTAACGTGAAGAGAGCTTGGGAAATGTCTCCAATGCTTCAAGAGCGTCTACTTCAAGGATTAGAGGGTGACGTTCATTCTCTTGAATCGGGTGGATTGATTTATAAGGAATCAGGCAAGCCACCTATCGGTAAGATTAGACAAGCACTTAAGACTGTAGCCGCAGCACCTACAGTAATAGGTGACGTGATGGGTGTGATGGGTTATATGATTAACTATAATCGTGACATAGCTAATGGTATGAGTGAGGCTGAAGCTATGGCAAAGTTTGAAGACTATAACGCTACTCAGCAAACCCGTAGGGGTACTGAGAAGATTCCTCTTCAGATGGCTAAGAGTCCTTATACTAGAGCGTTTACAATGTTTGGTAGCACTTTATTCTTGCAGATGAATAAGGTTATGCAATCATACACAAACATTACTAGAGCTATCTCAGGAAAGAAATCTCCTAGTTCTAAGGATATAAGGTCTTTATTTTTAAACCTAGGCGTAGCTAACGTACTATTTGCTGTGACTGCGAACGCTGCCAAGATGCTTAAAGGTGATGAAGAGGATAGAGAGGAAGTACTTCAGAAGATGGGTGAGGCTATGGTTGGTATGAATCAGATATATAAGATACCAATGCTAGGGACTGTAGTTGAGGAGATAGCTAATAAAGCTAAAGGTGTAGGCAACAAGCCTGTTAGTGATGTTGTTAACCCTATTGGTGGTGTGTATCAAAAGATAAAGAAGATATCGAAGGGCGTTGAAAAAGGTGACTACGCTAAGGTCATTGGTAATACTACACGTGGTTTGTTAGAGTTTGCAGCAGGAGTACAGTTCGACCCGTTCATTGGACTTGCACGTACAGTTACAGGAGACTTCAACGAAGAGAATGTTTACGATATGCTTGGTATAAGTTCTTCTTACAGACCTAAAGGAAAATCAGCTAAGCAAATTAAAGAGGATAAGTTAGGTCAGTACGACAACGAGACTGATATGAAACGCTATAATAAAAAGTTGTGGAACGAAACTTTTGGTCCTAAATCAGATGGGTATTTAGAACGTCAAGCTATTAAGGATGCAAAGTCTGATGAAATAAAAAATAAGCGTATAGAAAAAGATGCTAAGTATAACTACGAAAAATCAACTAATAGAAACAAATCTAGTATTAGAGGTAGAGGAGTTAATTCAAGAAGCTCTAGAAGTAGTGGAAGAAAAAGTGGTAGATAAAAAAAAGTCAACAGAATTGACCGAAATCAGATTCCATTAACCTTTTAGTTTAGTAGACTGTAAATATACGGATTTCCTTTTTATATAAAGTAATAAATAGTGTAAATAATTATTGCGTTGACTAATATCGCAAAGATAAACTCTTTGATGTTAGGTTTTTCAAAATCGTACATACTTAAAGGCTTTTTGTTGTTCGTAATAAATCATTAGCTCCTCGTCATTAACTGAGTTAGTTCTTGGCTTTCTACCGCCCCATCTAATACTGCCCTGTATATCTGATACCTTAGCGTAAACGATACCATCCTCGCAAGCCCATATCATTACAGGATTCAATCTCTTATCGCATAGCTTAACAATCTTGCGAGCTGCAACAGGTAGAGGATAGGCTTCTTTTATAGGTCTTAACCTTCCTTTGACCTCTACGTAAGCAATGAGCTCTTTACTGCTGTTAAACACTCTGTAATCAATATCGTTAGGTCCTAACTTCTTAAAGCTACCATCAAACAAGCTAACAAATTTTGTTATAGCTTTATTCTCTCTTGTTAAGTCCCCTTCAGATTCAAATCTCATAATGATGTTCAGCGTGGCATCTAGCACAAAGTACCTGACACTTTTGTATTTCTTTAACTATTCTTTTCATTGATAACCCGTGACAAACTCCCTCGGACACAGCGAACTCTTTATTGTCATCATTGTGATGAAACTGTAGAGCTTTTACGTTAAACGATTCGTGCGTCTTCTTAGAGTAACCACACTTTAAGCACTCTAATTTTTGCTTGTAGCCCTCAAACCAAGACTTAACCTTATGCTTGTAGCTATGCTTTGTGGTGTTGTAGCAAATCTTACATACTCTTCTGTAGTACTTCTTGCCCTTCTTAATTCCGGCAGACCAAAAAAAATTAAATGGTCTTTCTTCTTTGCAGTCTCTACAAGTCTTAAGACTCATCCTCCAAAGAACCTACAAGATTTTCTAACTTCTTAATAAGTAACTTAATCTCAACTCTAACTTCCTTATTTTCTCTATCTGCTAAGTGTTCATATATCTTATTAGTAGAGTCGTGTATCTCTCCCATCAACAGGTTTATGTTCTTTAATCTTGATTGTTGATAGTATGTTAAAGGCATTTTACTTAGAGTCTATTGCGTTTAAAAAGTTTGTTCCCATTGTTAAGTCTAGTACTTGTATGTGCTTATATATTCTTTTAGATATAGCCTTCACCTCTTTAATTTCTTTATTTGTGGAGTCAGTTCCTAAATTGGCATACATCTTACAATCTATGCGTAGAAATTCACTTATCTTCTGCTTAGTAGCTAATGATTTTGATGCCATTAACTCGTCTAAATTATCTTTACTATAACCCATTGAAAAATCTAATTAAATTTAATTCTATTTCTATTTTGTTTTTAGGTGTAATTTTGTGGTTTATTAACCTATGCATAGATTCATTCTTTTTATTGTATTCCTCCATGTCTTTAATCTTAGAAATAAGGTCTGTATTTTGCGAATCTAATTCTTTTATTCTTAAACTCATAACATTTACTTCTTTTTCTAACTTTATCTTCTCTATATCAAAAACAGTAATGTCATCTTTGTGAAATTTATAAAGTATTTTTTCGTGAAAACTTTTAAATCTCACGTCACTCATTTTGTAAATTTCAAACAAATTATAGTAGTAGATTATTGTTGCGTGTACTTTGCCTACAAAATCTCCAATGTTAGCGTAACCAAACCCTAAGTCTCTTAGTATTACGCAGTAAGAAATTCTAGCTGCTACATATTCCTTTTTTCTGCTTTTACTTTTTAAGTCTAAGTTATAAACCGACTCAACGACAGATAATAACCTGTCTCTTTTTTCTATAATTGTCTCTTCTCTAAATCCCGTTTCCATATTCTTGTTGTGTTTGTTTTAATAATTAAATTTAAGCTATTCGTTGCCTCTATAGACCTCTGTTCTGAATCCGTA
>TARA_R100000935_G_scaffold26065_2_pt1 | contig 21899 bp, 16 predicted proteins | sample TARA_R100000935 | Tara Oceans TARA_R100000935 (sample SAMEA2621502) | marine metagenome | biome: marine biome (ENVO:00000447); feature: surface water layer (ENVO:00002042); material: "saline water (ENVO:00002010), including plankton (ENVO:xxxxxxxx)" | depth 5 m
GAGCGCAGGTCGCCGTGTCGTGTGGTCTATTTGATCTCGACGCGTTCCAGCAGATAGGCCTTGGCGCTGACATCGCCGACCCGCGCAGCCTCGTCGGCCAGGCGCAGCGCGCGCTCCAGATCCTTGCTCGCCAGCGCTGCGTCGATGCCCTGCCGGTAGTACGCCTGGGTTTCCGGCAGAACTGCCGGTGCGGGCACTGACGGTAAATCGTTACCCATTTCGCGGCCGATGCTATAGGAAGGCACATAAGTATTGGCCTGCTGGCCGGCGACCTTGTCCTCGATCAGCACCATCTTCACGACGCCGGTAGGTGAATGCTGCGCAACCGGGTCGGGCAGGCTCGGTGGCTCATTACCCAGCGCCCTGGCGTAGGCTTTGGCCGGGTGCTCAAGCGCCGTTTGGGCGTCTAGCTGGGCGCCGTCTGCATACAAAACCAGGTAGTACTCGTTGCCCGGGTTGTCCAGGTAGGTGCGATCGATGCGCAGCCGCGCGTCCAGGCTGTCGCCTTTAAGGCCGGAAGCGGGGGCATAGGTGAAGTCATCCGCATCCAGAATGCGGGTGGGCCGCAAGCGGCTGTCGAGCAGCATCACGCTGGGGGCCAAAACGGTCTTACCGGCTTGGCTGTAGAGGCGGATCTCGAAGGATTTGTTGTCTTTGGGCAATGCAAAGGCGCGAAAGAAACTCTTGCCACTGTCAAAGCGATACGCCGGCGCCGAGGCGTCGAGCGTCACGTTCCCGTTGAAGCTTGCGGGAAGTGGCTGGAACGGAAAATCCGCGATCGTGTCGCAGCAGATCGACGCGTTGGCCAGCGCCTTACGGGCAGAGCTCACGGGCTGTTCCAGCGGCGCGGGTGTATGGGTCAGCGCGTCCACCCGGCGCAGGGGTTCGGTGCCGCATCCGGCAGCCAGCGTAATGGCGAAGCCAAGCAGCGAAGTTCTCAGATAGCTCATAAGGGCAACTCCAGTCGCCAATCGAAAAAAGACCCCGACCAGCCACGGTCGGGGTAAAACACCGCCAAAACGGTGGGAGCGGAACATGCAGTGCTGCCGATAGCAGCGGGCGATACGGAAGGACAACACCGCTACGCCTCGCCGCCCCTCAGGCGATTACCACCAGGCTTCGGCCTGCACGCCAAAGGTCAAACCGTCATCTTCACCCGCGTCGATGGATTCGCTAGCGGCCTGATAGCGGCCGCCGTCCCACTGGGCGTAGGTGGCGAACACGCGAATCTGCGGACGTGCCCAGAAGCTGCGGCCAGCTGACCATTGCTGGGCGAGGGTGAGTTTTTTCAGATCGCGGCTGCGCTCGCCATCGGCCTGCGGGTCGATTCGGTCGTAGCCGAATTCCAGCGCGGTGCTCATGACGTCGGTCCACTTGTAGACCGGGCGTACACCGAAGGAGAGCCATTGCTGGCCGGACTCGTTGTCGAAGTCGCGGTCTTCATAAATCTGGACGTACATCATCTCGATGTCATCGGTAATGCCGACCACGCCCTGGTTGACCAGTCGCAGCATGTCGCCGTCGCTGTTGCCAGTGTTGTTGCGGCCGCTGGTGGCGATGATGCCGTCGGTGCCGTATTGAACGGCGAGCTTGTTGTAGCCACCGAACCACCCTGCCTGGGTATGTTCGAGCGTAACCAGGTGACCTTTCTGGTCCTGGTAGCCATCGTCGCGTTTCTGGAAATCGGTCAGGTTGGCCTTGCCGTAGTCGTAACCGATCTCCAGCTTGCCGTTGGGGTTGACGTCGATCTCGCCGATGCGGAAGTCCAGGGTGTCGTTGGCCAAGTTGGTGCCGGTGCCCGAGCCCTGATAAGTCCACTCACCGTCGGTGTTGCGCATCCAGGCGATGCTGGCCTTGCCGAAGCCCAGATCAATGTCTTCGATGCCGGCGCCGGGGCCGGATACGTCCCAGTAGTAGTAGTCGTTGATGTGCACGTCGTGGCGCTTGTAGTAGCGCTTGCCTGCCCAGATGTCGGCGCCCGGCAGACTCTCGATGAGGTTGTGGCCGACCACGTTGAACTGGCGGATCGCGACGTCGCCGCTCTCATCAAAGGGGTTATTGGCATCGCCATCGGTGTCGGTGCGGGTCGCTTCCCAGTCATTCGCCTGCCGCGAGTTGTAGGCGATCATGGTGTCGACGTAGAAGCTCTGTTCGCCTTCCTTCCAGACCTCCTGGCCGAGACCGATCTCGGCATAGGTCTCGCACTCGTTGCCCAGGCGGTACTTGGCGGGAGCGCCGGCTGCCTGGAAGCAAGCCTGGTCGCCACCGCCAATGGTGGTGCCGACGCCTGAGCGCAAATAGCCGTGAAAGTCCACCGCATGCGAAGGCATTGCCGCTATGAGGGCTGTGCAAAGCAGGGTCGGTTGCAGAAGACGTACGGATCGTTGGGGGTTCATCGCGAAGTCCTTTGTTTTTGTTGTTGGTCTGTGCGGCCGGCGAGCTGCGGCCGGCTGGTCCACGGCAGCTGTCGGTGTTTGCCACTGCCCGGGTTGCTGCGCCGGATTGGGCTGGTGGCGACCGAAAGCCTGCGGATCGGCGACATTCGCGACATCCTCCCGACCGATCTTTTTTGAGGCGGAGCGGTGGGGCGTAGCGGGGGAGGAGGGAGACGAGCACGCGCAGCAGTGCCCATTACGCCTGGCCACTAAGCCCGGGAAAAACCGTGGGGGGAGGTATGGTCAGCGCAATCACCGGCGCAGGCTGGGCCGGCCAATGAGGTTCGCATTGGCCGTTGCATCCGGTTTCCGGGGTTGCCGGTATCGCTGTCGGGTGCTCACTACAACTACAAAACTGGGGCTACTTCGATGAAATATTCCTTGCTTCCCACCCGTCTGGCCTTGGCGGCCACCTCCCTGCTGCTGACGCTGGGTAGCGTTCATGCCGCTGATCTCGCCGGCAAGAGCCCGGCCGGGGTTCGTTACCACGGTGGTGACGAAATCATCCTTCAAGGGTTCCACTGGAACGTAGTCCGGGAGTCTCCCAACAACTGGTACAACACTCTGCGCGACATGGCGCCAACCATTGCAGCTGATGGATTCAGCGCGATTTGGATGCCAGTGCCGTGGCGCGATTTCTCCAGCTGGAGCGATGGTGCCAACTCCGGCGGTGGCGAGGGCTACTTCTGGCATGACTTCAACAAGAATGGCCGCTACGGCACCGATGCTCAGCTCAAGCAGGCGGCTGCTGCACTTAACGGTGCGCAGGTGAAGGTGCTCTACGACGCGGTTCCCAACCACATGAATCGCGGTTACCCGAGCAAGGAAATCAACCTGCCGGCTGGCCAGGGCTTCTGGCGCAACGATTGTTCCGATCCCGGCAACTACCCCAATGATTGCGACGATGGCGACCGTTTCGTCGGTGGCGATGCCGACCTGAACACTGCCAACCCGCAGGTATACGGGATGTTCCGCGACGAGCTCGCCAATCTGCGCAGCAATTACGGCGCCGGTGGCTTGCGTTTCGACTTCGTGCGCGGGTATGCCGCTGAGCGGGTGGACGCCTGGATGACCGCGGCGCACGACAATGCGTTCTGTGTGGGCGAACTGTGGAAGGCGCCGGCTGAATACCCGAGCTGGGACTGGCGCAACACGGCCAGCTGGCAGCAGGTCATCAAGGATTGGTCCGATCGCGCCAAGTGCCCGGTATTCGACTTCGCACTCAAGGAGCGCATGCAGAACGGCTCCATCGCCGATTGGAAGAACGGCCTCAACGGCAACCCCGATCCGCGCTGGCGCGAAGTGGCGGTGACCTTCGTCGACAACCACGACACGGGTTATTCGCCTGGGCAGAATGGCGGGCAGCACCACTGGGCGTTGCGTGACGAGCTGGTACGCCAGGCCTACGCCTATATCCTCACGAGTCCGGGCACGCCGGTTGTGTACTGGTCGCACATGTACGACGGGGGGCAGGCGCCGCTGATCCGTCAACTGATCAAGATCCGTCGTGCTGCGGGCGTTCGGGCTGATTCGGCGATTGAATTCCACGGCGGCTATTCCGGCCTGGTAGCAACCGTTCGCGGAACGACACAGACACTCGTGATTGCCCTGGGCTCGAACCTGAACGATCCATCCCTGGTCAGCAGCGGTACCTTCAGTCCGGCGCTGAACGAGGACAGCGGTCAGCTGAAAATCTGGACGACCGGTGGTGGGGACGGTGGCGGTGATGGCGGCCTGGTTAGCGTCAATTTCCGCTGCGAGAACGGCATAACCCAGCCGGGTGACAGCATCTATGCGGTCGGTAATCTGGCTCAGCTTGGTAACTGGGCACCGGCCAGCGCGGTGCGCCTCACGGACATCAGCAGCTATCCGACGTGGAAGGGCAGCATCAGCCTGCCCGCGCAACAAGCGGTCGAGTGGAAATGCATCGTGCGCAGCGATGCCAGCCCGACTCAGGTGAAAAGCTGGCAGCCGGGTGCCAATAACCGGGTGACCAGTGCCGAGAGCGCGACAACCGTAGGGCGTTTATAACGCTTGCCTGCCGGGCCCGCTCGGGCCCGGCTCCCTATTCGGTACCCCATGCCGGCCGCAGTTTGACTAGGCGATCTGCCAGCGCTCGGCCAGCTGTCGTGCCCGCCGCAGCTCCTCTACCAGCTGTCGTTGTGGCTCGACGGCTAGCAAACGCTGCAGGTCGCCATGCCGCTCGCGCGTGGTGCGCTCCAGCCAGCCAATGCGCGCAAGGGTCGAGGCGGTGCAGGTCTGGCCGCTGAGGTCATCGTGCAGATCGAGCCAATGTGAACGCCAGGCTTCCTTCAGGTACAGCGCTTCGAGATCGCCGCGCATCGCGTGCTTCCATTCACCAATGATGCCGGTCAACCAGTCGAGTACTGTCGAACTGGCGCCGCGTGTCTCAAGCTCCATGTGCAGGCGCCCATATGCCTCCAGGGCGATGCGTTTCTCCAGCGCAAACGCGGCCAGCGCGAGCGATTCCTCCCGTTGCTCCAGCGCTAAAAGACGTGCGAAGTATTGGCGCGTCTCGAAGCGCTCGGCAGCGTGAAATTGAGGCATTTCGGTACCGTTGCTGTTGAACTGGCGCAGCGGGTTGAAACGGTACATGTAGCCGAAATCGAACAGTCGCACGTGGCCGTCATCCAGTGTATTGCCGGGACATAGATCCCATTCGAACAGCCCGCCGAGCAACAGCGCCACCAGCATCTCGAACAGCTGCGTCAGCTGTCGCTCGTTCCAGGCCGCGATAGGCTCGCCCTCAATCCAGGGCGAAAGCAGTACGCCTTGGCGAAAGCTTCCATAACAGGTGTCGACGATGCCGACCAGCCGCTCGCCGAGAATCGGGTCGCGCTTGAGCTCGCGCAAGTCCGCCCGGCGTTGCACCTCATTGAGAAAGGACGTCTGGCCATCAGTGTTCTGCACCAGGCACCTCTCGCGGGCGCGTTTGAGCGTCCAGCTCCGACCCTGCGCCTCGATCCGGTAAACATGCGCTGTGAGCCCGCCGGAGAGTACGCGGCTGACGTAGTCTTCGCTGCCATTGGTGGTCGCCAGGGTTGCCAGCGGTAGCGGACAATCGTCCGGGTGCCCGACTTCCAGTTCGGCATTGCTGGCGATGAAAGCCAGCTGCGCTTGCTGGCGCGTGTTCAACGTGTTCATGGCGAGGTCTCCGCACAGGGTGCGCTATGGATGAGATTGCATGGATCGGTCGCGGCGTGTCGGGGTCGATAGGAGAACAGACGTGGAGGTGAATATGGCCGATGTGTACAAGACTGAAACCATCACGCGCGCCGAGGTCGACTCGCTCGACGGGGTAACGGTGCTCGACTTCGGCACCAACTGGTGCGGACATTGCCGCTCTGCCGAGCCGCACATCGAGCGGGCACTGGCCGAGTATCCGCAGATCAACCACATCAAGGTCGAGGACGGCCCGGGACGTCCACTTGGGCGCAGCTATCGCGTCAAGCTTTGGCCAACCCTGGTCTTCGTGCGTCTCGGTCAGGAGCTGGCTCGAGTGGTGCGGCCGACCGACGCCAAGGTGGTCGGCGATGCCGCTGCCCAGGCCACCAACCCGCTCAGCGATTGACCAGAGCCGCCGCCTGCACCACGACGACCTTGTCGATGCCCTGTACCCGCGAGAACGCATAGGGCTGATTTGAAAGCTGTTGGTGCCGGCCGGCGCCAATGGCTGGATGCCGTGCGCGGAACTGACCGATTCGTTGCCAGTGATCGATTAGCGCAGCGATCTCGGGTTTGGTGTGCTCGCTCCAGTTCATATCTGACCGTGTGCCCTGGTAGGGGTCGGAGCCGGTGGGGCCGAAAGCGCGGGCGCTCTCGTCGCCGTAGTAGATCTGCACGGCGCCAGGGCTCAGCAGAAGCGCGCTGGCAAGGCCGCGTTGACGCTCCAGGTCGTGCTGCGCGCTGAACAGCGAGGTGTCATGGGATGAGGCATAGCTCATGAAGTTATGGCCGGGATTGTCCGCCAGCAGGCTGGCGTAATGCCCGTAGCTCTTGTCGGCGCGGACCAGGCAATCGCTGGCAGCTCCGGCGACCTCCTGCTGGAAGGCAAAGTTGATCAGCGCATCGAAGCCGTTGCTCTGGTAATCGCTGATTTCCGGTCCGTGGCCAAAGACTTCGCCCACCATCCAGAACGGCTCGCCCGCGAACGGGTCGTCTGGATTGGCTTCAGACCAATCGCGCCGGGCCTGGTCCGCCTGCTGGCGCAGCTGCGCCCACGCGGTCGGCTCGACGTGCATGACAGTATCGGCGCGAAAACCGTCGACGCCGAATTCGCGCACCCAGTTGGTCAGCCATTCATTGAGGTAGTCGCGCACCCGGTAGCCGTCGCGCTCGACCGCACGGGTCGGTTGCTTGTGGCGGAGAAATTCCGGCAGGCCGACCGGCGTTTCTGACTCGGTGCGGAAGTCCGGCAAGAACGCCAGCGACCCTTTCACCGGGTCCACCAATACGCTTGGCGGAGCGGGGTAGTCGGCAATGCCTGCGCGCACCCACTCCTTGCCCCACCAGCGCGACCAGGCAGGGTGATCGTAGTCGATCAGGTTGTGGTATGCGTGCAGGTTCTCGTAGGGCTCCGGCTGCCAGTCTGACCAGCGTTCCGGGAGGTATTGCGTCATGCCGTCGCGCAGGCCACCGAAGCCAAGGTTCTGCATGTCGGCGAGGGTCGAGTAGCCGGCATGGTTGAGCACCACGTCGAACAACACGCGGATGCCGCGCGCATGCGCCTGCTTGATCAGCTCGCGCAGGTCGTCCTCGCTGCCCATGTTGGCGTCCAGCTGGGTGTAATCCAATGCGTAGTAGCCGTGGTAGGCGTAATGGCGAAAGTCGCCTTTATCGCCGCCACCGACCCAGCCGTGAATCTGTTCATAGGGTGCACTGATCCACAGCGCGTCCACGCCCAGCTTGGCCAGGTAATCGAGCTTGCTGGTCAGCCCTTTGAGATCGCCGCCATGAAAGGTGCCGATTTCCTGAGCGCCGTCGGGCTCACGGCCATAGCTGCGGTCGTTGTTCGGGTCGCCATTGGCGAAACGGTCGGTCAGGGCGAAATAGACGGTCGCGTTGCGCCAGTCTCGCGCTGGTACCGGGCGCGCGTCGGCAGCTTCGATCAGCAGTAAGCCGTTGCTGCCGGGTGCCGGGGTCAGTTCGACCTTGCCGTCCTTCACGATGGTCGTGTTGCCGCTGTAAGCGTCGCGCAATCGCTGGCCATTTTCGAATACCCCAGCGACGGGAACCTGTACGGCTTCGCCATTCCATGGCTGGCAGGCCTGCTCGACCGGCTCCTGCGATTGGCGACTGGGCAACAACCGCAGGTTGGCGTCGTCGCCCGTCTGCACCAGCAGGCGGTAGCGCCCCGGTTTCACTACATCGAAATCGAAGCGATCGCCAGCGTTCAGCGCGTGACGTTGAAACGGCTTGAGCAGTTTCTGTTCGGCCTCGCCAGTACCCAGTTCGAGGGTGCCTTTGGTTAGCTCCAGCTCCGCCGCGAAGCGATCCTCGGCTAGCGTTTCCCAGGCTGGTTGCAGAGGCTGACCGTTCAGTCTGATAGGGACTTGCGGGTCCGCTTGTATAACGGGTGCGAGCAGTTCGAAACAAAGGGCTAGGATAGATGAACTAAGGGGCGGCAGAGGGCGCATGTCCAGCTCCGGCTTGGCGGGGAAGAGGCGGTATTCAAGCCTGTTTTCGTCGACCCGTGCAGGCTGAGAAAGGGCGATTCGAGGGCTCTGCGGGTGCGGTGCGATGCAAAACTACGCCCTGCTTCTACGCCCCTCATCCTCCCTTCGGGGAGGATGTCTTCGCCCACTGGCGGGGCGAGTATGGATGCACTGCGAGACCGTCAGACGGCACGCAGAACGTTGTGGATCAAAAATAAGAAGCCACGAGGAAATACCTACATGAATAAAAAGCTGTTTGCAGCGGCCACGATCGGTCTCTCCGCAACTCTGAGCCTGCCGCTGTCCGTCCAGGCCGCCATCGAAGAAGGCAAGCTGGTCGTCTGGATCAATGGCGACAAAGGCCACAAGGGACTGGCCGAGGTAGGCAAGAAGTTCACCGAAGAAACCGGCATTCCCGTCGAAGTGGCACACCCCGATGCAGCCACGGACAAATTCCAGCAGGCCGCCGCCACCGGCAATGGCCCGGACATCTTCATCTGGGCGCACGATCGCCTCGGTGAGTGGGCCCAGAGCGGCCTGATCACCCCCGTCACACCCAGCGCCGAGACCAAGCAGGAAGTCGCTGACTTCGCCTGGGATGCCGTCAGCTACAACGGCAAGCTGTGGGGCTATCCAATGGCGGTCGAAGCGCCTGCGCTGATCTACAACAAAGCCCTGGTGTCGACGCCGCCCAAGACCTTCGAAGAAGTCCTGGCGATGAACAAGGAGCTCGCCGCCGACGGCAAGCGCGCAATCCTCTGGGACTACAACAACACCTATTTCACCTGGGCCTTGCTGGCCGCCAACGGCGGTTATGCCTTCGAAGATACCGGCTCGGGCTATGACGTCAGCAAAACCGGCGTCAATAACGAGGGCGCCAAGCAGGGCGCAGCCGTCCTCAAGCGCTTGATCGACGAGGGCGTGATGCCCAAGGGCGCCGACTACAGCGCCGCAGAGGCCGCCTTCAATAAAGGCGATACGGCGATGTTCATCAGTGGTCCCTGGGCCTGGTCGAACATCAAGAAGAGCGGCATCGACTTTGGCGTGGCGCCGATCCCGGCGGTAGGCGATAGCCCGAGCAAGCCGTTCTCCGGCGTGATGGCGGCAACGCTAAACGCAGCCAGTCCGAACCAGGCGCTGGCGGTCGAATTTCTGGAAAACTACCTGCTCGAGGTCGAGGGCCTGAAGGCTGTGAACGCTGACGTGCCGTTGGGCGCGGTGGTGAACAAGGAATACATGGCCGAGCTTTCGGATGACCCGATGATCAAGGCCACCTTCGAAAGCGCCCAGCAGGGCCGTCCGATGCCGAACATTCCGCAGATGGGCGTGTTCTGGTCAGCCATGGAGCCTGCCCTGACGAACATCACCTCCGGTCGCCAAACTGTGGATGCCGCCCTAGATGACGCCGCCAAACGCATCGTCAAATAACGACTACCCACAGCCGCAGTTGGAGACGCCTGCGTCTTCGGCTGCGCGCCCTGAGGCCCAGATTCCGATGTCTGCCGTGAATGTTCCCGCCGAAATGCCCGGCCGCGCCGTGCCGAAACTGTCGATACCCAAGCTGCCAGCTGCGATGCGTTGGGGCCTTTGGCTGCTGTGCAACGCCTTTGCCCTGTACCTGATCATCGCACTCTATGCGCAGGGGCAAACCGTGTTCGCTCTGCTCGGGCTGGTGGTCGCCGGAATCGCCAGTTTCGTGTTCATCAACCGCCGTGCCTACGCCCACCGCTACATATTCCCGGCGGTAGCGGGGATGCTGGTGTTCGTGATCTTCCCGCTGCTCTACACCGTGGGCATCGGCTTCACCAATTACAGCGGCACCAACCTGCTGAGCTTCGAGCAGGCGCAGCGCTACCACCTCAATCAGACCTACCTTGCAGGCGAACGCTTCGGCTTCAGCCTGCACCAGAACGATGCCGGGGAGATGCGGCTGCGGGTCGACCGTGGCGAGCAGGGCGTCTGGGTTTCCGCTCCGCTGGCAGGTGAGCCGGTTGAGGGCGAGCCGCTTGGCATGAGCCGGGAGGCTGAGGTCGAAAACCTGGGTGCGGCCATGCCGCTGCGTGATGTGATCCGCCAGCGCAAGCAACTGGAACAGTGGGTCATGCGCGGCCATGAAGGTCAGCTGCTGCGCCTTTATGGGCTGCGTGAAGTCGCCGCGGTGGAGCCGCTGTACCGGTTGCGCGACGATGGCTCGCTGGTCAACAACCAGACCGGTGAACGCCTTACGGCCAACGATGAGATCGGCTTCTACGTCGATGCCGAAGGGCAGCAGGTCGCGCCGGGTTACACGGTCTATGCCGGCTGGAGCAATTTCGCCAAGGTGCTGACCGATCCGAAGATTCGCGGCCCGTTTCTGCAGATCTTCGTCTGGACGGTGTGCTTCGCCGCGCTGACGGTGGTCTTCACCCTCGCGGTCGGCCTGGTGCTGGCCAGTCTGCTGCAGTGGGAGATGGTTCGCGGCAAGGCGTTCTACCGGCTGATGCTGATTCTCCCGTACGCGGTGCCGGCGTTTATCTCGATCCTCGTGTTCAAAGGCCTGTTCAACCAGAGCTTCGGTGAGATCAACCTGATGCTCGACAGCCTGTTCGGGGTGCGGCCGGACTGGTTCAGTGACCCGACCCTGGCGCGCAGCATGATCCTGATGGTCAACACCTGGCTCGGTTATCCCTACATGTTGTTGCTGTGCATGGGGCTGCTGCAGGCGATTCCGCGCGACCTCTATGAGGCCTCGGCAATGGACGGCGCGACGCCAGTCGACAATCTGTTGAAGATCACGCTGCCGCTGCTGATCAAGCCACTGGCGCCGCTGCTGATCGCAAGCTTCGCTTTCAACTTCAACAACTTTGTGCTGATCACGCTGCTGACCCGTGGCGGACCCGACATTCTCGGCACCACAACCCCGGCGGGCACCACCGATCTGCTGGTCAGTTATACCTACCGCATCGCCTTCCAGGATTCGGGGCAGAACTTTGCCCTGGCCGCCGCCATCGCCACGCTGATCTTCATCGTCGTCGGCGCCATGGCCTGGCTGAACCTGAAGCTTTCCAAGGTCAAGGTCTGAGGATTACGCACATGGCCATGGTTCAACCGAAATCCGTCAAATATCGCCTCTGGCTGACGCACGCAGGCTTGCTCGCCTTTGTGGCGCTGATCGTGTTCCCGCTGCTGATGGTGGTGTCAATCTCCTTCCGGGAGGGCAACTTCGCCACTGGCAGTCTGCTGCCGGACAATCCGACGCTGGAGCACTGGTCGCTGGCGCTGGGCATCCCCTACGTGCACGACAACGGTGAGGTCAGCAACCCGCCATTCCCGGTGCTGACCTGGCTGTGGAACTCGATGAAGATCGCGCTGATCAGCTCGCTGCTGATCCTCATGCTTTCGACCACCAGCGCCTATGCCTTTGCGCGCCTGCGCTTCGGCGGCAAGAGTCCGATCCTCAAGGGCATGCTGATCTTCCAGATGTTCCCGCCGGTGCTGACGCTGGTGGCCATCTACGCCTTGTTCGACCAGTTGGGCGAGCACATCAGCTGGCTGGGCGTTAACACCCACGGCGCCGTGATCATCGCCTCGCTGGGTGGCATGGCGCTGCATATCTGGACCATCAAGGGCTACTTCGAAAGCATCGATGGCTCGCTGGAAGAGGCGGCCATCGTCGACGGCGCCACCACCTGGCAGGCGTTCGTGCACATCTTGCTACCCATGAGCGTGCCGATTCTGGCGGTGGTGTTCATCCTCGCCTTCATCACCAGTGTCACCGAGTACCCCATTGCCTCGGTGCTGTTGATGGATGTAGACAAGCTCACCTTGTCGGTCGGTGCGCAACAGTATCTCTATGACCAGAACTACCTCTGGGGCGACTTCGCTGCTGCGGCGGTTCTCTCCGGACTGCCGATCACCGCGGTGTTCCTGTATTGCCAGAAGTGGATCGTCGGCGGGCTCACAGCCGGAGGCGTAAAGGGGTAATCGACCCAGGACAGCTCGATGCGTCACGACACCCGAACAGGGAACGAACAACGGGAGACGACCATGAACGCCGCAATACCTGCACCCTTGCCGCTGATACCGGCGAAGCTGAACATGCCGCTGTTGCCGCGCGGTCTGTTGTCGCGGCCACGCCTTGACGAGTGGTTTCAGCGTCTTGGCGAGGTGCGGCTGGCTGTACTGCACGCACCGAGCGGTTTCGGCAAGACGACCCTGGCGTGCCAGTGGGCAAGGGCGTTCGAGGGTCGTGTCGCCTGGTTGCAGCTGCATCCGGGCGACAATGATCCGCTGCAGCTTGGCCGCTATCTGCTTCACGCCCTCGACGCTCAGTTGGAGCATGGGTGTCCCCGCAGCCTCTTGCTGGCCGGTCAGGGCAGGGAGGCTTTCGATACGCTGCTTACGCATCTGCTGGCCGAATTGCCGGGTGAGCACGAACCGCTGCTGCTGGTACTGGATGATTTCGAAACGCTGTACACCGCAGAAGTCATCGCTGCGCTTCGCTTCTTCCTGCGCAACATGCCGAGCTGGATGACGCTATTGGTCTGCAGTCGCGGCCTGCCGGAACTGGGCGTGGCGGATCTACGGGTCAAGCATCAGCTGCTTACCGTTGACGCTCAGCATCTGGCCTTCGAAACCGACGAAGTTCAGGCACTGCTGGATCTGGGCCTGCCGGTTTCGATCAACCGCGAGCAGGTCGAGCGCTTGAACCGGCGTATCGGCGGCTGGCCGTGCGCATTGCAGCTGGTTCTGCAGGAAGTGCAGACGGGCCGTGGCATGGACCTGTTTCTGGAAAACCTGCAGCTCGGTCATCCGTATATTCGCGATTACATGCGCGAGCAGGTCGTTGCCAGTCTTGGCGCAAGCACGCTGGATTTCCTCCAGGCGACCTGTCTGCTGGATCGCTTCAACGCAGCGCTGGCCGACCGACTGACTCAGGGCAGCAATGCTCGCGGGATGCTCGAGCAGTTGGAGCGTAACGGGCTCTTCCTGCAGTCGCTGGATGGCCTTCGTCAGTGGTATGCCTACCACCCATTGTTCGCCACCTTTGTGCTGGGCGAACTGCGCACCCATCAGCCTCAGCGGCTATCCGATCTGCACCTGCGTGCGGCCGAAGCGCTGATGGCGGAAAACCTGCCGGAAGAGGCCGCGCGGCATGCGGTACGGGCCGGCTGCCCGACCCGCGTCGGCGAAGTGCTGGAGCGCCACGGCCGGCAGTTCTACCGTCAGGGCCGCCTTGAGCTGCTGCAGCAATGCCTGGAAACACTGCCGGAGGGGGTTATCGCCGGCTCGCCGCTGTTGACCCTGCTGCAGGCCTGGGTGTCACAGAACTCCTACCAGTTCGATCAGGTCGAGCGCTGGTTCAAGGCCGGCGAAGAGGCCCTACAGCAGAGCTGTTCGGAAGACGACTGGGCGCGCATCGTTGGCGAATTCAACGCCGTTCGCGCTCAGGTCGCCATGAACCGTGGTGATGAGGAACAGGCAATCGCCCTGGCGCGGGAAGCCTTGGTACGTGAGCCGTTGATCATGCGCACCTCGAAGGTCGCAGCCCTCTCGGGTCTGGCTGAGGCGCATTTCGTGCAGGGTCTGTTACCGCAGGCGCAGAAGCAGTACGAAGAGGCCGAACGCCGTGCCCGCGAGATTCGCGCCTCGCACCTAGTGGTATGGAATCTCGGCCAGCTATCTGAAATCGCCATTGCCCAGGGCTATTTACAGAAGGCCTATTCGCTGCAGGAGCGGGCGATCCAGTACGTCGAACAGGCCGACCTGCAGGCGACCCCGATCATGGAGTTCATCTACCGCGTGCGTGGTCAGGTGCTGCTTGAGTGGCACCATCTGGATGCCGCCGAGCAGTGCGCGCTGCAGGGCATCCAGATACTCGAAGACGTCGGCGACCGCTGGCTGCTGCAGTGCTACGCGCTGCTGGCCGGGATCGCCCATGCGCGCGGCCAGCAGAGCGCCTGCGCGGACTACATAGGCAAGATCCAGAGCATGCTCGCTGACGACAATTACCATGTCGACTGGCTCGCCAATGCCCATGCAGTAATGCTCAGCTACTGGGACTCCACCCAGGACAAGACCGCGATCCAGCAATGGCTGCTGACGGCGCCAGCGCTCGAGCGCGGCCTCAATCACTTCGCCCAGTACAACGGCCGTAACCACGCGCGAGCCCACCTTTCGCTGAAGCAGCCGGACAAGGCGCTGCCGATCCTCAGGCAGCTGCAAATCGATGCGGAGCAGCACGGCTTGATCATGGACTTGAACCGCAACCACATCCTGCTTGCGCAACTGCACTGGCTGCGAGAAGAGCGTCAGCAGGCGCTGGATAACCTGCAGCTGGCGTTGACCCTGGCGAGCAGCACGGGTGCCATCGGCAGCTTTCTGCGCGTCGGTAAGCTGCTGATCGCCATGCTCAAGGCGTTGCAGCATGAACGTCGGCTCGACGAACTCGAAGCCCAGCGTGCCGATCGCCTGATACAGCTGGCGCAACAGCAGCGGGACTTCAGCCGGGCGATCCGCATCACCCTCGACGAAGCGGTGATCCAGGACATCATCAACCGCCCGGATGTGCCGGAGCTGATCCGCCATTCGCCGCTGACGCGCCGAGAGTGGCAGGTGCTGAGCCTGATCCACGCGGGGCAGTCCAACGAGCAGATTGCGGAACACCTGAATGTCGCGCCGACGACGATCAAAACGCACATCCGCAGTCTGTATCAGAAGCTCAACATCACCCATCGCAACGAGGCCGTGCAGCTGGCCCGCAGCCTGCTGAGCAAAATCCAGGGCGAATAGCGGGTGGCATGCGAGCGATGACGCATCCGGCCGGTCCAAGGCCGAATGCGTCATTTTCATTTCCAGTGGAGCCTGACATGCCGATGACCGAAAAACAGAAGATGCTCGCCGGCGAACTCTACCGGCCCGGTGACGCCGAGTTGCAGGCCGATCAAGCCGCCGCCAAAGCCTGGATGGTGCGTTACAACGCAACGCTCGGCGATACACCGGCGGTGCGCCGTAACTTGCTGAAAGAGCGTTTAGGAAGCGTAGGCGAAGGCGCTGTGATCCGGCCGCCGTTTCATTGCGACTACGGCTACAACATTCACCTCGGCGACGATGTGTTCTTCAACTTCAATTGCGTGATTCTCGACGTGGTCGAGGTGCGCATCGGTTCGGGAACGCAGATCGGACCAGCTACGCAGATTTACGCGGCGGACCATCCACGAAGCGCGGAAGAGCGCCGCAGCGGCCTGGAATTCGGCCGTCCGGTGGTGATTGGGGAGAACGTCTGGATTGGCGGTGGCGCGATCATCCTGCCGGGCGTAACCATCGGCGATGACGCCGTGATCGGAGCGGGCAGTGTGGTGACTCGGGATGTGGCGGCGGGGACGACAGTTGTAGGCAATCCGGCCCGTAGTCGCTGATAGACGTAAGAATGGCAGCCGGCTCCGAGGCCGGCTGCCGGCACTGCTTACTGCTGGGTCACGGTGGCCAAGTTGCCCGAGCCCATCTGCGACACCATTGCCGTGTCGCCCATGCCGCTCTGCATCAGCATGGCCTGGTTGCCAACGCCGCCCTGAATCACGGTCGCCATGTTGTCCTGGCCAGCTTGCGTCAGGCTGACTTCGTTGTCCGAGCCATAGATCTGCTGGATGTCGGCCACGTTGAGGTCGCCGCCCTGCACCACGTCCACACGATTGTTGTCGCCGTAGCTGGAACCGGTCAGCTCGTTGCCATTTCCGGTTTGGGTCACGGTGAGCAGGTTGTCGGCGCCATCCTGGGCGAAGTCGATCAGCTGATCGGTGCCTTCCTGAGTGACGTAAGCCTCGTTGAACTGCCCGTTCTGCTGCAGCGAAGCAGTCATCATGCTGCCGTCTTGATCGACGATGGCATAGTTGTTGTTGCCGGTCTGCTCGGTGCTGGCGGTGTTGCTATCGCCAACCTGGAAGATGTCGGCGCTGTTGGCGGTGCCGTCTTGGAAGATCGACGCGGTCTGCAGCGAGCCGCTCTGGTCGATGTAGGCTTCGCTCTGCAGTCCGTTGGACCGGATCTCAGCGCTATGCTCGACGCCTTCCTGGGTGACGGACGCGACTTGCAGATCACCCTGTTGGTCGATATTAGCGACGGAGTCAGAAACGTCCATCTGATAGACAGTGGCGTCGTTGCCGTTGCCTTCCTGATTAACCACGCCGTCGTTGCGCGCGCCATTTTCCTGCCAGACCAGCGAAACGTTGTCATTGCCAATCTGGCGTTGTTCCGAAACGCTCAGTTCGGTGTTGCTCTGGATGGATTCGGCGAAGTTGTCGCTGCCGTCCTGGTCGATAACGGCGGTGCTCAGGTCAGCTGCGGTCTGCTCGGTGTACGCGGTATTGAAACTGCCCTCCTGGTACTGGCGAGCGGTGGCGCCGGTGGAGTCGCTCTGGACAATGCTCGCATCATGGTTGTCGCCACTTTGCAGCTGGATGGCTTCGCTCTGCACGGTCGAGGACTGCACGATGTCCGCGCGGTTCAGGTCGCCAGTTTGCGTCTGCACGGCATCGGACATCGTGGCCTGAGTCTGGGTCACCATGCCGTCGTTGCTGGCGCCGGTCTGGGCCTGGTAGGAAATGTTGTCCTGACCACCAGTCTGAGTCACTTCGACAATGTTGTCGGCACCGGTCTGATTCTGTTCTGCGCTGTTGTCTTGGGCGTGAGCCTGAGTGGCCAGAATCGCGATGATGGCGGCTGCGAGGGGCTTGCACTTGAACATTTCATCTCTCCATGGATTTTGGATGCGTGTCGCTCCTGACTGGGCGGCTGCGCAGGTCTGCTGGGCGGCGGCTACTGCGGATCAGTCCTGGAACTGCATCGATCCTAAATGCCGCTCGTGACAGATAAGTGTCGATTCGCTTGTTTGTCGACATTTTTATGACGAATGACAGCGGCAGCTATATACGACTCCCGGCAGCCCGCTCTACGCCCCCCGCTCCGGCCGCCTCTACGCCCGAGCCATACGCCTCGGTATTGCGCTGGCGGGAGGATGTTGCGGCGGGATGACGCACCTAGAGTGGCGGCGTGTTCCCCCAAACATCGAAGGTTGGTTGTATGAATCGCAATGACTGGTGGCGCGGCGGCGTCATATATCAGGTTTACCCGCGCAGCTTTTTCGACAGCAACGGCGACGGGGTCGGCGATCTGCTCGGTGTAGTCGAGAAGATCGACTACATCGCCAGCCTCAACGTCGATGCCATCTGGCTGTCGCCGTTCTTCACCTCGCCCATGAAGGACTTCGGCTATGACGTGTCCGATTACCGCGGCGTAGATCCGCTGTTCGGCACGCTGGAAGACTTCAAACAGGTCATCGATGTTGCCCATGCGCGTGGCATTCGCATCCTGATCGATCAGGTACTCAATCACTCATCTGATCAGCACGCCTGGTTCAAGGAAAGCCGCTCGAGCCGCGACAACGACAAAGCCGACTGGTACGTCTGGGCCGATCCGAAAGACGACGGCACCGTGCCCAACAATTGGCTGTCGGTCTTCGGCGGTGCCGCCTGGACCTGGGACAGTCGCCGCAAGCAGTACTACCTGCACAACTTCCTCTCCAGCCAGCCGGACCTCAACTTCCATTGTGAGTCGGTGCAGCAACAGCTGCTCGAGGACATGGAGTTCTGGTTGAAACTCGGCGTCGACGGCTTCCGTCTGGACGCGGCGAACTTCTATTTTCACGACCGCGAACTGCGCGACAACCCGCCGAACCATGACATTCGCGAAGGCAGCATCGGCGTTCGCGCCGACAATCCTTATGCCTTCCAGAAGCATGTGTACGACAAGACCCAGCCGGAAAACCTCGACTTTCTGCGGCGTATTCGCCAGTTGCTGGAACGCTACCCGGGCAGCGCAACGGTGGCCGAAATCGGTTGCGACCATTCGTTGAGCACCATGGCCGCCTACACGGGAGGCAGCGACACGCTGCACATGGCGTACTCCTTCGATCTGCTGACCGAACAGTGCAGCCCAGGTTTTCTGCGGCACACCATCGACTGCGTGGAACGCGAGTTGGTAGACGGCTGGCCGTGCTGGTCCATCGGCAACCACGATGTGGTGCGGGTCATGAGCCGCTGGGCGCTCGCCAACCAACCCGATCTGGCGCGCGGCCGCATGTTCATGGCGATGCTACTGACCATGCGCGGCAGCGTGTGCCTTTATCAGGGCGAGGAGCTGGGGCTGGATGAGGCCGAGCTGCAGTTCGAGCAGCTGGTCGATCCGTACGGCATTCGCTTCTGGCCGGAATTCAAAGGGCGCGACGGTTGCCGCACACCGATACCCTGGCACGATCAGGACCAGCACGGCGGCTTCAGCCGGGAGCAGCCCTGGTTGCCGATGGCCGATCGTCACTTGCCAATGTCAGTGGCCGCCCAGGAGCAGGACCCGAATTCGATGCTCAACATCTATCGCCGGTTTCTTGCATGGCGTCAGGACCAGCGCTTGTTGATCGAAGGCAGTATGCGCACCGTTTACCATGACGATGCGCTGCTGGTGTATGAGCGCCGCCTGGACGATCAGGTTTGGGTATGTCTGTTCAATATGGGCGATAGCGCACGGCACTTTGATCTGTCGGCTCCGGTCGAAGGCCTCGACGTGCCCTCGGCATCAGCCGTTTTCGAGGGGCACGGCGTACATTTGCCGGCGCATGGTTTCGGATTTGCGCGCCGGCTTGGCTGAGCGAGTCGGTCGAGACGGGCGTCTGGTCCGTTTCGACCGGGTTGCTGTCGCCCGTTTCGCTTGCCGCGATACGTCGTGGCGGCTGTTTGAAGGAGAACAACAATAATGGCCAGCGTAACCCTGCGGAATATCTGCAAGAGCTTTGATGACGTCCCTATTACCCGCGGTATCGATCTGGATATTGCTGACGGCGAATTTGTGGTGTTCGTGGGCCCGTCCGGTTGTGGCAAGTCGACACTGTTGCGACTGATTGCCGGGTTGGAAGACATCACGGACGGGGAGCTGCGCATCGATGGCGAGCGGGTCAATGAGCTGCCGCCTATGGATCGTTCAGTGGGCATGGTGTTCCAGTCCTATGCGCTCTACCCGCATATGAATGTCGCGGAAAACATGGCGTTCGGTCTGAAGCTGGCGAAGATCGACAAGGCCAAAATCAAGCGTCGCGTCGACTCGGTGGCGAAAATTCTTCAGCTCGATCAGATGCTTGATCGCAAACCCAAGGATCTGTCCGGTGGCCAGCGCCAGCGCGTTGCCATCGGCCGGACCATGGTGCGGGAACCGAAGGTATTTCTGTTCGACGAGCCGTTGTCGAACCTCGACGCCTTTCTCCGCGTGCAGATGCGTATTGAGATCTCGCGCCTGCATCAGCGACTGCAGTCCACGATGATCTATGTCACGCACGATCAGGTCGAAGCCATGACGCTGGCGGACAAGATCGTCGTGCTCAACGCCGGCCGCATCGCTCAGGTCGGGCCGCCGCTGGAGCTGTATCACTACCCGAAAAACCAGTTCGTAGCGGGCTTCATCGGCTCACCGCAAATGAATTTCCTGCCGGTAAAGGTGATACGCGCCGATGCGGAGTCGGTGGAGGTCGCGATGCCAGGGGGCAGCGCGTTACGGCTACCGGTCGATGGCAGTCAGGTTGCTCCAGGCGATGCCCTGACCTTGGGTGTTCGGCCAGAACATTTCGTTGACTCCGAGCAGGCTGATTTCGTCTTCCATGGCGAAATTGCAGTGGCCGAGCGCCTCGGCGACCACAATCTGCTGCATCTGAACTTCGAAGGCGTGGACGAGATGGTGGCGGTTGCCAGTGACGGTAACCGCCGCGTGGCGGTAGGTCAGGCCTACGCAACGGGGCTGTTGGCCAACAAATGCCACCTGTTCCGGGCCGATGGCCAGGCTTGTGACCGGCACTATCGGGAGCCGGCACTGTTCGGCTGAGCGCGGTATTTAGCTAATGCACATGACAGCTGGCGGTCGGCCAGCTGTCATGCTGCTTCAATGACTGAGCTTCAGGCCAAGCAGCCCGGTGCAAATCAATAGCACGCTGCCGAGGCGAAACAGGCTCATCGATTCCCCGAACAGGATGATGCCGGCGATCACCGTTCCCACTGCACCGACTCCAGTCCAGACGGCGTAGGCGGTGCCCAGCGGCAAATCCTTCATGGCAAGCCCCAGCAGGCCCAGGCTGGCGGCCATCGCAGCGACAGTAAGCAATGTGGGAAGAGGGCGGGTGAATCCCTCGGTGAACTTCAGCCCAACGGCCCAGCCAATCTCGAACAGACCGGCAAAAAACAGAATGACCCAGGACATACGCACCTCGACAGGACGGTAATCAGGTGGGGCCGTCCCCGGTGAGTGTGTACAGCCTGAGGTCGTCCTCAGCGGGCGTTATTGTCCACAGCGAGCCGGTCCGGGCAAGAGCGCCGGACCGGCGGCCGCGTCAGCGCGCGTGCGGGCCGTCGTCTTTCATCCTCCGATAGACCGTCGCCAGCAGCGCACCGGACAGGTTGTGCCAGACGCTGAACAGCGCGCTGGGCACTGCTGCAAGTGGTGAGAAGTGCGCACTGGCCAGAGCTGCGCCGAGGCCCGAGTTCTGCATGCCTACTTCGATCGAAAGGGTCTTGCGCTGCGCCAGGGGCAGGCCGAACAGTCGTCCGACCAGGTAGCCGATGCCGAGGCCAAGGCTGTTGTGCAGCACCACAACAGCCATGATCAACAGACCAGACTCGGCGATCTTCGCCTGGCTGGCGGCAACCACGGCGGCGACGATGATCACGATGCTGACTACCGAAACCAGCGGCAGGATATCGACAACCTGATGCACCCGGTTGCCCAGCAAACGGCGTGCGATCAGGCCGAGCGCAATAGGCAGTAGAACAATCTGCACGATGGACATGAACAGCGCGCCAAAGTTGACCGGCAGCCAGGCCGAAGCCAGTAGCCAGATCAATGCCGGCGTTACCAACGGGGCGAGCAGTGTGGTCACGGCGGTGATCGCGACTGACAGCGCGACGTCACCACGGGAAAACCAGGCGATCACGTTCGAGGCGGTACCGCCCGGACAGCAGCCGACGAGAATCACGCCGACAGCGATTTCCGCCGGCAAGCCCAGCAAGGTGCAGAGTCCCCAGGCGAGAGCAGGCATGATCAGAAATTGCGCGCCTACACCCAGCGCGACCCAGAGTGGACGTCGGGCAACTTCGGCGAAATCGGCGGCTTTCAGCGTCAGGCCCATGCCGAACATGATCAGCCCCAGCAATGGCACGATCCAGGCGGTGGCGGGCAGGAACCAGCTGGGCTGGAAGAAGGCAAGAACGGCGAACAGCAGGACCCAGAGGGCGAAGGTATTGCCGACAAAGCGGCTGAGGGAGGCGAGGGCGCGCATCGGACTTACCTTGTAGTTATGGAAGGAGCGCCGTCAGCATCAACTGCCGGCGCTGAGGCAGTTTAGATGCCTTGCGGGATCTCCTCTCCACCCAGGGCTTCGAACAGTGCGGGAAGAAACTCTTTAAAGGTCAGCATCATCAGCAGGAAGCTGGCGTCCTGCTGGCCGAGGTCGTCATCACCTCCGTCCTGTTCGGCCTGGTCCTGCAACAGCTCTTCAAAGCGCAGGCGCTTGATCACCATCTTGTCATCAAGCACGAAGGACAGCTTGTCCTGCCAGCCCAGCGACAGTTGCGTGACCTGCTTGCCGACTTCCAGGTGCTGTTGGATTTCATCGCTGGTCAGGTCCTGACGCTTGCAGCGCACCACGCCGCCATCTTCATGGGTGTCGCGCAGCTCGCACTCGTCGAGGACAAAGAAATCATCTGCGGCTTTCTGCGTCTTG
>TARA_R100000935_G_scaffold1847_4_pt1 | contig 21708 bp, 23 predicted proteins | sample TARA_R100000935 | Tara Oceans TARA_R100000935 (sample SAMEA2621502) | marine metagenome | biome: marine biome (ENVO:00000447); feature: surface water layer (ENVO:00002042); material: "saline water (ENVO:00002010), including plankton (ENVO:xxxxxxxx)" | depth 5 m
TGGGAATAGTGCCTTGATATTCCTGAGACACTTAAGCGAGGATAAGGAGTGCGTTGGTAGTTTTTGACCGGCAATCTCACGAAAATCTAAACAGAAACTAAACATGTAGAAAGCTGTAACGCAGCACGTTTGGACGAGGGTTCGAATCCCTCCGGCTCCACGACACTAAGAAAACCACGCCGATAGGCGTGGTTTTGTTGTTTTATGGAAATGCTGAGCTTGCTCAAAGCGTTGGAATAAAATAACAAAACCAGAGCGAAGCTCGTGGCTTTCTTTTTGCTACATTTTAAAGGTGGGAACTACAATCCCTCCGGCTCCACGATAACTCACAACTGTAAAGTGGGTTAAAACATAAGAAACCTGACAAGCATTTTCGCTTGATCGGGTTTTGTTGTTTTGAGACATCAGGGCTGCAAGCACTGACAGTTGTAATTGCAGAACTGGATCCAGTAGGGATCACTATTTTATTAATCCCTCCGGCTCCACGACACTAAGAAAACCACGCCGATAGGCGTGGTTTTGTCATTTTATGAAGAAAATGAGCTTGCTCAAGTTTCGGAATGAAATGATAAAAGATGGGCAACGCCCATGGCTTTTTATTTGCAACATTGGAAAGGCGGGAAAGCTAATCCCTCCGGCTCCACTCAAAAATCTACCTTCGGGTGGCTTTTTTCGTTTCACCTTTAGGATTTGAGCGCTAACACTCCAGCTCTAATATCATTCACAACTGTATTATGGGTTGTCATAGAAACCTAATTGCTTACTTCCTCCGCAATTCCCAGAACATTGTATAAACTTGCATTGGCGTTTAAATACTTTACCTGAAGCTCATTAGCTTTCAAGCTGGCTTCAATCAATTTTTGTTCGCGCAGGTTTACCAAAAATAAAGAACTTTCCCCTAATTGAAATTTACGCTCTTCTGCTGCCACTAAGGTTGTATAGTCATTTACGATTTGCGCTGCAAGGTTATTTTGTTGCTGTAATGATACTATCTCAGTAGTAACTGCCAATATTTTATTTTGGAGGTTGAGTGATGTAGTGGCTCTTTCAAATGTAGCGTCTTGTAATTTTAAGGTTGCCAGTTTTAAATCACCACGTTCTTTTCTCAAAAACAAAGGAACGCTTAGATTTAATCCTGCTTTATAATTGGAAGTATTAAAACTATTTAACTGATCGCCATCTGGAGTCAAAAAATTATACTGTAAATTTACCTTGGGCAAGAGTTTATTTTGTTTTAAAAACCTATCGACTTCTAGTCCATCTACTTTAGCGTCTATACTTCTTAATTTTGGGTGATTGGTTACCGTAGTTACATCCATTGTAATTCCCTCTAAGAATAAAGAACTTTCTAATACGGTATCATTGGGTAAGACTGGGACTACAGAGGTTTCAATAAGTAATGGCACTTCATTAACCCATAAATAGGTACTGGCTTTTAAAGCTGCTTTTCTTCTATTTAGAGATGCTGCTTCCAGGTTCAACCTTCTGTCCTGCAATGTAATTCTTGCCTCAGTAGTATCTATGGCAGCTTTATCACCTACTTCTACACTTCGCTTTATACCTTTGAAACGTGTTTCAGCATTTCTTAAAAAACTTTTATAAATCTGTTGTTCTGTATAGGCTTCTACCCATTCCAGATAAGCAATACTGGCTTCAAAGATAAGTTGGTTTACCAAAAGGTCTCTTTCAGCACTGGTTTGTTCTACATAATAACGTGCTTTTTTAAGCATTGCCATACGGTCGTTAATGAGGAGACCTTGTGCTAAAGAAAAAGAAACGCCTGCACTATACAGTCCATCTTGTGGAACAGTTAGACTCGGGTCTAAAAAAACACCTGTATTTTCTTCAAAATTAGCTTTAAACTCTATTCCATACCAGGTAGGAACTTTAAATGCTGCATTAAGTTCATCGTAATATTCAGTGCCCTTGAATTTTTTTCGATCGTAATCAATCTCAATTTTTGGATCAAATCCTCCACGAGCTTTTAATAAAGTTGCTTCTCCAACACTTAACTTCAAATTTGCTTGTTTTACCAGAGGATGGTGTTGCTTTACATACCCCAAATATTCTTCGAACGTAAGCACACTGTCCATTTTAAATGCAGGTACCTGGGCTGTAACAATTCCAGTAAAAAATAGAATACTTACCCATAAAAAGTTAGTAAATTGTCTTATCATATCCTGTTTTATTTTACAGATTTTTCAGCCGTTGTGGGTGTGTAATAGTTAGGTGGAAATCCGTTTAGTTTTCGCCATATTTCAAACCATATGGGTACATCTTCCAATAACGCAATAGAATAAGCACCAGATCCAACACGTATATTTTCAGGCCATTTTTCAGCATTTTCATCTGGTGCGATTAGGATCCTGAATTTTCCATTTTCACTTATAAATGTTTCTACTGCAACCACCTTACCCCCATACGTACCAAATGAGGCATTTGGCCACCCGCTAAAAAAAATAGCCGGCCATCCGTCAAATTGAATTCGCACCTCTTCTCCCAAATGAATTAATGGTAAATCTATTGGGTTTACATACATCTCGACTGCTAGGTCATAGTCAGATGGCATAATATTAACCAGACGCTCTCCTTCTTTAAAGGTCTCCCCAAGGCCTCCGCGAATGGCCTTATTAATATACCCGTTTTGCGGTGCGGTTATGTAATACATGGCATTTCGCATCTCATAATTGGTAGATTGATTTTCTAGTTTCTGGACTTCTGCGACAGCTTCAAACTGACTAGATTCAGCCGTATAACGATCGCTACTTACTTTTGCAATTTTATCGGCATATTCTGCAGCGACCCTGCTTATCTCTACCTGTGCGTTAAGAACTTCATTCTTGCTGGCCAGATATTTATTTTCTTGTGATATAAGCTTCGCCTGGGTTTCCTGAGTTTTCAATCTTTTTTCTTCTACATCTACTACAGATTTTAATCCTTCCTGTTGTAGTGTCTGAGTACGACTGAATTGTGTTTTGGCAATATCCAGATTGGTTTTAGCAGCTTCTAAATCTATACTATCACTTTTTACTTTTAATCGTGCTTGCTGTAGTTTATTTTCAGCTTGCTGTAATTTCAATCCTCTTTCCTGATTTAAAGCTCCTATCTGGTTTTTTAATGCTGAAATTTTACCATCATACGATGCTACAGATTGGGTTTTGGCATCCCGCTGTGCTTTCGTGCGATTAACTAATTGTGGATCCTGATATTCTGTTTTTATTTCAGAAATAAACAAAATTGTATCCCCTTTATTCACGAAATCGCCCTCTCTTACATACCATTGTTCTATACGTCCCGGAATTTGAGATTGTATAGTTTGCGGCCGTTGATCTGGTGTAAGTGTTGTAACAAAGCCATTTCCAGTAACGTTTTGTGTCCAAGGTAAAAATAAAATGACAATAGTTATGATTCCAAAAACTACTAAAAACCTATTAAACTTCCAGTAATCTCTCGTTTTAAAAGCCTTTGAAAAGGAGCTATACCCTTCTAATGTTACTTTCTTATTAAGTTGATTATGTGAGATATTAAGCATTTGTGATATCTATTAAGGTTCCGTTGTTCAAGTATATAATTTTAGAGCAGTGTTTCCTCCACAGTGGATTCCGAGAGGAGATCACGATGCTCCATGGGTGGTCAGTATTTGTTAGATATTCTATAATTTTCTGCGCTTCTTCTTGTTCAAAATTTTCGAGTGGATCTTTTAGAACTAATAGCTCTGGATTATGAACAATCGCTCGGGCTAACACGATTTTTTTTGCGATAGAACCAGGTATGTGGTGTCCTTCAGAATATAGTAAGGTTTGAAGACCGTTGGATTGCTTTTTAATAAAAGGCAACAATCCGATTTTTCCCAAAACTTCATTTACTCGATCTCTTGAAATTGAAGGATCTCCTAATGTAATATTTTCCAGAATAGAGCCTTCAAATGGAAGTTGCTCTGGTAACACCTGCCCTACTTTGGCTCGATACTTATTTGGCCAGATTCCCTTTACCGATGTATCGTTAATATACAATGAGCCGCTAGTAGGAAAATGTATTCCGGACAACAGTTTTAAAAGTGTAGATTTTCCAGAGCCCGAAGGCCCGTCTAATAAGATGCACACTTTTGTTTGGATGGAGAAACTTATATCCTTCAAAACCTGTAACCCCTCAGATGTTGTATATCCCACCTTATCCAATTCAACTTTTAAGGGTTGCTGGGTCTCAAAAGGATCGATTCCTTCCTGTAATTCTAGTTCTTTATCAACAACCTGCCCTATTTTTTCTAAAGAAGTAAGCACATCGTAAAAGGTTTCCAGTCCAGTGATTAATTTTTCAACCGAAGCGATCACCAATAGTATAATAATTTCAGCAGCTACAAACTGTCCTATATTCATTTGCTGGTTCAAAACCAATAGGCCTCCAATAAGCAATAAACCAGCTGTAACGAGCACCTTAAAACCAACCATTTGAATAAATTGTAGCAATAAAACCCTAAAATGGCTTTCACGGTCATTCAAATAATTTGTAGTTAATACATCATTACGCTGCATAGCTAGAGTAGTATTACCCGAAAGTTTAAAACTTACAATAGATCTTGCTATCTCCTGGATCCAATGTGCTACTCTGTATTTACTTTTAGACTCTTCCAAACTGGTTTCTAATCCCTTTCTTGCTGTAAATCGAAATACAACATAGATAAGTACCACCAAAAAAACACCATAAATAATAAAGAAAGGATGATAAAAGGAAAGCAACAAGAGCCCGAAAATAATTTGCAATATAGCTGCTGGAAAATCTATTAAAATTTTTGACAATCCTTTTTGAACCGTAAGCGTATCAAAAAAACGATTTGCTAATTCTGGCGGATAATAATTGCGCAATTCACTAGTCTTTATTTTAGGAAACCTGAAAACAAACTCAAAAGAAGAGCGCGTAAAAATTTTTTGCTGAATATTTTCTAAAATTCGAATCTGCATGAGCTGTAAGATCCCCTGAAACGCTACTCCAAGGGTTACCAGAACCACCAATACGATCCACGAAGTAGAAATTTGAGCTCCTTGAATTAAATTAACAATTGCCTGTATTCCTAAGGGTAGCGACAGAGCCACAAGGCCCGCAAAGATGGCGTAATAAATTATTTGCCTAATATCTTTTTTATCCAGCTGCAATAATCCTACAAAGCGTTGCCAGGGTGACATGGGTTGTTTCATTTATATGCAATATTAAGAGAGTTAAAAACCAGGTGTTTATAAAATTCAGTGGGTGTGACTTTCGCACTACAGTCTGTTATCGTTGGAAAATGTTCTTTTAAAAAATATTGGTGCAGTGATCCTTCCACAACAGTACTCGCGAGAGATACAGGATATTTATATTCTGGCTTTACAGATAGTATAGCGTCTTTAACCCTGGAAACAAGACGTTTATAAATTGAAAAATAGCCCTCTTTATTGTCTTCATCTACTTCTTTTGTAAGAAAAGATTTAGAAAATTCATTGATAACAATGGTATTTAGTTTCACCTCATCGATATGAGAAAAGTTAGAATCTTCTTTAATAGCCATGGTAATAATTTCGAGCGTGGTTGCTAGTTTTTCTTCAGCACTTGTTATGCTGAAAGTCTTCAACACCAATTGATACTCTATCCACGCCCAATACCAGGAAGTAAGGTATAATAAGAGTTTATGCTTGTTTTCAAAATAGCGGTATACTGATGCCTCTGGTGATTTTATAAGCGCTCCTAACTTTTTGAATGTAAAGGCTTCAAAACCAATTTCACATATTAAAATAATACTACTCTCTACAATACGTTTTCCCAATTCAGAGGATTCCGGATCTTTCAGATAAATTTTATCATTCACCTTTATCTGTAAGTTTTTTAATAATTCCTGCATTTCATTTAATTTGAAAGCAAATATAATAGTATTACTATCGAATAAATATAGTTTAACTATTTATTATGAAAGTAAAGCCTGACATCTATAAAAGATAACAGCATTCAAAATTGCGCTTTGGCTGAAAATAAAAGAAACCCAATAAGCCTTTTTGCTTGATTGGGTTTCTTTTATTGTAAGACACCAGGGCTGTAAGCACTTGTGAGTAGCTTCCATTACTTAACTATCCAGCCAACATAAAAAAATTGCCGGTAAAGTACCGTACCACAAGTGATCTTACCTCTTAAGCAACGGCTTCAAAGTCTCCCACACTGTATTCGCTACAATTTTATGCCCTTCACTGGTAGGGTGAATACCATCAGTTTGATTTAATGAGGCAACTCCACCAACATCTTTTAAGATGAAAGGGATGAATGCAAGGTTATTTTCTTCGGCCAAGTCTATAAAAAGCTTTCTGAAGCCACTTGTATATTCCTGTCCCATATTTGGTGGTAATTGCATACCGGCGAGAATGATGGTAGTTTCTGGACTTTTTCCACGCACTACGTCAATTATTGCCTGGAGATTAGAACGTGTTTCCGATAATGCCACGCCACGTAAGCCGTCATTGGCACCAAGCTCCAATAAAAAAATATCCACTTGCTGTTGTATTACCCACTCAATTCGGCTTCTGCCTCCGGCTGTTGTTTCCCCACTTACGCCAGAGTTGATCACGGTATAATCCAATTCTAACGAATCGATCTTTTCTTGCAATATACCCGGATATGCATCGGTAGTATCGTCCAGACCATAGCCTGCAGTAATACTATCGCCAAAGCATAAAATAGTTTGTGTATCTGTATCGGTTGCTGCAGTATCTTCCGTCTGTTCATCGGCTATTTGATCCTCAGCCGCTTTTTCGGTTTTAACCTCACCACAAGACACCAATAAAAGGACACTAAAAAAATAACTAAACTTTATGAGTTTCAGCCCAGATGACATTGGTAAATTAGAATGAAAATGTTTATTATAGGCCTTGAACATATAGTGTTATTTAAATTAGAATTATGTCAAAGATATTAAAGGTTGCTGGTTTGGAAAAGAGATATTCCAGCGGCAACAAGCAATTAACAGTTTTGCACGACATTGCCTTTGATGTTGAAAAAGGCCAGACCTTTTCCATTGTAGGGCCTTCAGGAAGTGGTAAAACTACTCTATTAGGGCTGTGTGCTGGTTTGGATGCACCAAGCGCGGGTTCAGTAGCCTTATGCGGACAGGATTTAAGTAGCTTAAACGAAGACCAACGTGCCCAATTACGGAATAAAGAAGTAGGGTTTATATTTCAGAATTTTCAATTGTTACCAACTTTAACAGCCCTTGAGAATGTGAGTGTGCCTTTAGAATTGCAAGGTGCTAAAGACGCAATACAAAAAAGTAAAAACTTATTGAAACAGGTAGGTTTGGCAGACCGTCTTCACCACTATCCGTCACAGTTATCTGGCGGAGAGCAACAACGGGTGGCGCTGGCAAGAGCTTTTGCAAATGCACCAACCATTTTATTTGCAGATGAACCTACAGGAAATCTGGATGCTGAAACTGGCGAAAAAGTAATACAGCTATTATTCGATCTGAATAAAGAAAACGGAACAACCCTGATAATAATTACGCACGATGTAGAGTTAGCCAACCGTACGCAACAAATATTGAAGCTAAAGGGTGGAAAGCTAGTAACCAATCAACCTACAGCTGCATTGTGAAAAAAATTAATTCCAACAAATACATACAGCTCCCATGGCTATTTAAAATGGCGTGGCGTGACGCCAAAGCCAGTAAAGTAAGATTATTACTTTTTATGGCATCCATTGTTTTGGGCATTGCTGCTGTGGTTTCCATACAATTATTCAGTACGAATTTAAAAGATAACATACAGCGCCAATCGAAAACCATGATGGGTGCAGATTATATTATAGATTCCAGGCAAATACCTACAGAACGTGCAAAAGCAATTATCGATTCGTTGCAGGCTGATGCCTATGAAGTAAATTTTGTATCTATGGTGGCTTTTCCGAAGAACGGCGGCACCAAATTGGTAAAAGTGCGTGGTCTGGAAGGTAACTTTCCCTTTTACGGAACCATAGACACCCAACCTTCTTCTGTAGCAAAAACGTACCAAGAATCAGGGGGTGCTTTGGTAGATGCCACCCTTATGCTTCAGTTTAATTTGGAGCCGGGCGATTCTATAAAAGTTGGCGAACTAACCCTTCCCATTGCTGGTGCCTTACAATCGATTCCGGGAAGCTCGGCAATTTCAAGTTCTGTTGCGCCACCGGTAATTATCCCATACCGGTTTATAGAAGCTACAGATTTATTACAGTTTGGAAGCCGAAAAGAGTACCAATATTTCTACAAAGTACAGGATACAGTAAACTTAAAGCAGCTTCAGGATAAACTCGAACCTGAATTAGATCTGGAAAATGCCGATTTAGACACACACACCAGCACGACCCGACGCCTGGGCAGACGTTATGATAATGTAGGGAAGTTTCTGAATTTAGCGGCATTTATTGCACTACTGCTAGGGTGTATTGGTATTGCCAGCTCGGTTCACATCTACATTAAAGAAAAATTAAGCACCATTGCAATCTTAAAGTGTATGGGTGCCTCCAGACTTCAGAGTTTTCTGATTTTTCTGATACAAATTGCCGGAATTGGGATCATTGGAGGTCTTGTTGGGTCGCTAATTGGCGTTGGTATTCAAGAGTTATTTCCGTATTTACTAAAAGAATTTCTGCCTTTCACTCTTGAAATTACCATCACCCCACAACCTATTATTATTGGGGTGTTGCTTGGGTTATGTATGTCTGTTTTATTTGCGCTACTCCCGCTACTAAGGACCTGGTATGTTTCCCCATTAGATGTATTACGTGTAGATGAAAAAGCCTCCCAGGAGCCTCAAAAAATTCGCTTTCTGGTATTTGGAGCTATTTTAATATTCCTCTTTTTATTTTCATTCTGGCTCATTAAAGATGTGGTATTTGCCTTGCTATTTGTAGGGGGCACCATCATCACGTTTATAGTCTTGGCCAGTGTCGCTTTATTTTTTATCAAGCTAGTGAAACGTTTTTTTCCGAAGCACTGGAGCTTTACGGCGCGCCAAAGCCTGCTCAACCTATTCAGACCAAACAATCAAACCGTTGTGTTAGTTGTAGCAATAGGGCTGGGAACTTTTTTAATTAGCACCTTGTATTTTACCAGGGATATTCTATTAGCAAAGACAGAAATAGGACAAACGGCTGAGAATGCTAATATCATCATTTTTGATATTCAACCTAAACAGCGAGATTCAGTGACCCAAAGTATTACCAATAAAGGATTGCCCGTCCTTAGCAGTACTCCTCTCGTAACGATGCGAATGCACAGTATTAAAGGGCGATTGGTTAATGAACTCCACAAAGATACCACTCGCCAGATACGCGGTTGGGTCTTGAACCATGAATTCAGAACCACGTTTCGCGATACACTTACCCCGTCTGAAGAACTTCTGGAAGGCACATGGACCCCACAAAAAAAGGCAGGCGAACCAGTATTTATTTCTATTTCAGATAACCTTGCAGAAGACGCCAAACTAGCTGTTGGTGACCCTGTTGTATTTAACGTACAAGGTGTATTAATGGAAACCATCATTGGCAGTATCCGTCAGGTAGATTGGGCACAAATGCAGCTTAATTTTTCTGTTGTATTTCCTAAAGGAGTACTGGAGCAAGCACCACAGTTTAATGTACTCACAACGCATGTACCAGATAAGGAAGGCTCGGCAACATTGCAACGGGATCTGGTTAGTAAATTTCCGAATGTAACTATTATCGATCTGCGACAGGTATATACTTTGGTAGAAGATATACTCGATCAGGTTTCTTGGGTTATTAACTTTATGGCCTTCTTTAGTATTTTAACAGGAATTATAGTCCTTATTGGCTCTGTAAGAACCAGCAAATACCAACGGATTAAAGAAAGTGTATTGCTTCGCACATTGGGTGCAAAAAATAAGCACATCTTAAAGATCTCAGCTTTAGAATATATCTTTTTAGGCCTGCTGGGTAGTCTGGTCGGAATTATTTTAGCTTTAGTGAGCAGCTTGTGTTTAGCGCTATTTATATTTAAGGAGCCCTTTGTACCATCATCAATTCCATTCTTGTTGTTCGTACCAGGAATTACATTGCTTGTTGTAGCGATTGGTTTAAGTAATATCCAATCTGTTCTGCGTAGTTCACCTCTAGAAGTGTTGCGTAGAGAAGGTTAGCTTTGAACCAAAAAGCAGTGAAGTATTGCTGTTTAAAAAATAAAACCACAAAAAAACCCGCCTCTTTCGAAGCGGGTTTTGTAATGTCTAACTGGTGATTAAACCAACTGAACGCGTACGGCTGTTAATCCTTTACGGCCCATTTCTTCTTCGTATTGTACGGTGTCATCTTCTCTAATCTCATCGACTAGGTTAGTTGTGTGTACAAATACATCATCTCCACCATCTGCTGGCTTAATAAATCCGAATCCTTTTGCGTTGTTAAAGAATTTTACTGTTCCTTCTTTCATTTTGGTACTCTTTTAAATTAAATGTTACTAAAATTTTTATTTCAAAATTGAAACAAAAATCGCAATGTACTTTGCTGAAATAGTCAGGCAAAAATTATACATCACTAGCTTTACAAAGCGACATCATACTATACGATTGTGGCTTTTAAAACTTTGGAAAAAAAAGAAAGGAATGGATTAATTACTCTAGAAGGGTACTATATAATACAAGCGAACTCACTTTTTAACAGTGCAAACATACATTAAAAAAATGATTTCGTACTGTTTTTGGCTTTTAATTGGGAAATTATAAAAACCCACTCCATATCTGGAGTGGGCTCGTTTAACTTTTTTAAATTTAATATGTTATGCACTTACTGGCAGGACAGGGTTTTCTTCAACTCTGTTGTAATGGAATAACATTGTTTTATAAAAGCGCATTTGCATTTCTCCGTTTTCCAGACAGCCCTTTAGTGTTTCCTCCAGATTGCTGTAAGATACTTTGGTGGCTACAGCTTCATTAATATCGTACAATCTGTACGCTTCCGGGGTTCTTGGTTTTGAGTTCCACAGAAGAATGGTCTCTTCATCAAAATCTATAGTAACATCTACCGCGCGGAAGTAAAATTTTAAAAGCGATTTCTGAAAACTATAATACTCATTGTCCAAAGTTTCATTAGCCTTACAACTCTTTGTTATGAGTTTTCTCATTTCTTCTTGGATGATCTGCTCTTGATTTTTCATAGGAATATCTGTTTTGATACTTCTAAGATATAAACCACTATGTGAAGTTTTCGTTAATAAGCAGTGCTTTAGCTACAATTTAACTTCAAACAAATCAATGTGTTAAGGAAATTAAGAAGAATTAATTGGCCGTTTCCAGCCCGTCCTCTTCCCAAGCCGTGATGCCTCCGTCCAGGTCATATATTTCAGTGAAGCCCATTTCAGCAAGAATTTTTGCTGCTCTTGCACTTCTTCCACCAGATCTACAATACACGTATACTGGTTTATCTTTATCCAAGGTTTTTACTTTCTCCTGGAAGTCAGCTTCAGTTACACAAATATTCTGAGCGTCTTTTAAATGCGCCACGCCGTATTCTTCTGCAGTACGCACGTCCACTAATTGCAAAGAGGTGTTACTTTTATTGTATACAGCATCATACACATCCTGCGGACTCACAGTCTGGACTTCCTTCTTGGGCTGAGAACAAGAAGTTACAAGGCTAATCGCCAGTAAAAAAATAAATAAGAATTGTTTCATTATAAATTGGCTTTATCACCGGTCCATTCAGAAAATCCGCCTATAAGATTATAGGTGTTTTTAAAACCCATAGATTCCATAATCATACACGCTTGGGCACTTCGTGCTCCGGAACGACAATATACATAATAGTTTTTGGCTTTGTCCAGTTCCTGTACGCCTGCCATAAAAGAAGGAGCATTCTGAATATCTAAATGTTGAGCGTTGGGAATAACACCTTCATCTACCTCGTGTGGTGTACGTACGTCAAGGATAACGCCTGTAGCATCTTCTACTAATTGTTTGTGCCACTGTTCTTGTGTTAGGTCTTGCATAGTTTGTTAAATTTAAGCAAAAATAAAAAATCCGCTACAGATATGTCCTGTAGCGGATTGTTTTGTTACAATTACTTATTCACTATGCCTTCTTCTGCTTTACAGAACAGCCAATTGCTTTTGTTTCTTTAACCGAAACTTCTTTACCAGCCAACAGCTCGTCAATTGCTTTTGCCAGAAACTGATCTTTTACTGCATCTCCATTACGTACATTATCATCAATTGCTCCTATGTATTTTACTACGTTCCCTTTGTCTTCTTTTTTCAATAAATATACATGAGGTGTTTTGGTCGCTCCATAGCTTGCATATACCGAATTTGATGCATCATACAAATAGGGAAATGTAAACCCTTTTTCCTTTGCTTTTGCCTGTATTAATTCAAACGTATCGTCTGGCTGTACTTCCGGATCGTTAGGGTTAATCGCAATTACCGGATAGCCCTTTTCTTTATACTTCTTATCCAGTGCTATAATTCTATCCTCACTCGCAACGGCAAACGGACAGGTATTACAGGTAAATATGACCACAAATCCTTTGGCATCTTTGTAATCACTAAGCGATACCATTTCACCATTTACATCTTTTAGTTTAAAATCTGTGGCTACATCGCCTATCCCATATCCCTTGGTCATGTTTATTTCTTCCTTATCTGCCATTGCAACTTCTTTCACAGTAGTTACTTCGGCTTCAGCAGTTGACTCTTTCTCTTTCGTTTCCTGGCATGCTACAAAAAGCGTTGTAACGGCTGCCAGTGTTGCTAATTTTAAAAAATTTGTTTTCATCTTTAATGCCCGTGTATGCGGGTGATTTTTAGTTATAAAATTGTTTTTAGTTCAGTTTCTAGTTCCTCATAAGTAAACGATTTCTCATAAAATTTTTGAGTTTCCTCTTTTACAAAAATCGTTGCCGGAATAGCACCACTCCATTCCTCACTTACTTTAGGGATCCAAGTATTTGCATCGGGGTCGTCCAAAAGTAGAATCTCACTTTGTAGATTGTGTTTTTTAATAAAAGGAATTACTTGTTTCTCTATATGCTTCGGAAAATCCAGACTTACCAAAACCACTTGTACGTTTTTATCTTTATAGTTCTTCTGAAGATCTTCAAAATAAGGCAGTTCTTTTACACAAGGCTTGCACCAGGTAGCCCAGAAGTTAATGACATAAGTAGTCTCTGCAGCTGGTTTCTGAAGATACCTCGATTCAAATTCAGAAAAATCTACTAATTCTAACTCGTCATATGTAGCAGTTTCAGTTGTTTCAGAGGTGTTGGTTGTTGCCTTTGTAATTGTTTCTACAACAGCATCGGCATCCACATTTTCCGCTTCTTTATTGTTTCCGCAGGATACGAACAGCATAGCCCATAAAATACTTAGTACTACTTTCATACGATAAAAATATACATTACAACGATTGGCAATCTTGAATCGCTGTTAAAAAAATGATAAAATGAAAACTATACCAAAATTTATATTACATTTGTACATACAAATATTGTAACAACAACTATGAAAATTGAAGAAGCTATAAAAGCTACAGGTGCAATGGATCTATCCGCAAAAACGGTTATAAATATTGCATATACGAGTAGGTCATTAGAAGAGCCTTTTCAAGCTATGCTGAAAGAATACGATCTTTCTGCACAGCAATTTAATGTCCTCCGTATTCTTAGAGGGCAACGAGGCAAACCAGCCAACCTATCTACTTTACAAGAAAGAATGATAGACAAAAACAGTAATACCACACGCTTAGTAGACAAGCTGTTAAAGAAAGGGTGGGTACTGCGTCAGGTATGTGAAAAAAACCGCAGGAAAATTGAAATTTTTATTACCGAAGATGGGCTTCAGCTTTTAAGTACGTTGGATCCAATAGTTACTGAAAGTAATAAAAAGAGCGTTAGCAATCTCACCAATTCAGAATTAGAAACTTTAAATAATTTATTAGATAAACTTAGATCCTAAACCTTAAAAACAAGCATTATGAAAACAATTAAATCTTTACTATTAATCGCTGTAGTGGTAACAGCTTCAGCATTCACAAACCCTATGACTATGAAAAAGAAAATAAACATTACAGAAAGTAACATTGAGTGGAAAGGAAAGAAAATCCTGGGCTCACATACAGGTACCATCCAGTTAAAAGACGGGTATCTGGAAATGGATGGAGAAAATCTAGTAGGTGGTATGTTTACAGTAGACATGACAACCATTACCGTAACAGACCTTGAAGGTGAGAACAAAGGAAAACTGGAAGGACACTTAAAAAGTGCCGACTTCTTTGGAGTTGAAAACCATCCTACCTCAGTGCTGGTAATTAACAGTGCTACCAAAGACGGTAATACGTACGCAGTAAACGCCAACATTACCATTAAAGGACATACAGAACCCATTACTTTTGATCTTGAAATGGGTGCAAGCGCTGCACAAGCAAGCTTTAAAATAGACCGTACAAAATTTGACATTCGGTATGGTTCGGGAAGTTTTGCAGACAACCTTGGCGACAATGCAATTAGCGACAAATTCACATTAGACGTTTTATTGAAATTTTAAGCGTTAGTTGCTTGTAGTTCAAAATTTCATTTCTATATTTGAAACTGAATTATGAAAATTACAAATACACATTCTTGGTGGTGGAACAACTTACGGAAAACGTCGTGAGCAACCCCGAGTATGTAACAACCATATAAAGGCTTATCTTCACGATAAGCCTTTTTTTTTTGCCCCTACCTTTCGACGCTGTTCGGGGTACGAGTACAACTAATAAATTTTCCGCTATGCGGAGCCACTAATGAAATATACGTTAACAACCCATTCAAAAAAACTACTGGCAGATACCCTCACGCCCGTGTCTGTGTATCTGCGATTACGTGATAAATTTCCCAACAGTTTGCTACTGGAAAGCAGCGATTATCACGCTAATGACAATAGTTTCAGCTACATTTGCTGCAACCCAATTGCAACATTTAAGGTTGAAAATGAACTCATTACAACCCAGTTTCCGAATGGAACAACTACAACCTCCAGTACCACTGAAGCCGGTGTCGTAAAATCCCTGGAAGTCTTTACGCAATCCTTTGAGTCTAAATCTGAGAAGAAGTATAAGTTTATCAATAATGGAATTTTTGGATATACAGGATATGATGCTGTACGCTATTTTGAAAATATTGAAGTAGATAAATCTAAAGCCTCTTTAGACATTCCAGACATGTATTACGCTGTCTATCAAAATATCATTGCGATTAACCACTTTAATAATGAAGCCTATATTTTTTCGCACAATTATAAATCTGAAAGTAATATTTCAGAACTAGAGCTACTCTTAAAATCGAAAGATTTTGCCGAGTACCCTTTCCGAAGAAATGGTGATGCCTCAACCAATCTTAAAGATGAAGATTTCAAAGAATTGGTAAAAAAATGTAAACAACACTGCGCTCGGGGTGATGTATTTCAAATTGTGCCCAGCAAACGATTTACACAAGGATTTACAGGAGATGAATTTAATGTGTACCGGGCGTTGCGAAGTGTAAACCCCTCCCCTTACCTATTTTATTTTGACTACGGAAATTTCAAAATATTTGGGAGTTCGCCAGAAGCACAATTGGTCGTTAAAGAGGGGGTTGCCGAAATACACCCTATTGCGGGAACCTTTAAACGTACCGGAAACGACGAGCAGGATGCTGTCCTGGCCAGGCAATTAGCCGAAGATGACAAAGAAAATAGCGAACACGTTATGTTGGTAGACCTGGCACGAAACGATTTAAGTCGGCATGGAACGGGTGTAAAAGTAGAAACTTACAGGGAGGTGCAGTTTTTCAGTCATGTAATTCATTTGGTAAGCAAAGTAACGGCAAAAATTCATAAAGGCACCAGCACCATGCAAGTAGTTGCAGATACGTTTCCCGCAGGAACTCTAAGTGGTGCACCAAAGCACAAAGCAATGCAGTTACTTGAAAAATACGAGAATACCAATCGGGAATTTTATGGTGGTGCTATCGGTTTTATGGATTTTAAAGGCAATTATAACCACGCTATAATCATACGATCGTTTGTGAGTAAAAATCACACCTTGAATTATCAGGCAGGCGCAGGAATTGTTTCCGAAAGCAATCCGGAAAGCGAATTACAAGAAGTATACAACAAACTGGGAGCGCTTACAAAAGCTTTGGAAATAGCTGAAGAAATTTAAATACAATGCTCCCTGTGAGTCACGTAAAAAAATAATACATATTAAAAAAAATACCGCATATTGGGCGGAGCCGAAATATGAAAATACTAGTAATAGATAACTACGATAGCTTCGTATACAATCTAGTCCATTACCTGGAAGAACTGGATTGCGAAGTAACGGTTTTGCGTAATGATCAATTTCATCTGGATGAAGTGGCACGTTATGACAAAATTCTCCTCTCCCCAGGTCCTGGAATTCCGGACGAAGCCGGTTTGCTTAAAGATGTTATTAAAACATACGCGGGCAAAAAACCAATTTTTGGGGTTTGTCTGGGCCAGCAAGCTATTGGAGAAGTGTTTGGCGGTTCTCTTATTAATTTAAGTGAAGTGTTTCACGGTGTAGCCACTAAAGCCGAAATTCTAGTAAATGACGAAGCTTTATTTAAGGACCTAGGAAAGGAGATAGAAATAGGTCGTTATCACTCATGGGTGGTTTCCAAAGAAGGATTTCCGGAGAGTCTGGAGGTTACCGCTATTGATGAAAACGGACAAATTATGTCCTTGCGCCACCGCGAACTAGATATAAGAGGTGTACAATTTCATCCCGAAAGTGTCCTTACACCCAAAGGAAAACAAATTATTAAAAACTGGGTTGAAATGTAGTGTTTAACTGCTACTAAACTGCACAACACATAAATACCTAAACTTATACTTTTGAAACAAATACTTAACAGACTCATCAATCACGAGCAACTTACCAAAGGGGAAGCGCGTAAAGTCTTGGTAAATATTAGCGAAGGCAAATACAACAAGAGCCAGATAGCTGCATTTTTAACCGTGTATATGATGCGGAGTGTTTCTATTGAAGAACTAGAAGGTTTCCGGGATGCACTTTTAGACCTATGCCTGCGGGTAGACGTACGTGATTACAACACCATAGATTTATGCGGTACAGGCGGCGATGGTAAAAACACCTTTAATATTTCAACGCTGGCTAGTTTTATCACTGCGGGTGCAGATGTAAAAGTAACCAAGCACGGAAACTATGGAGTTTCTTCTATTAGCGGTAGTAGTAATGTGATGGAGCAGTTGGGGATCAAATTCAGTAACAATTCCGATTTTTTAATTCGTTGTCTGGAAGAAGCAAATATTTGCATTTTACACGCTCCTCTCTTTCATCCTGCTATGAAAAATGTAGCACCCATTAGGCGAGAGCTAGGCGTAAAAACATTTTTCAATATGTTGGGACCTATGGTAAATCCAGCGTTTCCGAAGAACCAGGTAGTAGGGGTATTTAACCTGGAATTAGCCAGGAAATATGGCTACCTCTATCAGAAAGGATCAAAAAACTACGCTATAGTACACGCTATGGATGGGTATGACGAAATTGCCTTAACAGGGCCCGTAAAAATAATTGCCAATCATACCGAAAGCATCATAACTCCAGAAAGGTTTGGCATTCCTCAAATTACAGCATCTGAAATTTATGGGGGTGAAACGGTAGTAGCCTCAGCAAAAATATTTACTGATATTTTACAAGGGAACGGCACTCAGGCTCAAAATAATGTAGTGTGTGCCAATGCAGCCCTGGCTATTAAAACAGTGGATAACTGCACTATTACGGAAGGTTTTGAAAGAGCCACGGAAAGTTTACAATCCGGAAAAGCATTGAAAAGTTTAGAACTTTTGAGAAAGCTTTCCAAATAACAATTAATATAATTTATACAGCACTTTGACGATCCTAGAAAAAATAACCACCTACAAACAAAAGGAAGTTTCAGCAAAAAAAGAAGCATTCCCTATTTCAGTTTTGGAGCAATCTCAATGGTTTGAAAGAGCGACAACATCGCTGGCAAATGCCTTGCAAAATGATTCCGCGGGAATTATCGCAGAGCACAAGCGTAAATCACCCAGCAAACCTGTTATTAACAATAAGGTCCAAGTGCAGGAGGTTGCTTTGGGATATGAATTAGCTGGCGTAAGTGGAATGTCTGTTCTAACAGATACCAACTTTTTTGGAGGTTCGTTGGACGATTTGGCCTTGGCTAGAAAAGCTACTTCGTTCCCCTTGCTCCGGAAAGAGTTTATCATAGACTCGTATCAGATCTATGAAGCCAAAGCCTATGGAGCCGACGCTATTTTGCTCATTGCTGCTTGTTTGACTCAGCATGAGTTAAAGGAATTTTCGAGGGTAGCCAAATCCTTACAGTTAGACGTGCTGTTAGAAGTCCATAACGAAGAAGAACTCAAGAAGTCGTTGCTTCCAAGTGTTGATATGTTAGGTGTGAATAACCGAAACCTAAAAACGTTTGAAACTTCAATTGAGATAAGTAAACAACTTGCCAGCTTGATTCCATCTGACTTCATAAAAGTTTCAGAAAGTGGCATAAGCAATACAAAAGCTATCTCAGAATTAAAAGAATACGGCTATCAAGGATTCTTAATCGGCGAGAATTTTATGAAAACCGATGACCCTGGCAAGGCTGCCAGAAAATTTATAAACCAACTACCATGAAATTAAAAGTCTGCGGAATGAAATACAACACGGTCGAAGTTGCAGCCCTGCAGCCAGATTATGTAGGCTTTATATTTTATGAAGGGAGTAAGCGAAATTATACCAGTGAAAAGATTCCAGGTATTCAAGGGGTTCAAAAAGTAGGTGTTTTTGTGGATGCCTCGATAGATTTTATAATTAAGAAAACAACGGATTTTAAATTAGATGCAATCCAGTTACACGGAGATGAAAGTCCTGAATTTTGCAAAAATATAAAAACAGTGCTAGAGAATTTGAAAGAGCCCGCACTGAGCGGAGTCGAAGTGTGGAAAGTCTTCAGCATTAAAGACACTTTTAATTTTTCAAGACTAAAACCTTATGAAACTAGTGTAGATGCCTTTCTTTTCGATACAAAAGGAAAGGAAAAAGGAGGTAACGGCTACACATTTAATTGGGACATTTTAAAAGAGTACCCTTCCAAAAAGCCGTTTATTTTAAGCGGAGGAATTGGTTTGGAGGAAATTTCAGCAGTAAAAGAACTATTAAAAACCAATCTTCCTGTTCTAGCGGTAGATGTAAACAGCAAATTTGAAATAGAGCCTGGGAGAAAAAATATTGAAGACTTAAAAAAATTTATAGCACAAATTAAATAAGGTTTCCGTCTTCATGAAAATAGAACATATGAAATACAACGTAAATGAAAATGGGTATTATGGCGACTTTGGCGGTGCATACATCCCCGAAATGCTTTATCCCAATGTGGAGGAATTACGACAGAATTACTTAAAAGTAATGGCCGAGGCTTCTTTTCAAGAAGAATTTCAGGAATTACTCAAAGAATATGTAGGTCGTCCTACCCCGCTCTATTTTGCCAAACGTCTTTCAGCAAAATACAACACAAAAATATACCTTAAACGCGAAGACCTTTGTCACACAGGAGCTCATAAAGTAAATAATACCATTGGGCAGATCCTTATGGCAAAGCGCCTGGGTAAAAACCGAATTATTGCAGAAACTGGCGCAGGGCAACATGGTGTAGCGACAGCAACCGTTTGCGCCCTCATGGGGTTAGAATGCATTGTATACATGGGCGAAATCGATATAAAACGTCAAGCCCCCAACGTAGCCCGAATGAAAATGCTGGGAGCCACTGTAGTTCCGGCAACCAGCGGAAGCAAAACCTTAAAAGATGCGACCAACGAAGCAATTAGAGACTGGATAAACAATCCTACCAACACCCATTATATTATTGGGAGTGTAGTGGGCCCACACCCATACCCAGATATGGTCGCACGATTTCAGAGCGTGATTTCGCAAGAAATTAAAAATCAGTTACGGAAAAAAGAAAACCGGGAAGCGCCGGATTATGTCATCGCTTGTGTAGGAGGCGGGAGTAATGCTGCTGGTGCGTACTATCATTACCTGGACACTCCAGAAGTAGGAATTATTGCCGTAGAAGCTGCTGGAAAGGGCGTGCAAACCGGAGAAAGTGCGGCAACATCGGCTTTGGGAAAAACCGGTATTATCCACGGTAGCAAAACACTATTGATGCAAACTCCTGACGGGCAGATTACAGAACCGTATAGTATTTCGGCAGGGTTGGATTATCCTGGCGTTGGCCCTATGCATGCACATCTATATGCCAGCGGAAGAGGCGAATTTATTTCGGTGACAGATGAGGACGCCATGCAGGCAGGTCTTGAACTTTGTAAACTAGAAGGCATTATTCCCGCTATTGAGACCAGCCATGCTTTAGCTATTTTCAAAACCCGAACGTTTAAACCCGATGCTATTGTGGTAGTTAATTTAAGTGGTCGCGGCGACAAAGATTTAAATACGTATATAGATTATTTTAAATTATAATTTGGGCAAGACCCTCTCTTACAGCCTTTATGCAGTAAGAGAGGGTCGGGCTTTCGGCAGTCGCTTCCTGGTATCAGTTTAGGCATAATCGCAGACTAATCGTAAGGAGAGCTCCAACAAAGCCTCAATCCCTCTTGCAAAAAGAAAAACACATGACCAGAATAGATAAGAAATTACAAGAAAAGAAAACACTACTCTCCATCTACTTTACAGCAGGATACCCAAAGCTAGAAGATACTGTACCTATACTGGAAATGTTAGAAAGCAATGGTGTTGACATGGTTGAGATTGGTTTACCTTTTAGCGATCCCCTGGCAGATGGACCCACCATTCAAGCCAGCTCCACTCAGGCTTTAAAAAATGGGATGTCCACTCAGAAGCTGTTTGAACAACTGGAAGGTATTCGTGAAAAAATTTCTATGCCACTTATACTCATGGGTTACTTTAATCCTGTGCTACAATATGGGGTAGAAAATTTCTGCAAAAAATGTGAAGAAATTGGTATTGATGGAGTAATCCTTCCCGACCTGCCATTAGCAGAATATCAAGAGCATTATCAAACGATTTTTGAAAAATATGGGTTAGCAAATATTTTTCTTATTACGCCTCAAACTTCAGAAGCGAGGATTAAAGAACTGGATGCAGCCAGCAAAGGCTTTATCTATATGGTAAGCAGTGCCTCTGTTACAGGTTCCAAACAAGGGTTTGGAGTGGAGCAAACAAGTTATTTTAACCGGATTGCGGCACTAAAATTAAAAAAACCGCAGCTAGTTGGCTTTGGCATTACGAATAAAGAAACCTTTCAAACTGCTACAAAACACGCAAAAGGCGCTATTATTGGAAGTGCTTTTATTAAAATGCTTACAGAAACAGGTGTTTCCGGAATCTCCAGTTTTGTTAAAGGCATCAGGTAGTTTAACGCTAGTTTAGCAATAGCTTAAGTAAAATTTGCATTATCAAATAGTATCTTTTACAAAATCAAAAAAAGAAAAAGTTATGGAACGTAAATTTGAAAGAAACAAGAAACAAAATACTCCTACCAATCCCAATCCTAAAACGGATAAGGATACCAACTCTTTTGATATAGATAAGAAAACTATCAAAGAGCAACAAAACAAAAAGTAGGATCTATTTACTATAGTATTAAAAAGCAAAACCCCCTTCCATTGCTGGAAGGGGGTTTCTTTTT
>TARA_R100000935_G_scaffold58766_1_pt1 | contig 21706 bp, 24 predicted proteins | sample TARA_R100000935 | Tara Oceans TARA_R100000935 (sample SAMEA2621502) | marine metagenome | biome: marine biome (ENVO:00000447); feature: surface water layer (ENVO:00002042); material: "saline water (ENVO:00002010), including plankton (ENVO:xxxxxxxx)" | depth 5 m
GCAAGTGGCGCATCCTTGCCATCGCCCTCATCGCCGAGCGGGCGGCCGCAGTGCGGACGCCACGAACTGCCGAGATGGGTGGGAAGCGGACCTAGCCTTTAGCCCAAGACGGCAGCGCGGCTCTTGCGTCCGTCAGCAGGCGATCGACAGCGGCGATGAGCATGTCGGCGGTTGGGTCGTCCCAAGGTACCTCGTGGCTCCCATGTTGGGTCCGAGGTTGTCCACCGCTCGTGGAGTACCAAGTCTGTGCCGTCCAATCAGCCTTGAAATGGCTGGGTTCTCCCGCCTGCGTCGATACTAGTGTGATCGTGGCTGTGATGCGGCGGTTGTCCGCACCGTCGACTTGAGATTGCTGCACCTCCACGCCCCACCAAGGCCAGTCACGGTTTGAGCGGTTGGAAGCGTCGCGGACGACTGCGGAAGCGAATGGTTCGTGGTCCCTGCACTCCGCCACAAGAGCGTCTAGCTGAGCCATGCGCATGTCAAATGAGGTGACCATCTACGTAAAGTAGCGCCGCAACGGCTGTCCCAGAAGCAGAACCTCCCAACGTCCGAGATGGGTCGGATTCAGCCGTGGCCAACGGGCCGACAACCGGACCTTCGTCCTTGCCGAGCAATGTCGGGAATCCGGCCCTCAGCCAATGACAGCAAGTGGCGCACCTGCGACCGCTCGACGTGCTGGAACTCACCGAGTGCTCGCGTAGAGCCGCGTGTTGCGAAGCGTCCCATCCGGCTCTGCACGCTCGTGTTTGAGCAAGCCTTCATAGCTCATGCCGACACGCTCGCAGATGCGCCAGCTGGCGACGTTTTCGTCGTCCGGCAGGGCAAACACGCGACGGGCTCTCAGATGTTCGAACGCAAATTGGATGATCGCGCCCACGGCTTCGGTGATCAGGCCGCGTCCGCTGTATGTCGAACGTCCCCACCAGCCAATCTCGAGCTTGGGCACGCTCCAGTCTGGCCTGTGGAGGCCGCTTGATCCCACGATGGTCTGGTCGTCGCGTAAGGTGATGAGGAGTGGAAAATCTTGTCTTTCGTCGAAGGCAGTGCGGCAGGCTCGGCAGAACGCCTCTGTTCCTTCGGGGGTCTGCTCCGCCAATGCCCATCCCATAGCAGCTGGCCACTGGCGCAGATCATCCAGGCTCTCGACGATCGCCTGGAAGTAGGCCGCACCGTCTCCGGCCTTGTGCGGACGGATCAGCAGCCGCTCGGTAGTGATGACGTCCGGGATATCGTGCAGCCAGTCACGCATACACAAGGAGTATACCCGGAAGCGTCAGCGCCCAAGGACCGGAACGGGATTCGCCGCGCGCAGTTGGGGCCAACGGGGAGAACCTTTGATGCAGCGACCGCCGCGGTGTTGGGGCCTTGGATTGGCCCGGACGGGGAATACGTCCTTCTGCGCCAGCCTCCGACTCCTGGGCTGCGATCCCGTTGAGCAGGACCCGAGCTTTGAAGCGCTCCGCAATCTACGAGGCGGATCGGGGAACACGGTCGTTCTCCACTTCAAGTACCTGGACTACTTATTCCCTGGCTCAAAGTTCGTGCTGACGACGCGCTCTGTAGAGAGCTGGCTGGCCTCAATGGAGCGGTCTCACCGCCGCAACCCGCGCCCCATACTAGGCGAACACGAGCGTATTGCTCGCCGGATGGCGATCTATGAGACGGTCGGGTTCGACCCGCAGATCCTAGTCAGCTCGTTTGGGCGACACCACGCAGAGGTGCAGCGGTACTTCGCCCAGCGGCCTCAAGACCTGCTGGAGCTCCGCGTCGCGGAAGGCGAAGGTTGGGAGCGTCTCTGTCCCTTCCTTGGGGTCGATGCCCCTGCGGGCCCCTTCCCACTCCTGAACCAAGGGTTCGCGCACTAAGCGTCCGGGCGCCCACGGGGGAGCCGGGACCGGACTCTCATACCCTGCTTCTGAATGTCCGGCTTTCGGCCAAGATATAAGGTCAGGTAGTGGCGCATCCTTGCCGCGGCGCTCATCGCCTGGCGGGCGGCCGCAGTGCAGATGTCGAGAACCACCGAGAGGGGTGGAGAGCCGCCACTGCGTGATGCAGCTTCGTGCGAGAGTGACGACTACGAGCACTGGCTCCTTAGTGTGTTGACCAATTGACGCGACGTCTTGAGGCGCTCTGATGCGTGGAAGCGATCCTCCCACGGGAAGCTAACGTTTAGGCGCGTGGGTCGGGCTATGATGCCATCGTGAATAGTGCAGCCGTATTCCAGGCCACATTCCATGAACGCGTCTAAATCTTCGCTGATATAAATGATCAGCCCGTCGTCGGCGGGATAGCCCTTGAAGCCAGATACGTCGAAAGCTGGATCATGCGCAGAAGGCTTTTGAGCGTCCTCAGTAAGCCACTGTTCGGCGTAGGATCTGTAATCGGCCAGGGTAGCGCCCGCGCTCGATACGCTAATAAGATGGCTGAAGCGAGGCGCGTATGGCCGGAACAGCTCTCCGGGAAGCCCAAACTCTGCATTGTTGGAAGTTGTCGATGCAGATATACGCCAGGGCGCTGGCAAAACACTGAGATCTAGACAATCTCCATCTGGAAGGCGCACCTCTGCTATCGGGATGTTGCTATCCCACCAGGGCGCGGTTAATTCGTCTCTCGCTCGTTGATCTGGGTTGCACCCGACGATCAGGGCCGCCGAAACCAAGCATGTAAATACAGCTCGAACCGCCAATGGACCACCTTCGCTGATCGCAAGCTTGGAGCACCGGTAAGGGTGCAACCTGGAAGCTCTAACAGTGCGCGGAAGCAGATATCTTGCACGTCTATATTGCATAATTCTTCCCGCCCTATCGAGAATGCTACACGGAAAGCGGGAGATTTCAAAGTTTCCACTTCGGCCTTCGCCATCCTGAGGGTTAAGCCTTTTCGCGCCAAACAGACGACCGGCGGAAGGGCTGCTTAGGGGCGGCGTCGTGATCTGGCTTCAGGCCGGCAAAGGGACCCCAAGCGGTGGGGCGCGAAGGTCCGGCTTATGACGCGGGCGCAAGGTCTGTTTATGGCGCACTCAGGGCCTCTGATGCCCACCAGATCATGGCCAAAACTACCGGGTGGCGCCAGCAAGCCAACGCCTCGCATCTTCCATCACCTCAGGGAGACGATCTTCGCCACCGGCCTCCCTCATGAAGTGGTCCAGCGCCGGATACTCGAAGTAGACGACATCCTTGCCGGCGGTCGTCAGATAGTCACGCCCTGCACGGGCCGCTTCGACGGGCGAGGACGTGTCCTGCGCCCCGTGGATCAGCAGGATGGGCGCCGACGACAGCGCCAGGGCTCTTGCTGGCATTACATCGGCGGCGTCCGCCCACCACTTGTAGCTCAGACCAGCCCATCGCGTGCCGCCTGAGGGGTGGTCCCTCGCGGCTGCGATTTGCGCGTCCAGATCTGCGGCGACAGGGGGCGGCAAGGCGCGTCTGATCAGCTCTCGCACCGTCATGCCGGCGCCTGACGAGAAGACAATCGCCGCCTGCGTTTCTGGAAGCAAAGCGGCTGCAAGCGCGACAACTGCGCCGCCCTCGGATCCGCCGAACAGCACCAGCTCGCCAGACCACCAGTCACGTCGCCTGAGCTCTGCCACCACCAGAAGCATGTCCAGCGTTCGTTGATGGAGTGTGGATCGCTCCCAATAGTCCGTGGGGCAGCCATCCACCAAGTTCACTTCCGCACCCGCAATGACGCCGGGCTGATTGATCAGCACCAGCCGATGGTCAGGCGCCAGGAGTTCCGCCACCCGGGCGGCCGAAGGGTTGTCGCTGACTTCCCGGCAACCGGTGCCCTGCAAGATGATCAGAGCATCCTGTGTTCCTCCGGCGCCCGCCTCCACCAAGAAGCTGACTGGTGATCCGTCGGCGCGGTGAACGACTGACCGCTCGAGCGGGCCAACCTCAGCCGCCGAAACAGCGGGGCGAAGGGCCAGCAGCATGAGCGCTGCGACACATGTCGCCTTCAACACGAATGTCTGTATCCGCACAGGGTCGCCTCCGAGTTGGGGCTTCCAAACGAACCGTTATCAAGCGTCCTGATGCCCATAGGCTGAGGTTGGCGCTTGGATCGGCGTCGCGCAACTCTGGCGAGCGCCGGCCCTAGTCTCGGAAGGTCGGGTTGTGGAACGCGGGTCGACTTCCGGTTCTGGCGCCGATCGGACGCTGATCCTCTACGTCAACAATCTGTCGGTGAGCAGGTCTCCGATACCTCTGAAGAGTATGGCGAGAGGCAGAACCACTGATAGCTTGAAGTTTGGACTTACGATGGGGCGCTCAATGGCAATCATTCGGGATCTCGCCGGAGCTGATGTCGCCTGCATTCCGGAGGTATTGGGCGGGCCGGCCTGGAATGGGGGCTTGAGCAAGTGGTCTCGCTACTGGGAGCAGCACCTTAGCGGCGCCCGCACCTGCCTGGTGGCGCAGGAGGCTGAGAAGCTGGTTGGCTACGTATCCGTCGTCTGGCGCTCGCAGCATGAGCCTTTCCGGCGAGCAGGCATCCCTGAGATCCAAGATCTGGTGGTCGCCGACTTCGCCCGAGGGCGTGGCATAGGTGGAGCGCTCGTCGCCGAGTGTGAAACCCGCGCCAACGACCTCGGCCATGCCGAGTTGGGCATTGGGTTTGGCCTCTATGCAGACTACGGCGCAGCGCAGCGACTCTATGTGCGGAGCGGGTATGTTCCCGATGGCCTTGGACTGACGTGGAACAACAAGTCAGCGAACGCCGGCGACATGGTTCGCGTGGACGACGACTTGGTCCTTTGGCTGCGAAAGCGCCTCGCTTGAGTAAATTCCGCCGAGGGTTCGATTGTCCCGCAACCGGTAGCGGCGAAGCGACCCTTAAGCGCGTCAGAGCTGATGGCTTCACAGCCATCCAAGCTGCGCCTGCTTGATCAAAGGCACTGCTAGCCCTGCCCTGCCTAGGGCAGTCGGCTCCCGTGAACCTGTTCGACGGGGATGTCGTCGAGATCGACGCCTTCGAGACAACGCACGTTGACGGCCCAGAGATGGGGCGCCGTCCGTGGCCGCCGAAACGGAAGAACGCCGCATTTGGGACAGAAGTAGTCGGTGGCCTGATGGGTATGAAATCTGTAGGTCGCGAGGTCCTCAAGCGGGGTGAGCAAATCCAGGGCGCCTTCGTCCACACGGTGGATCAGGGCTCCGCGCCGCCGACAGATGGAGCAATCGCACGATCGAACGTGGTCGATCTCCGCCCGAACCCTGAAGCGCACCCGACCGCAGTGGCAACGACCCTCGTATTCCTTCATCCCGAGATCATGGTCGGCCCGGAAGACGCCGCCAAGACAACCATCGGAAGCTGATAGGCTGCGGTTCATTCATGAAACGCCCCAAGAGCTTGAAGCACGCGGTCCTGAACCGGCGGGCTGGGTCGCGGAGGCTCGAACGTCTGGCCGGTGATCCGCGCGTGGGCTTCGACATAGGTCAGCGCCGTCTTCCAGATGAGTTCGGGCGGGATGTCGGGGATTTCGTCCACGTACGGGTCGCAGCGGGCGGCGACCCAGTCGCGAATGACGTCCTTGTCGAAGCTGTCAGGCCGCTCGCCCGCGGCGAGGCGCTGCGGATAGGTGTCGGCCCGCCAGTAGCGGCTGGAATCTGGGGTGTGGATCTCATCGGCCAGGCGGATAGTCCCCTCGGCGTCCACACCGAACTCATACTTGGTGTCGGCCAGGATCAGGCCCCGCTCGGCGGCCAGGGCCTGCCCCCGGGCGAACAAGGCCAGGGCGGTTTCGCTCACCTGCCGCCACTGATCCTCGCTGAGCAGCCCGCGGGCCAGGATGGCGTCGGCCGTCAGCGGTTCGTCATGAGCGCCGTCCGCCGCCTTGGTGGTGGGGGTGATCATCGGCCTCTCCAGCGCCTGGTTCGCCGCCAGCCCATCGGGCAGGGTCTGGCCGTACATCTGGCGACGCCCGGCTCGGTACATGGTCAGGATGGACGTGCTAGTCGCGCCCGCCAGATAGCCGCGGACCACAATCTCAACAGGGAGGATATCCAGCCTCCGCCCGACGACGATGTTCGGGTCCGGGTAGCCGAGCACATGGTTCGGACAGATGTCGGCGGTTTGCTCGAAAGCCCACCGGGCGACGCTGTTCAACACGTGGCCCTTGAACGGGACACAGCAGAGCACCCGATCAAAGGCCGAGAGCCGGTCGGACGTCACCAGGACTCGTCGCCCGTCGGGCAGATCGTAATTGTCCCTCACCTTGCCGCGGTAGAGGTTGGGCAGGTTCGGGTCGATCGCGTCGGGCAGGATCTGATGGGCGCTGGCTGAGAGGCGGGCTTCGTCGATGGTGGACATGTTGGTCTCCTTGGCCAGTTTGAGGAGGTCGTCCAGGGAAAGCCGGCCATCATGAGCGAGTTTTGTTCGGGCGGCCTGAACCGAGGCCCGCGCCCGCTCCAGATCGCGGATGCGGGCCGTGAGCACGTCTTCCTGCAGGGCGAGAAGACCCGGAAGGTCTGCGTCTCGACCCCGCAATAGCTCGGTGATGCGGGCGAGAGACAGGCCCAGCGACTTCAGCGTCAGGACCTGGTGCAAACGCTCGATCTCGTCGGGGCCATACGCCCGCCACCCCACCTGGGTGCGGGTCGGACGCACGAGTCCCTTCCGCTCGTACAGGCGCAAGGCTCGCACGCTCACCCCAAGTCGGCGGGCGGTCTCGGCGGGGCTCAAGAAACGTGGACTCATACGACCTGGCGTCTCCATGGGACGCAGCCACCTATGAGGCCGGACCCTGGCGCCGGCTCAAGCCCTTTCTTCCAGCCCCCCCTCTGGCGAGGGAGCGTTGTTGGCTTCGGAGGAAGCCGTCCTGATAACCGGAGCATGGGCGAGCACTTCGCGACCGCTGACATGGCGCGTGACTCTGCGTTGTCATGAGCGCCAACAAGGCGCCGAGCCTCCACGACGCGAAAGTGCGCAACCCTGATCAACGGCACTTGGGCTAGCCTTCGCCCATGCTCAAGGCTCTCACCTCAGACGACTACAGCCGCCGCTTGCAGCGCGTCGTGGCCCACCTGACGTCACATCTCGACGAGACGATCGACCTCGCCGCGCTGGCGGAGATCGCCTGCTTCTCACCGTATCATTTCCATCGCATCTACCGGGCTTGCATGGGGGAGACCGTACGACAGACGGTCGCGCGACTCCGACTGGCGCGCGCGGCGAACGATCTCGCGCGCTCCAGCCAGACCGTCACGGAGGTGGCCCGGCGGGCCGGCTACGGCTCATTGGCGGCCTTCAATCACGCCTTTTCAGACGCCTATGGGCAGTCCCCGACCGCCTTCCGGCGCACGCGGGACCACCTGCACAATGAGGCTCATCTCTCTGGAGAAGGACCAAGCCTGATGCCCATCACCATCCGTGAGCGAGAGCCGATGCGGCTTGCCGCGATCGAGCACCGCGGAGCGCACGCCGATGTCGGTCGGACATTCCAGAAACTGATGGCCTGGGCCGGACCGCGCGGCCTGCTGGGCGGAGGCGCCACGGGGGTGACCCTCTATCTCGGCGACCAGGACGGAGCGAGCGATGATGCGCGAGCCATCGTGGGGGTTACTGTCGATGAGGACTGTGCTGGTGACGACGTTGTTTCGATCTACGACGTCCCTGGAGGCCGCCATGCCATCCTGACCCATCGAGGCCCCTATGCCCAGCTACCCCAAAGCTACAATGAACTGTTCGCCTGGCTTCCCACGAGCGGCGAGGCGCCAGGGGACGCGCCGCTCTTCGAGGTGTACCTGAACGACCCGAGAAGCACGCCGCCCGAGGATCTGCTCACCGAAATCTGCCTACCGCTGCAGCCTCGGACCTGAGGGGGTTCGCGCCGCTTGCCGCTTAGCCCGCAAAGTCCCATCCGGCCGCCATCTCGCCGAGGATCGTTGGCTTCAGGATCGCACCACCGCCCGGTAGAGATGCGTCTCGTTGGCCAGTGACAGCACGCCCAGCGGACGAAGCGCTGTCTCCACCTCGGCAAGCAGGCGCTCCCGGCGGGCCGCTTCAACCATGTTGTAGTCCGAGCGCGTCCGGAGCTGGCGAACGAAGGCGGCTGGGGTCACCTGCTCGGTCCAGGTGAAGGCCCGGTGCGTGACCGGCCCGAACAAGCCCGAAGCGTCAAAGAGCTCGCGAACAGGACCTTTCGGCAGGTACCAGGCCTGGGGCGGCGGTCGCCAGAGGTCGGGCGCGATATCCTGATAGATCGGCTCCAGTCGCCGGAGGATGTCCGCAGGCGGCGACGTGGGCACATGGCCGAAGACGGCCAGAACGCCGCCGGCCTGCAACGCTCGGGCGGCGCGGGGGAAGCTGAGCGTCGGATCGATCCAGTGCCACGCCTGGGCCGACGCCACGAGGTCGAAGGCGCCGGGTTCGGTCTTGAAGGTTTCGAACGGGGAAACGTGGAAGGTCACCTCTCCAGTCAGGTTCGCTTTCGCCAGGGCGACGAGTTCATCGCCCGGATCGACGGCGACAACCTTCCAACCCCGATCGAGAAAGCCTTGGGTGGCTTGGCCGCTGCCACAACCGACTTCGAGAACCAGTTCGCCAGCCCCGCCGACGACGCTCGCCAGATCGTCGTATAGCTCGGCCGGATAGGTCGGCCGCACCGCATCGTACTCTGCGGCCACTGCGTTGAACGTCTCTCTCTGATCAGGCACGGCGGCTCCCCGGCGGCGGTCCTCTTGGAGCGACGCTACACGAGAGAGGGCCAGCCGCCATCTGCCGGCTGCGACGAGGACCGCAGGGAGTGGAAAACGTCAGCAGCGGCCGCTAGCCTGAACCGCCCTCGCTGACGAGAGGACGCGCCGGGGGGACCACACAGGTGAACGAGACCGACGAGCTGGTTGAACTCTGCGTGCGCGCGCTTGCCATGCAGATGAGCGCAGCGCCCGGCGCTGAGCTCCATACAACCCGGCGCTGCATTCTGGCCCTGACCGATGAAATCTCCGCCGATCATAATCGCCTGATCCTGGGGGCCGACACCGATGTCGAAGGCTTCCTCGTTCGGTCCGTCACGCGGGCAAGGGAACGAGATCGGCCGCTCGTGGCGCTCATGGCGCCCACGGTTGCGGAGGCCCTGGCGCCGCTCGCGACGCAGCTTGGCCTCACCGCCGTCGGCGCAAGCCCGCTCATGGTGCTTCGCCCCAACGTCGCGGTTCAACCGACCCGGCCGATCAAGGTTGTTCGCGCGCTTGGTCCGGAGTTGGTCAGCGTCGCAGGCGACCTGATCGCCGCCGCCTTCGACGAGCCCCGCGACGTCATCGCCCGATGTATCGAGGCCAGCATCACCCCGACCTCAGGGGTGGAGACCTATGTCGGCTGGGCGGAGGACAGGCCCGTCTGCACCGTCTCGCTGACCCTGACGGGGGATACGGCCGGCGTCACGCTCATGGCCACGCCGCCTGAGCACCAGGGCCAGGGCATGGGCCGCGCCCTGCTGACCCAGGTGATCGATGACTACCGACGCCGTGGCGTGGAGCGCTTCCACCTGGGCGCCACCGAGGCCGGCCGGCAGCTCTATACGAGCCTCGGCTTTGAGCTGGTCGCCGACCTGCCGGTGTGGGTCCTGGATCGGGCTGGTCCGACGCCGCAAAGCCTGCCCTAGGCGCCCATGCCGACGCCCCCTCCTGACGCTCTGAAGATGGGACGCCGGTCCATTCCGGTCGCCGCAGGACGTTGATAGATTGCCAGGGTGGTGTTCTCAGGCGGTGGATGATCGTGAACGAGCAGGCGTGTTCTGAAGCCTTCATCACCGCCCTGGAAAGCGGCGACCTCGAAGGGATCAGACGGGCGCCCAAAGCCGAGTCCCACACCCATGGACCGTTTGGCGGGGACCGCGCCTGGCTGCGGGACCAGACGGGGCGGGACATAGCCCCAATCGCCAAGCCACTCGGATCCATGGACGAGATGCATGCCTGGACCGCCAGCCATGTCGGCGACCTTTTCAAGGGCAGGGTTGGGCGGCGGCTGGGCTGGGAAGGCGCGTTCGTGCGAGCGCGTCTAGATGGTCTCACGCGCGTCGAGTTTGGCGACGACGTGTGGATGATCACCCAAGGCGTCGGGGACGCTGCGGAGCTATTTGCGGACATCGAAGCGGCGCGCGTAGCGATCTGTCCTGAGATGGAGTGGACGCCTCAACTGGGCTTCTCACGTCACTGCAAGCGATCGTGGCTGTGGCACTGGCTGACGCCGTTTCTGGACGCTGGCGGATGGAAGGCCGTGGACCTTTCCGGGGACGAGTTCGCCCAGCCGATCGATATCTTTCAGCCGCTCTATCGCGCCTGCAAGGAACGAGGCATGCGGCTCAAGGCCCACGTGGGAGAGTGGGGAACGTCCGATGATGTTTGGCGGGCTGTTGAAATACTGGAGCTTGATGAGGTCCAGCACGGCATAGCTGCAGCCGATTCACCGCAGGTGATGCGATTTCTGGCCGACCATGCCGTCACGCTCAACGTGTGCCCGACATCGAACCTTCTGCTCGGACGGGTGGCGCGCCTTGAAGATCACCCGATCCGCAGGCTCTACGACGCCGGGGTGAAGGTCACGATCAACAGCGATGATGCGCTCGTGTTCGGGGTCGGAGTTTCCGAGGAATTCTTGGCGCTTTACCAAGCCAACGTCTTCACGAGCACAGAACTGGACCAAATTCGCCGTTGGAGTTTGGAGCAGAAGCCGGCTCCTGCTCTCAAAGGTCGATCACCCGTTTGAGCCTCGCCACGTTTGGTCGCCGTCGCAGACCGTCGTGGGGGACTAACTTCCGCTGACGCTACGGGGCCGTCTGAATTTGGGCCCAGGTCGCACTGAAGGGCTCATACGGCGCGTCCGGAATGTAGCGTCGGGCCCTGTCATTGCCGAACAGGTAGACCTCTTCCAGCGGCCACACCCAATGGTCGCGCACGACAGAGAAAGCCGCGGCGCCTTGCGCCAGTTCGTCGGCTGATGCGCCGGAGACCTGGCGCCAACTGGAGAGAAACACCGCCGTCCGCTCAGGCTGACCGTCAAACATGTACGTCGCAGCCCTGACAGCTTCATAGGCTCGGGGAAGCAGCGCCATCTGCTCCCAATCAATGACGGCTGAGACCTGCCCTTCGTCGAAGAAGAGATTGCCGTGGTGGTAGTCGCCGTGGGTGACCTGAAGCCCATCGCCAAGGTCATGGCTGTGGCGGCAATCGGGGTGCGCCATCCAGGCTCTCTGCGCCCGTACGCGCGCCAGGGCGATCTCGTCACGCCCGTCGGCTTCAGAGCGCCCGAGAATGGCGTGCTCGAGGACCGTCAGCCGTTGTTCCCAGGCGCTCCGGTCCCAGAGAAGGCGTGGAGGCCGCCACTCAGCTGTAGGCAAGCCGCCCAAAACCCCGTGCAGCCGACCGAGCATGTCGCCCGCGGCGGCGGCGTCCTTAAGCGTCAGGTCCGAGGCGGCCTTCTGGGCTCCATCGGCAAACGGAAACAGGGCGAAACAGACGCCGTCGCGCTCAACATGAAGCTCGCCGCTGACCGAGATGATCGGCGCGATGGCGGGCAGTCCATGTCGTCGAACCCACGTGGTCACGCGGGCCTCGCGGTTCAGCTGGCTTGGTGTGCCGGCGCGATACCGGCGTAGAACGTAGCGACCTGCCGAAGTTCTGACCGAGAAGACGCGGTTGACGGCCCCGCCCGACAGCTCCTCCACCTCACACCATCGCCCGATGTCCCACAGACCCCGGAGGTCATCAGGGATGACGGTGTCAGTCTGGGCGAGGTCGGCTAGACTCATGGCCTGCGACGGTGGCGCCTCTACAACGAGAGGTCGAGGATGATTCTTGAGCGGGCGGTCAGACCACCTCCCATCGTTGCGACCGAACCTTCCCTACCTTGCCATCGCAGCCACCTCTTCGACCGCGGCGACAACGGCCTTTGGGTGTTCGATCGGGATGTTATGTCCGCAATCCACTAGGCGCCGGAAGCCACGCTCCGATAGGGCGGCGAGCTCATCGTGCATACCGAACCAGGCCGCCGTCTGCGCGTCGCTTTCCAGGAAAGCGCTTTGCGTCGTGTCCGTAGCGCTGAGCACGGCGAGCGGCGTTTGGCCGAGCGGCTTCTTGTCGGCCGCCGCCTCAATGGCGGTTGAGGCCCGCAGATGCAGGCTCTCCGATATGGCCGTGCGCAGGTAGGACGGGCGCGTCCACATGTCGTGGAAGGTCGCGTTCATGGCCGGGGAGAGGTCTGATCGTGGCACAGCGATCCGAGCCTTGTAGTCAGCAGCCTCAGGTGTGAGCCGTCCCGCCTCGGCCCGCTCCAACAATCGCTGGAAGACCTCCCGCTCCTGGTCGAGGTGCGGGCTTGGCCCGCCATAGAGGCGCTGCTCCCAATCTGCGAAGCAGGAATCGACCATCACCAGACCCAGGCAGTCCTGAAGATAGTGGGCGGCGAACAGGCGCATGCGTATCCCGCCCGCCGAGTGCCCGACCAGGATGTAGGGCGGACCCAACTGCGCCGCGGCCAAGGCGGCTCGCAGATCGCTGACGATGGCGCTTGAGGTTCTGGGCTCCGGCCCGAGGTCACTGAAACCCAGGCCCGCATTGTCGAAGGAGACGACGCGAAACCGCCGCGAGAGCCGATGCTGGACGAGCGCCCAATCCAGGGTAATGCCGAGGTAGCCTGCGGCGAGAACCACCGTGATGGGGCCCTCGCCCGTGATGCAGAGGTTCAGCCTTCGGCTGGCGGAAATCGGCGCAAGGGTTTGGGCGCGGGCGTAGACGTCCATCGCAGCCGGCGGGCCGTGGGGTGTCGTGTTCACGGGATGATCCTGAGAGAAGATTGAGGCGAGCCGACAGGCGCGCAGGCCTGCGCGTCTGGGCGTTCACGGCCTCGCGCACAGCGCGAGAAGGGCTCAGCTCATCTTCACGGCGCGAGCCTAGCCGCACGCCTGAGCGACTGCAATGCAAGTCGGCCGACCGGGATCGAGCGCTCAGACTCTCTTGACCCGCCTCGTGATCGGTCAGAAGGTTTGCGAACGATCACCGCGCCTCGCGGTGAGCCGCGGTACCGCCGTGGTGGATCAGTCGTTCTGGCGCTCGCGCCGGAGGGATGATTCACCGCGGGGCGTCTCAGCCAGGAGACGCCAATGCCACACCCCCTCACCGCAGATCAGCAGGACGAAATCGCGCGCAAAGGCGTGCTGTCCCTGCCTGGGTTCTTCTCCACGACTGACATCGCGATCATGCGCGACCGCCTCTGGGAGGATCTTGAGGCGAGATATCGGCTCAGTCGCCAGCACCCCGCCAGCTGGCCGACGGCGTCGCCGTCGCAGTTTCAGAAGCTGAGGCGCTCTGGCGCCTTCGCGGCCCTGGCGTCGCCCAAGCTGTTCGCCCTTGCCGACGCCCTGATCGGCCCAGACCGCTGGGCGGCGCCAGAGCATTGGGGCGCGCCTCTGGTCACCTTTCCGAGCCTGGCCCCGGTTCTCCCAAGACCGCCGTGGCATCTGGATATTGGTGGCCAGGAGCCGCTCAGTCCCTTGCCCACCTTGAGGATCTTCACCTTCCTTGAGCCGGTTGGCGCGCACGGCGGGGGCACGCTGTACGTGGCTGGCTCACATCATCACGCCTTGGCGTGCGAGCGCTTCCAGGGGGCGCCAGTGCGGTCTGCCCAGGTGCGCGACTGGCTGAAGCAGCACCCGTGGTTCGCCCGCCTGCTAGCCACGCCCACAGAAAGCCTGAGGTCCTTGATCGGCGTAGAGGCCCAGGTTGGCGCTCGCGTGGTCGCCCTGGGAGAGATGACCGGCCAGCCCGGCGACCTCATCATCATGCATCCCGCACTTCTTCATGCGCCAAACCACAACGCGTGCGATCGGCCCCGGATGATGCTGACCGACTCCATCCGTCGGCGCGAAGGGACCAATCCGAGCGTCTAGCCTGGGGCGATAAGGGGTGAAACGCGACTTCTTCAAAAAAAAGTCGGGGGATCGGCGACCGTTTTCCGACCGGCCCGGGGGCAATATCTCCGCGGTTGGCGGCGCCCCCCTATAAGCAATGCTTATTGCTTTAAGCTCTAGTCGCGCGCGAGCAGTTCTATCTCCGCTAAACTCGTTACGAAACCGTTGATTTTAGAAGCTTTTTTAGAATGTACACGTAACGTTCTGTGAACATTTGCGCGTGATTTTCGCGGTTGCCGCTGATTGAGCGGGCAACACATGGAACCTGAATGACCCAACAGACGAAGAAGAAGCTCATCGCCTGGAAAGCCGTCCGGCCGATGGTGGGCGACCTTGGCCGAACGACCTGGTGGCGGCTCGTCCGCGACGGCAAGGCGCCGCAGCCAGTGCAACTGACACCGGGGCGAATCGCCTGGGTGGAGTCCGAAATCCTGGACTGGATTGATCGCCGCCAACCTACCTACGCCAAGGCAGCGGCACATGTCCTCCCCGAGACGCCTGAACGGATCATCCGCAGGTAGCTGAGGCGACCTACTGAGCCTCCCCTCCTCACACGTCGCTGAGGCAGGCGCGTCGACGTCAAAGCTCTGACGACCCGCGCCTGCCGACAGCCCCCTCCCCCGTCGGACGAACACCCATGTCTCAATCCTATCCGATCCAGGTACGACTACCCTCTGAGCTCTTCGTCGAGCTGAAGGAGGTCGCCTCCTCCACGAACCAGACCCTCCCTGCCGTGATCAGGGAGCGCTTGGCGCTGGCCTCGTTTTTCCATCAGACGGTACTGTCTCTTCGCACAGACCTGGCGCTATCGGGCGCCCTGCCGTCGGCCCGCGGACTGGCAGGACATCAACCCCTTCATCCCGCCGTGCTCGAAGGGATGCTCGCGGAAATCCTGATGACCCTGCGCATCCTGGCCAGTCCCCAGAAGGTAAGGGAGGCCCAGGCCTCGGTTGAGTACGACGGGCTGCCGCTCTGGAAGCCTCGGTGATCGTCCGCCCGTGCTGAGCCACAAAGTCCTCACCCGAACCGATGTCGGTGCTGTTGGCGCCTACTATGCCGACGGCGCCGACGACTATTTCGCCAAGGAGGGCGAGAGCCAGGTCTGGCAGGGACGGGGCGCTGAGATGCTGGGGCTCTCGGGGCAGGTCCAGGCCGGTCGGTTCCAGGATCTCCTGGCTGGGCGGGTCACGCCTGGCCAGACCGCGGCCCGCGGATCAACCCGGGCCGACAGCAAGAGCCGGATCGGGATCGACTTCACCTTCTCCGCTCCAAAGAGCGTCTCCATCCTCGCCCTTGTCGGTGGCCATTCGAACCTTGTGGAAGCCCACGACAGGGCCGTCACCAAGGTTATGGAGTTGGTCGAACAGCAGGCGCGGGCCAGACAGAAGTCGGCTGGCGTCACCCATGAGGAGCGCACAGGAAACCTGATCATTGCCAAGTTCCGGCACGAAACCACGCGAGAGCAGGATCCGGCGCTTCATACCCACGCCGTCATCATGAACCTGACGCGACGCGCCGACGGCCAGTGGCGGGCGTTGAGCAACGAAGCCATCATCAAGATGACCGGCTACCTGGGCGTCCTTTACCGGGCCGAACTCTCGCGGGAGCTCCAGGAGAAGGGATATGAGCTGCGCTTTGGGCGGGAAGGCACGTTCGAAATCACGAGCGTCAGCCGCGCCCAGATCGAGGGGTTCAGCAGGCGCGGCGGGCAAGTGGAGGCGGAGCTCGCCAAGTCCGGTTTGACCCGCGCCACGGCCACGACGGCCCAGCGTCAGATGGCGACGATGAAGACGCGGCAGAGGAAGTCGCCGGAGATGGATCGCGAGGCGCTCCACGCCACTTGGCGACAGCGGGCTAGTGAGCTCGGGATCGAGTTGGGCGAGCGCGCACGCACGGCGCGTCAGAGAAGCTCAATCATGGCCCTCTTCAAACCGCCGGCCGCCATCGCCGCGTCCCGCCATGCCACAGCTGCGGTCCGCTATGCCATCGGCCACCTGTCGGAACGCGAAGCCGCATTCACCGGCGCGAGACTGATGGAGGTGGCGATGCAGCACGGGGTCGAGGGTTCGACTCTGGAGGCCGTATTGGCCGCAGTGCGTCGCGAGGTCGATCAGGGACGATTGGTTCAGGAGGAGCCGTGCTACGCGCCGGCCAAGGAGCGCAGCGCGACGGGACGCACGTTCTCGCAGCTCGTCGGTGATCTTCAAACGGCGGGAGAGCCGGCCAACCAGGCCCATGAGCGCGTCTATCAGGCCATTGACGAAGGGCGTCTTGTGGAGCTTCCGCCGAGGTTCACGACTCCATCGGCCATAGAGAACGAGCGAGAGATCCTGCGGATCGAGCGCGAGGGACGTCGAGCCATCCGTCCGTTTCACAACCCTGAAAGGGCGGCGCATAGGCTGCCGCACAACGAACTCACCACTGAGCAGTGGAAGGCGGCAGTCTTGATGCTCTCCACCGCTAACCGCGTGGTTGGGATCGAAGGCCTGGCTGGGACAGGCAAGAGCCACATGCTCCAGGCCGCCAAAAAGGAAATTGAGAAGGCCGGCCACGAGGTCAGGGTCCTCGCCCCGTATGGCGCCCAGGTGAAGGCGCTGCGAGAACTCGGCGTCAAGGCGAACACGGTCTCGTCCTTTCTCGCGGCGAAGTCGCGCGAGCTGTCGCCCGCGACCGTCCTCGTTGTCGATGAAGCTGGCGTGCTCCCCACCCGACAAATGGCGGCGATACTGAAGCTGGCCGAGGCGGCGGACGCCCGTGTCGTCCTGATCGGAGACCGCCAGCAGACCAAAGCGATCGAGGCGGGCAGACCCTTCGATCAGCTCATCAAGGCCGGTATGGATTTGAGCCGGATGACCGAAATCCAGCGCCAGCTCGATCCAAAGCTGAAGGAGGCTGTCGGCCTCGCGGCCAGCGGAAAGGCCGCCATGGCGCTGGAGCGGATCAAGGACGTCTACGAGATTGGGAATCCGCACGCGAGGCGTGAAGCCATCGCAGATGCTTACGCGCGCCTCTCACCGGCGGAGCAGCAGCGGACACTGATCATCTCGGGCACCAATGAGGCCCGCCGCGAGATCAACGCCAACGTCCGGCGGGCCCTGCGCCTCGATGAGGGCGGCGTCCCCGTCGAGTTTCTGGTTCGCCGGGACACCACCCGAGAAGAGCGGAAGTTCGCCAAGAACTATGAGATCGGAGACCGGGTCCAGCCGGAGCGGGACTACCCGGCCCAGGGTCTGAAGAAGGGTGTCGCCTACCAAGTGACCGCTATCGGCAACGACGATCGCCTGACCGTCGCCGACCCCGGCGGCCGCAAGATCACGGTCAGGCTCGAGGAGGCGCAGGAGCTCTCGGTCTACAGCGCTACGAAGGCTCAGCTGACAAAGGGTGATCTGGTCCGGATCACGCGCAACGACGCCGCCCGCGATCTGGCCAATGGTAATTGTCTCCGTGTCGAGGCCATCACCAGCCAGTCCATCTATCTCAGTGACGGTAAGCACGACGCTCTACTGCCCAGGAAGGATCCGCTTCACCTCGACTATGGCTACGCCCGGACCGTCCATGGCAGCCAGGGCCTGACCGTCGACCGGGTCATCTACGAGGCTGAAGCCGGCAGCCCCACCACAGCGCAGGACACCTTCTACGTCGGGCTTTCGCGAGCGCGTCTCGAAGTGCAGATCTTTACCGACGACTCGAAGCGCCTGCCCGGCGCACTCCAGCGCGAGCGCAACAAGACCGCCGCCCTCGACCTTCAGCGCGAGCGTGATCTTGAGCGCACCCAACGCGGCATCGGCGGACGCGAGCTCGGCTGAGCAGGGAGGCCGCCCCTCTTGAACAGGCCGCCGGGAGAGATTTGGAGGCGCGTTGCGCCGTCTCCGACCCACTGTACAGGCCACTACGTGGCGTCCGACACTCTTGCGGAGAAAGTCGTCATCTTTTCAGTAACTTGCGCGGTCCCGCGCCGACACCTCTGTAGTGATCCCCGACCCGCACAACTCACACTTTCCCCCACATTTACAAACACTTGCGCGGCACCCGAAGGTGCGTCTGGTGTATAGGGAAATTAAGGACCGAAATGGGAAGCGATCGGGTCAGAACAGACACAAAACCCAGAAGCATTAGGCGCGGTGAGAGCATCAAGAGCAGGAAACGAAAGATGTGAGACGGACATGAGACCACTGTAAGACGGATGCGAGACGGATATGGGATCATGGAGGGACCAACGTGAGACCATCATGAGCCAAAGGTGAGACCAACCTTAAACTGAGCTGATACCCAAAGCCGATATCGGGAATGTTCAGGAATATTGCGCGACCTAAACCCGCCGTTATGCCTGAACCTGAGACACTTTTAGGGACCGAGGCCAGGGTTGGGCCAGGCCCCCGGCGGATCTTGCGAGGCGCGATAGTCCCGCAAGCCAGCGCGGATGTGAGCAATGAGCAACGGAAGAAGTCTGCCTCAGAGTTGGCCCGGTCTAAGCGCAGCCGCAAGGCTGCGGCTGGTCCTCCCGGAAATCGAGGCCTGGGCGAGAGAGTACGGGAGTCACGACGTAATCGTCGCCGACCTGGCCGACCGCGGCCTCGTCGTGAGCAAGGCGCTCCTACGAAAGGAGCTGCTAAAGTACCGGCGAAAGATGGCCTCCATGGCCGCGGCCGGGAACTCAGCAGCGCCAAGCGCCGACGCCCCACAGGCCAGGATAGTCGAGGATCCCGAGCCAGCCGGTCTAGCTGGACTGCAGAACCTTGAAGCACTGGCGACCAAGCCGGCGAGGGGCGCCTCGACAGAAGAGTCGCGAACGATGCTGGGTTCGCGATGGCGTAGCAGTGTGGCCGACGAGTTCATGCACGTGCATGAGAGACCGTGGCTTGGCAGCAAAAAACGGGAGGAGGAAGCCCGCGCCAAAAGCTTGTCACCAGAGCCGGACTAGCCTCCGCGACGTCGGCCGACGTCGGTCGACGGCCGACGCTACCGAACCTCGACCGTTGACGTCCGCGCCGGCTCCCCAACGTGTTCGACCGGCTATAAGCCCCGCATGAAGAGTTCGATGAGCGGCGGAAGCACGGGAATTTTGTACGTCGTTTTTAACACGTCGGAATTCTCATGTTCGAATTTCCCGAACGTTTTAACACGACGAGCCCCACGTGTTCGCACCTGCGTTCGCTGAGAACAACGGCCCAGCCATGCGAGCTTGAGCTCAAAGAGCGATCCAAGGCTCTGGGCAAGGAGGCGTACAACATCGGCCGAAAAACGTTTCCTCCTCAGGCTATGCCGCTGGGAGATTTTCAGCCAGCTCTGGCCATGGCCAGCGCCGCGTTGGCAAGGCCAGAAGGCTCTCCAACGAGGGCATCCGCGCGCGCGGCCTCCAGCTCGTCACGACCTCCGTAGCCCCAGAGCACGCCCAGCGCACGCATCTCGTTGACGTGGGCACCGACGATATCGTAGCGGCGGTCGCCGACCATGACGCAATACCTCGGCTTCAGTCCATTTCGGTCAATCACGTAGGCAATGAGTTCGGGCTTGTGGTCGAGCAGGCCTCCAGGCTCTGACCCATGGATGGCGACGAAAAGATCATCGAGACCGACATGCTGCAAAATGCGCTGGGCGAACTCGGTGCGCTTGGATGTCGCTAGGATGAGCTCTGCCCCGCAGCTTCGCATGGTTCGCAGCGCCTCTGGAATCCCGGGATAGACCACGCTCTCGAACAAACCGCGCTGGCCGTAGTCAGCGCGATATGCCGCCACGCCCTCGCTGACGCGATCGTCCCTGTAGGGTTCCAGCAGCAGCCGCATGACCTCCTCAACAGGGGGACCGATGAGAGCGGTGAGATCGAACCCAGGATCAGGCTCATGGCCGAGCGCGCGGAGCGCCGCCGCGCAGCTGGACCAGATCCCAGGCGCCGAGTGGATCAAGGTGCCGTCCAGATCCAAGATGATGGTGGGAGTCGTCACTCAGCTATCGCTCCGAGCTGGCGATGATGCTCCCAAATCGCTGCTCACCCTCGCGGAGACCACCCAGGTTGCCGCCCGCAGGCAAGGGCCACTTGGAGTATCCCGCTGAGCTAATGCAGCGCGCAGCGCCGCAACCGCCCTTGCACGCAGGTCGGGATGTTCTCGCAGGATGGCCCCTAAGGCGCCCACCCGAGAACAAACCTCCACCATCGACTCCAAGTCTCCGCTGCTGACCATCGTGTCGTGAGCATCTACCCTGACCCCGAGCAGGCCAACCTCGCTCAAAAGGCGTTTGATTTGCTCCGGATCGGACAAGGAAAACGGCGCGGACTGCGCGGCGCGTCGCAGAAGCTCTTGCGGGAGATGGGGAGCCGCGGCGGCGAGCGGCAAGGCGTCGAGTTCGTTCTCTTCCAGCGCTCGCCAGCAGACGAAGCTGAGCCGTCCACCCGGCCGAAGCGCCTGACAAAGATTGGCAAAGGCCGCCCGCGGCTCATCGAAGAACATCATGCCAAAGCGGGAAAAAACCGCGTCCAAAGAGTGAGGCTGGAGCGGGAAGGACTGCGCGTCGCCGCACTCGAACGAGATGTTCGGCGGCTGGCCCCGGTGGCGTCTAGCTGCCTCGACGGCGGCCGGAAGGAGTTCTAGGCCGACAACCCCGCCCGTCAAGCCAACCGCCTCGGCAAGAGCCGCCGGCGTCCGGCCAACACCACAGCCCACGTCGAGCACACGCTCGCCCGGCCCAAGCCCCAAAGCTTCAATCGCTGGCCGGCCAAGTGGTGCGAGCTGAAGCTCAATCTGCTCGCCCAGCTCCAGCCAAGTGAGTATCTTCGGATCGAGGGTAGGGAGCGTTGAGACCACGACCTAGGCTATAGGCGTCGCTGACGGATGTCACTCAGGGCTGGGCGATCTCGACTGGCCGGAGAGTGCTCTGGCAAGTTCATATGTCCGTCTGCTCTGACAGCTCCAGGGCGTCGTCGACCTCAATTCCCAGATAGCGCACAGTGCTCTCCAACTTGCCGTGTCCCAAGAGCAGCTGGCACGCCCGGAGATTGCCTGTGCGTTTGTAGATCAGCGCTACCTTGGTACGCCGCAGACTATGGGTGCCGTAAGCTCGCGGCTCTAGGTCTGCGAGTTGAACCCACCGATCAACAAGCCTGGCGTACTGTCGCGTGGTGAGGTGTTCCCCTGGCCGACTCCGGCTCGGGAAAAGCCAGTCGTCCGAACGGCGTCCACGAGCGGCGAGCCAGCTCAGCAGCGCCAGGCGTGTCGGCTCGGTGATCTCAAAGGGGACGGGTCGTCCTGTCTTTTGCTGAATGATTGTCGCGCGGGTCCTGACCGCACCGCCCGGGGCCACATCGCTAACGCGCAATTTTACGAGGTCGCATCCGCGAAGCTTCGCGTCGATCGCGCAGTTGAAGAGCGCAAGATCACGCAGCTGGCCGCCATTCTTTAGCAACTGTCGGATTGCCCAAATGTGCTTCGGCTTTAGGGGCGGCTTCGGCCCGATTATGCGGCCGGTGTTCCAGGGTTTGGACTGGACGCGGAACAGGTCAGGTTGAGACATAGCTCACCTCCCAAGGCGGACCCCCGACCAGGATGAGTTTCTCATGTTTTGGTTAGCCCAAAGTGCACACCAACCACTTGGGCTGAATTGCGCCTTTGCTGTCATTGGCTGACGGCCGGATTCCGGACATTGCTCAGCCGGGACGAAGGTCTGGTTGCCGGCCCGTTGGCCACGCCTGAATGCGACCCTCAGACGACCTTGCGAAATTCTGCTCGGCAGAGCGTGTGCTATTTCGAAAACTGGCAACGGACTGAGGTGGCGCCGGTTCTCCGTACAGTTTGGCGGCTTGGCTAA
>TARA_R100000935_G_scaffold58270_2_pt1 | contig 21665 bp, 23 predicted proteins | sample TARA_R100000935 | Tara Oceans TARA_R100000935 (sample SAMEA2621502) | marine metagenome | biome: marine biome (ENVO:00000447); feature: surface water layer (ENVO:00002042); material: "saline water (ENVO:00002010), including plankton (ENVO:xxxxxxxx)" | depth 5 m
CAATACCAACGTTTGCTTGTGCCAAAGCGGGTGCGTCGTTTACGCCATCTCCCGTCATTGCCACAAATTCCCCTTTTACTTGCAATTCTTTAACGATTTCTACTTTTTGATGTGGTAATACTTCAGCATAGTAACCGTCCAATCCAAGTTTATCGCTAACCGCTTTTGCCGTTATTTCATTGTCTCCGGTTGCCATCAGGACTTTAATGTTGTTCGTTTTGAATATTTTGATAGCTTCTGCAGATTCTGGTCTTATCTCATCAGCAAGAGCAATATATCCCGCCAGTTGACCATCAATCAAGACAAATACTACAGTTTCAGCAGCATCACTATAGGCATCTTCTGGAAAGCTAATCTTTTCGTCTTTTAAATAACCAGGACTAACCACTTTTACTTGCTTACCTTCTACATTTGCCTCTACACCTTTGCCAGTAATCGCATTAAAGTTTTCAAGCTTTGGAATGGTTATATTGTCTTCTTTAACTTTTTTGATAATGCCAACAGCAATAGGATGTTCTGAACTTTGTTCTAATGCGCTTGAAAGCCTCAAAATTTCTTCTGATGAATACGTTTCATCTACAGATTTGATTCTGGTAACACCAAAATCCCCTTTTGTCAATGTTCCTGTTTTGTCAAACAATAGAACAGATATTTTACGTGATTCTTCAAAAGCGGTTCTATTTCGGATCAATAGTCCATTTTGTGCAGATACTGCAGTAGAAATGGCAACTACTAAAGGAATTGCAAGACCTAAAGCGTGTGGACAGGCAATGACCATAACGGTAACCATTCGTTCCAATGCATATACAAAAGGAAAACCTAGAATCAACCAAACTGCCAATGTTCCAAAACCAATTGCCAGAGCAATATAAGTCAACCACTTTGCAGCCCTATCGGAAAGGTTTTGCATTTTGGACTTGGTCTTTTGTGCTTCCTCTACCATCGTAATGACCTTGTTGAGGTAGCTGTCTTTTCCTGTATGCTCTACTTTAACCTTTATACTACCATTACCGTTTACTGAACCTCCAATAACTTTATCTTTTTCTTCTTTTTTAACGGGTTTTGATTCTCCTGTAAGCATAGATTCATTCAAGTAACTGGAACCTTCAGTGATAATTCCATCAGCGGGAACTTTTTCTCCCGGCTTTACTAGAATTAGGTCATCCTTTAAAAGGTCTTCCAGTTTTATATCTTCTATAATATCACCTTTTACACGATGGGCTTCGGCGGGCATCATACTTACCAATAGTTGCAATGCTTTGGACGCCCCTAGTACGCTTTTCATCTCTATCCAGTGACCTACAAGCATAATGGCTATAAGGGTAGCGAGTTCCCAGAAAAAATCGACACCTTCTAGACCAAACACCGTTGCCGAACTGTACACATAAGCTACGGTGATCGCCATTGCAATAAGCGTCATCATCCCGGGAGCACCTTTTTTGACTTCGGACCAGAATCCTTTTAAAAATGGCCAGCCACCATAGAAATAAACCACCGAGGAAAGGACAAATAAAATATATTGGTTTCCAGGAAGCAGGAACTCATATCCGATAAAGTCCTGAATCATAGGTGAGAAGAATAGTATGGGAAATGTAAGTACAAGCGTTACCCAAAAACGTTTCTTAAAGTCGGCAATCATCATTTTATGATGATTGTGACCCATTTTCCCGTGACCTGGATTATGATTTGAATGGTCATCACTATCGTGATCCATTTTGGAATGATCTTCTTTTTTATGTTTCATCTCTGAATGATCCATTGCCGCATCGTGGCCGTGTTTAGTCTTTTCGGCTAAGTTGTCTTTAATTTCAGTTTCTTTATTCTTCGCTTCTTCCTTTGCAGGATCCTTACTTTTGCCCTTATGGCCGGGATGATTTTCGTGATTTTCCATAGTTTTTAAGTTTGCTAGTTATCGTAATTTCTTTCTCATAGCTTCTGAAATATTTTCGGCATATACACCGTAGGCATCTACCAAGAGACCCTTAATTCCGTCTTTGGAAGAAATAGCATATAAAATACTATTATCATCTGTACTACTCATTCCTTCGAAGCGAAAGGTTTCATCCACCTTAAAATCTTCAGGGTGGATCTCAATTTTCAGCGAAGCGCATTCCAAACATTCAGGTTTTAAGTTGAAATCATAGGGATATTCGTTTGTCTGTAAATCGTTAATAGCTTCTGATAATGTATCATAATTTTTCATCCTATATTTTTTTTGATCATCCTTTCAATCTTTTCTGAAAGTTTGTGGTTATTTTAATTAATTGCCCATTATGGGTTTATTTGTAATTCATTATAAAATAACTACCATCGGATTCGGTGAATTTCTGAGAGGTCAATAAACCTTTTCCATTTAATTTCTCGTTAACGATATAGTTGAGTTGCTTAATGCGAATTCCCCAAGCATAGGCCTTAATATTAATTTTTGATTTAATATTGTTATTGTTACGGTCTAATTTTCGGTCGTAGATCTTTATTATGCTTTTAGAACCAAAGAAATTCAACAAGCCCGAGTCAAAACTCATTTCCAGTTCAATGTCCTCTAGGTTATCCAAATCGTATAGATTTTTAAACTTTTTGGAGGTGGTATTGATTTCGGTTTCCTTAGATTTTGGGTTTGAAAACGGAAATGCCATAACCATTACACTGGCTTCATCAGGCTTACAGCGATAGGTAGCTGTATATTTATCGGTGGATTTTTTGTCTTTATCAAACAATTCTGTAACCACCTTAATTTCATAATATTCGTTTTTCTTTATTGTTTTATCAGCTTCAAAAGTTTGTTTATTGAGAAAAGCACCTTCTTCATCAAAATTTTCTCGAACAATAGATCTGCCTGAAATCTGCCCAATGAGCATTTCAGTTTGTCCATTCATTGTTATGCTGATTAAGATAAAAAATAGTATGAAGCTTTGCTTTCTCATATATGGCGCATTAATTTCATAACCTCTTTTGCTATTCCCTCGCTCAAATCAATAGCATTTGAAGGATGTGGGATGGTATTGCATGTTACTATCTTTTCCACTCCGGTATCCAACAAATCCTGATAGGCATTACCTGAGAAAACTGCGTGAATGCCAACACAAATCGGTGTTTTCATTCCTGCTTTTTTTAGGTGTATTACAGTCTCAATCATTGTGCGTGCAGTCGAGATAATATCATCCACCAAAATAGGTGTAGCATCCTTGAATTTATCCATATCTGGAACCGAGACTTCCACATCACGGTCGCCGTGACGCACTTTCTGCAATACCATAAATGGTGCGCCTGCATTTTTTGCAACTTCGGAAACCCATTGTTCGCTTTCAGAATCGGGACCTATTAGTACTGGATTTTCGATATTTTCTTTTATCCATTTTGAAATAACATCAGCAGCGTGAATGACTTTGTTTGGGATGTGATAGACTTCACCCAAAGAGCTTATCCTGTGTAAGTGGGGATCTACAGTGGTAATACTATCGGCAAAACCAGAAATCAATTTCCCGAAGTAAGCGGAGGTTACTCCTTCACCTTCATTAAATACTTTATCCTGTCGCATATAGGCCAGGTATGGCGCTACCAAACAGGTACACATCGCTCCGAGTGATTTTGCAGTATGGCTCAAAAAGTAGAGTGGTAATAGTTTTTCGTCTGGTTCGTTCAAAGTGCAGACTAGCACCACGCATTTATCTTTAACATCAGAAAGAATACGAATGTATGATTCCCCATCAGGGAAGTTACGCAAATTGGTTTTGCCCACTTCAGCATCCATTTTTGTTGCAAGAAGTGCTGTGAGTTCCTCATTTCCGGGAAGGCTAAATAGTATTGATTTCATAATATATTTTTTAAATAATAGTTATGATGTCATCGTGGCTGTTTTTATATTCCAAGGCATAGTTAAGTTCACCTTTGGATTCTGCGTATATAGTATATAGTAATTGGTTCTTTTCAATAATATCTTTCAAATGAACATTAAGAAGAATCCCTGCGGATTTAGATTGTGGTGCACCCGAAAGCTTTGCGAGTTTGGCAATCTTTCTGTTATCGATTCTTTCTAATTCTCCTGACTTTTCTGCATTAACTTCGATTTTATAGGGGGCTAAAACAGGTTTTGAAAAGCGACCTTGGGCTTTACAAATGGCAATAAATTTTTCATAAGCTTTGCCAGATTCTAAAACTTGTTTTGCAATCTGGTTTCCCATTCCCGATTTAACTTTTCCAGAAAGTTCCAATAGTTCCCCTGCTAAAAGCAAGGCTCTTTCCGCTAGGTCATTTGGTGCATCAGATTCATTCTTCAAAACCTTTAATATATCGATAGCTTCTAAAGTGGGACCAATACCATTTCCAACAGGCTGCGTACCATCTGTAATAATAACTTTTACTTCTAGACCAACAGCTTTACCCACGGTTTTCATATGTTCTTTTAATTGCTCTGCCATTTCTGTACTGCGTACTTTGGCGGTTTCGCCAACAGGAATATCAATGACAACGTGTGTGGATCCTGCTGCAGCTTTCTTTGAAAGCACAGAGGCTATAAGCTGGCCTTCGCTATCAATATCCAAGGCTTTTTCTATTTTTATGAGCACATCATCCGCAGGGCTCAATTGTGCCGTGCCTCCCCATACTATGCAGCCACCTTCCTTTTTAACCACTGCTTTTATTTCTTCTATAGAAAGTGCAACACTGGTTAATACTTCCATAGTGTCAGCCGTTCCCGCTGGAGATGTAATTGCCCGGGATGACGTTTTGGGCATCGTAAGACCATAAGCAGTAACGATAGCCACCACGATAGGTGTGGTTCTGTTACCAGGCAAACCTCCAATACAGTGTTTGTCCACAACGATTTCTTTGCTCCAGTCCATCTGTTTTCCAGATACAATCATTGCTTTTGTGAGGTTTGATATTTCTTCAATATCCATCCTTCCTCCTGCACAGGCTGTAATGAATGCAGAAAGATGTATGTTGGAATAATCGCCTTCAACGATATCGGTTACAATCTCGCTATAAGCATTATAATCCAGTTTTTGATTATAGATTTTTGCTCGAACGTGGCTCAAAGATTCAATAGGTTCCAAATGTGAAACATAGAGGGTTTCATTATGGGAAACGTTTAGTTTTTTTGCCGCTGCATCCGATAGTCCAATTTCATTAGGCAACAGAATATCTGAATTTATAATATTTAGGCTTGCCACAATGGAAATATCTAGATTTGAAATACGAATTCTGGTAAGGGCTTCAAATCCTTCCGAAACACACACGTGACAATCTTCCCGCATATACACGACATTCTCGTTTTGTGTGTAGATTCCGAGATGTTTGTATTTCAATATATTTGAGTGTTGTTCCATATTTATCTCAATTGAAAAGATTTTATGATCTATTCTATTTCTTCAATAGTATACAATTTTGGTATTTGAGCATCCCAAGCATAGGTTTCTTTGATGCCTTTTTGAAGGGCTTCGGCTCCTTCCTTTTCACCGTGGACTATAAAAACCCGTTCAGGTTTGTCTTTTATCTTACTCATCCAACCTATAAGCTCTGCGTGGTCGGCGTGTGCCGAAAGGCCTTCAATTTCAGCTACCTGCATTTTGAAAGGTACCCATTTTCCGTACACTTTTAATTCCTTCTCACCTTCCAATAATTTTCTTCCACGGGTTCCTTCAGCCTGATAACCCACGAAAAGTAAAGTGTTATTCGGATTTTGCGCCTGTGTTTCAAGATAGTTGAGCATTCTGCCACCTGTAAGCATACCACTTCCGGCAATAACGATCTTGGGTTTGTTATCAGTTCGCAATTCCATAGTTTCACGAAAACTTTTTACGACCGTGAAATGTGAACACATTTCATCACATTCATTGTCTTCTAACCTGTGCCAATCCCTAGTGCGGTGGAAAAGTTCCAAGACACTAGCTCCCATTGGGCTGTCCATAATCATTTGTACTTTGGGTATTTTGTTCTCCTTTATTAATTTCCAAAAAATAAGCATCATTAATTGTGCACGTTCTACCGAAAAGCTCGGAACAAATAGACTACCACCTTTATTGACTGTATCGTTGACTAATTTTTCAATCTGCGGAATGGCTTCCACTTCATCAGGATGAAACCTTCCGCCGTAAGTAGATTCTATGAATAGCACATCTGCCTTTTTTGGTTTTAAGGGTGGAAACAATAGTAAATCATTAGTTCTTCCAATATCGCCTGAAAAAACAAAGCGTTTTCCGTGTAAATCCAACTCGATATAGGTAGCACCAAGAATGTGTCCGTTATATTGAAATCGAGCCTTGATACCTTCAAACAATGAAATCCATTGTGCTTGCGGAACGCCCTTAAAATGCGGAATTGTTTTTTCTACATCTTTTAAATCGTATAATGGTTCTGCTGGACTATGCTTTGAATAACCTTCCTTATTAGCACGTTCGGCTTCCTGTTCCTGTATTTTCGCACTATCATTAAGTATAATTTTTGCGATGTCCAAGGTTGGATTTGTACCATAGATAGGACCCTTAAATCCTTGTTTTACTAACCTTGGCAAGTATCCAGTATGATCTAAATGGCCGTGGGTAAGCAATACAACATCGATATCTGAAACTTCAACGGGTGGATGTTCCCAGTTTTTGAGACGTAACTCCTTAAGTCCCTGAAAAAGGCCACAGTCTACCAGTATTTTCCTATCTCCCGTGTCCAACAAATATTTTGAGCCAGTTACTGTACCTGCTGCGCCCAAAAAGTGGATATTAATTTTATTGTTTCTCATTTTTATGCTATCTGTTTAGATTCCACCACAACAGGAAAGTGTGTTTCCTTTATCTTGGTTCAATTTGTATAACTCTACTATCTCATTAAATAAAAAGCGAGAATCGACTTTAATAAGTAGAGCCAGCTTCTTTATGGATTTTGGCTCGGAGTTTACCATTTCCAATAATATTTCTAAGGCTTCTTCAAGTAGCTTTGGGTCATCTTCTAATGCTTGGTAAAATGGTTCAAAATCTATTTTACCCTGTTGTTGCTTTTCTTCAGTTTTCATAAGTTTTGTTTTTAAGATTGTTAAACTTTTTATCATTAAGTGCTTTTACATAGCGCCTCTGCATCTTCTAAAATTTTTTTTTGTCTTTTCTTATCAATTCCTATCTGCTCCAATAGCGCAGGGTTTTCCTGAAGCTCATCACAGAGCACAATACCTTTATCCAATAGTTTTGTTTTTTCATCTTTGGTTATCGTTGTTAAGGCGGTAAGCGGGTGCAAGCCTGATTTGTCTATTCTATCCTTTAATCCGTTTCCCATAGGGTAATCCCAACTTGTCAATAATAATCCTACACATTTACCATATTGTATAGCGTCACTTGTAAATCGAGTATTGGTGTACAAACCTCCTTTATGAAGTTTAGTTTCGTGGCCTTTTTGATCTTCCCATTGTTGCTTTACATCCAAAAATCTTGATTGTATATATAATGGAATTTTCACATTGCAAAATCGTCCTTGGTCGCTGTGGAATTTGCACTCTATCATATAATGCTTGTTGTCTTTTTGCGCTATCACATCCACTTCATGCTGCACACAATTACCTTGTACAATCACACCAACTTTTGCATCATAACCTTCGTGCGTAAATAATTTACTCACCAGCTTTTCAAAAGGAAAGCCAGAGGGACCCAATTCCATCAAGGCTTTTTTGAGTTTGTACTTTGATGCACTTAGCCTAGATTTACCCTTTAGCATGTTGAATGCTAATTGGTAAATTTTTTTAGTGGTCATTCCTTCTTCAATCTGCTCCTGTACCTTTCGGGCTATATTCTGAATAATATCTTCATCTGCCCCTGAACGCCGTAGGGAGTTGATGAGTTTGTTTACATCAAAAGCTTGATACTCACCAGAATATTTTTTTATTAAAACTGATTTATTCATCGTTACACTTTAATGGTCATCACAGGAAGTTTAGAATGATTGGTTATACCTTCAGCGATACTTTTGGAGAACAGGCTTAAAAAACCTGTACGTCCGTTAGTACACATTGCAATCAAATCGGCATCTTTATGTTTTAAAAAATTGTTTATTCCTGTTTCTACGTCAGGTTCGTTATATACATTTAAGGTATACTTTTCCAGATCCGGAAATTTCTTCAAGAACTCCTTAATAGGGTTTAGCCCCTGCTCAATGTTGTTAAAATCAGTCTGAGTATTGATTCTTAATAAATGGATATTCGCTCCGCATTTTTCAGCAATCGAAATAACCTGCTCAAATGCTTCGTTCACATCTTGAATAAAATCTGAAACAAAAATGATATCTTTGAAAGGAAAGGATACTTCCTGGTCCTTAACCACAATTACAGGGACATCAGCTTTTCTCACAATTTTTTCTACGTTGCTACCCATTAATTCACGCACTCCGCGTTGCGTGCCGCTGCTTCCCGTAACTATAAAATCGTGATGAAAATGTCCAGAATGTTTAAGGATATTTGCCTGTCCCCCGTCAAATTCCAAAAAGGTTCTGCATTCAATTCCTTGTCGTTCTGCTTTTTTCTGCAGCTCCCTCAGGTCGGCTTTTATACTCCCTATTTGTTTCACTGTTTCTGGATACCGCATTTCCTTTTGTTTATCCAACTTTACCCAATCGACAGGGGTTTTCATCAAATGGAAAAAATGTATTTCAGAATTAAAAAGCTTCGCCATTTTAATCCCCAGCTCTGCTGCCTTATTGCAGTTATCTGAAAAGTCTGTTGGGACGAGTATGTTATCCATTACATTAAATTTTAATTATATTGTTTTCATTTAAAATCTCGTTTAAGACTTTTTTTGCGGATTTTTAACCACAGTTTTTACTAAAAAAGGATCGTTTTCATTTTTTTAAAATTATCCTATAATTTAAGCAATATTAATTTTGTCTTCCAGATATACACTTTGTACTAAATTGAGTAATTCCAAACCTTCTTTAAAAGGCTTTTGAAATGCCTTTCTTCCCATAATCAATCCAGAACCACCAGCTCTTTTATTGATGACAGCTGTTGTCACAGCTTCAGTTAGATCTGATTTCCCTTTGAAACCTCCTCCTGAATTTATCAATCCTATTTTTCCCATATAGCAATTGGCTACTTGTAATCGACAAAGGTCAATTGGATGATCTGTGGTAAGTGTTTTATACATAGCATCATCATATTTTCCAAATCCTATATATTTAAAGCCATAATTATTTGTTGGTAATTTTTGTTTGATAATATCTGCTTGAATGGTTACACCCAGATGATTAGCCTGTCCTGTTAAATCAGCTGCCGCGTGATAATCTTCTTTTTCGGTCTTAAAGACTTCATTGCGCAAATAGCACCACAAGATGGTTACCATACCCAGATTATGTGCTTCTTCAAATGCTTCGGCAATTTCCTTGAGTTGCCTGTTGCTTTCTTCTGAGCCAAAATAAATGGTGGCTCCTATGGCAACAGCTCCCATGTCCCAAGCCGCTTTTACCTTGCCAAATAATGTTTGATCATATTTATTGGGATAGGTGAGAAGCTCATTATGGTTAATCTTGACGATGAACGGAATTTTATGAGCGTATTTTCGGGAGTTCAATCCCAAAACACCAAAAGTGGATGCCACGGCATTGCAGCCGGCTTGGAGTGCAAGTTTTATAATGTTTTCAGGATCAAAATAATCTGGATTTTTATAGAATGAAAAGGATGCACTATGCTCAATACCTTGATCTACAGGAAGTATACTTAAATATCCAGTGCCTCCCAGGTTTCCATGATTGTATAGTTGGGCAAGACTTCGCAGTACTTGAGGATTTCTATTGCTATTGCCAAATACATTTTGAAGACTATTCTTGCTTGGAGTTTGCAATTCATCCTTTGTTATTTTTTCACATACGTGATCCAAATAGGAGGATGCTTTTTCCCCTAAAAGTTCTGTAATATTTTTCTCTGTTTTCATTTTATTTAGAATTAATGAATTCCTAAACTTTCGTTGGTTTTGGAAATGGATTTTGCCCCATCCATTTCAATTCCAGTAAGTGCTCTAATGGCATCGATAGTTTCAGGTATAACAATGGCTTGGTTATCCACTACATAGGCATAGAACAGTTCATCGCCCACTATTTTTAGCATATCTTCCCAAAGGGCTACTTCATACATATCGCCCCAAGGCCTTCCCATATCCAAGAACATTTCCTTAATGGTATTGTTGGAAACTAAACCTTGGTCATATTCAATTAGTTTAATACGGCTGGACGTTTTAAAAGCATTAAGCACTTCTTCCTTCGTGGCCTGCTTTTTCAATTTTACATTCCAGTAGTGCATATGGCTTAAGGTTTCAGGCACTTTTACTGCGGAAGTGATGACATCCAAATCTGGATCAACACTTTTGGCATCTGGACCTTGATGACTTGGAATATCTCTTTCGGGAACCATTGTATTCATAATACCACCTAAATGGCTTTCCCAAGGATCTGTCGCTCTTCTTAAAAGGGTACCCCTGGCATAATCCAATAAATCGGCTCTTTTTAGGGCAGTCAGCGTTCTTAAAATCGAGGTGGTATTGCAGGAAACAACCCTCGTGGCATTTAGGTTTATAGCCGATTTGTAATTATTTTCGGCACTAAAGGAATGGCCTGTGGTTTCGTGTTTTTCGCCACCCTGAACAATAAATTTGACACCTCTTTCTTTATAGATTTCTACATTTTGAGCTGCAATTTTTTTAGGCGTACAGTCCACTACGAGATCTGATTTTTTCAGAAGTTCCTGCATATTGCCTTTAATTGAAATCCCTTCGGATTTCATTTTATCAGCTGCTTCTTCGGTAGCTGCATAGATGTCATACTCCTTTCTTACGGCATTTTGAATGCGCCAATCACTTATTATATCACACACTCCCACAAGCTTCATATCGTTTTGTAGATTAATGGCATCCGCCACCCTTTTACCAATGACTCCATATCCTATAACTGCTATATTTTTCATATAAATTGGTTTTCTAATTAACTCTGTTTTATTTTTTCTTTGCTTTAAGTTTCCATTCCCATCGGCATATTACCTTCATCGTCTGTATGTGAAATCATAAAAACACGTTCCGAAACAATTATTAAAACAATCCCAATTGCAGCTACAATAAGGACTAAAGGATCACTCAGGTATTTTATGAATAGAAAGGCAGAGAGTACCCCAATATCAAGTATGATGGCGATTAAGGGGATTATAGGTTGAAAATCAACTTCTTTTCTAAGATGTCTAAAAAGTCCCCAATGGATTGCAATATCCATAATGAGATAAAAAATAGCTCCAATAGATGCAATTCTTGTTAGATCGAATAGAACGGTCAATAAAATAGCGAGTGCAACCGTGAAAATGAGCGCGGGATTTTTAAGTTTGCCTATTCTTTTTAAAGATGGCACCTGTTTCATATTGCTCAGCATAGCCAACAAGCGTGATGCCGAAAACACACTTGCAATAACGCCTGAAAAAGTTGCTACAATAGCTATTGCAATGGTAATCCAGGAACCCCATTCCCCAAAAACGGGTTTTGCAGCAGCAGCCAAAGCATAGTCCTTTGCTTCTATTATTTCAGGGATGCTTAAACCTCCTGCTACGGCAAGTGCCAAGGCTACATATATGAAAGTGCAAATAAGGATAGAAAACACAATAGATCGCCCGAGGTTTTTGTGAGGATTTTTGATATCTCCACCCTGATTTGTAATAGTCGTGAACCCTTTATAGGCAAGAATTGCTAACGCCAAGGCTGCAATAAAACCTAATCCCTGTGGTAAGGCCTCGGTGTTTTTTGGAATATAGTTTCCGGTAATATTTGCAAACCCAGAAACTATTAGACCCGCAATAGCGAGCAATGCGATACCTACCACCTTTATGATTGCTGTAAAGGTTGCTGTTGCTCCAATTATTTTGTTTCCTAAAATATTCACGATATATGCGGTTACCAAAAGCAGAATACCAAGAATGGACGCGTAACCAGTAAAACTATCTGGAAACAAGCGAAGTGTATAGGCTCCGAAAGTGCCTGCTACCAAACTTTCTGAAACCACCATTGACAAATACATCAACAAAGAAAAGACACCTGTCGTTGTTCCAGGCCCGTAGGATTTACTTAAAAATTTGACGACACCTCCAGAGGATGGAAAGGCGTTTGAGAACTTTACATAGGAATATGAGCTGAAACCTACTACAACAGCACCAGCAATAAAAGCAATCGGGAATAAATCGCCCACTAACTCTGCTATCTGTCCCATAAGGACAAATATGCCCGCACCAATCATTACGCCAGTGCCTAGAGATATGGAACCTATTAATGAAAGCTTATTACTGCCTATGGTGTTTTTCATATATAAACTATTTTTTTGCGTTGTTTACTGGTGGCTTTGGATTAAAATTTCTAATAATCAATAGGTTACTCTTTTCATAGCTGAAATAATTAATGGCCCAATTGAAAACAACTATCAACATATTTCTAAAACCGCTTATAGTTAGTAAGTGCAACTATATTAACTGTAGCTTAAGCTCTCAACGTCAAACCTGTTTTTTTTCTTCTATATTGAACAAAAATGGCGAGAACCAATGTTATGAAAACCGGCTTTGTTAAACCAAAGGCAAAAGGATCAAACTCATTTTGAGCAATTCTTTTTTAAAGTCCTCTTTGGCAAGATAGATTACAGTCCAAACAGTGAAGATGGTAAGTGATTATTTGAATCAGACATAATGTATTTATTTTTTAATTTGTGCATTATAAAAAGCTCCAATACACGCACCAATTAGCCAACCTAAAATAAAAGTTTGAACTATGCCAAATAATGCTTCCATTAAAGGCACATCCATTCTAATAATACTTGAGACATCCAAGCCATGTAAAAGACTATTAAAAAAAGTAATTGAACCTTCTTGTCCTGCTGTTGCCATTACGATCATACAGCCCAAATAAAGTAAGGCTCCTGTAAGACCAAAAGCAAAACCGAGTTTTTTAACGTTTAATCGATACATGATTTTTTATTTTTAAATTAATTCTCTGAGTTTAAAATATTTCTTGATGCTACAAATTCTTCTTTGGAAATCTCGCCTTTGGCAAATTGATCTTTCAAAACATCCAGCGGACTTCCTTTCTTTGTTTTTTTATAAGGTATGTCTGTGGGAATGAAAAATATCCAAGCCAAGAAAAGAAACCAGACAATCCACCATATAAAATGCATACCGCCGTAGTGATTCATAATATTAGTTTTTAAGAATTATTTTTTTTAGGACTGTCTGAGTTCAAAATAGCTTTTGACTCTTCTAATTCTTCCTTGGATATTTCGCCTTTGGCAAAACGCTTGTTCAAAATATCCTGTGGACTTTCTCTCTTTGATTTTTGATATGGAATATCAAAAGGAATAAAGAATACCCAAATGATAAAAATGATCCATATAATCCACCATATAAGGTGCATTCCTCCGAATTGTCCTTCGTAATAGTGCATGATTTTTAAGTTTTAATTTGTTAATTTATTTCTGTGATTGTATACCCCTTAAGTATATTGAGTTGCTTTTGTAATTCAGTAACTAAAAGTGATTTATTCATCTTGATAAATGCAACTCCTATTGGGTTTAAGAATATTTCAGTATTTTCTACTACTGAATGCTTTTCCAAAGTTCTTTTACCTTCGAGACACAGCCTCCGAAACTAATTCAGACTATTTGATATTTTTGTTTCATTGCTTATCTTAAGTTAATGATGATGATTTCCTTCTTGATTTTCTTTTTTGTCCTTCTTATTTAAGTTCTCATTGGATAATCCGTGAGTATGGCTCCCGTGCCCCATTGGCATAAGTAAGTGTATTGCGAACATTATTATGATAAATGTAAATAGCCCAGTCCCACCTCCAATCCCTATTGAAGGTGCTAAAAAGATGAACAAAAGTGGTAGTCCGCACCCGATAACCATCCATAACCAGTGATTTTTCATGATTTTAGTTTTTTATGTTGTCATAATTTAACGATGCTCGGTCTGTTTCTCTTAGGTCCGGCTATCCATATCGTCCATCTTGTTCATTCCCTGCATATCCATCCCCTTATCGCTTATCATCTTCATGCTGGACTGCATACAATCTTCACTCATTACCCCTCTTTTCTGCATCATTATCATCATAGGACCCATCATTTTTTCCTCATTCATCATTCGAGACATCATTGAGTGCCTCATTTGTTTGTTGTCCATCATCATCATTTGCACCCCTTCTCCTTGCATCATAGAACCCATCATTTTTTTATTGCCCTGCATCATTTGTATTGCCTGTTCGCTGTTTTGCATTTGGCTCATTAACTCGGTCATATAATCCTGATTTTCCATAATGGTATTAAAAACCTCTGTTCGGGTTTCAGGGTTTTCCATTAATGCTTGGGGATCTGTTTCTTGTTTGCAACTGTTTAGGCTTAAAAGCCCAATTGCCGATAAAATTATTACTAGTGTTTTCATACTATTTAATTTAATTATTTCTAATTCTTACGGTATTTCAACCAATTTCAAATAGCCATTAAATTCATTGCCTATTTAAAATAAGTCATTGCTACTTTTATAATTTTTGTACTGGAAGACCTAACGTAATCCAGTCATGCATTCCTCCCCGGTAATATAAAATTCTATCAGCCGGATAACCTACATCCAAGAGATTCTTTATAGCTGTTGATGACTGTGGGCATTGTGGGCCATTGCAAAAAAATATACTAGGGTTGTTTTCGTCCAATTCATCCATTCTTTCAATCAATTCGTCGTAAGGAATATTTTTTGAGCCTGGAATAGTTACTCCATCTGAAGTATCTGGTTTTCGCGCATCGATAATGGAATAACCCTTCATGTGGTGCTGATAAACTTCTAACTCACCAATTGTATGCACGGATTGTGCAGCCTTTATCGATTGAATACTGCCCCATGTTACATCAACTTTCACTAAGCCAGGTTCTGTTCCTATATTTTTGAGAATCATATGATACTTATCCCTTTTAGAGATTCTAATCTCTGAAAAATCTCCATTTCTTGCCTTTAGATCGTTTACTAAATCTATTTCTGGCATACCAACAGATTCTAATTTTCCATCTACAATTAATAATGGTGAGTGCTTCAATTGATATTTTTCAAATATTTCTGGATGATCCTCAAAATAATTTATACTGTAGGGCAACCAAGCTCTTATAATAATTTCTCAAGCAATGGTCTATGAGGACAAGTTTTGGTTGCTGCTATTATAATTTCCATAAAAATTTTCTTTAATTAATTTTAAAATCAAAAACTGTTTTAAATTTTATATCACTAGTATTGCGACCATTAGTGTGTTTCATCATGCCTATTTCATTTTTCCTTTAATCTTTTCCATCATTTCCGGATTTATTTTCATCATTTTCTGCATCATTTCTTCCATCATTTCAGGGTTTTCATTCATCATTTGCATCATCTTTTCTTTCATTTCTTTTTTCATCGTTTTATTGTTATGGATTTCATCCATCAGCATTTTACGACCCTTTTCACTCTCCATCATTTTAGCAAGCATTTTGGATTGCATCTTTTCCATCATTTCCGGATTTTTTTCCATCATGTTCTGCATATGGGATTGCATTTTTTCTTTCATTTCGGGATTTTTTTCCATCATCATTTTCATATTTCCAGATTCCATCTGTTCCATATGAGCTTTCATCAACATCTTTTTGGCCTCTTCATTTTTTTGCGCCTCGCTGATGAAATTCGTCAGCTGGGTAGGGTTTGAAATGATTTCTTGATAAATAGCACTTCTATTTTGCTCAACCTGCATTGTTTCGGTAGCGTTGAAGGATGATTTACAACTAAATATTGTCCCAACTAATCCAACTATCATTAAAATTTTTACTGTTGATTTCATATTTTTCATTTTTAAAAGTTTAATTGAAAATTTAAAAATACCACGTAATGAGACTATTAAATATGATGAAAGTCAGGCATTGGAGAATTTACAGGAATCAGTCAACTGCTTCACTCCATCATTTGAATTTTTGGGAGTTTGTTTTATTTACGGCATGCAATAGAAAGGGTAAATACGCTATCTTTTGGTTCATTCCCGGTAGACTTATATTTATTTTTAATTGACTAAGTATTAAAAACTATGTAAGAAAACTTCATCTAAACGTTTTTATAAAAATTGCCCACTGCCCAATAAAATTTCTGAATGTTTGTATTGAAACCTATTTTTTTTAAATATTATTGGTAAGGTTTACACTTAAGAATGGAGTGTTTTTAAAACAAAATAACCTTGAACATTATGTTCAAGGTTATTTAAGTTGGGGTGGCAGAACTTAGTCGCTTCCCGATAATATTTTGATTACCAGAAAATTAGATTATTTAAATAAATCTAGGTAACCTAATAGGTAAGCTTGTTTCAACCTTTATAAGTAAAAAAAGGATATAGGAGCATCTAAATAGTAACATATCGTGTCTATTGTAAAGCCTAAACGACAGGTTTTTTTTGATGTAATCTGGTATTTGTATCCAGTTTTGTTACTAAATTTTAAATTCATCAATAATTCAAACTAGCACCAACCCCAAATCCCATGTCGCTATCGTAATGTGTGGTAATTCCCATATTTCGAGTTATTATATATCGTAATCCTCCCATATACTCCTTGTCTGTATTCCACATTAGGTTCATACGTAATCTTGAAGTTAACGGAATGTCATTACGCTCAAGTTGCAGCCTGACGTTACCATCTGAAAATATTTCGGCCTGTGCCATTACCAGCATTGGCAAGGTATAATTGAGTCCTACACTTAATACGGAACGTTTGTCCTTCGTGTTTTTTTGACCGAAAAGATTTTCCTCTACTTCATTATGAGCCAATTTTCTATAACGCCAGTCAAAACCAACAAATGGCATCAACCATTGCATTTTTCCTATATATCTCCCTATATGGGTTTCTGTTTCGTATCCGTGCATATCATTATAACCTAAACGCCATTCGGTTCCAAAACTCCATCGCGTACTTTGAGCCATTGCCTCACCATCATTTCCATTGGTCGCAAAATCGTTTTCTGCCATCCAGTGGAAGTCCCTATCATCACCTTTTAGTTTTCTCAATGCAAGTGCTGGATTTGGAATCAAAGGATTGGGCTCTTGGTTTTCATAACTAAAAACCCTTCCCATACCACTCATCATATGGTATAGGATATGGCAGTGAAAAAACCAATCGCCTTCGACATTTGCCTCAAATTCGATGACATCGGTTTCCATGGGCATAATATCCACCACATTTTTAAGGGGCGAGTACTCTCCTTGACCGTTGAGCAACCTAAAATCGTGACCATGCAAGTGCATCGGGTGGCGCATCATAGAATTGTTGTACATGGTAATCCTCACTTTTTCGCCCTTTTTTATTAGGATTTTATCGCTTTCAGAAATTACCTTATTGTCCAAGCTCCAAACGTAACGGTTCATATTTCCCGTAAGTGTAAAATGGAGTTCCTTTACAGGTGCATCCTCTGGAAGTGTAGTGACTGTAGGTGACTTCAACATGGCGTAGTTGAGCGTGGTGATGTCTGAAAGTTCATTGCTTTTGTACATATCCCCATCCATTTTCATTCCATCCATCCCATCCATTTGATCCATATTGTGGGCTGGAAGTTTTTCGGTCTCCATTTCCATTTTCTTATCCTTTCCTTTTGCTGCTTCGCCTGTTATTTCAGGATACATCACCACGTTCATATCCATTTGCTGCATACTCATATTCATCCCCATTTGGTCCAGGTCGCCGTTCATTTTCATCATTCCGTTCATCATTTCCATACCTTCAAAGTATTTCAGTTTTGGCAGTGGCGAAGTGAGCTGTTTAATACCATCGCCCAAATAGATGGAAGCCGATTTTGTACGGTCTTCCGGGGTTGCCAAAAATTCAAAGGCGGTGTTGTCTGCAGGAATAGTGACGACGACATCGTAGGTTTCCGATACTGCAATGAGCATTCTATCCACTTCCACAGGTTCCACATCATTCCCATCATTGGCTACCACGGTTATTTTTCCGCCAGCGTAGGTAAGCCAAAAATAACTGGAAGCACCCCCATTTGAAATTCGCAATCGAACTCTATCTCCTGCTTTAAAGTCTTTGAAAGATGTAACCTCATTTTCACTTTTGCCATTGATGAGGAATTTGTCATAATATACGTCGCTTACGTCCATAGCGTTCATTCGCTTCCATTCATTGTGAAGTTTTGTTTTAAGGTGTCCAGTTTTTATGGCCTCTGCATAGCTTTGGGTCGTACCTTTTTTAATTGCAAACCAATCGGAAGCATTGTGAAGCATTCTATGTACATTTTCTGGTTTAATATCTGTCCATTCGCTCAAAACTATGGGAATGGTAGGCAGATCGTCTATCTCTTTTCTGAAGGTTCTATCATCTGGTCTTTTACTCAGAATCATAGAACCATACATTCCTAACTGTTCTTGGAGTCCAAAATGGCTGTGGTACCAATGTGTACCGTGTTGAATGATGGGGAAGGTGTATTTATGGACAGTGTGTGGTGGTATGGGCATTTGAGTGAGGTAGGGAACGCCATCTTCTTTATTGGGCAAAAACAGGCCGTGCCAATGCATGGAAGTTTCTTCATCCAACTCATTGTGAACATAAATTTCGGCGATGTCTCCTTCGGTAAATGTGAGCGTTGGCATAGGTATTTGCCCATTGACCGCAATGGCGCGTTTTTCTTTGCCCGTAAAATTGACAATGGTATCGCGCACATAAAGATCATAGCGCACTATATTTTGTGCTTGTAGGGAGAGAGTCCCTAGAAATAAAAGCACCAAGATTATTTTTTTCATTTCGTTATCGAAAAATTATATTTTAGTATTACTTCAGTTTTTATTGCCAATGGTTTCCACAGTGGAGCCACAGCTTAACATCTGTGAACCGTAATACGGGTTTTTAATGGCCTTGTCCTTGCTTAACCAATTAGCATCCTGCATTGGGCAGTATTGATAGTAAAGTGTTTCATCGGAGCTGTAAAAAGTTATGATTTCATGCATGTTTTTTGACAAAACCTTGAATTTTTCGCGTTGTTTAGCGATATCCTTGGTTACTGAAATGCTTTTTGCAGACTCTATTATTGAAGGCAACACTTTGGTTACAGCGGTTTGTTCTTCCGTTTTAAGCGATTCTATTTTCAGGGTTTTTATCGCGTTCAAGAGTTCTGCCGCCTTTGCAGTTGCCGTAGTGGCATTGCTTTTTATTAAGGCCTCGTTTATTGCAAAATAATTATCGAATACTGCGTCCAGTGCGTTAGGCTCCATCATTTCGGGCATCGCCATATCTGTATGGTTTTCAGAAGATGGCATATCCATTTCCATCTTGGTTTCAGGCATTTCCATACCTGTCCGTCCGGCAGGCGGGTCCATTTTAGTGTGGTCCATAACCATTGCAGGTGCTTTATTCAACCTTTCATATTTGCAACATTCCGGAAGTTGTGCATAGGCATTGTCTGGTGCCAGGAATTGGTCATTGTCATAACCTGCCAGAGCAATACGTTTTAATATTTCGTCCCGATTTGTTTTTTGGGAATCATAGGTTATTTCCGCCATTTGGGTGTCTTTGTACCAATTGACGTTCGCCGTATTTTTATTGTTTCCAGCATTTTCTATTGCAGTCTTACACATATCGCAGTTACCGAAAATCTTTACAGTTTCGGTTTGTGGATTTATAATTTGGGCGTGGCCCGAAGTAACTGATAGCACTACCGATAGTACTATCGATATATTGAACATTGATTTCATTTTAAAAAATTTTAGATTATTGAAAAAGCTAAAGAATACAAGCAAAGTATTGTATTCAAAAAACGACAGGCTACACTGTCAGAAAAAAAGGGTTAGCTTATTTCTGGCGGTTGCCAGATGGAGAGATATACTTTATTTGGTGTGTTCTGAATGTAGGTTTGGTCAAATTTCAAAACATACATTAACGTAGTACTTGCCTGTTCAGAATCATTAATATAAAAAGGAATACTGACCGAACTTGGGAAATGGCAATATTTGTTGTTACACAAGCCACTACAACCATTATCACAGCATGATTTCTTTTCAGAATGCGTGTCTTGGCTTGAACAAATATGGTTTTCGGTTTTAGGTGTTTTAGATGAATTTCCAAATGCCAAAACTGTACTAGTGGGAAACACCAATAACAGTATAAATAAGGCAATTATGGAGGTTTTGTTTTTCATCTTATTTCTATCTCAAAGATAGTTATATTAATTCAGATGTTTTTAAATATTATTTGCAAGAGACTATCGAATACTAAACATTTCTTATGGGGTAAATTGTAAGTGTCACAACTCGGTTTTCATCAGCTTAACACTTTAGATATATTATTAAAATTGGTGCTTTATCATTTTTTATTTCTCAAATATAGAAATATAGAGTTATTCCAATTTCAGCACTAATTGGGCAAACTGCACATCTATACTCTTATCCAAACCTTGTATTAAAGAATCCAAACCCGTATTTGAAACCAAAACCTGTCCTGTTGCACTTAATAGGCAAGACATACTTAATCCTTGTTCTATATGGGTAATGGTTGCTTTAAATTGTGTCTTATAGGTTTTCCCTTGATATGTAACATCTACCAACCAATTAAAATTGATAGGTTAGTGCCGGTTTGATAAAAAATCCACGGATGGAATAGTACCCGTAAACCGAAGGATTAACGGATCCTTCTGCTCTTTTAGAGTCGTATTTATTTCAGGAACATTGGTTGATAAGGTTTTAAGGTCCAAAACCCCCTTTACCACTTTAGCATCATAATCAAGATATAATACCAGATTATGGCTTTCTGCTTTGATAGGTTTACTGTCAGCCAAAGTCATCATCTCAATATGGCCATCTTCAGTCTTGTAAATCTTTTGAGCCCTAACCTCAAAAAATGCTATTAAAAGCACTGTGAATATAAATAGTTTGGTTTTCATAATGTTTGATGTTAACAATTGTTTTCTAACCAGATAAGAGCATTTTCTGTTTGGATTATATTGAAATATTTGGTTCCGGTATCACTTAAATATTCCTCAGTACCCCAAAGTTTATTTTGATTCTACTTTCGAAACACCATTCGACTATTTAGCCCAAATAGTTTAGAAAGTTTTGTTTTTAATACCCTCTATACCTATAAACTACAACTGAGATTGGTCCAAAATGCACTCAGTTTTTTGTCATACTCATTAAACTCAATATTTTAAACATTTTCTGTGTCAGTTTTATATTGATGGATTAATTAAGGAAAATTGCTCATTGACAATGTTATTTTGTGTTTCTTGAAGACGTATGTGTTTTGATGATTTTCCATTCCCCATTTAACCTTTTTAAGATAGAGGTAGCCACTTCTTTTTTCTTTATCGTTCTTGAATCGCCTTTCTCATCTGCTTTAAGGACGATGGTATATATATAGGTCTCGGTTGTAAACGCATAAGGTGCATCTACCTGTACGTCAATTTCATAATCTGAAAATTCAAATTTTTTGAAATGTCCCAATTCCGGCCCTAAATGGTGTTCTATATAGTTTGCATAGGAACCCTCCACACCTCCTGATTCGAAGACTTGGGAATCCTCGGTAAAAAGTTTGAACGTGCCTTCGGTTGTTAGGCCTTGCACGGCGTCCTTGTATGATTTCATTACTTCAAGAACGGCTTCTTTTTCTGTTAATGTACTTACATTTTGACTATAAATTTGACA
>TARA_R100000935_G_scaffold37118_2_pt1 | contig 21638 bp, 10 predicted proteins | sample TARA_R100000935 | Tara Oceans TARA_R100000935 (sample SAMEA2621502) | marine metagenome | biome: marine biome (ENVO:00000447); feature: surface water layer (ENVO:00002042); material: "saline water (ENVO:00002010), including plankton (ENVO:xxxxxxxx)" | depth 5 m
ATTGTGTTCCTACAGTTATTTCTTAGATTTTTTAGATATTTTAACGCAGTTGTTAACCATTTTAATTTTACCATTAACCTTTTTTCCACTTGGTGAAGGTTTTTTACCTTGAGCTTTATAGCCTTTCCAGCAAGTATCTTTTTTTCTTTTAGTTTTCTTAAGTGCCATAATTATTTATTAAACTTTTCGTTATATTTTCTTAGATTTTCAGCTTTTTTTCTTATTTTTTCAGCTTTTTTATCTTCTTTTGACAAAGGTTTATCTTCGATTTTAGGATTATAATTTTTGTTTTTACTTTTCTGTAGCTGTAGTATTCTTTTTACTCTACCTTCTTCATTTTTAAGTCTTTTTATTTCCCAACTCTTTAATCCATATTGTTTTAATATAGACTTTTGTTCCCAAGCGGTATATCCATTAGGATCTTTATATAATTCTTCACGACCTTTATTCCGCTTTTGCTTAGGTGTTTCTATACTCCACTTAGACCAACCTGCTCCTAAAGCAATTTTTTGCCAAGTTTCTGTATCTTCGTCCATTACTGCAGATAAATTATCTATTTTTAATAAAACTCTATCCAAAGGCACGTTAGTTGTAGCAGAAACTACTTTAGCGCTAGCTAAAAAAGCTGGGTTATCTAAGCTAAAACCTTTATCTAGCATTTCTTGTCTACGTTTTTTACTGTCAAATTGCCAAGCAGCTTGTCTAATTCTTGATATTTTAGAACCTATTGGTGGTGAAAACTGTAGTAATTTAAATATAGAGTCTACGTAATCAGGCTTATCTCTTCCAGATCTTTTATATATATCAAATAAAAAGTTTTTAATTACAGAAACAGCTGCTCCACCAATACCAACACCTCTTAGCATTGAATCTAACATACCATTAGCTATGTCCATTGCTTTTTTGTTTTTAGCTTTAGTATTTGCTGCTTCTAATTCTTCGTCATCTTCATCTCCAAAACCTAATCCAAAAATAGCTTGTTGTAAAGAATTGAATATTATATTTTGAACAACTCCGTAATATATTATTTTACTTACATTAGTTTTGCTATCTCCTCTACCTGCTGCTAAATCTTGAAAAGCCCTTTTTTGTAGTCTTGCATATTGCATAGGTGTATTTGCAAACATTAGTATTAATCTACCGTAGTCACTGGATTGTTGTTGTGATATTTTATCTGGCCTACTAGATTGTTGATTTTCCTCTGTTAATTCCATGAACTCAATCATTGCTTGCTCCTTTGCTTTAGCCTCTGTCATCCCGTTTTTAACTAAATCAACTATCCTGTTTCTATAATAAGTAGCTCCTCCACTTGCTATAGCAAAACTATCAGCATACTGAGTAGGTGCGTAACCTTTAGATAATATGTAATTCAAAACTCCTTTAGCTTTGTTCTTACTAGTTGCAGCAGCATCAGCAATTTCAGACTCTGCTATATTTATTCTAAGTCCATTACGTCTATCTTTTAAAAAATCAGAATTCATCAAATACATAAAATCTTTCCAATATTGAGGTTGATTAGCAAACGCAGCCCCAGCTTTTAATGGGTTATTAAAACTCCAATTCATAAAGTTAATACTAGATATTGTTTGAAGTATAGCAGATCTAGTGTTAAAAAACATTATAGCAGCATTAGATCCATTAATATAATTAAGTATTTTATTACTTAATCTATTACCTTCTTGAAGCCTATTACTACCATTTTTCATACGTGATAATATATTTTTTAAAGCTTCAACGTATTTAGCTCCATAAGCAGCTTCTAATTTATTTAAGTTTTTCTCACTAAATATTATATCAACATTATCTTGCCATTCTTTAAGATATTCAGGTCTTTTAACTTCTTTTAATCCTCTCATTAAATCAGTAGTTATATTACCTACTAACCACTCTTTTAAAGGTGCTGGATATGGATCTTTATTTATTGTCAATAATTGATCAGCAAATTCTTTTAAAGTACTGTTATTCTCTATTATGGATATCATTTCTTTAGTGTCTGATTTTGATAAACCTGGAACTTCTAAACCTTGTTTATTCCATAAATAAACTCTTACCGCTTGCTCATTTGTAAAGCCATCAACAGCTTCTTTACCTAAGTCTTTAGGCACATTTAAATCTTCTTTTAGCTTTTTAAAATCACCCATTAAATTAACTCTAGCTTGCTGCAAGTTTATATTGGCTCTAGCAAAAGGATCTATTAAATTATGCTTAAACCAAGCCATTTGTTTATCACCTAAATCTCCTTTAGATAACAATGGATATATTAAACCTGTAAAGTCTTCAGCTGAATATGGTATAAAAAATTGAAACTTATCTTTACCACGAACTTGAGCTTTGGCTTTTGAATATTGTTTTTCAGAAGCTATACCTGTTTTTTGTTCTATTATTTTATTAAAATCAGAATCTATATCTTTAGCCTGTTTGTATTTAGCTTGTTGAACTGTGGATTTAACATCTACAATATCTAAAGCACTTCTAACTGCAGAAACGTTTTGTATTGCATCATCGGCAAAATAAAAATCATTATAACCTTCAGCTGCTTTATCTATTATCCAATTAGCTTTAGCCGCTCCTGTAGATTTACCTAATCCTGTTATATTTTTTAATGGTATTTCTAATCCTTGCGATTTTAAAAATTCATATATAGCAGGTGCTGCTTCAGAAGCTCTAGCTGTTAAAACAAATAAATCTTCATTACCTCTAGCGTCTCTAATTTGCTTAGCTAAATTAAATAAAGGACCACGACCACCATCAGTCACGTTGTTAAAGTCATCAAAATTAAAATTATAACCTTTACTTTGTAAGTCAAAACCTTCTGTTGCAAATTGCTCAGCATTTAATTCTGTGACTGTACCGTCTGGAGAAGTAGCTATAACTATATTGTTGCTAGTGGCTAAAGTGTCATCAAAGTCAAATACTCTAATTTTTCTAATTGGTGCTTTAGGATCTCTAGCTATTCTTAATGCTTCATCTATTGTTGCAGCTTTATTCAACACGTCCTGCATAGACATATCTTCATTTATATCTAAAACTCCAGTATTTTGTAATAAATCAATATCAATATCTTTTGCTTGATTTATAGATCTACTTAGTACTTTAATTTTTTTATCAAGTATTTCTTGTTTAAAGATTTGCTTATAAGCTTTTTCACCATTTAAATAATATATATTATTGCTTATTCCAGTTTGTTTATTTAAGAATTTAGTAAGTCTTAATATTCCTTCTGGGCTTGTTTTAGCAATTTTTTTACCACCTTCTATTCCTTTAGAATCTATAAGATCCATTATGTAGTTAGGCCCAAAAAACTGAGTATGACCAGATAGTATTTCATTTAAAGAAGCATTTGTTAAAGTACCTTTTAACATGCCTTGAAACAACTTTGTCATGGTTATAGTGTTGGGTACTAAATGCTCTCCTTTAATTATTAAATCTACATAAGCAGAAGTACCTGCACCAAAAGCAGCTTGAACTTTAGCTTCTTCTAAAGTGTATTTTTTCTTACCATTTTTATCAAGTGCGTTTATATTATTTTTTAATCTTAAATCGTATCTACCTTTAAACTCTGGAAACTCGTCTATGAATTCTTGAATAGAAGCGTCTTGCTGTTCTGTATTTAACTCAAGAAATTTTTCTTTACTAAGTCTTTTCTTTTTAAAACTCTCTATGTCTTGGTTACCATCTATTAAATATACATATTCCAACTTACTTAAAGCTCTTAAACCTTTAACAACACCTGTTTGTAATTGAAAAAACTGAAACAACTGTAATGGTGTAATTTTTTTACCGTTTTTATATTCTTCTTGTATTTCTAACATTAAGTTTTTAAACAACTCCATATTAGCTACATTTGCATCTTGTATTGTTTGCTCAGAGTTCTGTAATAAAGAAAGCTTATTAGCTACAGTTCCATCACCAATTAAAGGTTTTAATACTTTACTAAGTAAAGGTAAAGTCTTATTCATTGGCATAACATCTGCTGTATTAATATTGTTAGCTTTTTTAAATTTAGATGCTCTTGCTTTTATATACTGGTTGTAATACTCTCCAGCTTTACCAATTGATTTTTTTAATTTTGCAGGATCTAAAAGTCTATTGCTAAAACCTACAAATTCTAAAGTCGAATTAAAAGCTTTTATTAAATCTGAGTCTATTATTTTAACAAGAGTTTGAGCAAAATTATTCATACTCTCTGCAGCAGGCTTGTTTATAGTTCTTACACCTTTATTTTTACTAGTAATTATATGGTTTTTATTGTCTATTTGTTTTCCAAGCTTTTGCTCTTGATCATTACCCTCTTTTAAATCTTTTTTAATTACTTTAACAAACTCTGCACCTTGTTCTAGCATAGGATCTTCTTCCAACAACATATCTATAGCTTTAATTACGTTGTCATCTACACCTTCTATTGCTTCTTGAAACTCAGGTTTGTAATTACCTTCTTCATCTTTATATCCACCATCTAAAGAATAAGCTAAATCTGTTAATTCATTAGCTTTATCTACAAACTCTGATAATAAATCTGTTGGAATATCTATATCTTTAGCAAGTTTATAATCATTACCTCTACCTAATTCCCTAGATATGAACATTATCTCTGCTTCTACTTTGTCTCTACCAAACTTTTCAGCTCTTTCATCAGTTAGTGTTGTTAGCTCGTAGCCTTCTTCACCTGGTTTTTTACCTAAGTTATCTTCAACTTTAGAATCTAAAACTTGTCTAAGAGCATCTTCTGTAAACTCAATGGCAGCTATTTTAGCTAAGCTATTACGTTTAGCGTCTGGTCTCTCTATGTCTACAAAAAAGTCAGTTAAGTCTTTAGGTGATAAACCAGGTTTTAAACGTCTTTTTGGATTACCAGCATAAGGATCTTTAACTCTTGATCCTTCAGATCTTGACTCTTCCGCTAATGTTCTAGCTTGTTTACCAGTTTTTTCATCTATAATAGGTTCTGTAAGTTTACCTAATCTTTTGTTTAAAGTTGTTTGTTGAGCCTTACTTAATATAGCGGCTGCGTATTTTTCTATAAAATTTCTATATTTAGCACTTGTTGGTGTACCCATTAATTTTTTAACGTCAGTTTCTAAATCAGCAATAGCAGCGTTTCTAAGAGCTTTTAAAAATTTACCTGAACTTACATCTCCTAATGTAGTTCCTAACGTTCTCTTGGTGCTCTCTATGACTTTATTGTAAAAATCTCCGCCTTCTTTAATGTCTAAATCATTACCTAATTCTAAAAAGCTTTGTCTTAGTGATTTTTTTTCTTCTTTACTAAAATCTTGCTTTGGTTTTGATTGTGTAACTTCATCTGATTGCACACCAAGCATTGGAGCTACTATCTCTATAGCTCTATAAGGATCAAACTCTTTAATAGCTTTACCTATAAACTGACCTAAAGTTATAGTATTCCTATAAGACTCTGGTTTGGCTAAATATTTATTTACATAATCTATAACACCTCTCTTATCTGAAAGTATTTGAAAAACCATATCGTCAACAGTGACAGCACCTTCAGACTGAAACCCAGTTTCTGAATCAATAACTCCAGCTACTTTAGGATTGTCTTTAACTGGGGTATTACCTATAACAAATTCTCTACCATTAACGTATCTTCTAACATCTTCTTCAAATTGAAAAGCTAATGCCGAAGGAAGACTTTCATTGTCAATACCCATATTGTCTATGAGTCCTTTTATCTCTATATCTTTAGCTTGTTTTTTACTTTCATTTGCTTTGGCTTTAGATGTGTTTCTTTCTTTATCAAACTCTAAACCAGCTACATCTAAATCATCAGATATATTTATACCTTGATTAGCAGCTTTTACTTGAGCTCTTGTTAATCTACCTTTATTTATAGATTTATTATAATCACCTATAAAATCTAAAATATCATCAGCATTATTAAACGCTATGTCTTTAGCTCCTGGTAAATTTTGATTTATTCTTCTCCAAGAATCTTTTAAAGCTCCTCCTAGTTTTTTATCTTTAGCAATTAATCCAAGATCCACAAATTCACTAAATAATGTTATCATTTCTTCGGCTTCTGCTTGAGTATTAACAGTTGCATCAATTTTGTATTTATTCAAAGTGTTTTTTAACATTTCTAAATTTTCATTAGGTATACCAGTTTTATCACTTTGATCTTGTATAGCTTTTAATCTTTTTTTAATGACATCAGCCATTCCAAAAACTTTATCAGGATTTGTTCTTAATGTATTTTTTAAAAATTTATGTAATATTTCATGAGCACCAGCAAAATAACCTACACCATTAGATATTTTATCTAAGTTTATGAGTGCAACTTCTTTTCCATCTATATTTGTTTCTACAGCTCTACCACTAGCTGCTGCTTCTATTTCCTCTTCGGTGTCGTTAGTGTTATCTCTTAAATATTGTTTTAAAGACTCTTCATCTTCAAAAGTTAAAAAATCATCTATAACATCGTCAGACAATTGATCAGCTACTTTTTTACTTTTATTAATTATATCTTCAGCTTTAGCTATATTAGATAATCTTTTATTTATTTGAGCTATTCTTAATTTTTCTGGTCCTACTTGTTCAGGTTCTAAACCGTCTATATCTCTTTCTATTTTAGCTCTTTCAACTAATAAATCTAATGATTCATTCCTAGCTTTTTGACTAAACTTACCGGGAACTCTGAGCCCAGCGTTTCTTATACTAGATATATCTTCTATTTCTTCTTGGTATGCTTTTTTATTTATTATATTACCATTACCATCTGAATACTTTTCTTTAACTTTTTGTAAAGCTGTTTTGTAAAATTGTTCTGTTTTTGCTAAATTACTATTAGGTGAAAATTCTTTTGCAAATTTTAAAGCGGCTGTTCTCATTTCTACACGACCTTGATAACCTACAGCTCCAAACCCAGGTAATACAGTACCTACAGTAACACCAGCTAAAAAGTTTTCCCATGTCTCTTCTCCGTTTAAATACTTAAATACATCTCCTTGTTTAGCTCCAGTATTAATTTGTTGTAGTGTAGATTGTCCAGCCTCAGTTAATCCTTCAATAAACGAGTTAGGTGTTTGTTTTATAACACCGTCTTTCATGTTTTTTAATATAGCTTTAACATCTCCTCTAAATAACGATTTAACGCCTTGCTTATAACCAACATTCATTGATTTGAAAAAAGCTTTTAAAGTTTTAGTGGCACCAAGTTTTTCTAATCTACTCATTAAAGCTGCTGTAGCTAAATCTTGACCTACATTATCATATTCTCCACTAGCTATAGCTTTGTTTAAATCTTCAGGTGTTATACCGTTTGGATATTTATTACCATCAGCCAGCATACCTTCTTTTACTCCTTCCATGTAATTTTCACCATAGAATTGAGCTGTAACTAAACTACCACCAATAGTATTTAAAGCAGTCATTATAGGTATACCAACTTGAGGAGCAACAACACTAAGTGCTGTACCAGCAGACACAGCTGCCATCTGAGGTATAGAACCACCTAAACCTATCATAGCATCTCTCCAGCTTATACCATCACTAAAATTAGCTTGAGCAGCCATATTTCTATAGTCTTCAAACTCATTTAATTGTTCTATATTTTCTTCTAAACTTTTACCGCCTTCAGATAGATTTTTTTCAGCTCCTTCTCTTAGTTCTTGTATAGTTCCTTGTATTAAAACTCTATCATCAGCTATACCTTCTTTTCTTTCTCCTATTCTTATAGAAACCTCATCATTATCATTTTTACCCTGTTGTGTTAATTCACTGAGCTTGTTTAATACTTCTTCAGAATCTCTAATTCTTTTACCATCAACCTGAGCTCCTATAGTGTTGAACGTATTAGGTCCTAAACTCTGCATGCTAACACCCATGCTCTCTACTCCAGCAACTGCATTAGTTAAAGCATTACCTAACCAATTTCCTTTACCATTTCCAAAACGTTCTTGCCATTTATCAGACCAACTATACAACGTGCTTTTAGATCTACCTATCTCAGTTCTTCTCTCGCCATCAACTTTACCCATTGCTTCACTAATTTTCTTAGACTGACTTAGTATAACTGGGTCGTTCATCATAGATTTATCTACAATAGTAGCGTAATATTCATTAACTTTTTGTTGTAATGCATCAACTCCACCTCTAGTATTTAAATCCCATAAATCAGCTTCAACTAATTCATCTCTATACGCATCTACTTTTGGTGCTAAATTTTTAATATAAAAATCTCTTCTTGAAGAAACTAAAGGATCATTGTTTATACTGTTGTCAAAGAATTCATTATAAATTTCTTTATCTTCCCCAAAAGTGTTTTGTCTTAGTTTTTCTTTTAAAGCTTCTAATATTTCATTATTATATAAATACTCATTTTCAATATTCTCTGGCTTTTGATTCTCATCTTTTTGAACATCAGAATAATTTAAATTAGGCTTAGTAAAAACAGGTACAGGTATTTCATTTATTAATTTTAGCCTTTCATTACCATCTATGTCAGTTCTATTAGCTATATTATTTATCTTATCATTATAACCTTGTATTTGTTCTTCGTATAATTTACCTGAATTAGACTTTTCAATTGATGTTTTTTCTTTTTCAGTTAAAGCTTGGTCTTGGTTGTTTTCTGGCGCAAGCAAACCTACATTATTAATAGCTTCAGGCGTGTTTATTGGTTGACCAGTAATAGTGTTTATAGGTACAAAAGGTTTAGTATCTACAGGACCAAAAGCAAAATCTAATTGTTCTTCTTCTGTTAACAACCTATTGCCTTCAGTTGAATCTACATCAGCTTCAACTTCAGATTGTTCAACTACAGTAGCTTCTAATCCAGCTGGACTACCTAAAGGATTGTTAGTTTCACCAACTCTTTTAATAAGATCAGAATTTATTTCTAATAATCTTTCAAAAGTTATATTTAACTCTTCTGCTTTTTTTCTTAAAACGTCTTCACTTATTGGGTTGCCATCTATTTCGTACATTTACTCTCCTTTTATATTAGCAAGGTTTCTTTGTTGTAGTAATCCTTGAAATATCTCAAATTCAATTTCGTTAAATTTTGATTTACTAATATCTCCATTGTCTAGCTGTGTTTTTGCTATTGCAAGTTCTGGATTTGTTTGCAGTGTTATTAATTCACTAGGTAATAATTGAAAGTTTTTATCTTTGTGTTTTTGATAAGAAGCATCATCTTTAAAGTCTCCAAAACCTCCATCTTTATTTTTAAAGTAATTAGGATCTTTTGAGATCATATCTAATTTTCTTTTTTCAGCATAAGCAGGATATAATTCTCTAAAAGACGTAGCTGTTGTTAAGTTGTCTATAGACTTACCGCCTACTCCTCTTTGTATTTGAGCTGCTAATTTAGAAACTGAAACAGGATCTTTTGGATCATAAGATCCAATTCTTTGTTGCACTGCTTTTTCACCCTCTTCAGAGCTGACACTATACTCTGTATGAAATAATTCAACAAAGCCAGTGTCTGGATTAACTACAACATTATTAACTGTTTTACCATTAACCTGCATGTTTATCATTAAGTTTTGATTAGCAATTGGAGCATCCATAAAGTCATAAACATCTTCTAAAGTTTTCATATAATAAGGCTCACCATTATTAGGGTTATTAGCATTAGGATTGTAAACCTCTGATTTAACTTGCTTTAAAGTACCATCTTCAATAGCGCTTTGATTATAAGATTTTCTAGCTAAATAAGTTTTCATTATCTCATTTTGCTCTCCATTAATTCTATCTTTTTCTTCTTTAGGCATGTCTTCAGCAAATTCGTGCCAAGCGTCTTCGTAAAGACTAGTATCATAACCTAGTTCGTCTGCTATAGAAGCAATGCTGTTAGGTGTTAATTCTCCGTTTTCTTCTATTTCTCCGTCTGGAATTTCATCTTGCCAAACTCTTCTCATCATATTTTCATTGTTTATCAATGTAGAAATGCCTGGGCTAGATCTAATAGCTTCTATTGCAGCAGGTTTATTCTTTTCTGTAATAGTTTTGAAAGTATATGTATAACCTGATTCTAATCCAGCATAAGGCATACCTGTTGCTGGATTTATCTCACCTTTAACAATACCTTCTTTGTACTCAACATATTCACTATTAAGACTACTAGGATTAATTTGTTTCTCATATATAGCATCTAAAGTTTTATCAACATTAGGCTTTGTTTGGTATAGGCCCTGGTTATTAACGCTCATAGCATTAATTTCTTTACCATTAAGCATAGCTGCTTGACTTAATATATTACCATCTTCGTCTTTTTCTTCAGGACTATAATAATAAATAGTTCCACCTCTTTCTACTATTTGAACATTTCCATTTTGAATTTTATCTAAAATGATTTTGTTTTCAATAGAACCAACGGATGAAACATTGTTTGCTTTAATATCTTTATCAAAATTAACAGATTCTGTTGCTAAATAAGCAACTTGAGATTTGAATTGAGGTACTAGTCCTTGTATTTTAGCTAAAGCTCTATTGCCATCCTGACGGTTAATCTTACCATCATGCATGGCGTTTTTAATTTGAAAATAATTATCAACTTCATGATTCCAAAAATTTAATATACTTTCATCAACTTCTGCACTACCAGTACTCCCAAACTCATTAGATTTAGCATACATACTTTGCATGTTAGTATCTAATTTATCTTGCATTTGGATGTTAAGTTTCTTTTGGTCCATTATTGTTTTTCTCATACCAGCAGTAGTTGTAGCTATATTATTAACTAAAGCATTACCACCTTTTATGTATGCATCAAACTCTTTGTTTACTATTCTTTGAGGATCTTTAAAGCCCATATGTTTTATTTTTTATAATTAACTTCACGGTTTTTTAGTTCCATATCCACCAGCTATCATTCCAGCGCCACTGGCTACTGAATTACCTATACCTACTATGGCTGCACTTCTTGCTGACCTAGCATCAGCTGCATTCTGCTTTGCATTGTCTAATAATCCAGCCGTTCTATCCATTTTAGCTTCGTGAAAGTTTATAGCATCTTGTTGCTCCATTTGATCTCCTTGAGCTCTCATAACGTCTAATTGAGCTGCACCTTCTGCTTTTTTCAATTGAACTTGAGCATCTCCTTCAGCAGCTAATGATTTGTTTTGAACTTCTTGAGCTTGTATACTAGCTGCAATACCTTTTTTACTTTGTAAAGCCGCTTGAGCAAGAGCAGTAGCTCCTCCAGCAGCTTGACCTGTTTCCATCATAACGTCTAAGCTATTTGCTAAAGCAACATCAGCTTGTTCTGCTTGAATTTTAAAAGACTCAGTAGCCACAGTTAAATTAGCATAAGGATTATTTAAATTCTCATATTGATTAGTCATGTTCTCGTAAGGATTTTCAAACGCAGGTCTTGTTTCTGCCATAGCATCTAAAGCTTGTTGTTGAGTCTGTGCTTCCTCGTCTTGTTGTATACCTTCTTTTTTAGCCTTGTTAGCAGCTATAGCATTAGTTGTGACTCCCGCTACTGTTGCTATACTTGCTCCTATTATAATTGCTGTTGCTACTCCCATATTAGTTTATTTTTTTTATTAACTCATAAGACGGTTCGCTATCTACATGCCAACCCATGTTCTTAAAAGTATTTATTAAGTTCTTATGCTTGCCTATGAATAATATATATTTAAATCCTTCTGATATACATAGTTTTTCAGCATCGCCTATTAAAAGTTCTAAAGCTTTTTGTCTTTGATCTCTATCCTTATATTCAGGATCTGAAATGATCCATTCAAACCAAACTCCTTTTGAATTTGTTTTATATATAAAACCACACATTAGTGGTAAACCGTTTAATTCAACCATTAAACCTCCTAATCCATTATCTGGTAACGCATCTCTTGATGGTGTGGTCCATTTAGGCCATTTATCCCACCATATAGGTAGTATGTCCCAATCTTCTTCTGTAATTCTACGAGTTTTCATTTTAATTTAATTTACATTGATACTATATTGTAGTTTAGTGATATAGCGTATAATTCTTTCATTTGACCTGGATCTGTTGTAGTGTCAGTTGTGAATTCTACATCTAAATAATAACCTTTTATTCCTGATATATTAGGTCCAAAACTTATTTCACCTGGCGCTGCTATAGAAGCATTAACTAGATTAGCCATATATTTATTGTTTTTTCTATCAAAACCAGCTCTAAGTAAAGGATAATTAGCTGGTGAAGCTGAAGTACCTGTATTACCAAGACTATCATAAGCTCCGTCTACATAACTTTTAATAACAGCTGCTGCGTCTCTATTAGTTTCCCATCCGCCACTCCAAGCGCCTCCAGCGTTTCTATCCATTGAAGAACCTGTTATATCAGATGTTAAAACTTTAGCTTCCCATCCACTCATACCTTCGTAATCAATAGTTAAAAAATTCTTTTGTACTGACGCTTGAGAATTAGCAACTATTTTTACTGAAGACTTATTATTAACACCATAAAATTGACTATGTGGATTAGCATTTGAATAATGAGAATAAAGACCAGGTGTTATAGATACTGATTGTAAAGGGTTTGAATAAGGCTGTGTGTTAACTGTATAGAAAGTGCTTTTAAGACTACCTATTGCTAAAGGCATGTAACTATAAAAACTAGGCCAACCTTTAACTTGTTCATCAAAACCAAGGGTTGAATAATTAGGATTTGGTATCCTAGGTAAACCGCTGTTTGCTGTGTTAATTATTTCTGCTTGTGGGTTCTCTTGAATAGACAAAACGTATTGTTTGTTATAAGCGTCATAACCACCATAATTTCTACTTCTGTAATAAGTTTCTATTTTTATTTTAATAACATTTTTTGTTGCTATTTCAGGTAAACTTTCACTTAATAATAAAAAATTATTTGTACTATTTTTTCTATATCCAACTACAGTAACACCAAGATCAGTATATACTGTTGAACCACTGTATTGAACAAAAACCCTACCTCCAATAGCTACTAAACCTTGTTTTAAAGGTTCTAGTGCGTTATTTACGTATGCTATACAACTTTGATTACCAACTGGAGGGTTACTAGTTCCTGGCTCTGTTATTATTTCTACAGTATTAGTGTAATTGTCATTTAAAGGCGCTAGGCTGTCTCTAAAGTAATCTCTCATGCCATATTCAGATATTTCAGTTAAACCATCATGAGATAGTCTAAGAACAGCATTTCTATTTCTGTCTGTAAAATACTTTCTAAAAGAATAAACCGCAAAACTTTCTGGGTTTTGACTTATACCATATTCTCCAGAATAAGGAACTACTTCTCCAATAACTTGATTTGAAGTAGTTATACTACCTCCTCCTTCAGCGTTATATATAGCGGCTTTATCTATTAAAGCTCTACTACATTTGTTCTCTTGAAGAACTATTAAATTGTTTTCTTCAGCATAAATCTTTTGTATAGATCCATTGTTTGGATTTGCAGCTCTTGTTATGTTAGTTCCAGTTGGAAACTCATTAGTTCTATTTATACCAGTTCTAGAATTAAATATACCAGAGTATATTAAAGCATTAAATCTATGCTGTTGTAAAGGCTCCTCTTCATCTAGGTAAGCTCTAACACCATAGGACATATAAGGATTATTAAACCCACCTCTTATCATCATTTCCTCTACATAAAAGTTTTCTTTAACTACAGAATTACTTAATCCAGCTGCTTGCGCAAATGGAGATGGAGGAAAGTTTGTATCAGCAAAAGTTAATGGAGGTGCGTAGACATTATTTATAGGCCAAACGTTTTCAGGTGAAGAACCAGTACTACCAGGTACTACAACATTTGCAGTCTGCTCTTGAGCTTGTGGAGTTAATATTTTCTTGTTTATTATACAGTTAAAATAATCAACTTCAATTATTGGTAAGTTATTGGCCATATTTTATAATTACTTATTTATTACTTGTTTTACACTAAGTGTTAGCTCTAAAATTAACAGTGTATGAACTAACTACTTCCCTAGCACCTGCTCCTTCACCGTCTGTAGCTACTATTCGTAAAGGAAGATTTTGCGCAACAAACGCAGAATTACTAGTAGTTTGTAGAACAACTGAACCAGCATCAGCTCCAGTTGGTGTTGTTATAGCTAAACCTAAGCCTGGTATATCCACTGCTTTTACGAAGCTATCAGTTCCAGGTAATTTAACTTCAAGATCTAAAGATAATCCATTTGTTCTGGATTTATTTTGAGTATTATTCTCATTACTACCATTACTAGACCTTACTAAAGTTCCTTCTGAAGCACCAGCTGAATTATTCCAATTTATGTTGTTTCCAACACTATCTGTAGCAGTTGGATTATTTGTTATTCCACTTGATTGATTATTAAGATAGTAAACACCACCAGTTGGTGGGGCAACAGTTTGGATAGCTACAGGTACACTATTTTCTATTTCTATCCTAATAGATACAGAAGCATTACTAAATATAGTTCCAAGATTGTTAAATTTAAAATTAACATTAAAAAATATAACATTTAAATCAGAATTAGGCCCTGCATTATAAGCTGGAAATTTATTGTTTATTTTTATAACAAACCGATTACTTGCATCATCCACTGCAAACTTTGTAAATTCTATACATCCGCTTGGTAGTGGATAACCATTAGCATATTGAGGAGTTGATATATTAATATCTTTAACGTTTATTTCTGAAACAGTTGTAGAATAATATTTTAAAGTATCAAAGTTTTGATCTTTTAATATAACTGTAGCTAAAGTTGGATTACTAGTGAAGTCTAGTGACTCGTTGATTATTATAGGAGCGTTTGTTGAGCCTATTATCGTTGTGGTAAGTGTAGAGTCCACAAATGTTAAAGGTACAGATATAGTCTTTCTAATTAAAGTGTTTAAATCTTTAATATTACCAGAAGTACTTGTTTCGTAATATATTTCTAAATTAGTTTCTACAGGAGTAGTTTCAAAAGCAGCTGGTGTTGTTTCTGCTTGAGACACAGGTAGAGTAGTTTGTGAATCTTCACCAATATTAAATCTATTTTGAATTGTAGCCACTGTAGGATCGTTCAAAGCATTGTAAAGACCGTTGTAGCTAGCTCTTGGATATATACTTTCAAAATTACCTAAAGACTGTACTTGCATTTCTTCTTTACTTGGAAATATAGAGGAAGGAACTTTATCATTAACTAAGAAATAAGGATCACCAGTTGTAGCTTCCCATCTACCATCTTTTGCATATCTAGGTATTAGCTTTACTTCACTTGTTGAATAGTTCTGTTGAACAGGACTTGTTTCGTTTAAAGCAGGCGGAACTTTATTAGCATTGTCAGTTAACAATGTTGTTGTATTTAAAACTCCAGGACTAGAGGATTTACTAAAAGTAGTTGATTGAACTTTTATATTAGAAGTTACCAATACAAAACTTATTGCAGGATAACCACTTGCACCCCCAGTAGGTATTAAAGCTGGTATAGTGTAAGATTCTCCATTTTTATAATTAGTACCAACAGCAGTTACTTCAAATTTTAACACCTTTATTGTTTGTCCATCTATTGTTTCGTTTACTACAGTACCTTTAACTTTACCTAAAGAACCAGGTGAACCTGTCAATGCAACCTCTGCTCCTTGAGTTCCAACATTAAGACTTGATTGATCTGGCTGTGTAAAAGAGTTGGCCATAGCAGACTCTATACTTAACGAAGCAGGTAGAGCCGTATAATTAGATAAAGCGAGTCCAGATATTTCAAATTGCTTATAGTTTAATATGTTATTTATATAATACGTATTAACACCAGCTACAACTTTCATTCCTTCTAATAAAGGAAAAGTTAAATATTCTATATCACCTATAGGATCCACCTGTACTAAATTACTACCATTAGTAAATGTACAGTTTAATTCAAAAGGTTTTATAACTGGAGTACCATTTAGTAAACTAGGTAGATAAACATTATAATAATCTTGTTGTAATTGTTTAATTACTACTTTGTAAGAATACCAACCTAAAGGTTTACTACTGTAACTAAAAGTACATACGTCGCCCGCGTTTGGGTAAGCAACAGATCCAGAACCATTTTCATTTAAAAAAAACACAAACTGCCCATTGTTAACAAGTGTCCAAACGTAAGTTTCATAATCAACACCACCGCTTGTCCATTCACAAAGCATACCTGGTTTTAAATTAGGTATAAGTCCAGTTTGAGCAAAGCCCGCAGCGTTAAAACTATAAGATATAGTTGCTGTCGCTACTACAAATGGGTCTTCATATAAACCTGGATAACCTGCTAATGTAGGTATTTCTTGAGGTATAAGTTGTGAAAATAATAATTTTAAAGAGTCACCTGGCCAATCTACAATTCCAGCTCTAGTTACTGGACTGGTTTTTATAGCTGACTCAGCTGTTAAAGGATCTATTACTGAATCTAAATATTTATGAAAAATAGTAGAACCACCAAAGTTTATTGGGTTATTAAAAAAAGCTCCTGTATCTAAAATGAATTGATCAGTTGTTATAGATGAAAGTATAACGTCTGAAGATCTTCCATATCTGTCTTGTAATATTAATCCAACTTGATAACTTCTGTTCTGTTTTAAACTAGATTTTGGATATGATACTGTAGAGAATTTATTTGGTAAAAGATCTGAAGGGTAGTCTAAATTTGAAGTTGTAGGTTTAGAATGCTCTGCCGGTGTAAATTTTCTACCAGCCCCAACGAAATAATTTAAATTATTAGGGGAACTATGTCTATCATAAAAATTACCTAATATTACTCTATTGCCAGCTGATGATAATGTTTTTGCTCTAACTGGAGCGTTGTCATACACTCTAGTTGTTTCACTAGATTTTAAAGTTTTAATAGGTTCTTTAGAGTCATATATAAATTCAAAGAATTTAGTAGTGTTAGAAACTATAGAATCATCTTCAACACTTATAGCGTCTATGATTTTTATAGAAGCTTGTGTAGATTGTTTGTATAATATTTCTATTTCATCAATTTTTAGATTATCTCTTAATGTGTTAATAGCATACTCACATGGTATTCGCAGCTTTATTTGTGTTACTTCATTTTCCATGAAATCAACAATAGTGTTTTCTCCTGCAATATTTTCTTGTGGTACGTAATTATTATCTAATGCACCAGTAGAAGCTTGAACTCCTACTTTTTTTAAGAAATTACCTTTTTGTTTAGGTATAAAAACTTCTTGAGTAAATGGAGATAATAAAGAATACTGACCATCATCGTATTTAAATCTATAAGAAAATCTTATAAATTTATCTTCTAAAAAAGCATCATCTCCTGAGAAGTTTTGATTATAGAAAATATTTGGTTGATGAATAGTTAAAACATCACCTCTATTTAACACACCATAAAACTCAGTTGGATCAGCCACTAGTGCTCCATTAACTAATTGAGTAAGTCTTGAAACTTTAAAAGAAGGATTATTGCTTGTGCCGTTAGTAACAGTTGTTACAACATAATATTTTAAAGGATCTAACCTTGGGTGTGTAATTCTGCAATGCCCAACTTTAGCAGATTGAGACTGGGAGTTGTTTGGAAAATGATTATCAATTCCACGTGGTGTAGTTCCTATGTTATTATAAGGTGACCTTGTTCCAAATTCATATAATGATTGGGCGTATTTATACCTATCAGTACCAGCAAGAGCATATTCAATATTATCACCTTGTTGTAAATTAACATTGTCAATAGTTAATTTTACAGCATCTTGTCTAAACCAAGGTGAACTAACGTCTTTAGCGTTTTCATCTATAAATGATAAACTAGAAACAGTACCATTGGTAATGGTAGATCCAGGTGTTTGAGCAGTTGATAAATCTCTGTCTATAAAAACTAAAGTAACATTTGCAACACCCTGCAACAAGATGGTTGTTTCTTGTACGTAAGCAACTTTAAAATTCCAACTTTCATCTCCAACTTGTAAAAAACCTGTCATTCCTATATTATTAACTAAGCTTTTTATAAGCACCGTGTTAGTGCTAGGTATAGCAAAATAAGGATATATAGACAAAGCACCATTACCCCCACCTCCAGGAAAAGTTAGACTAGTTATATTTTTATTATAAAAAAGACCACTTATTTTGGTCTCTTGATTTAGCTCAATAGTTTTATAAGGGTAATATTTAGCTAAAGATAAATGATCTTCACTAAAGTAGTAATCAGGATTTGATTCAGCTGTTTTGACATTGATAACTCTTGGTTGATTCCTGTTATCAGTAAAAAACATTAAGTCTTCTAAAAATATAGCGTCTAAAACAGGACTGTTCCATGAGAAATTCAAAAACCTACCCTCAACTATTGTAGAGGTTATATTAGCAATAGTATCAACTAAAACTATTTTATTAGTTGATCCAATTGGTGTAAAATTACTGATTTGATCTAAAGAATTGTCTTGATAATCTGTTACAAATAAATATATTTTATTAGTGTTTTCGTTTATTTTCCAACCAATAACCTGTTCTAAAAAAACATTTGCAATTTCTAAATTAGAAATTATTTCATTTCCCAAAATGTTCTCTAATGCACCTACGTCGTCTGACTCAGCTCTAGAAACAGCTATATTAGTACCCTCTCTATACTCGTCTGGTTGTAGTAGCCTAGCGTCTAAGTCTTGATTCATTTTAGACTTTGTAAAAGTGTGTTGAAACTTTCTTTGCATTTAATTAAGATTTAATCCATTTCGATTGACCTCTAAAAACTTGCACTATTTCATCAAGTTTTAGATTTGATAGTCTTATTTTTGCATTACGAGTTTTTGCATAAGCATCTCTTTTAAATAACGCTTTAGAATTGCCGTCAACGTTTCTTGACAAATAAGCTATAGATGATAGTATTTTAGCGTACATAGCTTCTTCTATCATTTTAGGAACTAAAGAGTCTAGATCTACAGCTAATCCATCAGATATGTAATTTATCATTATAACTTTTTGTGATAAATTACTTGAAAAACTAAAAGATCCTAATCTTTGATTTACACTGAAGTATCCATTGGATTGTGCTAGCTCTGGTTGTAAACCATATCTTTGACCATATGCTTGTTTCCACCATACTTCATCATATATACCATTACTGTCGTTACTTTGTGAACTACCAGAAATATTAGATTGATTAGTTTTTTCCCATCTGCTTTCAATAATTGATTGCGCTGCTTCTAAATTGTTTCCAAAAGAACTTTGAGTAGGAACTCCCTTGCCATCATCTATAGGTAATTCAGTAGGATTACCACTTAAACCATTTAAAGGGTATATAGTTCTTAATACTCCCTGAGCATCTGCCCATGATAATCTTACATAATTAACGTAATCTATGGGTAATGGAACTGTTAAAGTAATAGGTATTGTTGATTCAATAGATTTAGCTGAAGGTAGTATATCATAAGACAATTCTTGCATAGCTCTTCTAGCATGAAATAAAACATCTGTTCTTTTTACTTTTTGAAGAATCTTGTCATCTCCAATGTAAGCCATTAAAAAATTATTTATTATATCATCTAATGATAAATAGCTATAACTTCCCCAGTTGTTTTCTACCGCACGTTCTGTTAACTGAAGGAATATAAATTCCCCAGCCCCAGCAACACCGTTAGCAAGAAAGTTAACTGTGTTATTAGTGGAATCTTCAACGTAAAACTTATCTGCAGCTACTTTATTAGCTAAGGTAGGTAGAGCTGTTTGATTAGCTAATATATGTATATCAAAATTAGCTGTATCTGTCACGGCTACTAATGCACTATTATAATTAGAAATTAATACTGTATTAAGAGGACCACCATCACCTGGATTAAATGTTACTTTAGATTGTCCAGCTGCCAAAGCAAGCTTCATTTGCCCAGCGTAGTATACTGCGTCGTTTTCTTGAATAGGTATTGTTGCGGATGTTTTAGTCATATCTTATTGTTGTTGTGATTGATCTATCATTGCTGCTGCACCTGCCGCAGATTGAGTTATTTCAGGATCTCTAACAACAAGACCGGCATATGCTAGTATCCTTAGTATTAACTCAGACTGGTCTAAGTCTGATATTTCAAAATTAGTTGAGGCACCAGTTGCGTATATATATTGACCTAGTGAACCAATTGTAAAACCCCAAACAGGAGCGTCAGGTTTTTTAATATATTCCAATGTGTAGGATTTTGTTATTCCAACAACTGCACTAGTTGGTATAGCTGGTAATATTTTTATTGTAGTACCTTCAATAGAACATTGAGGAAATTTAGATGTTGGAGTTGTGAATTGAGATCTTCTAGCTAACATTAATTCATGACTAGTAACTTTTTCTATTGTTACTGGTAATAATGTTCTGTCAGTGAAATCTACACTACCGAATCTATGAACTGAAGGCGATAAAGCTGAAAAATCAAAAGTACCAAAACCGTTAACTAAGGCTACTGTTATATCTTTAGATGTTCTAAATTTATCTATTTTTTCTTCTATTGTTTTTACTCTATCAACGTATTCACTATCATTTTGAGGTATTCTTAATTGCATATTTAAATCTTCAAAATATTTTTCAAATATTTCTAATTGAACTTGAGAAGCTATTGTGTTAAACTCAAATGGAGTTAAATAACCTCTTTGTTCTTTATTTAATATACTAAGTACAGTTTGGTATACAGTGTTTACGTTCATATTTTTTATTTAAAAAAAAAGGGTGGCAGAATACCACCCTATTTATAGTCACTTGTTATTTTAACTTTTTATCTATTGATCGATAAACCTCAAGCCCTTCATCTGTTTTAAACCACGCAGCTATAGCCGAGTAAGCGTTTTCATCAAAAGGAATGTTCATTAGTTTACGTCCATTACTTGCCCAAGTAAATGATCTTTGATCTTGACTTAAGTTTATTATATTTAATTCCGTTGCTTGTATAGCAAAGTTTCTTAATATAACGTTTTCATCATTAGCTAAGTCTAAGAATAGATCTGGGTTTCTTCTTGCGAATAGTAACAAATCTCTTTTTAATTCCTTAGAAGTTAATTTAGTTACCTCAGAACCAACCTCAACTCTTAATATAGCTTCTGCATGATCCATATCCATTTCGTAAGCTGTGTTTAAAGCGTCTATTTCTACTTCTATTTCTTCAAACTCATTTTCTGCTTTTAAAACTGGATCAAACTCACCAAATATAACATTTCTATGAGGATGATGTAATAAGAATTCTTGTAAAACTCTTTTTTCTTTAGCAACAACTAATATACCGTCTTCAAAAACAATATGTTGAAGAGTTACATTTCCTTTCTGATCGTCAACAAATATGCTTTTTTGATTAGTAGCATATCTTATTTCTCTTTCATATCCTAAATTTGGATCAAACCAAACTAAAGGGTATCTTGTAGAGTGTCTTGAAGGTATAGTATGTGTTAGTGGTTTTTTATTACCAGTTAAATAATATCTTCTTGTTTTATATTCCCAAATATCTTTTTTTATTTGAGGAACTGCTGGAGCTTTTGCCACAGGCTTTTTCTTTTCTTTTGTTTCCATAATATAATATAATATAATAATTAAAAAAGACCCCGCCGAAGCGGGATCTTATTATTGTTTTTATCCAATAGTGACTGATGTAATATCAGACATTACCACTCTGATAGCGGGGCCAGAAGCTCCGTTAGCAGATTCAATAGCATCATTTACTGCATCTCTTATTAGAGCGATTTGAGCAGCGCTCTGCGTAGGATAAACCAAAGTAGCTGTATCTACAGCTGTGTTTTCTCCAAA
>TARA_R100000935_G_scaffold26634_1_pt1 | contig 21601 bp, 12 predicted proteins | sample TARA_R100000935 | Tara Oceans TARA_R100000935 (sample SAMEA2621502) | marine metagenome | biome: marine biome (ENVO:00000447); feature: surface water layer (ENVO:00002042); material: "saline water (ENVO:00002010), including plankton (ENVO:xxxxxxxx)" | depth 5 m
CGCAATTTTTACAGGTATGCGATGGTTATACTACAAATTTAATTAGAGTAAACTGAGGTGAATAACTTATTACAGGTTAATAACTATTCGGCATGAATTCTCTAATTCTCAATGGCACGGTTTAACTGGGGAATATTATATTTATTAATAGTCTATTTATTACCATATTTAATTGTAAAAATTATTTTTTAATTGTTTAAAAATGTCATTTCAGGGGCAATTACCAATGTTTTTCAAGATGTTATCACTTTTTAATTCATTGTGTTGAGAATGTGACACAAAATGGAGCCTTAAATCGAGGCCTTCTTGCTTCCTTTGAAAAAAAACGATGTTTTAATACATTAGGCTTGGAGTATATAAACCCATTAATTTCTCAAAAAATATAGGTGAAGAAACATAGAGAGTTGTGGAAAATCTTTCATTTTTTTTATATAATCCCTTTATCCCCAATGATTGATGTGTGAAATAATCAATAACAAAATAAAAATATGTTGAAACAAATTTGGTTTGGCTCTTTAATACTAATGTTCCTTTGTGCTTCCTGTAAAATGAATACAGCTGCCAGTGACAAGAATATAGACATAACGGATTCAAGACCAAATATTGTTGTCATAATGGCCGATGATCTCGGGTATTCGGATTTAGGCTGTTACGGAGGTGAAATAAGCACACCCACCCTCGATAGACTGGGAGCCAACGGATTGCGATTCAATTCATTTTATAACACGTCGCGTTGTTGCCCTTCTAGGGCTTCAATGCTAACCGGTCTATATCCACATCAGGCCGGTATAGGTAGGATGACAATGGATATGGAATTATCTGGTTATCGAGGTACACTTGGTGAAAATACTGTAACTATAGCGGAAGTTCTGAAGGAGGCCGGTTATCAAACGGGTATGACAGGGAAATGGCATGTATCACCCACAAACCAATTGGAAGAGGAGAAACAATTGAAATGGCTGTCACATCAAGAAAATTACGGAACTTTTTCGGATACCTTGACTTACCCAACTTCAAGGGGATTTAACAAATTTTTCGGTAATATTTGGGGTGTAGTTGACTATTTTGACCCCTTTAGTTTGGTTAACGGTGTAAAACAAGTAGAAAACATACCGGATGAGTATTATCATACAGACGTCATTGGGGATTCTGCTGTTGCTTATGTAGAACAGTTCTCTAAAAATAAAAATCCTTTCTTCTTATATGTTGCTCATTGCGCCCCCCATTGGCCATTACATGCTCCTGAGGAAGAAATTAATAAATACGCCAACACCTACGACAAAGGCTGGCGTGAAATAAGATACAATCGGTATCAAGGGTTGATAGAAAAGGGCATTATCAAGACCGATAATGCGGAACTTCCCGACTTTATGTTTCCTGAACTAGCTTGGGAATCCAACACCAATGCGGATTGGGATTCACGAGCTATGGCAGTACATGCAGCCATGGTAGATCGCATGGATCAATCCATAGGAAAACTAGTTGACAAATTGGAAGAAACGGGTGAGTTGGAAAATACTGTTATTTTCTTCTTTTCAGATAATGGTGCAAGCTCTGAACGACCTTCCAAATATGGTCCAGGATTTGACCGTGCAGGAAGTACAAGGGATGGGCGAAAAGTAGTATTTCCAGTAGAAAAGGACAGTATGCCAGGTTCACAAACAGTACATTCAGGTATTGGTCCTGTTTGGGCACATACCATCAATACACCTTTTCGCTTCTGGAAGGCGAAGTCGTTTGAAGGAGGAATCAATTCCCCATTTATTGTCCATTGGCCAAGACAAATCAAGGAACAAGGAATTGTCAAGGATAACCCTGCCCATGTGGTGGATATTATGGCTACCTGTATCGATCTTGCTGGCACCAAATATCCCGAAAAATATAAAGGCCGTGTAATTAAACCGACCGTAGGTAAAACTATGTTGCCGATTTTAATGGGAAAATCTTCTGTGGGTAGTCAGGAAGTCTATTTCTGGGAACATTTTGGTGCCGCGGCCATAAGAAAGAAAAATTGGAAGCTGGTAAGACTTGAAAAGAATGTGCCTTGGGAATTGTATGACTTGGCCAATGATAGGACGGAAATTCATAATGTCGCAGGATCCAATCCCGAAACAGTTGAAGAATTGGCAAAAGAATGGGAAGATTTAGCGCAGACATATGAGGTATATCCAGCTCCTAATTAATGACTAATGACAGGTAAAGTATACTTTTTCAGTTAATTATGAATTCATATATTCGGTGGGGGTCATATTGAACTGTTTTTGAAAATTACGACCAAAACTGGTTTGAGAATTGTATCCAACCATTTCAGAAACCTCATATATGCGGTATTCTCCTTTTTTAAGCAATTCCGCCGCTTTTTTTAAACGCGCAATATTGATCAATTCATTTGGGCTAAGGTCGGACATTTCCTTAATTTTTCTGTACAGTGTAGATCTACTCATAAACATAATATCACTTAGGGTTTCAACACTTAGGTCGGGATCTGATATATGTTTGGTAATTACCTCGTCCAATTTTTGTATAAAGGTTTCATCGGTTGCGGTAAGAGCAATGCTTTTAAGGTGAGCCAAAGGTGAACTGGAATAATAGGACATTATATTTTTACGGTTTTCGATCAAATTTTTAATTTGCACCCTAAGATGGGAAATAGAAAATGGCTTTTCCAGATAGGCGTCGGCACCGGATTCCAATCCCTCAATTTTGGCATTCAGTGCCTGTTTAGAGGTTAAGAAAATAACCGGAATATGACTGGATTCCAAGGTGCGTTTAATATTTCTACAGAGATCATAACCATCCATTACTGGCATCATTACATCGGTTACCACAAGTTGAATATTTTTTAATTCTATGATCCTTAGTGCCTCTTGTCCGTTTGTAGCCTTGTAAACGTTATATAATTCTTTTAAATCATTGGATATAAAATCCAAGAGGTCAATACTGTCCTCTGCTATTAAAATATTAGGTTTTTTTAAGTCCTCCTCGGTGTCAAGCATGGCCATTTCGGATCTAACATTCTCCAATGTTTGATCTTGTGAATAAAGTTTAAATTCCTTTTCTTGATGAATAGGTAACTCTAAAACAAAGGTGTTAAAAGAACCATCGATGTTTGCCATTTCCAAATTGCCATTGTGCAGTTTGGTTAATGAATGTGCCAGGGCCAGACCAATACCGGTCCCATTCTGGTTTTCTACCCCTGATACCCTAAAAAAGGGTTCAAATATTTTTTTTGAAAGATGTTCCGGGATAATATCCCCATCATTTTGAACTTTGAGTTTAAAGCTTTCCACATTGATTTCCAAACTAACATTTACTTTTTGATGGGCGTATTTTATGGCATTTCCAAAAAGATTGCTCAATATCTTCTTCACGGCCTCGGCATCCACAAATGCAATTACTTCGGCTTCGCCCAGATTCAACTTACAATCTATATTCTTATCATTGATAGCTTCAGTAAATCGACTACAGGTTTTTTTTATTAATTCAGTAATATTACATTCAACAAAGGTGAGACTTATACTCTCCATCTCGGTCTTTCTAAAATCCAACAATTGATTGACCAGATCGAGTAGTCTGGTAGTATTCTTTTTCATTATGGAAAGATGCCCCATGGCATCGACGGAGTGATTCCCATTCTTTATCAATTTATCCAGAGGACTTTTTATGAGGGTTAATGGTGTCCTTATTTCGTGGGAAATATTGGTAAAAAATTCAATTTTTGCCTGGTAAACTTCTTTCTCCTTTTTATTACTGAGTTCCTTTATCTTCTGGTTGTTTTTTGAAACCGTTCGCAAATGATAGAATCTTATTATAAAAAACGCCAATAATGCTAATAAAAGCATGTATAGGAAATAGGCTAGTTTACTTTTCCAAAAAATGGGCAACACTTCTATTGAGAGCGAATTGGACATGTCGTTCCATACACCATTATTGGTCAATGCTCTAATATTAAAGCTGTACTTACCAGCAGCCAATTCCGTAAAATGAACCCTATGTTCCTTGTTTAATGGAATCCAATCATTACTAATACCTTTCATTTGATACATATACTCCGTAGATTCCGGACCTATATAACTTAAGGCAGCAAAATCCAGACTAAAGGAAGACTGGTTAGAGTTTAGTACCATATTATCCAGAAAAGTTACCGATTTCTGTAAAGGGGAATCATCCACTCCAACCACCGCCTCTTGATTATTTATTTGAAGACCAGTTATTAAAATGGGTGGCACATAAGTGTTGTTGGCAAAGTTTTTTGGATTAAAACTTATCATTCCGTTAACGCTGCCAAAATACATAGTTCCGTCAAGGCTTTTGTAGCCTGAGTTATAATTAAACTGATCGCTGAGCAAACCACTTTCCTTGGTATAGATTTTTTTATGACCGGTTAAAACTTCATATTCTACTAGTCCATTGGAGGTAGTTACCCAAAGTTCATTATCATTTCCCTCTAACAGGGAATAGAAAGCATTACTTGGGAATCCATCTTTGGTCCCATATTTCTTAAAGGATTTTTTAATCGGGTCGTATCGATTTAGTCCATTTTCAGTTGTAACCCAAATGGTATCGTTATTGTCTTGAAATATACCATTTATGTGGTTGTTGCTTATAGCCTCAGCATTATGGCTGTCATATTTAAAATTACTGTTTTCTCCAGTTTTTGTATTGTAATAAAATAATCCTTCAGAATAACTTCCGGCCCAATATCCCCCATTGTTATCCTCAAAAAAGCAGGTATAATGTATATGCTGGGGAAAAGTCCCGACCAAATCAAAATTATCGGTTTGAGGGTTATAGGATTGTATGGCGGAAGTGGATATGACAATGATATCATTTGACCTTGTTTTATGAAGTGAAAAAATAAAATTATTACTGAGTGTACTCCTACCTCCCATATTGTAATGTGCTACAATTTTGTTCTGCCCAACGTCCAGTACATCCAATCCATGATCAAAAGTGCCTATCCATACCTTGTCATCCATGGGCAGTATGCCGTGAATATTGTAATGTGACAAAATGCCTCCCTTATCCTTGGAGGTATAATTTGTGAACTTCCCAGTTGCTATATTGAACTTATTTAATCCTGCATCCTCTGTTCCTATCCATAAATTCCCTTGATTGTCAGGACGAATTTCCCGTACGGCATTCCCGCTAATAGAATTTTCAGATGAAGACGGAAAATACTTCTTAAAGTAATTGTACTGGTTAGGATGGTAATTTACCCCGCCAAAATAAGTGCCTGCCCAAACACTGCCTTCGTCGTCCACTGTTAGCGCATAAACTGCGTTATCCGCCAAAGCATAAGGATTGTTATAGTTTTTCACCAAGTTTGTATAGGCTTTTTCTTTAAAATTATATAAATGAATGCCTGATTCCGAGGCAACCCAAAGCTCTTCGTTCCCTCTCATGGCAAAATCCCTTACATAAATAGGTCCCTTCAATTCCTCAAGCATTTCCAAAATTTTGCCCTCCAGAATATCATATGCAAGTACGCCATGATTTTGGGTACCCAACAAGATTATATGGTCGTTTAAATTAAATAAGCGGTTAATTCGGAATGGTAATTTAGGATCGCCCTGAACATTTAGATTATAGCCTTTAAAGATTTTGGATACCTTATCATATATATAAAGCTCGTTACTGGATGCAGCTATAATTTCATTATCGTTTGTTTTTAGGATTGCTGTAGCATTAAAAAATAGGTCAGTTGGAAAGGTAACCGTTTCCTTGGTTTTGGTATCGTACTTGTTCATTGCACTGTTCGCAATATACCATAGATTCCCATCAGCGTCATTCATAAGGCCCAAAATATGTTTAGTATTGGTGCCTTCCAACAAATCAAAATTTTCTTGTTTTTCGTTATAACTATACAGACCATTGTCCGTACCTACCCAAAGAATGTCTTCATGTTCATGAAGACATTCTATATATGTCCCGTGTAAACTTTTTGCATCCTCTGAATTATTTTGAAACAATTTAAAGGTATACCCATCAAATCTATTCAGTCCATTTTTTGTTCCAAACCACATGAATCCATTCTTGTCCTGTAATGAGCTTAGAACAGTATTATGGGACAGACCATCTTCTACCTTATAATGTTCAAAGTAAAATTCCTGAGACCATATGAAATTGGAAACCAAGTAAGTAATTAGTAATAAAACAACATTCTTTTTCACCGTTCAACAATTTTTGGAAAATATAAAACTTTTTGTTCTACATAATGTTTCACTATTCTACAATTTAGTTCAATAAGACCAATCGCCAAGACAAAGGCCGGATTATGAATCAATTCGGAGAACTATTGAAACAAAATTAAAGTTAAAACCTTCTTAATTTTCTTCTATTTGCTTCAGCTGCTAAATTGACAGTTTACAAAGATGAAGTAAATGTTATTGTCAACAGTAAAGTCATAAAATTATTATATCGGTAAAAAATTAACCAAATATTTAACCCATACCGATATGGCTTTTAGGTTGATGATGCACACTAAGCTTATATCTATAAATGTGAACTGTTGAATTTTGATCCATGCAGTGAATAAATAACATTTTAACAACTAACTAAAACTTAATTACATTAAAAATGAAAACAACATGAAGACAATCTTAAAAAAATTATTTCAACAGTTCTGTTTGCTGGGTATCTTCTTAGTGGTTTCCCAATCCTATTCGCAGGATAAATTGAAGATTTCAGGAAATGTTAGTTCGGAAACGGACACCATGCCTTTGCCAGGCGTATCTGTAATTGTAAAGGGAACAAATAATGGTGTTTCCACTGATTTTGATGGAAACTACACTATTGAAGCTCCAACAAATGCGGTACTCGTCTTTAGTTACATTGGTTTCAAGACTACGGAGTTGCCGGTAAACGGCCAAACTACAATTGATCTGCAAATGTCAGATGACGTGGCTGCCTTGGATGAAGTAGTGGTAACGGGATATTCTTCTCAAGAGAAAAAATCCATTACGGCCGCTATATCCACGGTAACAAGTGAGGACTTGGAAAGTGTCCACGCCGGAGCATCCGTAAGTTCAGGGCTCGCAGGTAAAATTTCAGGGGTAACCTTTAAAATGCCTGATGGCCGTCCCGGAGCTACTGCTGCCATTCAAATTCGAAATATGGGTAATCCTTTATATGTTATAGATGGGATACAGCAAGACGCCGGCCAGTTTAATAACATTTCGCCAGGGGATATCGAAAGCATTTCTGTTCTTAAGGATGCGTCTGCAGCAATTTATGGTGTCAGGGCCGCAAATGGGGTTGTTGTTGTAACCACCAAACGTGGTAAAAAGAATACCAAAAACGTGGTTAACGTTAATTCCTATTACGGAGGGCAAAACTGGTCAAGATTTCCTGAGACCGTAAATGATTCCTATGTGTATATGTCCAAAAAGGCTGAGGCCGATCTGAACGAATTTGGGGAAACGCAAATCACGAATGAAGAATTGGAGAAATATCGTTTGGGCACAGAAGCGGGTTATAAATCATTTGATTGGAAAAACTTCATAATAAAGAAAGATGCCCCTCTGTATAGCTTAAATGTAAGTACTTCTGGAGGATCGGATAAAATCAACTACTACATTTCTGGAACCCAATTAAAGCAGGAAGCCGTTTTGGGTCCTGAATTTAATTTTGAGCGTAATAACATTCAAAGTAATTTGGATGCCAATATTACTGATCGATTAAAGGTTGGGGTACAGATTAACGGTAGAATAGAAACTACAGACAACCCTGGGATTCCTGGTGCCGATGATTATTGGCTTCCACGATTTGCCATTTTACGAAATCGCCCCTTCGAACGTCCCTATGCCAATGACAACCCTGAATATCTTAACGATATTGGTCACAATGAGACCAACTGGGCATTGCACAACAAGAAAATTGGAGGTTATTCGACCAATATATGGAGAGTGTTACAAACGAACTTTAGTGGGGAATATAAATTTGGTGGGTTCGCAGAGGGTCTTACCGTTAAAGGAATGTATTCCTATTATATCGCCGATCAGGTTTTAAATGGACATGAATATACTTATGATGCATATACCTATGATGCGGCCAACGACGCCTATAATGCTACAGGTGGTAGCTCCAACCCATGGAGGGAACGAAGAAACCGAAAAATTCTTAAAAATGTTTACCAAGGTCAAGCCACCTACAAAAAATCATTTGGGAATGATCATAATGTTGAAGGTCTATTTTTAGTAGAACGCCAAGAGCAACGTGACCAAAACCAATGGGTACGTTCTGTGCCGGAGACGAATATCTTGCCCTTGATCTATTTTGCGAACGTAGTAGCATTTCAAGATGCCGATAATGAAGAGGCACGGATAGGGTACATTGGCAAATTCAACTATAACTATAAAGACAAATATTATTTGGAGCTTTCTGGAAGACAGGATGCCTCATGGAAATTTGCCCCAAGTAAGCGAAAAGGCTTTTTCCCTTCAGGTTCCGTCGGTTGGAGGATTACAGAGGAAGACTGGTATAAGAATATTGCAGGGGAAGATGCATGGGTTTCGGAATTTAAATTAAGAGGTTCCTATGGTGTTTTAGGTGATGACGATATTGGTATCGGCGCCTATGACTATTTACCTGGTTATAATTATAATACGGGAACCGTAATTTTGGATGGCCAACCTATCGTAGGCGCACGGGATAAAGGCCAGATTGTGGACAACATTTCTTGGTTTAAAAGTAAGATTACCGACATAGGGATGGATTTTACCCTTTTTGATGGAAAGATTAACGGATCATATGATTACTTCTACAGATTACGAACAGGATTAAGGGGGAGGAAATATGACATTTTAATTCCTAGTGAATTAGGGTATGGTCTGCCGGATGAAAACGTAAATAGTGATGCACAGTCTGGTTTTGAAGGAGCCTTAAGCTATAGTGATAGTTTCGGGGACTTTAATTTGACTGTCTCAGGTAACGCTTCTTATTCCCGAGGTAAGTTTATAGAATCCTACAAACCTAGATTTGAAAATTCCTGGCAGGAATATAGGGCTTCCAATGAAGGTCGGTTTAATGATATTCGATGGGGGTTTAACACCATTGGCCAATTTCAATCTCAAGAAGAGATCAACAATTACCCTGTAGACATTGATGGTCAGGGTAACAGAACCTTATTGCCAGGAGATTTGATATATGAAGATTTAAATGGCGACGGAAGAATAAACGGATATGACGAGAAACCTATTGGTTACAATTTCGGGAAGCAGCCTTCTGTGAATTTTGGACTTAGTATCCGTATGGCCTACAAAGGATTTGATTTTACTTCTGATTTTTCCGGAGGTTCCGGGTATTCATGGTCACAGGAATGGGAAACCAGATGGGCCTTCCAGAACCAAGGGGCATTGAACACCATATTTTTGGACAGCTGGAGCAGACAAGATCCTTCAGATCCTAACAGTGCTTGGAATCCTGGTAAATATCCAGCACTACGATATAATGCGTCTTATCACAGTAATTATAGAGGAGGTCAGGCATCTAGCTTCTGGATGCATAATGTCACTTATTTAAGGGCAAGAACAATAGAGCTGGGGTATTCATTACCAAAACCGATTCTAGAAAAAATTGGCCTACAAAAGGCGAGGTTCTATATTAATGGTTATAACCTATTTTCCTTTGATAACCTATCCAAATTTGGTATCGACCCAGAGGTCAATGATACTAATGGATTGCAGTACCCACAGAACAAATTCGTAAACGTTGGGGTAAACCTATCTATATAAATAGTAAAAATTTATACGCAATGAAAAAATACATATATACAATACTATTAGCCTTAATTCTGGCCATGGGCTGTTCTAAGAACGATGAGGAATTTTTGGATCGGCCGCCATCTTCGATATTAACACAGGAACAAATTTTTACAGATCCAAGCGCAGTTCTCTCTGTTTTGGGAGATCTGTACAACAGATATGAGGATTTTGGCAGGCTGGATGATTGGGCTTCCGTCGCCGATTTCAACATCGCATATTGGTCAGAGGCAGGTCGCTATCCTGCATTTCAAAATGATGGATGGGGATTTGGCAGCTGGGGTATTTGGAATTACGGATACATCCGTGAAATAAATCTATTCTTGGAAAGATGTGAAGAGGCTACCCAATTGGAAGCTTCCCAAAAAACACGGTTTTTGGCTGAAGCACGATTTTTACGTGCCTCTTATTACTTCGAAATGGTAAAACGTATGGGGGGGGTTCCTTTAATATTGGAATCCGAAACCTATGATTTTAGTGGTGATGCCTCTTACCTACAACATCCTAGGGAAACAGAAGCCGCTATTTATGATTTCGTAATAAGCGAGGCTGAAGCTATAAAGGATATATTGCCTACCGATGCCGATTCCAAGTCGAGAGCCACGAAAGGTGCAGCACTGGCCATGGAAACCAGAGCTGCCCTTTATGCGGGTTCCATTGCCAAATATGGAGCAACAACCCCTCAAGTGGCCCTTCCCGGAAACGAAGTTGGAATTCCAGCTTCAATGGCAGAAGGCTATTATACCAAGGCCCTTACAGCAGCTCAAGCCATTATCAGCGGAAGTGCCGGCGCCTATGCCTTATATAATTCCAAACCAAACCTTTCCGAGAATTTCGAGGCCTTGTTTTATGATAAGGCAAACAATCCTGAAGCTATTTTTGTTGAGGATTACAAAGTTGGAGGAGGAAAGACACACTACTTCACAGGTTGGAACCAACCTCGTTTTGGAGCTGAGGAAGAAGAAGGAGGGAGGATAAACCCTAGTTTACAATTCGTTCAATCCTTTGAATTATTGGATGGCACTTACGCCCCTTTGGCAAATGAGGTAGGAGGTGATCCAGTTTACTATGATAATATTGGTGATATATTTCAAGGCAGGGATGCACGTTTGGCCGGAACGGTAATTTTGCCGGGCACCACCTTTAAATCCAAACCCGTAGATATATGGGCAGGTATTGTACTGGCCGACGGTTCAATAGTTAGTGGAGATTCAAGAGGACAGGAAAAAACATTGCCCGGAGGTTCGGAACAGGTTCAGGTAGTTGGCTTTGACGGTCCAATAGATGGCCTGGAATTTACTGCCCAGTCAGGATTCTATATTCGTAAATACCAAGATCCAAATACCGGGTCTGGTCGACGAGGAACCCAAAGTGATGTTTGGTTTATACGTTATAGGTTTGGGGAGGTTCTATTGAATGCTGCTGAGGCCGCTTTTGAATTGGGACAACCAGATGTTGCGGCTGGTTACTTAAATCAAGTTCGTTCAAGAGCCGGGATTACTACACCATTGACGGGGGCCGATGTTAATTTTGACAAAATTGCTCATGAGCGTTACGTAGAATTGGCATTTGAAGGTCTACATTTCTTTGATTTAAAAAGATGGAGGTTGGCACATATCGTCTTAGACGGAAATCCTATCAACCCAACTGAAGTTACCCAAAATATAGGTGTAGCTACGAAAAGGGAAACCCAGCCATACAGTATCTGGCCTTATAAATATTACAACCCTGGAGACCCTAATGATGGTAAATATCTGTACAAGATTTTAAGACTTTCCAGAATTACAGGCGCTGACCGTTTTCAGTTTGGGAACTATTATTCCGAAATAGGACAGGATTTAATCAATAACAACCCTAAATTGGTTAGGAACCCAAATCAATAATCAATTTTAAAACAATAAAGATGAAAGCTAAATTTTATATATTCATATTCAGCGCTCTATTATTGGTGACTTCTTGTTCACTTGATAATTTTGACGAACCAAATGCAATGTTCTCCGGAAATATTGTCTATAACGGTGAAGCCATTCCTGTTGCAAGGAACCAAGTAAGGTTTCAATTATGGCAACCGGGCTATGCGCTTACAGCGCCAATAGACGTTACAATTGCCCAAGATGGTAGTTACAGCAGCAGATTGTTTACCGGAGATTACAAACTTTCTTTTGTGCCTGGGCAAGGACCATTCAGAACCCCTTCAGATACCCTATTTTTTGAATTATCAGGTAATAAGGCAATGGACATTGAGGTTACTCCCTATCATATGATCAGGAATTCCCAGTTCTCATATGCTGCTGGATCTGTAAATGCCAGTTGTGCGGTGGAGCAAATCATTACCGGTACCGATGCTAAAGCTGTAGAAAGAGTAACATTGATTATCAACAGAACTTTATTTGTTGATTCCAACAGTGGAGGAGAAGGTAGTATAGCTCAGGTAGATGCGGCAGACCTTTCCAATTTGGGTAACATCAATATGTCGGTAGAAATACCCAGTGACCCAAAGAAACCGGATCAAAGTTACATTTTTGCCCGTATAGGTGTTAAGGTTGCCGGGATTGAAGACATGATTTACACTCAAGTACAGAAAATAGAATTTTAATTATACTAAATAAACCCCTCGGAAACAATAAATTTTCGGGGGGTAAATTGCCACAATATTCCCTTGATTATCAAGATAAACGCATACCTAGATGGGAACACCTAAAGTAACATACATATTTTTGTTTTTTCTTCTTTTCACTATTTCGGTGTTTTCACAAGACAAAACATTTACTAATCCATTATTACCCTCGGGGGCAGACCCTTACAGTACCTATTACAATGGATATTATTATTATACAAATACCTTACAGAACCGTTTGGTACTTTGGAAAACTAAAAATTTAGCGGCTCTTGACAATGCCGAAAGTATTACCGTATGGACACCACCAGAAGGAACGGATTACTCCAAGGATATATGGGCTCCGGAAGTCCATTTTATAAATAAAAAGTGGTATATCTATTTTGCCGCTGATGATGGTCATAATAAGACCCATCGAATGTATGTATTGGAGAATTCTTCTAAAGACCCTTTTAAAGGAGAATGGGAATTTAAAGGCAAAATTGCGGCTAAAACAGACAAGTGGGCGATTGATGGTAATGTATTCAACCATAAAGGGCAGTTATATATGATCTGGTCTGGATGGGAAGGTGATACCAATGGGCAACAGGATATTTTCATTGCCAAGATGAAAAACCCTTTGGAGATAGATGGGGAAAGGGCGAAAATTTCTTCACCAACATATGAATGGGAAAAACACGGGGATTTGGATGATCCGGATCTTCCCCATGTCAATGTAAATGAAGGGCCACAATTTTTGGCACATAAGGATCGAATTTTCATTGTTTTCTCGGCAAGCGGCTGCTGGACCGATAATTACAGTCTTGGACTTTTATCATTTAATGGTGGTGACGATTTATTGGAGGCTACGGCTTGGGAAAAATCGGAGGAACCGATTTTTACTCAGGCTCCGCAAAATGGAGTATATGCTCCTGGACATAATTCATTTTTTAAGTCTCCTGATGGTAAACAGGATTGGATTTTATATCATGCCAATTCTAAATCTGGGCAGGGTTGTGGTAGGTTTCGCTCTCCAAGAATGCAAAGGCTGTATTGGGATACCAGTGGAATGCCCTATTTGGGACCACCGTTACCCGAGAATGTAATTCTGGATATACCAAGGTAGTAATGCCTTTAATAAACGAAAATATTAGTTGAATTGAGTTGAGTTGAGTTAGTTTCTTAAATTATCGGGTCTCTCATACGGCCCGGTAATTTTATCGAATGAAGTATGCTGTACAAAATTAGATTTCTATTTAAAATAGTGATGCTATAGTAGAAGTATAAAGCCTTTCTTAACTCCAGACATAAAAATAATTCCTTCCAATTCCTATTGGGAGTATCCTCAAAACCAATAAAAATTAGCAGATGAAAAAATTAATACTGATTGCTTACGTGCTTCTTATACCCTTTTCAGGGATATCACAAGAAGATGTTTTAACTAAGAATAAATGGTCCATTGATAAAGCCCAAGAATGGTATTCTCAACAAAAGTGGATGACCGGCGCAAATTTTAATCCCAGTACAGCCATTAATCAATTGGAAATGTGGCAAGAGAATACCTTCGACCCTGAAACAATTGATAAGGAATTGGGCTTTGCCGAAGGTATTGGCTTCAATACGATGAGGGTATATCTTCATAGTTTGGCATACAAGGCAGATCCACAGGGATTTAAGCAACGTATGGATACCTATTTAAAAATAGCAAGCAATCACGGTATCAGAACAATGTTTGTCTTTTTTGATGATGTTTGGGGCAAAACTCCTAAAATCGGTGAACAACCGGAACCTATACCTGGAACCCATAATTCTGGTTGGGTGCAAGATCCTGGAGACCCCGCATCAAAGGAAGAGGAAAACTTCCCCGCTCTTGAGGTTTATGTCAAGGATATCCTCAAAACCTTTGGCAATGATGAACGGATTGTCATGTGGGATTTGTACAACGAGCCGGGAAATACGGGAAAACTAACCAGTTCAATGCCGCTGTTAAAGAACGTATTCATATGGGCTAGGGAAATTAACCCTAGTCAGCCCCTAACTGCGGGCTTATGGGCGTGGGATTTTCAAGAACTCAACGCTTTCCAGGCTTTGAATTCTGATATATTGACCTATCACAACTATGAGGATGAAAAACACCATCAACATATAATCAACCTTTTAAAATCCCATGGCAGGCCAATGGTCTGCACAGAGTATATGGCACGGACCAATAATAGCCGCTTCTCCAATATTTTGCCCATATTACAAAGAGAAAATATTGGCGCCATCAATTGGGGATTGGTAGCAGGAAAATCCAATACAAAATATGCTTGGAATACCCCTATCGAGGACGGAGGTGAACCAATTGAATGGTTTCATGAAGTTTTTAGAAAAGATGGAACTCCCTACAGACAGGACGAGGCGGATTTGATAAAGAAATTGAATAAGCTGGCAAATAAATAAATAGGCCATAGAAAAGGGGTCCCAAACGGCTATTTTATAAGTAGGGCATTTATATAAACTAAACAAATGAAGAGAATAACATGTAGTCAGATCTTGGTTGTGTTGGCTTTAATGGCAATGTCGGCCTGTAGGGATGTCAATAAAAAAGCAATAATTTCAGAAACGGCCGGAACAAATATGCAAACACCAATGGAAAGTACTTTGCAACAAACCAATTTTGACACCATCATTGATGGAAGGGCCGTAAAGCTATATTGGCTGGAAAACAAGAATTTGAAAATGGCTATTACCAACTACGGGGGTAGGATAGTTGCTCTTTTGACTCCAGATCAAGATGGCAATTATGTTGATGTTTCCATAGGTTATTCCAACATTAAGGACTACTTGGATTCTGCCGAAACCTACTTTGGAGCTACAATAGGCCGAGTAGGCAATAGGATTGCAAAAGGTAAATTTTCTTTGGATGGCACCGAATATTCTGTAGTACCGAACAATAATGAAAATGCCCTTCATGGTGGGGAGAACGGATTTCAGGATAAGGTTTGGGACGCCGAACAACCTGATACCAAAACCCTGATCCTGAGATATACTTCCCCTGATATGGAGGAGGGGTTTCCAGGGAATTTAACCGTAAAGGTAACTTACTCGCTAACCGATAACAGGGCTGTTAGAATGGAATACGAAGCCACTACTGATAAAGCTACTGTGGTAAATTTGACCAATCATACCTATTTCAACCTCAATGGAGAAGGAAGTGGAAGTATCCTAAACCATTCATTGCAACTTTATGCAGATCAATTTACACCTGTGGATCAAGGACTGATTCCTACGGGGGAATTGAAAAATGTAAAGGGAACACCTTTCGATTTTAAAGATTTCAATACTATTGGATCGCGTATAGACGAGGAGGATCGGCAATTGGCATTCGGCGGGGGTTATGACCATAATTTTGTTTTAAATGGCACCAAGTCCAATGGTATGAACCATGCCGCAACTGTGGTAGGGGATAAATCTGGCATTGTGATGGATGTATATACTCTAGAACCTGGAATTCAATTTTATTGTGGCAATTTTATGGACTCGGAAAACACTTTGAAATCTGGAGCCAAGGACGATTATAGGACTGCCTTTTGTCTGGAAACACAGCATTTTCCCGATTCCCCCAACCAACAGGGTTTTCCATCAATTACGCTCCGTCCGGGTGAGGTTTACCATACAGTTTCCGAATATAAATTTAGCTTTAGATAGGTTTTGAGAGCATTAGTCATATTTATAGTTTCTATTGTTTTTTGGGGATGTAACGCCCAAAAGTTGACGGATATGGATTCCGGTCAAATCTATTTGGCGGATCCTACTATTTTTCATCATGTAGATACTTATTATTTGTATGGAACTACTGGTGATCCCAAATGGGGAAAGAATAAAGGCTTTTTGGTATACACTTCCAAGGATTTAATACAGTGGTCAGGACCCAAAGGAGCCAAGAACGGCCTGTCCTTGGCAATGGGTGATTCCTATGGGGAAATAGGATTCTGGGCTCCTCAGGTTTTTGAGTACAAAGGTCTTTTTTATATGGCCTATACGGCAAATGAACACATAGCAATGGCAACCAGCAAAAGTCCATTGGGTCCATTTGTCAACACCTCAAAGGAAGCTCTTAAAGCCCCCGTTAAACAGATAGATCCCTTTGTATTCTTTGATGATGACGGTAGAAAATATTTATATCATGTTCGACTTACCCAAGGTAATAGAATTTACGTAGCTGAATTGCAGGATGATCTCATGGCAATTAAACCGGAAACCTTGAGGGAATGTATTGTTGGAGAACTTGAATGGGAAAATACACAAAAGACAGATTGGCCGGTAACTGAAGGCCCCACAGTATTAAAACATAAAGGGCTCTATTACTTGATATATTCGGCAAATGATTTTAGAAACCCGGATTACGCGGTTGGCTATGCCATTAGTGAAAGCCCTCTTGGACCTTGGAAGAAGTTTGATAAAAGTCCCATTATGTATAAGGAGCTCCTTGGCGAAAATGGCCCAGGGCACGGAGATGTATTTCTGGATCACCAAGGGGATATGCAATACGTTTTACATACCCATCTTAATGACTCTCTAACCCAACCACGAAGAACGGCAATAGTAAAAATAAAATTTGTAGAAGAAAAAGGCAGTCCGGATTATTTGGTAACGGAAAAAGACGGGTTCAGGTTTCTAAAAACCAAATAAGCAGGGTATACAATGGTAATTTATGCTAAATGAAAATGATTAATAAGGAACAAACCCACAGAAAATGAATATCGTTGTTGCCCCTGATTCATTTAAAGAATGTTTATCGGCCAAAGAGGTTGCGGAAAATATTGCCATGGGAATTATGAAGGTACTGCCGGGTTCCCTAATCCATGAAATCCCAATTTCGGACGGTGGGGAAGGAGTTTTGGACACCCTGCTGAACGGGGTTGGAGGTAAAAGAATTTCCGTTTTGGTAATGGATCCACTAATGAGGACCATTGAGGCTCAATATGGGATTTTGAAAGATAAAAAAACGGCTGTAATCGAAATGGCCAAGGCTTCGGGCTTGGAATTATTAAAAGAGTACGAAAAGAACCCATTGAATACATCAACATTTGGCACAGGGCAAATGATCAAGGATGCCCTTAATAGGGGTTGTGATAAATTTATCATCGGTATTGGTGGAAGTGCCACCAATGACGGAGGAGCTGGAATGGTGAGGGCATTGGGAGCCAAATTTATGGATAATGAGGGGGAAGATATTCCAGAGGGCGGTGGCAGTCTAAATCAATTGAACACCATAGATCTGACCTATTTTGATAAAAGAATTCAAAGTTGTGAGGTGGTGATTGCCTGCGACGTTTCCAATCCCCTTACCGGGCCAAATGGAGCCTCTATGGTTTATGGAGAGCAAAAAGGGGGAAGTAAAAAAGATCTGCAAATATTGGATACTAACCTTGCCCATTATGCCCATTGCATCGAAATAATGTTGGGCATCGATATCGACCAGATCCCGGGAGCTGGAGCGGCCGGAGGTACCGGTGCAGGACTAATGGCATTTTTAAAGGGAAAGCTTGTAAATGGGATTGAATTAATACTACGGACCCTTAAAATTGAAGAGCATTTAAAGGAGGCCCACTTGGTATTTACAGGAGAGGGTAAGATTGATGGACAAACATTACAGGGCAAGACCATATCCGGGATCGCAACATTGGCAAAAAAACACAATGTCCCCGTAATCGTGATTACCGGAAAAATTGGTGAGGATATAGAGGGTATTTATGACATGGGGGTAAATGCAGTGTTTTCTATTGTTAATCAGCCAATGGAATTAAAAGAGGCAATTGAGCATGCTCCCCAACTTATTCAGGAATCCGCCAAAAATATAATGGCCACCATTAAGTGTTTTAATAAAAATTAAGGGCTTCAGATATTAAGAACAACAATGAACAAAAAAAGTAATACCAATATGCAAAAAGAAGGAAGTATCATAATGGTTGGTTGTTTCGATACCAAAGGAGAAGACTTCGGATTTCTATATGGCTGTCTTATAGGTTTGGGTGTCAAGGTAATTACAATCAATACCGGGGTACTTGGCTCCACTGATTTATTTCCGGTAGATTTTGAGGCCATGGAGGTAGCTTTAAGTGGTGGAAGTATCCTTACCGATCTTAGGGAAAATAAAGATCGTGGCAGAGCTATAGAAGTCATGGGAATTGGCGCTGCTACTATTGTTGAAGATCTTTTCAAAATGAAAAAAGCCAACGGTATAATAGGTATGGGCGGCGGAGGCGGGACTTTCATAGCACTAAAGGCAATGCAGACTTTACCTTTTGGATTTCCAAAAATTTGCATCAGCACCTTGGCTACCAAAGATTTGTCCATACATGTAGGCATTAAGGATATCACTTTGATGCCATCTGTTGTTGATGTTGCCGGACTAAATAGTATCAGCAAGGTAGTAATGCGCCAAGGAGCGGGGGCGATAGTAGGAATGATGCAAGTTTCTAGGTCGACTGATGAAAGGCAGAGCAAATCCATAGCTATTAGTGTTTTTGGCAATACTACACTTTGTGTAGATAAATGTTCGGAATTACTAAGGGATCAGGAATACGCGGTGATGGCCTTCCATTCGGTTGGAGTAGGAGGTAGGACCATGGAAGGATTAACCATGGATGGATGTATTGATGCTATATTGGATATTACTACAACTGAATTGGCGGATGAACTTTGCGGTGGAATATGTAGTGCGGGGCCGGACCGCTTAACAGCTGCGGCCAAAATAGGAATTCCACAGATCGTGGTACCAGGATGTATGGACATGGTAAACTTTGGTCCTTTGGAATCCGTTCCAGAAAAATATAGGGACAGACAATTATTTAGTTGGGCACCGGATGTAACCCTTATGCGGACCAATGTAGAAGAGAACAGAATATTGGGAAAGACTATAGCCGAAAAGATAAATAAGTCCAAGGCTCCTGTTACTGTATTGCTTCCATTAGGAGGCCTGTCCAAAATTGGTGGGCCGGGAGAAGTATTTCACGCTCCGGCGATAGACCAAGAATTGTTCAGTTCCCTAAAAAGTCATGCAAATAAAAATATCAAGATATTGGAGGTAAACTCAAATATAAATACCGAGAGTTTTGCCGCACAGGCGGTAAAATCCTTAATGGAAATTCTAATTAGTCAATAAATTAAATCAGCCTAAGAAGAGCCGACAACTTATACTTAATATATAAAATGATGGATGTAAATAAGATTAATAGAAATCGCTTATTATGGGCGAGTTTTTTTACTATCGTAACTGGCGGAGTTGGCTTTGCTGTACGTGGAGCGATTCTAGTAGATTGGGGGAATCAGTTTGGATTTACCATGACCGAATTGGGCTCCATTACGGGAGGTGGGTTTGTTGGTTTTGGTGTTATCATTATTCTCTTTAGTCTTATAGTAGACAGGGTAGGTTATAAGCCTTTACTAATTTTGGCTTTTGTAATGCATTTTCTGTCCTTGGTCGTCACCGTGGCAACTGTATATGTGTTTGAAGCGATGGGACGCGAAGCTGCCTATTGGTGCCTATACTGGGGCACGTTCCTTTTTGCTGTCGGGAATGGTATATGTGAGTCGGTTGTAAATCCACTTGTAGCAACACTATACCCAAAAAACAAAACACACTACTTGAATATTTTGCACGCTGGTTGGCCAGGAGGAATGATTGTAGGAGGTTTATTGTCCATTGCCTTTCATAGCTTGGTTTCATGGGAGGTTTTAATGAGCTTCTTTCTGATTCCCGTACTTATTTATGGCTTTATCATACTTAAGGAAAAATTTCCAATTTCGGAGGCAAGGGCCGCAGGAGTTGGCTTTAGCGAGATGTTTCGTCAACTGGCTTCCCCATTATTAATTTCTTTGTTGATCTTGATGATGCTGGTAGGCTATGTAGAATTGGGTACTGATAGTTGGATACAGAATATAACGGGTAATATTCTGGAAAATCCAACTAAAGGGGTCTTGTTGTTTATATACACATCGGCCCTAATGTTCGTACTTAGGTTTTTTGCAGGACCTATAGTCAATAGAATATCACCTTTAGGATTGCTCTTCGCCTGTTCTATTCTCGGAGCAATAGGACTGTATATCCTAGGAAACTCAACTACCGGACTTGTAATGGTATTGGCGGTAACTATATATGGAATAGCGAAAACTTTCTTTTGGCCCACCATGCTCGGTGTTGTCGGAGAACGATTTCCAAGGGGAGGTGCCGTAACCATGGGTATTGTTGGTGGAGTGGGAATGTTGTCGGCTGGTCTCTTGGGCGGACCTGGTATTGGGTATAAACAAGATTACTTTGCTTCCAATAAAATTAAGGTGGAGTCTACTGAATCATATGACCGTTATAAGGCGGAACAGGAAAATGGATTCTTGTTCTTTAGGCCAATAAAAGGATTGGACGGTAGTAAAGTCGCGATCTTAAGGGATAATGGAGAGCAGTTGAAGGCAGATATTGAACGTTGGGAAAGCACTGGAAAAGAATTAAGTGACAACGCCAATCTGAGTAATTTGAAAAACTGGTGGGACAATGCCCAGACCATGGTTAATATAGACAAGGTACCTGTGGAACAGGCTGGTTTTTATGGTGCCGGAAGGGCATTGGTAATAACAGCATTGATACCCTTAACGATGTCCCTGGGCTATCTAATCCTTATACTATATTTTAGAAAGCGTGGCGGATATAAACAAGTCGAAATAGAAAAATCCTAAACAATAGATTTAAAATTATAGAGATTAAAACTTAAATAAAAATAATTTAATAATAAAATAGAATATTATGCCAAATCCATGGACGGGGAAAGGAAACCCTTACACAAAACAAGAAGTTAGAGATAGGTTACAAGCAGTAGTAAATCAAAAAAAAGCCATTATTGCGGCCGGTGCCGGTACCGGGATCAGTGCTAAATTCATAGAGAAAGGTGGTGCGGATCTGATCATCATCTACAATTCGGGCAGGTTTAGAATGTCCGGGCACGGTTCAACTGCGGGGATGATGGCCTATGGGGATGCCAATGCGGTAGCCATGGAAATAGGGGAATATGAGGTTTTGCCCGTGGTAGAGGAAATTCCGGTTATTTGTGGGGTTCACGGAAGTGACCCAAGAAGAAGAATGTGGCACTTTTTGGGAAAAGTAAAGGATATGGGCTTTTCAGGAGTCAATAATTTCCCGACACATTCCATTATCGATGGCCATTTTAGAAATGTACTCGAAGAAACCGGAATGAGTTTTCAAAAAGAA
>TARA_R100000935_G_scaffold40710_1_pt1 | contig 21507 bp, 18 predicted proteins | sample TARA_R100000935 | Tara Oceans TARA_R100000935 (sample SAMEA2621502) | marine metagenome | biome: marine biome (ENVO:00000447); feature: surface water layer (ENVO:00002042); material: "saline water (ENVO:00002010), including plankton (ENVO:xxxxxxxx)" | depth 5 m
CGCCACCGCTGGGCCGCCGCCGCGCCGGTCTGCAGCCGGACGTAGCGGCGGTGACCAAGGCGTTCGGCGGCCTGCTCCGTCGGCGAGGAAGTCCTGGTGTCTGACACGGCGATCCGTCGGTGTGCGGGGTTTCAGCGCTCGCCAAGCAGATCGTCGAGCAGATCGCCCACGGTCTGCTCCAGCCGCAGATGGTCTTCGATCTGCGCCGCGTGGGTCGCCAGCCGGATCTCCAGGGCGCTCAGCTTGGATTGTTCGAAAGCCAGGACCTGTCGCGCCTCAAGAAGATCGGCCCGGGCCGCAGCGAGGTCGGAGGTCACCGGCGAGACGAAGACGCCGATGGCCTGGCCCATTTCTTCCAGGCGCTGGCCGGCCTCGTCGAGGGCCTCGATGGGGCGGGGCTGATCCTGCGCGGCGGCGACGAACCACTCATAGACCTGGCTTGCCAGGGCGCCGACATGGGGGACCGCCGCCAGGTCCTGGGTGGCCGCATTGTGCCGCAGGTCGCTGGTAAGGAAGCCGTCGATGGCCTTGGCCGCCTGCGGGGTCAGGCCCGGCAGGGGCGCGCCGTGGGCGGCCTCGATGCGCGCCACCTGGGTCCGCCAGTCGGAAAGCAGGCCCTCATAGGGGATGATGGCCCGGGGAGTGTCGCGGCTGTAGCGCTCGGCGGCGAGCATGTAGGAGGTCCACAGCAAGACCGACTTCTCGACGGGAAAGCCGTCGCGCTTGGCCAGCGAGCCGGCCACCTCGAGGGGATGGCGCACCGGGATGACGGCCCGCGCTGGCAGCCGCAGATCATTCAGCACCGTCCGCCACAGGGGGCCAAGCACGCTGACCCGGGGATCCTTCATCAGGGGGTGGCGGGCGCCGGCGAACTCCTCGTCGAACAGGTCGGTGGCCCGGGTGATCCAGCGCTTTTCTTCCCGCGGGTCCAGGGACCGGTAGGGGTAGGCGAAGGGGTCATCCCAGGCGCCGCCGGCGGCCCGCAGACGCTGGTCGTTGAAAACGGCGATCCGCCAGGGCTCGAAATAGCCCTTGGCGTTGTGCTCATCCCCCGGCATCACGTTTTCCGGAAGGGAGGCGCCGGCGAGCGCGAGGACCTGGGTGATGGCCGACGTGCCTGACCGGTGCATGCCCAGCACGAGATAGGCCGCCCGGCTCGAAGACGAGCTGGCGGCGGGGCGGTCCTCAGGCTGGCTGTCGGCTTGGGTCACACAAGGTGCTGTATGGCCGCGCGGCGCTCGCGGCAAGACGCGAACGCTGCGGTTGATCCCTTGGACCATCTGATGCACACACCCTCCGGCCTCGACAGGGAGCCCCGCATGGCCGGCCTGGCCGCCCAAGATCTCACCTTCGCTCTGGTCGTCACCGCGCTCGATCCGGATTTTTACCGGCGCGCCTATCCCGACGTGGACGCCGCCGGAGTCGACCCCTTCGTCCATTATGTGGAAGCCGGCTGGCGGGAGGCGCGCGACCCTGCGCCCTGGTTCTCCACCGCCGCCTATCTGGCCGACCATCCGGATGTCGCGGAGTCCGGCCGCAACCCCCTGGCGCATTTCCTGCAGTTTGGGGCTCAGGAGGGCCGGCTCGTTCGGCCCTCGGCCCTGGCCCACCGTCGCGCGGCCGCCGTGCGAGGCGAGCGCGCCGCCTGGGACTACATCCCGCCGACAGCGCCGCCCCCGCCGTCCGAGTCGGTCCGCCCTTCCGACGGCGCCGGCGTCGTCCCGGGGGCGCCCGACAACGGGGCCTATGATCTGGTGGCGGCCGCCTTCGACCACCGGTTCTACCTGGCTGAGAATCCCGACGTGGCCGAGAGCGGCGTCGATCCGGTGACTCACTTCCTGGAGTCTGGCTGGCGTGAGGGCCGCGATCCTGCGCCCTGGTTTTCGGTGGACGACTATCAGGAGCTCAACCCCGACGTCGCCGCCTCGGGCATGCACCCCTTCGTGCACTATCTGCAGGCGGGCCGGCAGGAGGGACGCGTCGCGCGCCTGGAGCTCGGCTTCCGCTATCGGATCCTTGCGGCCCTGCAACCGCCCGAGACGCGGATCGAGGCGGCCGAACGCTATGATGTGCACGCCGAGCCCGGCGACGCCGAGGCCCTGGCCGACCTTTTGGCGCAGTCCCGCTCAGGCCTGGTCGACCTGCATCTGACCTTCAGTCACGACGACTATTCGGCCAATCTGGGCGGGGTGCAGCTCTGCCTCCAGCGCGAGGCCGCCGCGGCCGCTGAAACCGGCCGCGACCATCTGCACCTCTACCCGATCAACCCCCGGCCGATGCTGCGCCGTCCCGGCCAGGCCGGACTGCTGGGCGTGGTCTGGAACGGGGTTTCGGCCGGGGTCTTCAGTCCCTCCGTCCTGGCCGAGGGCCTCCAGGACCGCCTGGCCGATGTCGCGACGGGACGTCACAGCCTGGCGATCCACAGCCTGCTCGGCCATTCGGTCACCGATGTCCTGTCCATCGTCCGGGCGGCGGGTCTGACCCGGGGCTGGTTCTGGGTTCACGATTTCGCCAGCGCCTGCGCCAGCTACCACCTGCTGCGCAACGACGTGACCGATTGCGGCGCGCCCCCGGTGGGCAGCGCCGCCTGCGGGGTCTGCATCTATGGACCGCAGCGGCAGTTCCACCTGGACGAACATGAGCGCCTGTTCCGGGGACTGGATCTGTCGGTGGCCGCCCCGAGCCAGGCGGCCTTGGACACCTGGCGCCGGGGCGCGAACCTTCCGGCGGCGCAGACCGTGGTCGCCCCCCTGGCCAAGCTGGTGGCGCGGCCCCCGGTCGACGGTCCCTCAGCCGAAACAGGCCGCCCATTCCGCCTGGCCTTTCCGGGTCTGCCGAGCCCGCTGAAGGGCTGGCCCGTGTTCCGCGATCTGGTTCTGAAGTTCGCCGAAGACTCCCGATATGAATTTCTGCACCTGGCCCGGGACCCGGCCGCGGGCCTGCCGCTCACCTTCCATCCGGTGACGGTGACCCAGGACGATCCCAAGGCCATGCAAGGCGCCCTTGAGGCCCTTGAGGTGGACGCGGTCATGATCTGGTCCCTGTGCAGGGAGACCTTCTCCTTCACAACCCATGAGGCCGCTGCCGCCGGCGCGGCGATCCTGACCGGCCCCGACAGCGGCAATGTGGCGGCCTTTGTGGCCAGCACGGGCCTGGGCGAGGTGATCGCCGACGAGGCCGCCCTGTTTGAGCTGTTCGAAAGCGGCGAGATCGTGCGGCTGTCGCGCGCCCGCCGGGCGCCCGCCCTGGCCGACCTCGCCTATAGCCGCCTGACCATCGACCTGCTCGACGGGGAGGACGCCCGATGAAGGTGCTCTGCTATTCCAGCTTCACCTTCTCCTATCTGAACCGGGCCCGGGTGCTCTATTCGACTCTGCGGCGCTTTCATCCCGACTGGGAGCTGGTGGCGCTGATCACCGACGAGCCGCCGCCAGGCTTCGACTTCGACCCCGATCTCGAACCCTTCGACCGTGTGGTCTGGGCCCAGGACCTGGGGATCGAGAATTTCCGCAACTGGCTGTTCCGCCATGATGTGGTCGAGGTCTGCACGGCGGTGAAGGGACCCTTTATCCACCAGGCCTGCGACCAGGCCGACATCGCCATCTACCTGGATCCGGACACCGCCCTGCTGGCGCCGCTTGACCCGCTCATCGAATTGCTGGGCGAGCATCAGATCCTGCTCACGCCGCATCTGATCGACCCCAACACCGATCGCACGGCGATTCTCGATAATGACCTGTCGGCCTCGCGCACAGGGATCTTCAACCTGGGGTTCGTCGCCATCCGCACCACCGGCGAGGGCGCGCGCTTCGCCAGGTGGTGGAACGATCGCCTGCTGGAATACTGCTATGACGACATGCCCAAGGGTCTGTTCGTCGATCAGCGGTGGTGCGACCATGTCCCGGCCCTGTTCGACGGGGTCAAGGTGGTGCGCGATCCGGGCTATAATGTCGCCAGCTGGAATCTCTCCCAGCGCAGGGTGGCCATTGGCAAGGATGGGGCGATCACCGTGAACGGCGCGCCCCTGCGCTTCTGGCACTTCACCAAGCTGGGGCCGACGGGGGATCTGATGACCAAGAAATACGCCGGCGACAACTTCGAGGTCTATGAGATCTGGAACTGGTACAAGCGCCAGGTGGCGCAGGCGACGGATCCGGCCATCCCCGCGCGGTACTGGGCCTATGGCGCCTTCGCCGATGGAACGCCCATCGACAAGACCCACCGGATCCAGTGGCGGGAGAGTCCCGACCTCCAGGCGCATTTCGAAGACCCCTTCGCCGCCGGGCCGGGCAGCTATCTGGAATGGCTGATCGCCCAGGGCCGCGCGGCGCCGGCGGGAGCGTCGACATGACCGCTGCGCCCGCGCCCGCGCCCCAGGACGCCCAGGCGGTTCACCCGCTTGTGGCTAAGGCCCAGCGCCTGGCTGAACACCACCGGCGCCTGGAAAACGCACAGCTCGACGCAGAGGCCGAGACGGCGCTGACCAGGTCGCGCCTGACCGTGGCCCTGCTCCACGCCCTGGAGGGCCGGGCGGCGGCGCGTCACGCCCTGCGCGGCCATCTGGTCAGCCTCCACCAGCGCGCGGCCGTCCGGTCGCCGCGGCGGCACAATCGAATCTCCAAGACGCTGGACAAGATCCTGCTGCGGCTCGGAACCCTCGGTCGCGCCCTGGTGATCCTGCGCTCAGGTCTCTGGACCTCGCCTCCGGGGACGGGCTGGGCGGGCGCCCTGAAGGACATCCGGGCCTATCTCGCCCAGGGCGCGGCCCCTGCGGCGCAGCCGCCGGCCCTGTTGGACCAGGCCTTCTATCTCGCTTCGAACCCGGACCTGTCGGGCGCGGCGTCACCTCTGCTGCACTATGTGGCCAGCGGGGCGCGGGAGGGGCGGAGGCCTCATCCCCTGTTCGATCCAGCCTACTACGCCGCACGAAATGGCCAGGCGATGCTGGCCAGCGGGCTGGAGGCGTTGGAGCATTTTGTCCGGATCGGGGCGGCGGAGGGGCGCGATCCCCATCCCCTGTTCGATCTCGACTGGTATGTGGCGCAGGATCCGGCCCTGACCGACAGCGGCGCCAATCCCCTGGCGCACTATCTTGCTCATGGCTGGCGCGCCGGGCTCAGCCCCCATCCCCTGTTCGCCCCGGACTTCTATCTGGCGCAACTGCCCCTGGCCGAGCGGGAAGGGCCGCCTCTCGTCCACTATGTGACCGTGGGCTGGCGTTCGGGACTCAAACCCCACCCGCTGTTTGATCCGGCCTGGTACCTGCGTCAGGACCCGGAGATCGAGGCCAGCGGGCGCGAGCCCCTGAGCCACTTCCTGCTGGAAGGCGCCGACCGGGGCCTGGATCCCAGCGGCTGGTTTTCCTGCGCCGCCCACCGGGAGGCCCGGGGCGCGAACCTGCCGGAAGGCGCCAATCCGCTGGTGGACTATCTGACCGGCGGCGCCTGGGCCGTCAGCGCCGCCAGCCCAGGCTTTGCGGCGGCGGCCTATCTGGCGGCCAATCCCGACCTCGCCCAGGGCGATCTGACCCCCCTGGAGCATTGGGCCCGCCGCGCCTCACACCCCTGAGGTGACCGCCTCTTCGACACCGAGGGCGGCCAGGGCCCGGCCGATGTCTTCATAATAGGCCGGCACATAGTGGAAGGGGCTCAGGCCCCATCGGTGGGCGGGATCGGCCAACTGGTGCTCTGGTCTGGCGCGGGCCACCTCGGCCTGGGGGATCGTCGCCAGGAAGTGGGCCTCGTACCGCCTCAGCATCTCATTGTGAGCCGAAAGGTCGGCGGGCCGGCCATCCCAGATGTGAGGATGACCCTGCAGCGGCTGGGCCGCGCCGTCGGGCAGGACCTGTCGGCTGGCCCATTGGGCCGAATGCAGGATGATCTTGGCCTCTCTCAGGACCGTCAGCCTCAGAAGCTCGGCGAACTCGACCACAGCCTGGCGCCACAGCCGCTCGGCGCCCGCCGACAGACGGGGAATCGGCTGCGGCCCGGCCAGGGCCGGACGCCCCAGATAGCCGCCGCTCTCCAATTCCCAGCTGTGGGTGATCACCGCCCCCGCAGGCAGCCGCAGAAGGTCGAACCGCTCGTCAATGAAGTCGAAGATCAGATGGGTCGGCCGGTGGGCGATCAACTGGGACAGGCCGGTCTTGAGCAGGTCCGCCTCCACCGCCATGTGCTGATAGCGGGTGAAGCCGTCCGGCGGGTCCGGTTGCGACCGATAGTCGGCTACAGGCGGGGAGAGCAGGCTCACCAGACTGGTGCGGGACACATAGAGCAGGTCCCGGGGGGCGGCCTCGCGCAGGGGCCAGAGATCCCGGGTGATGCAGCTTCCGACGATGGCGATCCTGGCCATGAATCCTTACCCAGACCGGTTTCAACCCACGCCTTAGCATGTTCCCCGCATAGGGAAGGCGCCATTGACTCGCCCTGCGAGCCTCGTCATGTGTCGCGGCCTCAATCGCTCCAGGACCGTGGGGCGACAGGCTCCGACGGACGCCCGTACGCATGAAGCTTCTCAATCCGTTCGCGGCGTTGCCAGACAACCTGCTGACGCGGGCCCTGAAGGACGGCGCCACGCCCCTGGCCTTCGCCGGCGGGTTCAGCCTGATCAGCAACCTGCTCTACCTGGCCCTGCCGCTCTATACCTTCCAGATCTACGGGCGGGTTCTGGCCAGCTACAGCATCTCGACCCTGATCGTCCTCACCGTCGGCGCCCTGCTGGTCTTCCTGATCTCCGGGGTCATCGACGAACTGCGGACCCGCGTGCTGATCAACTACGGGATCACCCTGGACCAGAAGGTGTCGAGCCACGTATTCGCCGCCCTGTTCGAGGCCGAAACCCGGGGCCAGGGGCAGGGGAGCGCCCAGGCCCTGCGCGACCTGGACAGCTTTCGACAGCTGCTGACCGGCGCGGTCTTCGCCGCCATTTTCGACCTGCCCTGGATGCCGATCTTCATCGGCATTCTGTTCGTCATCGACCCGGCGGTCGGCTTCATCACCCTGTTTGGCGCCTTCGCCCTGTTCGGCCTGGCCATGGCGCAGGACCGCCTGTCGCGCCCGCCGCTGCAGGAAGCCAACGCCGCCAGTCTCAAGGGCTACGCCTTCACCGACGCGGCCCTGCGCAACGACGAGGTGGTGCGCGCCATGGGCATGCTGCAGGCCATCGGCGCGCGCTGGTCGGCCTATCGCGCGCACTCGATCGAGCGCGGCGCCTGGGCCTCGCAGCGGGCCAGCTTCATGGGCAACGCCACCAAGTTCACCCGCATGGTCATCCAGATCCTGGTGATCGGGGTCGGGGCCTATCTGGTGGTGATCGGCAAGATCGGTCCGGCCATGCTGTTCGCCAACATGATCCTGGCCAGCCGCGCGCTGCAGCCGGTGGAGAAGCTGGTCGGCGCCTGGGATGGGATCGTCAATGGCGGCCGGGCCTATGACCGGCTGAACGAGACGCTGCGCGGCTACAAGCCCGCGGCGCCCACCACGACCCTGCCCAGACCCCTGGGCCAGCTCAGCATCGAGGGCGTCAACTTCGCGCCTCCCGGGGCCGACCGCTACGTGCTCCAGGGGCTGAACTTCAAGATCGAGCCCGGCGAGATGCTGGGGATCATCGGCCCGTCCGGCGCAGGCAAGTCCACCCTGGCCCGGCTGATCGTCGGGGTGTGGCGGCCCAATGTCGGCCATGTCCGGCTGGACGGCGCCGATGTCTTTTCGTGGAACCGCGCGGAGTTCGGCCGCCACGTAGGCTATCTGCCCCAGGACACCGAGCTGTTCGCCGGCACCCTGCGCGACAACATCGCCCGCTTCCTGCCCGACATCACTGATGAGCAGGTGGTCACCGCCGCTACCCTGGCCGATGTGCACAGTCTGATCCTGCGCCTGCCCAAAGGGTATGAGACCGAGCTCACCGACGGGGGCTACATGCTCTCGGCCGGCCAGCGTCAGCGTGTGGGCCTGGCCCGGGCCCTGCTGGCTGATCCGCGCCTGCTGGTGCTCGACGAACCCAACGCCAGCCTCGACGCCGAGGGCGAAGACGCCCTGATGCGGGTCATCGACACCCTGAAGGCCCGAGGGACCACCATTGTCGTGGTGTCCCATAAGCCGACCATCCTGCGCTCGGCCGACAAGATGCTGGTCCTGCGCGAAGGGCGCATGGAGCTGTTTGGTCCCAAGGACGCGGTCATGGCCCGCTTTACCCAACCCGCGCCTGCGCGGCCCGTCGAGGCTGGTCAATGAAGTTCGACCTAGAGCCCATCAAGCGCATCCTCGGTCCCGTGCGGCCGCTGGATCCCCGCTTCGATGTCTCCGAACCGCACGCGGACAAGACCCTCGACAAGCGCATGTGGCGGCCGATCATCATCGGCTGCGTCGTGGTCGGCGTCTTCGTGTTCGGCATGCTGATCTGGGCGGCATTCTCGCAGATCAGCTCGGCCACCTCAGCGCCCGCCGAAATCCGGGTGGAGGCGAGCCGCAAGACCCTGCGTCACCGGGAAGGCGGCGTGGTCTCCGAGATCCTGGTCCGCGAAGGCCAGCGCGTGGCCGCCGGCGCGCCCCTGCTGCGCTTTGACTCCGTCCAGGCCGCCGCCGCTGTGGACGTGCTCCAGAACCAGCACGACGCCATCCTCGCCCAAAGCGCGCGGTTCACCGCCGAATCGGTCGGCGCCCGGACCCTGGTGCTGCCGCCGGAGCTCACCGACCGCATGGCCGATCCGCGGGTGGCCGGCCTGATTCGCGACCAGCAGCTCCTGTTCAACTCCCGCCTGCAGTTCTTCCTCAGCCAGGAAGCAGTTCTGGGACAGCGCATCGACCAGTTGGCGACCCAGATGGTGGGCGTCCAGGCCCAGCTCGACTCGGTGGATGAGCAGCTCGCCCTGACGCGCGAAGAGCTGGCCGGCTACCAGACCCTCTATGAAAAGGGCTATGCGCCCAAGACCCTGATCCTGCGCTACGAGCGCAGCCTGTCCGAGCTGGGCGGCCGCCGCGGCGCCCTGACCTCGGAGCTGAACCGCCTGCGCCAGGCGCAGGGGGAGGCGCGGCTGCAGCTGACCACCCTGCGCAACCAGCGAATCAGCGAGGCCGCCGAGGGGCTGCGCCAGATGCAGACCCAGCTGTCGGATGTCGGGCCGCGCCTGACGGCGGCCCAGCAGGTCCTTGACCGCACGACCGTCAGCTCGCCGGTGGACGGCTACGTCCTTAACCTTACCCAGTTCACCGTCGGCGGCGTCGTCACCCCCGGTGAGCTGCTGATGGACGTGGTGCCGGCCGATGCGCCGCTGATCGTCCACGCCCGCATCGCGCCTCAGGATATCGACAGCGTCACCGTGGGTCAGGAGGCGCGGGTGGAGATCACCGCCTTCGCCCAGCGCGCCAGCCCCCTGGAGGCCGAGGTCACCAGCGTATCAGCCGACCGGCTGGTGGACGCCCAGACCGGCGCCGCCTACTTCCTGGCCGAGCTGCGCATAGATCCCGCCGACCTCGCCAAGCTGCCCGAAGGCGCCAGCCTGTCACCGGGCATGCCCGCCCGGGCGATGATCATCACCGGACGCCGGTCGATCCTCGACTATATGGTCAGTCCGCTGACCGACACCTTCGACGGCGCGCTGCGCGAGGAATAGATACACAGGCCAAGCCTGGCGTCATGTTGAGGGCCTGCGGGCCAAGGGTTCGGAGAGGGGCCTTTTTCGTATTGCGTATCGACGGCGCATCCGATACCTCTTCCTCGGGCTCGTTTAACCTTCGCCACGTCCATGTGTAATGGCGCGGAGAGGGACCGCTAGGACCGCTCCATCCGAGGATGGTGGCCAGGCGTTCTGGGGTCCACGTGACACTGACTGGAGAGAAGCATGGCTGACTATCAATTCGACACGATCACGGCAGCGCAGGCCCTGGCCTACAACGCCGCGAACGACACCCTGGCCTTCGCGCCCGGCACCAACGCCAACACGATCACCGTTCTGTTCATTCCCGCCGCGGGCGCTGACCCGGCTCGGGTGAGCATCACGGTGAACGGCGTGACCAAGGTGTTCGGCGCCGCCATCTACGGCGAAGTCGCGACCACCACCACCGGTTCGCAGCTCTACATCGGCACCGCCGGTGACGACACGCAGGCGGGCACCACGGCTGCTGACGGCATGTACGGCAACGCCGGCAACGACAGCCTGACGGGTGGCGACGGCGCCAACTTCGTGCAGGGCAACGGCGGCAACGACTCGATCACCACCGGCACCTCGGCCGACGTCATTTATGGTGGTCAAGGCGACGACGTGATCCAGGGCGGCTCGGGCAACAACTGGGTCCAGGGTAACCTCGGCAACGACTCGATCCTGGGTGCGGGCGCTTCCAACCAGGCCGAAACCCTCCTGGGCGGTCAGGGCAACGACACCGTCACCGGTGGCGCCGGCGCTGACTTCGTCAACGGCAACCTCGGCGACGACAACCTGCTCGGCGGCGCTGGCAACGACACCCTCCTGGCCGAAGCTGGCAACGACACCGTTGGCGGCGACGCGGGCAACGACTCCATCGACGGCGGTGAAGGCAACGACACCCTCGTGGCCGGCGACGGCAACGACACCGTCTGGGGTGGCGCTGGCATCGACTCGCTGAACGGCGGCAACAACAACGACTCCCTGCAGGGCAATGCGGGCACCGACACCATCGAAGGTGGTGCGGGCAACGACAGCCTCTACGGTGGTCAAGACGCTGACCAGATCAGCGCCGCTTCCGGCAACAACTGGGCCAACGGCAACCTGGGCAACGACTCGCTCACCGGCGGCACTGGCAACGACACCTTCCTGGGTGGTCAGGGCGATGACACCATCACCGGCGCCGCCGGCGGTAACAACTACCTGAACGGCAACCTGGGCAGCGACTCCGTCCTCGGCGGCGCTGGCACCGACACCATCCTCGGCGAAGACGGCAACGACGTCCTCGACGGCGCGGCTGGCAACGACAATGTCGACGGTGGCGAAGGCAACGACGTCCTGCGCGGCGACGCTGGCAATGACACCCTCGCGGGTGGCAATGGCAACGACGACCTCAACGGCGGCGCTGACAACGACAACCTGTCGGGCGGCGCTGGCAACGACATCCTGACCACGGCTGCCGGCAACGACACCGTCTCGGGTGGCGAAGGCAACGACTCCGTCGACGCTTCCGGCGGCGGCAACAACAACATCCTCGGCGATGCGGGTAACGACACCATCACCGCCGCGGGTGGCAACGACACCATCAACGGTGGCGACGGCGACGACCGCATCACCCTCGGCGACGGCTCCAACCAGGGCCTCGGCGGCGCTGGCAACGACTCGATCACCGGCGGCGGCGATGCCGACACCATCACCGGCGGTGCTGGCGTCGACACCATGGTTGGCGGCGCGGGCGTTGACCGCTTCGTCTTCGCGGCGGGTGACACCTCCACGACCTCGGGCTCCATCGACCGCATCACCGACTTCACCACCGGTGGCGCTGACGTGATCAGCTTCGGGATCGCCGGTACGGCCACGAACTACGCTGAGATCAGCACGGGCACCTACGCCCAGGCCCTCAACGACGCGTCTGCCCTGATCACCTCGGGTTCGCGCGACATCGTGGCTGTCCAGGTTGGCGCCGACGTCTTCGTGTTCGCTGACATCTCCAGCAACAACACGGTGACGGGTACGGTCCAACTGGCCACCCTGAACATCACGGCCATCTCGGAAGCCAACTTCGTCGCCTAAGACGAAGTCCTTCGAGACAGAGACTATGGGGGCCGTCCTTCGGGGCGGCCCCTTTTCTGTGCCTAAGACCCTGAGCGCGTGATCTACGCACGTGATCGGTCGCAAGCCTGACCTTGCGCCGCGCGCCCAAGCCGCTAAGCCAGTCGCCTATGAGCAACGCGGCCATCTATCTGCATCCTGACGGCTACCGCACCGACCGGGCCCGACTGATGGGCCGCCACTCGGCCGGCGAAAGCTTTCTCAAGGGCTTCCTGCGCCACGCTCAGGTTGACCGCTTCCACCTCTGGAAGGGCGGATCCCTGGCCCACGAGGCCTATGAAGCCCTGCTCGCCGGGGCCGGACCTCTCCGGCGTGACGCGCGCTGGATCGCCCCACGCAATCGGCAGGGTCTGTCCGATCCCGGCTGCGTCTTCATCCCCAGCCCCACCATCGGTCAGGAGGCCTGGTGGCGGCGTCGGTACGGGCCGGCCCACTACAGCCTCTGCGGTCTGACCCACACCACCGCCTCGCACCGGGCCATTGCCGCACTTGAGGAGCTGCTCACCTGCCCGACGGAAAGCTGGGACGGTCTGATCTGCACCTCGGCGGCGGTCCGGACGAGCGTCGAGACCCAGCTCGCCCTCATCGCCGAAGATCTCCGGGGGCGCATGGGCGCCACCCGGCTGCCCAGCCCGCAGTTGGCCACCATCCCGCTGGGGATCAACGGCGCCGACTTCGCCCAGGACCCGGCCGCCCGGGCGGTCTGGCGCGAGCGCCTCGACATTCCCCCCGACGCCATCGTCGCCCTCTATGTCGGCCGCCTGAGCGCCCGCACCAAGATGAACCCCGCCCTGATGGCCATGGCCCTGGAACAGGCCGCCCAGCAGACCGGCAAGACCATCTACTGGATTGTTTCGGGTTGGGCCGGGTCGCCGGAAGACTGGGACGCCTATCACGCCGCCACCCAGGCCTTCTGCCCCAGCATCGTCTACCGGCCGGTGGATGGCCGCGAGGCCGCCACCCGTTTTTCCATCTGGTCGGCGGCCGACCTCTTCATCTCCCTGTCCGATAACATCCAGGAGACCTTCGGCCTGACCCCAGCCGAGGCCATGGCCGCAGGGTTGCCCTGTGTGGTCACCGACTGGGACGGCTATCGCGACACGGTCCGCCACGGGGTCGATGGCTTCCGCATCCCCACCTTCAGCCCCCGCCCGGGCCTTGGCGAGGACCTGGCCTTCAATCACGACAATGGCTGGCTCAGCTACGACAACTATGTTGGCGCCGCGGCCCAGATGACGGCCGTCGATCTGCCCGCCGCCGCCAACGCGCTCTCCGCCCTGATCGACAACCCGGGCCTGCGAAGGACCATGGGGGCGGCCGGCCGGCAGCGGATCACCGAGGAACTGGACTGGTCCCAGGTCATTCCCCGCTACCAGGCGTTCTGGGGCGAACTGGCGGACCGCCGGGCCAAGGCCACGCCAGAGGCGCCCGACCAGGCCCGTCGCCTGGTCAATCCGCGCCGAACCGATCCCTTCACCCTGTTCGCTGCCTATCCTACGCGCCCCCTGCAGGCGAGCGACCGCCTGCGGCTGGGCGCGGCGCGGGACTGGCCCGGCGCCCAGGCGATCCTGTCGAGAAACCTCGCCATGGCCGGCCGCTGGGCCATGGCGAGCGACGAAGAGTGTCAGGCCGTCCTGGACCTGGTCGTCGCCACCGGCGAGGCCAGTGTGGCCGACATCCTGGCCGCCATGCCGGCGCCGCGGCGCCCCTATGTGGAGCGCAGCCTGCTCTGGCTGATGAAGTTCGACATTCTGCGGCTGACCGAGACCTCGTCCCTCGCCCCGCTCCAGGGTGATCTGCCTGGGGCGTGATTCCGCAAGGCCGGAGGGACGATGTCGTGGGGCTTTTTCAAGATGGTCAGCGGGCCGGCAAAGGCCGGGCCATAGCTGGCATGGATGCTATGGCCCGGCCGAAGCGACACAGCCCTGGAGAGCTAGGCTGACATCAAACTGTAGCTTAGTCTGCGGCGCCGCGAAAGGGGCGCGACCACCCCGTGACAAGATCACGCAAATTTGTGGCTGAGGACGGCCCGGCCAACTCAGAATCGGATGTTGAACCCCCGGGACAGGGCCTCTCGGCCGCCCCGTTCCACCCAGTATCGCGCCCGGTAGGTTCCCGGCGGCCAGCCTTTCGGGGGCGTCCGGCGGCCCGCATAGAGCAGGTACTGGGCCTTGGCCCGGTCCAGGGGATCGATCCGGGTTTCCGCCACCACCGCGCCGTCCGGGCCAGTGACCTTGAGGTGCTGCACATCGCCGGCCTCCAGGCCAATCGCCCGCACATAGGCCACCAGGGCCGGAGCGCTGCGGGCGGCCGGCGCGATGGCGGCCTCTTCGACCGCCTCCATGGAGACGGCCCCGGATGCGAAGCCCGTGTTGAGCACCGCCCCGCGCCGGTAGACCATCCGGTCGCCGGCGGCCTGTGACCACAGGGCGCCCCGGGCCTCACAGAGGCTGGCGTCGGCGCCCGGGGCGAACGGATCGACGATCACCCCGTCCTTGCGGACCGTGAAATGCAGATGTGGGTATTCGGTCTGCCCCGACAGGCCGATCTGGGCCAGGGGCTGGCCGGCCGCGACGGTCTCGCCCTGGTCGACGACCAGGCTGCCCCGGGCCAGATGGCAGTACTGCGTCTCCCAGCCGTCGCCGTGATCGACCACCACGCCATTGCCGCACTCGGTCCCATCCACGGCCGCCAGGCCAATGGTCTTGACCGACACATCGGCGACCCCGTCCCGCAGGCGGCTCACCACCCCGGGCGCAGCCGCCAGCACCGCCACCCCGGCGCGCTGGGCGGCGAGGTCGGGAATGCGGAAATCGACGCCGTTATGGTCCTGATAGCTGCGTGAGTCGCAGAAATAGTCCTGGGCGCCGGCCCCGGGATCACGGTCCACATAGTTCTGGATCTCGCAGGTCTGCCCCAGCACGCAGTCCACCGGCAGGACGAGCTCGGGGCCGATCCGCGCAGTCTCTTCAACCTCCGCGGTCTGGCTGGGTGAACAGGCCGCCAGGGCCAGCAGGGTGAAGGACAGCAGCGTAGCGCGCCGAGCGGTGGGGGCCTTGCGAAGCGGGAGCATGGCGACCTGTCTGCGCCAGACCGCTGACAGAAATATGGCGCGCCTCTGTTAGGGGTATGAAATCCCGGTCAACGCCTTCAGGCGCGCCATGTCGGCGGCGTAGAGGCGCCGCAGCAGCGCCTCGTCGGCTGGCGTCAGGTGCGAGGGGTAGGCGATGTCCCGACCCACATGCACGCGCCGGGGCTGGGGGGGCGGCGGGGCGTCGACCCCGAGAAACGCGCTGACCATGGCCAGCGCCGCCCCGGGCGTGGCCTCCAGGTCCTCGGCCCGCAGCACCAGCAGCTGCTCGGCAGGAAACAGGCTCAGCAGATGTTCGATCTGGGCGCCGTAATAGCCCCGCTCCACATAGCTGAACTCCCGGTGGAAGCCCCAGGGCTCGGCGGAAAACAGCCGCTGGCGTCCGTCGCGGACGCACCAGTCGAAGGGATGGGTCTCCGCCCCCCGGGCGAACTCCATCTTCCAGTGGGAGAAGGCCCGCGCCACCGGATCGCGCAGCAACACGATCAGCCGGATGGCCGGGTTATAGGCCCTGATCCGCGCCAGGCTCTCCTTCCAGTAGAGATAGATGGGCGTGGCCTCGCCCCACACCCGGCGGCGGTCGGCCAGGTCGAAATGAGCGTGATAGGCGCCATAGTCCGGGGCGCTCCAGTCCTGGCCCTCATCGTCGAAGAAGTGCACCTCCTTGACGTCCGACAGGCCGATCTTCGGATGGTCGCCAAGATAGTCGAACAGGGCCGTGGTGCCGGCCTTCTGAGCCCCGGCGATGATGAAGTCGATCTGTGGCTCCAAACCTGGCTCCCCTGCCTCAGCCCCTGGTCCTGCGCCCCGCCGGCGCCCCCATTGCGGGATACGGCTTCATCGCGGCGGCGACACGCGATATGAGGGATCGACATGGCGGGCCAGAGCAAATTGGTCCGCACCAAACGGCATACAAGGTCGGGGTCTTGATCACCATCATCGACGAAGAGCGCGGCGAAGTCGTCGTCCGCGACGGCGACAACGAAACGCGCCACAGCCTCTCCACCGCCGAAGGCTTCGCCGCGGCGTCCAAGGCCTGGGTCCGGGCGACCTGGGATTCCAAATACGTCTATTCCTTCGCCTGGATGGGCCGGCCGATCATTCAGCTGCCGGAGGACATGGTCCGCCTGCAGGAAGTGATCTGGGACTTAAAGCCCGACGTCCTGGTGGAGACCGGCGTGGCCCATGGCGGGTCCCTGGTCTTCTACGCCTCCCTGTTCGAGGCCATGAACAAGGGCCGGGTGATCGGCATCGATATCGAGATCCGGCCGCACAACCGCACGGCCATCGAGGCCCATCCGATGAAGAAGCGGATCGAGCTGATCGAAGGCTCGTCCACCGCCCCCGAAGTGGTCGAACAGGTGAAGGCGCAGATCAAGCCCGGCGAGACCGTGCTGGTGGTGCTCGATTCCAACCACACCAAGGGCCACGTGCTCGACGAGTTGCGCGCCTATGCCGACATGGTGCCGGTGGGCTCCTACATCGTCGCCACCGACGGGATCATGGAGCAGGTGGTGGGTGGCCCGCGCACGGCCGAGGACTGGACCTGGAACAATCCCCGTCGCGCGGTGCATGAGTTCGTCGCCGAGGACAAGCGCTTCATCATCGAAGAGCCGACCTTCCCCTTCAATGAAGGGGTGGTGAAGGACCGGGTGACCTACTGGCCCGACGCCTTCGTCAAGCGGATCGCCTGAGCCGCAGGCAGGGGGAGGTACTGCGATGAAAGTCGTCATCCTGGCCGGCGGCCTGGGCACCCGGATTTCCGAGGAAAGCCATCTGCGGCCCAAGCCGATGATCGAGGTCGGCGGCCGGCCGATCCTCTGGCACATCATGAAGATGTTCTCGCACCACGGCTTCAACGAGTTCGTCGTGTGCCTGGGCTACAAGGGCTATGTGGTGAAGGAGTACTTCGCCAACTACGTCCTGCATAACGCCGATTTCACCGTCGACCTGGCCAACCGGGCCATCGACTATCACGCCACCAAGCATGAGCCTTGGAAGGTGACCCTGGTGGACACCGGCGCTGACACCATGACCGGCGGCCGGCTGAAGCGAGTCCGGGAATTCCTGACCCCGGGCGAGCCCTTCTTCTTCACCTATGGGGATGGGGTCGCCGATGTGGACCTCACCGCCCTGGCCAAGTTCCACGCCGACCACGGCAAGCCCGCGACGGTGACCGCCGTGGCGCCGCCTGGCCGCTATGGCGCCCTGGAGATGACCGGCGACCGGGTGGACCGCTTCGTGGAAAAGCCCCCCGGCGACAATGGCCTGATCAATGGCGGCTTCTTCGTCCTCGACCCCTCGGTGATCGACCGGGTCGAGAATGACGCCACCGTCTGGGAGCTCGGCCCCCTGGAGGGCCTGGCCGCTGACGGCGAGTTGATCGCCTATCGCCACGACGGCTTCTGGGCGGCCATGGACACCCTGCGCGACAAGAACCAGCTGGAAAGCCTGTGGGCGTCCGGCCAGGCGCCCTGGCGCAAGTGGGCATGAGCCGACCCGACCCGGGATTCTGGGCTGGCAAGCGCGTCCTGCTGACCGGCCACACCGGTTTCAAGGGCGCCTGGACCGGCCTGTGGCTGGCTCGCATGGGCGCCAAGGTCACCGGCCTGGCGCTGGCGCCGGACCAGACCCCGGCGCTCGCCGCGCTGGCCGGCTATGAGCATCTGGCCGCCTCGCACCTCGTCGATCTGCGTGACCGCCGGGCTGTGCTGGACGTGGTCGGCGGCCAGCCCTTCGACCTCGTGCTGCACATGGCCGCCCAGCCCATCGTGCGCGCGGCCATCGAGGATCCGGTCGGCGCGTTTTCGACCAACATCATGGGGACGGCCCACCTGCTCGAATCCCTGCGGGACGAAGACGCCCTGCGCGCCGTTCTCGTGATCACCTCCGACAAGGTCTACGCCAATAATGATGGCGGCCGCGCCTTCCAGGAGGGCGACGCCTTGGGCGGCAAGGATCCCTATTCGGCGTCCAAGGCCTGCGCCGAGATCGTCACCTCCAGCTTCGCCCGCTCCTATTTCGACAAGGCCGGCGTGCCGGTGGCCACCGCCCGCGGCGGCAATGTGATCGGCGGCGGGGACTTTTCCCGCGACCGGCTGGTGGCCGACATCGTCCGCGCCGCCCGGGCCGGCGAGACCACTGTCCTGCGCCACCCAGAGGCCACGCGGCCCTGGCAGCATGTGCTCGACTGCTTGGCCGGCTACCTCGTCTTCGCCCAGGCCCTGGTCGAGCGGTCCGACACCCCGCGCGCCCTGAACTTCGGCCCCCGTCCGGGCGCAGCCGAGATCACCGTCGGCGATCTGGCCACCCAGGCCATCGCCGCCCTGGACGCCCAGCCCTGGCGCCATGAACCCGACCCGGCCTCCATCGAGGCCAAGAGCCTGGCGGTGGACGCGAGCCTGGCGCGCAGGACCCTCGACTTCGAGAGCCGGCTGGACGGCCCTGCGGCCGTGGCCTGGACCATGGACTGGTACCGCCGCCAGGGGCAGGGCGAGGCCGCCCGCGACCTCTGCCTGGCGCAGATTGAGACCTACGAAAGCCTGTGATGACGACCCCTGTCTGCCGCTTCTGCCGTACGCCGCTCACCCACACCCTGGTGGATCTGGGTCGCCAGCCGCTGGCCAACAGCAACCTGACGGCCGAGCAACTGGCGGCGGGGAATGAGAAGACCTATCCCCTGCACGCCCGGGTCTGCGCCGAGTGCTTCCTGGTGCAGGTGGACGATCCGGTGGCCGCCGACGAGATCTTCGATTCCGGCTACGCCTATTTCTCGTCCTATTCGGCCAGCTGGGTTGAGCACGCCCGCCGCTATGCGGAGGCGATGATCGCGCGCTTCGGCCTGGGGCCGGACTCCCTGGTGGTCGAGATCGCCTCCAATGACGGCTACCTGCTGCAGCATTTCAAGGCCGCCGGCGTGCCGGTGCTGGGCATCGAGCCCACCGCCAACACCGCCCAGGCGGCCATCGACAAGGGCGTGCCCACCGAGGTGATCTTCTTCCACGGGGAGACCGGCAGGGCGCTGGCGGCGCGGGGGATCAAGGCCGACCTGATGGCGGCCAACAATGTGCTGGCCCATGTGCCCGACATCGGCGGCTTCGTGGCCGGCTTCCGCGAGGTGCTGAAGCCGGAAGGCGTGCTGACCTTCGAGTTTCCGCACTTCCTGAACATGCTGGAGATGGTGCAGTTCGACACCATCTATCACGAGCACTTCTCCTACCTGTCCCTGCTGGCGGTGGCCCAGGTGCTGCGGGCCAACGGTCTGCGGGCCTTCGATGTGGAGCTTTTGCCCACCCACGGCGGGTCGTTGCGCCTGTTCTGCGCCCATGAGGGCTCCAGCCATCAGGAGACCGAGGCGCTCAAGACCCTGCGGGCCCGCGAAGCCGCGGCCGGTCTGCACAAGCTTGAGACCTATGAGGGCTATGCCGCCCGGGTCGACGAGGTGCGCGACAGCTTCCTGGCCTTCCTCCGCCAGGCCAAGGCCGAGGGCAAGACCGTCGCGGCCTATGGCGCGGCGGCCAAGGGCAACACCTTCCTCAACTATGCCGGGGTGGGGCCAGACGACCTCGTCTGCGCCTTCGACGCCAATCCCCACAAGCAGGGCCGCTACCTGCCCGGCAGCCATGCCCCGATCTATGGGCCGGACAAGGTGGCGCAGGTGAAGCCGGACTATGTGCTGATCCTGCCCTGGAACCTGAAGGACGAGATCATGGGCCAGCTGGCCTATATCCGCGACTGGGGCGGCCGCTTCGTCATCGCCTCGCCGGCGACCAGGATTCTCGACTGATGCGGTTCTCGCCCACGGAGATCGCGGGCGTCGTCCTCGTCGACCCCGACCCCGTGGTCGATGATCGCGGCGCCTTCGCCCGGCTGCACTGCCCGAACGAATTTGCCCAAGCCGGTATCGATTTCACGCCCGCCCAGACCAGCCTGTCGCGGAACACCGCCGCCTTCACCCTGCGGGGCATGCACTACCAGCCCGCCCCCCATGGGGAGACCAAGCTGGTGCGGGTCGTCCGGGGGCGGATCTTCGATGTCGCGCTGGACCTGCGGTCGGGCAGCGCCAGTTTCGGCCGCTGGACCGGGGCGGAGCTGGACGCCGAGCGGGGCCGGGCCCTGTTCATCCCCGAAGGCGTCGCCCATGGGTTCCTGACGCTGGAGCCCGACACCGACGTGCTCTATCAGATCGCCCCGATGTTCGAGCCGGGCCATGGGGCCGGCGTGCGCTGGGACGACCCGGCCTTCGCCATCGCCTGGCCGGCCCCGCCGCAGGTGATCTCCGAGCGGGACGCCAGCTATCCGGATTTCGACCCCGAGGCTGGGCCAGGAGGCCGCTGATGCTCAAGATCGATCCCACCGCTGTCGTCTCGCCCCTGGCCGATATCGAGCGGTCGGTGCGCGGCACCCTGATCGAGATCGGCCCCCGGGTGCTCATCGACTCCTTCGTCAAGATCAAGGCCGTCGGCGGATCGGGCGAGGTGACCATCGGCGCGGACTCCGCGGTCAATTCCGGCACGGTCATCTATACCGGCAACGGCGTGCGGATCGGCGAAGCCGTGCTGATCGCCGCCAACTGCACGCTCGCGCCGACCAATCATGAGATCGCCGACCGCCACGCGCGCATCCGCGACCAGGGCTTCATGGAGAGCCGCGGCGGCATCGTGATCGAGGACGACGTCTGGCTGGGCGCCGGCGTGGTGGTCCTGGACGGCGCGGTGATCGGCCAGGGCTGCGTGGTGGCCGCTGGCGCGGTCGTGCGCGGCAAGCTCGAGCCCTACGGAATCTATGCCGGCGCGCCGGTCCGGCGCATCGGCGAGCGCGGCAAGGGATGAGCGGCTTCACCGTCATCGGCGCCGGCGGCTTCATCGGCGGCCGGCTGGCCCAGGCCTTGCGGGCCCGCAGCGACAGCGTCTACGCGCCGACCCGCGGCGATCCGGCGCTGTTTGATAGCGACCTCGGGACCGTCTTCTACTGCGCGGGCCTGACGGGCGACTTCCATGTCCGCCCCTTCGAGACGGTGGAGGCCCATGTGGGCTTCCTGGCCCAGGTGCTGGCCAAGGCCCGCTTCGAACGGCTGATCTATCTGTCGTCCACCCGGGTCTATGACAGCCTCGGCGCAGCCGGCGGCGACGAGGCCGACATCCTGGCCTTCGATCCCGCCGCCCCGCGCAATGTGTATGACCTCTCCAAGGCGCTCGGTGAGAACCTGACCCTGGCCCGGTCGGAGGGCCGCGGCGCCGTGGCGCGCCTCTCCAACGTCTTCGACTGGACGCCCGACGCCGGCGGCTTCCTCTCCGACCTGTTGCGCCAGGCTCGCCGGGCGAAGACCATCCACCTTCCGTCGTCGGCGCCCAGCGCCGTTCGCGACTACATCCACGCCGACGACGTCGTCGCGGGGCTGAGCGCCATGGCCGATCGCCGCGCCGAGGGGATTGTCAATCTCGCCAGCGGCCGCAATCTCGCGAACCGGGCGCTGGCGGAGGTCTTCAGCCACGCCGGCTGGCGGCTGACCTTGGGTGAGGACCGCGCGCTTCCTCCGGCGCCCCAATGCGCAACGGCGCGCCTCAGCGCCCTTGGCGTCACCGCCCGCGATCCCGCGGCGGTCATCGGTGGCGCGCTCGCAAATCCTCGCTTCTTCGAGGCCTGACGAGCCTCAGGCTGGCGGCTC
>TARA_R100000935_G_C2841765_1_pt1 | contig 21472 bp, 12 predicted proteins | sample TARA_R100000935 | Tara Oceans TARA_R100000935 (sample SAMEA2621502) | marine metagenome | biome: marine biome (ENVO:00000447); feature: surface water layer (ENVO:00002042); material: "saline water (ENVO:00002010), including plankton (ENVO:xxxxxxxx)" | depth 5 m
CTTTCCCTAAATTTCGTGAAACCCGCACCCGCCCTAACCAAGGGCACGTGCCAATGAGGCATATGAATGCACGAATCATTTAGATTTTCGTTCTCCGTAGTATAAAATATATTTGTTATCAATGCTTTATGAGAGGTGTCTCAGCAGAGGGCAGCATAAGAATGCACCTTTGACCCATAAGTATGCAAATAGGGATCAAAAAAAGACCCACCAAACGGTGGGTCCATGATTTCATGAAGTATGTCTCTAACAAGTTCCGGTTTATGCATTCAGCGCGAGTAACCTCTGTGGATCAAACGCTTCCAAATAGTTCGGCGAGGTGAACGGCGAAAACTGCTTTGGAATGCCCTTCTTTAGGGCAAACTGTTTGGCAAAATCCTGAATCTTAAGCTCAGTTTTACCCGCCAGTTTTGCTTCAACCAAAGTCTCGATCAAAAGTTCGATAACAAGACCCCATCGATGTGAGCAAGCATGGTCGAGCCTGGCCAGGAAATCTTGGGTCACAATTTGTTCGATTTCAATGTCGACTTCATCGGCGAAAGCAAACAAGAGTTTGGTGAGCTGATCCTGATCTCGTTGGATCTTGATCGTCGTGAAATGCACCGGGTCCACGAGTTCATCGAGTTGCTCATACGATTGAATGTATTCCGCCAATGACGGTACGCCGGACAAAATCAACATCAACGACCAGCGTGGCTCCTTCATCATGGACTTGAAACTGTCCAAAAATATTCTGTTCGACTTTGAGCCTTCAACAAAGACGTGCTGACATTCATCATAGTGAATCCCAATAACACCTTGGCCCGCAGCTTGGTCGAGCACTCTCTCCCAGATGTATTCTTGGGTGCGGTTGCGCTGAAGATCATAGCCGAGTGCCGTAAGGGTCTTGATCCCCAGGTCTTTGAATGTGACACGTCCAGACAAAAGGCAGCTGACAATCTTCGCGGGCCGACCGTCCGGCATGAGTGTTTGGCTCGAGTTGAAGTCCCGGATCAGCTTCTTCAACTCGCGTGATTTACCGACCCGCGACTCCCCAGTGACGATCAATCCGCGGACCTCCAGGTCCGGGATCTCTTGGCTCAAATAGTATTCCTCTACGCATTTTTGTAATGCCAGATTTAACGCCTTCGCGCGTGGAAACTCCAAATGAGCGGCTTTGAGGCGCGCAGCGATTGCGATTTTCTCCCGGTTCACAAATGTCATGAGAACGTGCCTCCCTTCTTTGGGCGACCGAGCGGCAGCTGGCTCAAATTTCGTGGCTCAGCAGATTTCGGCGCGGCTGGAGTTCTGCCATCACTGCCTTCAGCAAATACTTCACTGTCGGTTTGACCCGCTGTGATTTCAAAGAGATCGGTTTTCAGATCACGCTCCTGATGATCGATTGCTGCGCCACCGTCGCCAATCAGAAAGACTCCCGGACCCTGCATGCTCGCAGTGAGATCGCCTGGACGAACAGTTTGCCCACCATCGGATGGCCGAACGATGCGGGCACCGGCAAAAACGTGACGCGCCTTCATCCGGCATTCTTCGAACGTCGAATGGCTCCGGGGTAGCCTGCGTTCAACGCCAATTTTTCTTAGCTGATCGAACAATTTACGGCGTGTCGACGCTATACGATCTTCGTAGATTTCCGTGATGCCAGGAACTTCCCTGCGATGCGCCTCAGTTAACTCAAGGACCTCTGGAACTGTAAGATCGGCAAACGCCGTTACCTGAAGCTGGAGCCGAAACTCTCCAGCGACCCCGGGGATGATTGCGGTTGCTTCATTTACGTTTTCTGGATCAACAAAGACCGAAACCTTTGAAACTGCATGATCATCAATTGCCACCTGAAATTCTGGCGAACTAAACCAAATCCCTGAGAAGACCCGGACACCCTCATCGTTCGGAGTAACTTCGAATTTCCAACCCAGATGAATCCGGCGCTTGTCAGCGTCCATCATCTTGAACAAACCGCGTGTTTTATTCAGCTCCTTCAGAACTTCGGCAGGGCGTCTGCCGCCCATTCCTACACCCATGTGCCGCAAGGACGGATATTCATCAACGAAGAAGCGGGTCAGAATTCCGTAAAGCTCATCGATATCGAGGACGCCATTCACATTGGAATCGTAGCCAGGAAGTTCGCCCGCTTTTCGACCGGTGTATCCATGGATCAATTTGATGAGCAGCGATTCACTCGTACCGATCAGGCGTTCAACGTAAGGCTTGTCTGCCGAAGCGTACGCTCTGGCCGCAGTGTAGGATGCGGCGGACCCCAAAAGGCTTCCAACGACAGCCTTGTTTCGAAGTCCTACGCCGTTGTCAGATTTCACTGAACCCAGTCCCATAGCCGGTGCAGGGTCGCCCTCACACCCGTACTTTATTTTTTCCTTTGTCTTGTCTCGAGTTGCCATCCTCAGGGCCGCAATGGTGGCTTCTGCCTTGGGCTGATCACTTACGACCCATGCCAGTGGCATTCTGGTGGAAACATCAACTATCACAACCAAAGTCAGGCGATTCCTGATCTCTTTTTCGATTTCTTCGAGGGTTTTTTGATTTTCCTCCGACAGATTTTCCCAATACCCACGGGCTTTCGAAGACGATATCAGCGACAGTTTGCATTCGTCGATTTCAACCAACTCCCCAGGAAATAGTCCCCGCAGATCTGTACTACCCCGGCCCCTTTTGTTGAGTGCATGGCGCTCACCCTTGGTAGCGACCAAAAATTCTGTGGGGTTGAGCAAAAATTGTCGGTGACGCTTCAATGTTTTCTGTGAAGGCACGATAAGGACAGGCAGCCCATTTCGATTGCGACGGGCGTTTTCTTCGTGGACCAACATTTCCAGGTGATGGTGAACGTTCGAGACGGATGGACCTTTGAAGTCCAGACCGATTTCTTCCCAAGCTTGGGTCATCAAATGCAAGAGCGCCCATTCAATCCGTTTGGTGTTATTGCCCTTGAGATGATCTCGCGTTGCGAGCGCTGCGATAACATCGTCATCCACCTCAAGCCTATCAAATATTTGGAAATATTTCAGGATTGTCCGACCATCGTAGAGAACCCATCCTTTAGTCTGACCTCCTCCTGGACCCTTAGGTCTAACCTTTTCTCCAAAGATCTCCGTTGCGACGTTGCAAATGAATTTGCGGTTGGCGGTATTGTTTAGCAACGCTCCTGTAAGGCGAAGGTCGGCCTTCACGCACTCTTGGCGAAGCTTGGTCCGCAGCGTCGCCGTAGCGCAGCAGATCGCATGATGAAACCGCCCACGTTCTTGTTGTGGCAGAGCAAGCTGCTCCGCCACCTTCAGATTTCCAAGGCGCAATTCCAGCTCTGTAGAGTGAGATCTGCCGGTCGCCCCGATCTTCATCGCCGGGGTTTTTTGAAGTTCGGCAAACTTGGAGAATGAGGTAACGCCCACCTCACCCGTCTCCAAGTTGAGCAGCTCGTAGCCATCGTCGTTCATTGAGCTGATCGACATCTTTTCGTCGTAGAGCGTTATTTCCGTGCCGGTTGGATAATTATACTGTGGGACAATGCTCATGCTGCCACCTCCACACGCGAAGTCTCGTGGATGACGTGATCCAAATTCGCGATCAATTTCTTGCGGGCGATGAGACGATAGCAGGCCCGGAAAACGCGCGGTTGTGGCAGATCAACATAAGGGAATATATCCTTCATTTGCCAAAGGGACTTTATGCCCTCGACCGCTGAAAGCGTCAGACCATCCGCCTCTTTATCGGTCTGCTGCATGAATTCATGCATCCGGAATAGGTTTTCGCGACGCTGTCGGGAGTAGTCCGCTGAACTGACCACAATCATGTCGTTTGCGGCAGACGGCGGTGTCGCTTGACTAATGGCCGCAATTTCCCGCCAGGTTTTCGGCTTATCCAAGCTCGCTTGGTTGCGGACGAACACAAGACGACGGTACCCATTCCTGAGTGTGACCAGCAGATCGTGAGTGTATTCACGTGATTTTCCATCACACCGAAAGCTAACGGTAAGTGGCTGAAATTTCACATCATAGGTATCCGGGGCAATCAGCGCTTCCATTGAAACTGCGGCTTCAGCCGCACTTTCGCAAACGCCAATCTGTGGTTTCCAATCGTTCGCGGGGGTTTTGTAGGTCAACCAAACCCGGTGTGACGTCGAACTGCGGGATCCAGGGTTACGCACACCATCAAACGGCAGAACTCCGTGAATATCCTCCAACTTGATCATTGGAGCTTTCGCGAGTTTGGCCGGTGAGCAGGGGAACGTATCGTGGTCAATTACATCGTAAAACATAGGATCTCCATTACCGGAATCGACAGATTCAGGTTTCTTTGAATTTGCGGGCGGGGCTGAGATCCGTCGTTGTATGGACCGCTTTCGGTCTATATGTCGCCATACAGACTATAGGTGGATCTCATTCTAAATCGGCATCCTCCTCGAGCGAGGCGGATAGTTTTTAGTTTCTATTTATCAATTCAATGCGGACAAATCCCATCGTGATTTCGTCCCCGTCGGGAAAAGAAAAAACTGCAGGCAGCAATCCGATTGTTCAAAAGGTAGTCAGTACGGATGCCGTGGCGTGGGGGGTGGGCGTAAATGCGCTTATTCTCCCTAAAGGCAAAGTCGCTAAAAACAAAAAAGCGTGCTTTGCACCGGTTCGCATCGTTCCATTCGGCACCGATCTGCTCTCTTAGGTCGACTCTATCGGGAGAGACATCGAAAATAGTCACCTATTTCAGCTCGAGCTGAGTTTCGGTCACGACGGATCGTCGCTCTTCATCTTGACCGATGATAACTTAGCCGGAAGCATGGCCTCGTGAAAAGGGATGCGGTTCTCTTTCCGAGATTGAAGGTTTTAGCAGCGGCATTCTATCAGTTAGGTCACAATTTTTCATAGATTTTCTTTCGGCATAAGTCGTCATTCGTCGCACTCAGGGTGCGGCGGTCGAAGGCTTGATTTTTCGATTGGCCGAGAGAACTTGTGTGCATGAACGCGAAATGGCACACTACGATTTACGGAGAGTCGTCTCTCGGCGGTTCTAATAAGCGCGTGGACTGTTAGTGCAGTTCACGCGTTTTTCGTTTGAGAGCTAATGCCTCCATGTTGTTGACGTCGCAACAACGGAAATCACAGAATGCGCGCGATTTGGCAACGCTACCAGCAGAGTGGTTGGAATCGCCCTTGACACCATTACTTGAACCCATTCATGCTTTTCGGCCTGCAGGCTTTATGTGATTTCACTTAATTTTCAAAGCGTTAAACCAGACGTCAAAGATAAAGGCACGCTGTACAGAAGTCTGAATGTTTTTGGCCAAAACTGTTATAATATTCAGCCTCATTCAAACGGGTTGAAAAATAGCAATAATCTTTCGCGCCAAAACTTCTCTTTTCTGCCTCTCACTTATTAAAAGACCTCGGTATCGCGATTATTTCATAACTTTTCGGTTACTTTGGTGCGATAAAGTGCCCAGAATCTTACAACTTTTTATGGTCGAGCGTTTGAGATCAATAATTTTGCCGTCAAATGCTGTGCTGTCGTACCGCAATATTGGCGGTTTCCTGGTGATTCGTTGACGCATTCGTTATTCGCAGAAACTGATAGGCACGAGCAGTGCTTTTTCCAACAAACTGGGGTTCAAGCAGAGTTGAGTGATTTCAAAGATTTCATGGCAAGTGACGCTGGCAAGTCCGCGCGATACGATGCGCGTTTTCAGAAACGCATTCATCTCGACATGGGGGGAATCGAACCTCAGTCGAAAAGCATGTCAGTTTCAGATCGCGTGGCATTTCAAGAGGCAGTGGCGGCACACCTAAAGTCGGTCAAGCGAAGCACGTTCCGCGGCGACGTCGCTCTCAAACTTGACCTCGTTACATCTGGCAATACGCCGCCTCACGCCCACACGATCGCCAAAAACCTCCTCGACTTGCTTGGCAACCGGATGACGGATGTCGACTGGCCAAGGAAAAGTCTTCTTTACGCAGATGACAGCCAGATCCAAGCCTTGTCTGTCATGTGCCGACATGGCGAGGGCCTACCCTCAATTGGCATTGAAGCCCGTCCCTTCTCGGCGCTGATCGACGATCTGGAGCTCGCTGCAGAGGCGGTGCGCGCCACAGAGACGATGCAGTCCCTTTATGAAAGTGATCTTGATGGCGAGTGGGTAGACACTTTTCGTGAACTCGTCCACGACGAGAAAAGGCAACGCCTGGCTCTCGGTGGCGACATGTACGAAGCTTATAAAGAGATGGTCCGCTCGAGTGCTCAACGCACGCTGCTCAACCGAAGCAGTGTGGACATATCAGTGCTCGGTTGGATGTACGGTCTTCCAAGGGGTCTTCCAACCGGGATCGACAAGTCCGTGTGGACGGATGTTATTGGTCGCTCAAAGCTGAGGCTTCAGGTCGGCGAGCTGCCAGTCACCACCGGCGGATCCTCCGTCTTCAAACAGAAGGTTGCGGACGAGATCGCTGCTTTCAAGCAGCGTTGGGATTGGATCATCGATCCATTGGTGGTCGCGGTCGCCCTTGAAGTCGTGGTGCGTCCAAATGCCAAGACGCCGCCGGGGGTGCTTCACGACCTCGACAATATCGTTCGCAACTATCTGATCCCTAAAATCGTACCCGCCTTCGGCACGGTTTCCGACCATCGCTGGACCATCGATTTCGCGGAGCTGCGGACCCGCAATCCAAAGCTCGCCGAAGCTTGGGGCCCAAATCCGACGCCGCCTGCCGGAACGAGGAGCGGCGTGACAAGGTACGAAATCTGGAGGTTGCCCGCCGTAGAGGATGAGCCTGGCTTCGTGAGTGTCGCCCTTGTCGCCGATATGGACGGGAAGGGTGACATCATGAGACAGATTGACAAGAGCATCGCTGAGTGGCGAAATATGATTGACCAAGATAAGAGCAAGCATTGGCGTCGCCGCTGGTAGTATGGCGAGGCCAAACCAAACAGTTTTTGGACCGTTTAGCTTTTTCCAGAACCTTCAGAGACAATTAGAGCAATTTTCCAAATCTGATCGCAGGGCCTTCAAATTCCGCAAGCATTTGAGCGACGTTCACTCCACCAATGATTTCAGTCCTCGATTCTAAAGGGTGGAACTGTGGGGCATTCGTTGTGCGGTTGCCGTCTGCGTCGCAATAATGATGAGCGGCGTTGGGTATAAGGTGTTCCTCAAGCGGAATGACAGCGTGCGGATTATGATAGACGTTAAGCCCTTCAACCCAATTCTCTCGATACCCATCGGCGTTCACCATTGCTTCGAAAATCAACGGATTCGTTGTGGTAGGGTCGGGATCTACGAGAATCCCGGTACGTTTCATCAAAACGTCGCCGGCGTCGAACCCGGCCAAGACTCCCATCCGATTGAATTTTGAGATCGTGCCCCCAGCCGTGGAAATAACAGCGCTCACATTTTTCGCGTCCGGTATATTAAAAAAGCCGGACGGTATGACTTTTTCACCCCAACGGTGCTCAATGATCTTTATTGGCTTTGCTACAATATTTGCCTGCGCATCATGTGCCGCTTCGTAGGAGTACCCATAAAGATACCGTTCAAGCGCTGGTCGGGTATAGATCATGGAACCGGGCGACGAAAAATCGGCGATTGCAAAGACCAGCGGTAAGCCTGAGATTTGCTTCTTCTCCCAGTATTTCTTCCCGAGCTTGCTGAACAATGGGCTGCCGAACTTAATCGGCATGTACTCCTGTAGATACATGTCCATCTGTTCCTCGGTCTCAATGGGTGGAGGAGGCACGATTTCAGCCCCTTGCCGTGTCGGCCCAACAGTCACAGCTTCGATGGCGACGGACCCTAACAAACTTTTACCAATAAAGTCGGGCACAGCATGCGTAGTATCAAGCGAAAACCCAAGTTCGACAAGCGTTGCGAAAAGGTAAAGTTCCCAAATCCGCTGATCGAAAGCCGTAGACTGGAACTGCTCGACGAAGTTTCCATCAAGATCTTCGTGCCAGCGCATCATCGGCTCGATTATCCCCCGAGCAGGAAAGAAGCCAATTTCGGATGCAACCTGACGGAAGTCTGGGTGCAATTTTTCAGGAGGATGGACCGAAGTGAAAAAATCAACTGGCTCACCCTTTTCATCATCTTGGTAGTGAAACTCATCCGGCGCATCTTGCAATTCGCCAGTTTTCTTCGCCAATTCGTCGCGCGCCCCTTCCGAGCTTTCCATAAAATCGGTCATGGAAGTCCACCTAAAGCGCAATTTTGCGTCTCGACCAAAGACCAAACCAGCGAAGTCACCGTCAGCCCGATCCTTGACAATCATGCCAAGGAGACTTCCGTCTTCTGTCTCATAGTAGGCCATTTCCTCACCAGTCAACGCAGCTTTTGGATGTCGTGCATAGCCCGCAATTGAGTCGAAACGCAGTTTTGAGATATCCTTCAAATCAAATCCATCCTTGCAGCCATCAGTTTGCCCGAAGGATTTCACATGAAAGCCTCTGCGCCAATGGGCGAAATGGCTGCCGTCCGAGCATCATTAGCGGGCCAGGAAAGCACCGAACATTTTCAATGGAGGACAGAATGTTTAAAGGTTGTCTGGAGCGATGTGAATTTCCGCCTGAGCGCCGCCCAGCTTTTGATTAGTCTACGGTCAAAAGGCAAGCGCGTGTCGCCAAGCAGCACTGTGAGAGGATTGCAAATGCGTAAACTTGTTCGCCCAGCGCCCCCCGAATGGTGGCGGGAATTCGCCAGCAAAGGCGAGGCTGAGTTGCGCGAATTGATTTCTGCAGATCCGTCAGGCACGTTATCTGTCCGGCATATCCACAATACACATTTCTTCCGGCGAACAAAGGAAGTTAAGCTAATCCTTGCTGCGTGCTCAGAGGGAGCCTGCCATATCTGTGGTTTGCCTGTGACCTCTGTTTTGACTGGCGATTTGGAGCATTTTCGCCCGAGGATCAATGCCGGCAATACGCGCAAGGATCGTAACTCGCCGCGACACTACTGGTGGCTGCTCTACGATTGGGATAACCTTCAGTTGCTCTGTCCCATCTGCAATCGCTACAAGGCAAGTCTTTTCCCGATTAGTGGCGAACGTGCCGTGGAAGGAAGCCGTGGTGCCGATCTCGATGCTGAAGGCGCTCTGCTTCTTAATCCCTTCGTCGACGATCCTAACGAACATCTCTCGCTGTCCGATAGCGGTATACTCTTTCACGAATCCGAACAGGGAAAGACGACAGTCGAGGTATATCACCTCAATCGAGAGGAACTCGTTGAGCACCGTTTGCAGCTCCTACACCGTTATCAGAGAATCGTTAGAATGCAGAATGTTGCGTTGATTTCAGGCGATACCGTTGTTTGGAAGCAGCTCGAAAGCGAACTGAACAGCGGTCAACCACTACAGGCAATGGTGCTTGATGCGGTTCGCAAAATGACAAGTGCGGGAACTACACGAGGCAGGTATCCGCTCCGCGAGTTGGCTGAAATAAAGCAAGCGTCCAAGGCCGCGCTTGCGGTGCCAGGAAAATTCGAGGCGACGTGGATTGAAGCGGTAAGGTTACGCGATTTCGGTCCGTTTAGTGACCTTCAGCTGGCCTTCCCGGATTTTGAATCCGGTCTCGAACCTTGGCTCGGCATAGTTGGCGAGAATGGCGTAGGCAAATCAACTTTTCTCAAAGCGGTCGCGCTGGCGCTTGTAGACGCTAAGACCGCCAGAAAACTGGTTCCTGATGCCAGCCGCCTTCACAACCGCAATTCGCAACGCCGCATAGGTTATGTCGAGATTAAACTCAGTGATGGGCGCACGCGGCGGGTGGCCTTCCGGCGAAATTCGCCGGATTTCGAATTTTCGGGTGAAGAAGTGCGTATTCCGGTCATTGCGTTGGGAGCTTACCGTATTTCAGGTAGCAAAGGCGCGGCAAGCGAGCTGAGTATCTCGGGAGCGGTCGACAACCTCTTTGACCCTGTGCTGCCGCTTGCGGACGTGGAAAGTTGGCTCGCCGACACAAGCCTTGTTTCGGCGCGCGATTTCGCGGTGCTTGGGCATAATCTCATCGCTTTGATGGGTCTTCCGAGCACCACGAAGGTCTCGCGCCGAAATGGCAAGATATTCTTCCAGCGGCAGAGCTCTCGGCATAGCCTCGACCAGATGTCTGACGGATTCCGATCAGTAATTGGCCTCACCGCGCATATTATGAAGCACCTTGCCGCCGATACACCGGTCATGTCCGAGGCAGAGGGCACGGTTTTGCTTGACGAACTCGAACTGCACCTGCACCCGTTGTGGAAGAAGCGGATCGTAACCAAATTGCGCGAACTCTTCCCGCGCGTGCGGTTCGTGATTACGACTCACGACCCGCTGTGCTTGCGGGGCCTCGTATCCAACGAGAGCTACGTCTTCCGCCACAACCCCGAAAGCTATAAGATTGAGGCGTACGCGCTTAATATACGCCCAGGGATGGATGTCGACGATCTGCTCACTGGCGGCTGGTTCGGCCTTGGCACGACCTATGACGACGAAACCGAGGAAATGATCCGAGAGTTGAGCGAGCTTTCCTTGCGAGAAGACACGCTCAAGCTGCAGGAGGGCGTGACGCTTCCTGATGCCGAACGCATGCAGATCAGCAGGCTGAGCCAAGATCTGCGCGACCGATTGCAGAGTTTTACCGCCAGCGAGGCCGAGCGTCGATCGCTTGCCGATGTGGTGCGCCGTGGGATTGCCTCGCCCGACGTACTCGATGTAAATACGGAAACACTTCAAGCACGTCTTCGGCAGGCATTTAGACCCCTGGAGGAATAGGATGTTCCGTTTCCACGAGCGGCCCGATCCCACCGCTTTCGAGGCCAGCGGGCCCCTGAATGATGCGCGCGACGAAATTCGCCGTATCTACGAGGCAGCGCTTCCCAGCTTCGCTTCTGACGAAGATAGAATAGCATTTCCGAAAAAGGTGTTGGGGAAGTCGTCTGATCACTGGAAGGGGTTCAAAGAGGTTTTTTCCGATGCCCAACATGGGCGATGTGGCTATTGTGATGTCGTGGTGGTGGGAACCCAGTTTTGTGATGTCGAACATTTTCGTCCAAAGGGGGAGGTCGAAATTCTCGACACGGCCAAGCAAGGGAAAGAACAAGACAATCTTTCAAATGTCAAAGGTCGGAAGGCACTTCGTACAATCGGAACCGGCTATTGGTGGGAGGCCTATAGTTGGAAAAACTATCTCCTTTCATGTGAAGTCTGCAACCGAACTTGGAAAAGAAGCTACTTTCCTGTTAATTTTGATCCAATGCTTCGAACCCGGCCTGTCGAAGGTGTGCCCGAGGACGAGCTTCTATTTCATCCGTTCGAGGATGAGGAGCCGCTCAATCATTTTCGATATGAGCTTGACGGACGTATCCGAGGGATATCCCCGATGGGTGTGGCGACGATAGAGACCGTTGGTCTATGGCGTCCATCGCTGGTCATCCAGCGCAAGAAGAAATTGGCTACGCTCGCAAGGTTAATTGATGAAATGCTCGCCCCGTCGGCAAGTAATGAGCTTGTGCGCAGCCATGTACGCACGATCCTTGAGCTGGGGTCTGACGACGCCAACAATTTCCCTGGAATGACGAGGGTCTTTTGGGCACAGGTTTCGAAGATGAGCTGGGAGCAGCTTAAAGAGTTGAATGAATAGGTGGTCAAGTCGTCGCATGATGTGGTTCAGCGCTGAGGCAGTCGATGCCAACGACACGCTGCACAAGCCTTGCGCCGCGGCACCGAAATTTCGTTTGCCGCAGAAACGGGAGGGCTGATGCCGATCATCTCCTTGCATACCGGTAATGTCCAGTTTGAACCCAGGATCGCGAAAAAAGGGAAAGTCAGTTCGTATCAGGCCGATTTGTGCAACAAACCCATCGCCAAGCCGTAGAGCAAGTCAGCCTTAGGGTAGACGACGCATCGGATCTTTGGAAAGCGATTCTACAAAAGACTTCGATGTAAAAAGTTCATAGCGTTAGCGGTGCCAGTAGACCGCTGGCTCGGGGCGCGTTTCACCCCCAAGACCATGTTCATCCTATCGGCCAGTGGCAGCCTTTCACAGGCTCAACTCCACAGCGTTTTTAAGTTCGGGGTGATCGCAAAATATCATAGATAATTTCAGCGAATGGCCGCCTGTTACCTGTTTCCGTCAATATACGCATTTGCTGTTTCTGGTGTGCCTGAGCGCTATCCAGAACGGCATCATCCATGGCTTTTAAAAAGTCGCCAAGCATAGCTTGTTCACGAGTGTTGTTAGCAATTTGGGTCATAACACGGCTATTTTCACGGACTTTGTCTGAGACTGTGCGGGCGTAATTCAACATATCGTCATCTGACAGATCCTCGCCGGCAAAGAGATCATTCAGCCGCTGTATGATAAGCGAGAGGAATTCCTCGGTTTTGTCTTTTGCGACGCCTGTGCCGAGACCGGCACCAGGCATTAAACCCTCGCCGCCATTGGTGACCAAGCCCAGATTTTGCTGTTTGATTTTGGACAGCCGGTAGTGGCTCAATGCTACATTGTCCAGATCGAGAGTGTCATCATCAACACTTGCTTCGCGCAGCAAGGGCCCGAGATGGCGCGCGAAAAGGCTCAGCTTTTCAAGATCTTTATCGTCGTAATCAACGATTTGAGAGATGAATTCATAGAAACGCACAAAAGTACCGAGATCCTTTTTAAACAACTCAAGGGCATCTTTCTCAAGTTTGCATGCTTTGAATGATTTATCTGCATTTGCAATGATCGTACTATCACCCGACACCTTTGCTTCGCCTAATATTCCTAAAGCTTCAGCGTGGGCAGTAACTGCTGATTTGTAGCGATTGGTCCAGCGCTCCAAGGGAGGCTTACAAATGTTTGCGATTGCAGCATTGCTCTTGTTTTGCTGTAGATAAGCCTCACAAAACCGTTCAACTTCAGACCATCGAAAGATGCCGGACGCCCGTAGTTTTTCTGAGAGGTCAAAAATCAGATTTGGGTTGGAAACATCCAACAGCTCGGCCGTCTGATAGTACTCCTGGAAGGCCTTGAGAACATCTTCTGGCTCGTTAAAAAAATCGAGCACAAAGGTGCCGCTTATCTCTTTTCCTGGATGGGTTCGGTTTAACCGCGAAAGTGTTTGGACGCATTCCACGCCCTGCAGCTTTTTGTCGACATACATCGCGCAAAGTTTGGGTTGATCAAAGCCGGTCTGGAATTTGTTGGCCACGATCATCACTTGGTATTCGTCGCTATTGAAAGCGACGCGCATATCGCGCCCTTTGAGACTCGGATTCATGCCAACTTCGGTGAACTTTTCCCCTTCAATGCCTTTCGAGTCCGGATCGTTGCTGTCGAAGGCGACCTCACCGGAGAACGCGACCATTGCCTGAAGCTTGTCGTATCCCTTCTCCCTGACGTATTTGTCGAAGTTCAACTTATACCGAACGGCCTCTTTGCGAGAGCTTGTGACAATCATCGCTTTTGCTTGGCCGCCCAATAGACCAGCGATGTTATCCATGAAGTGCTCAACGATAACCTGCACTTTTTGGGCAATGTTATAGTCGTGCAGTCTAACCCATTGGTTCAGCTTTACTTTGGCCTTTTTGCTGTCGACTTCAGCGTCGACGTCCTCAATTTTGAGTGCCAAATTGTACGCAGTTTTGTAATTCGTATAGTTCCTCAGAACATCAAGAATGAACCCTTCCTCGATAGCTTGCCGCATTGAGTATACATGGAACGGCTCGGGCATATTCGCTTTGGAGGGTGGCTCATTTGGGTTTGGCAACCGACCAAACAACTCCAGCGTTTTCGTCTTAGGAGTCGCCGTAAAAGCAAAATAGCTCAGGTTTTTGGACGATCTTCGCGATTCAAGCGCAGCTTCGAGAATGTCATCGGCAGAAAGCTCTTCGTCATCGTCCCGCACATCCAGCATCAGCACTTCTTTGAGTTGGCGTGCCGTTGAGCCGGACTGGGAGGAATGCGCCTCGTCCGCAATAATCGCGTAATTACGTTCTTTCAGACTCGTACTATTCTCGATGGCTTTCAATACATGTGGGAACGTTTGGATTGTCACAATGATGATTGGCTGAGATGCTTCCAATGCCTTCGCCAGCTTTTCTGACTTCGACCCTTCGCCTTCATCTCGGTTGATGCGGCCGACAACGCCATCGACGTGCTCGAACTGGTAGATCGTTTCTTGCAGCTGATCATCCAGCACCGTGCGGTCGGTCACGATAATCACAGAGTCGAACTGTTTGGCACCATCGTCATCGTAGAGGGACGATAATTGATGCGCGGCCCAAGCAATGGAGTTGGACTTTCCTGAACCGGCGCTGTGCTGGATCAGATATTTATGACCTGGCCCTTCGGTACGGGCCGCAGCAAGCAAGTTCTCGACGACATCCCACTGGTGGTAACGCGGGAAGATCATGGTTTCTTTAGTGGTTTTGCGACCATCAAAGTCCTCTTCGTCTTCAACCTGTAGGTGGATAAAGCGGGCGAGGATATTCAAGATCGCGTCTGGCCGCAGGACCTCTTGCCATAGATAGCTGGTCGCATAACTGTTCTCATCTTGGGGCAGGTCATTGCCTGCGCCTCCCTCGTCAGTCCCTTTATTGAAGGGCAGGAAGTATGTCTTTGGGCCATTCAAGCGCGTGGTCATATAGACCTCGTATTGGCTGACCGCGAAATGCACCAAGGCACCGCGTTTGAAGGTAAGCAGTGGCTCGGGTTTCTTTGTCGCGGGATCGACTGGCAGGCGGGTTTTCTTATACTGTGTAATCGCGTTCTGCACCGACTGCTTGAATTCAGATTTCAGTTCCAGCGTGACAATCGGCAAGCCGTTCACAAATAGCACCAGATCGATGCGCCATTTCTTAGCCTGCACGCCTGTCTCGGCCAGATGCGCGTCAGTGGCATAGGGGCTGTAAACCAGCTCTGGCACAAGGCGCAGGCGGTTCTGTTTGTAACGGGCAAGCGTGTCCGGGTTCAGGTCATGTTCGGGCTTGAACTGGCACAGCTTGAACTTGGCGTTGCGGTCTTTGACCCCGTGGCGCAGCACACCCAGCGTGCCAAAGGTGCGAAGCTGCGTGCCCGTGGCGTTAGGGTCGGCTTTGTTGAGCTGCGATGCCACCCGTTCCAGCAGCTTGCCCTCGGGATCAGTAGGATAGTTCTTGGCGTGCTTTTGCCACTCGGTATCTTGGGTGTCTTTGACAAAGCCAACCAGGTCCTCGGTATATATCGCCAGCTCGCGGTTATAACCCGCAGGCGTGCCAAGCTGCCATCCCGCCGCCAACATCTGTGCAATCATCTCGTCTTGAAAAATGATCTCGCGGGCCGTGCCTTGGGAAATACTCATGCCTTATGCGTCCTGTGAAATGTCTTGAGTTGAAGTCGCTGCGGGCGCCTGCCAGTCGCGCACATCGATCTTGCCCGTGACAGCAGCAGAGATCAGCGCGGTGCGGCGTTCTTTGAGGAGGGTGATGGCGGATTGGGCTTTGGCAATTAGGTCACCAAAATTGGAGCGCGATTCGCTGATTTTAGTCGCAATTGCGAGTTGTTCACTTGGCGGAGGGACAGGGAAAACGAACTCAACAGCATCCGAAACATTATACTGTTTCTGAGCTGCCCCGTAGGAAGCTACTTCCACCTGTTTTTTCCCCACCCATGAATTCATAAGCGAACAAAGCCAATTTGAATTGAAATCCCCTTTGCGAGTAATGATCACTGAAGCGCAGTTTGCCCCGTCTAACTCTTCTGTAACAACTGCGGAAATGCCCGGAAAACCAACACGGATGCTGACCAGATCGCCCTGCTTTAGCAAAGACGGTTTGAGGCTTTCGCTGTCCTTAGCTGAAATCCGTCGTGTTTTCTGCAAGTCGAATTCAAACTCTTTAACATCACCTCCAAAAATGAAATATCGGCCTTCGTCCCGTGTATATGTCGAGGGATTGATGACCAATCCCACGCCAATTTTTGGCGAGATATGCTTGAGCCGTTTAACCTCCCAATGCGCAGGCACATCACCGAGCCAGTCGATGCCGGAGGGGCGCAGGGGGGCGTTGAGGTTCAGGCCTTTTGTGACCGCATGACTAATCATCGCCTGCCGCTTTTCCTCCAACAACGCGATCAGCCGCTCTTGCTTGGCAATCAACGCATCAATCTTGGCTGTCTCATACTCCAAAAACACTGCGATTTGGATTTGTTCGGAGGAAGGGGGAATTGGCAGATGAATTTGCACCGCGTCAGATGCATTGATCGCTGGATAGCTCACACCGACGGATTGGGAAACGATCTCACCAACGTATCCTTCTGTCCGCAACGCATATGACGCAAAGTCGCTGTTAAGATCGCCTGTTGGCCTAATGACTGCAAAACCTGTGGAGGCAATTAGGTTTGGCGGTGGGGATATTACTGGCGCAATAGCCTTGAGATATGTGCGGACAGTTGAAACGAGAACATCACCATGTTTAACGACCCGCCTTGCTCGTGAGGGAGCCTTGCCGAACTCAAAATCCTGAGTTTCCCCGATTCCGCCTTCGGCAGACACACTACCAATGTCGACATATTTGATGCACCAATCAGCGGAAACGTTGTCGGAAAGCACCTCATCATTATGGGTGCTGGAAAATTTCAGTTTTTTGGCTTCCCACCCCTCAGGAATATCACCCAACCACGCAACCCCAGACGGCTTATAGGCGGGATAGGCCCGATAGCGCCCCACCTGCGCCATCACGAATGCACCTCTTGCAGCAGCGCCATGATCTCGGCGCTGACTGCATTCAGATCAGCGTCAATCGCGGTCAGGTCACGCGGCGGCACATAGGTGTAGAAATGGCGATTGAACGGTATCTCGTAGCCCACAATCCCAACCTCGCCATCAATCGCATCGCGCTTGGCCCCGTCGATCCACGCATCAAGCACATGCGGCAGCACCTCTGCCTCAAAATACGCGATGTTGGTCACATCCGTGGGGCGCGACGGGTCAAGCGGCACGTTCTCATTATCGCGCAGATCGCCGTCGGGTTTGTATTCAACAACCTTGCCACCCACATCAAACAAACCGTAATGCGGATCGGGCTTGGCCCCTTTTTGCAGCTTCTTGATGACCTTCACAGCCTTCGGGTTTTTCCAACTCACCGCCGCCGTAATCTGTTTCTTAGCCGTCGCATCCAAAGCCACCTTTGTGGCCTTCAGCGCTGCCTCGAACTTGTTCATGTCGTCGTGTTGGTCGGGTCCGATCTTGGCTTGAAGCGCTCGGGCCTTCTGCAAGATCGCCAACTGGTCGCGCCATGTCGCGGGGTCCAGTGCATCCTTGATCTGCTTTTCTTTCAGCTCGGGAAACTCTGCCTTGATATGCGCACGAATCTCGACCTCATAGGCGTCCAACACACCGTAATCGGCCCCATCCTCGTCCCACTCCGTCCCGTAGGTATCATAGGCCCACTGCATAATCGCATGCAGCGGCTTGGGCGCAAAACGCAGGGGTGCGATCAAGTCATCGCGGAACTGATAGCTTTCGCGCAATGGCCGCTCGATCGTCAGGCGACGGTAGCCAAATTCGTGAGTATCAAAGATCTTCGCCGCAAAGGTTTTAGGTGCAGCGGTCTTGGGCGTCGCTGACTGACGTCCCCGATTGCTTTTGGCGTCCTCAGGTTTGTCGAGTTCCTCCACTGCGACAGGCTCAAACGCCCCAAAGCAACGGGTGATCGTGCGGATGTCGTCATCACCCATGCGCTTGCGCTTGGATCCCAGCGATTTCTGCATTTTACCGTAAAGGTCCGTACCGTTGATCAATTGCACGCGCCCCTTGCGATCAGGATCTTTCTTGTTGCTCAAAATCCAAACGTAAGTCGCGATGCCAGTATTGTAGAACATGTCAGTCGGCAGCGCGACGATGGCCTCGAGCAGATCGGTTTCCAGGATATGGCGACGGATTTCACTCTCGCCCGATCCTGCCCCACCTGTAAACAAGGGCGAGCCGTTCAAGATAATCCCAATACGACCACCACCCTTGTCCGTGTCCGGCAATTTGGAGATCAGGTGCATGAGGAAAAGTAAGGAGCCGTCCGAAACACGCGGCAGGCCCGCGCCGAAACGCCCGTCATGCCCCTTGATGCTATTTTCGTCTTTGATGTCCTTTTCGATCTTTTTCCAGTCCACGCCAAATGGCGGGTTGGACAGCATGTAGTCAAATCGTTGAACAGAGAGTTGGTCGTTGGAGAGGGTATTGCCAAGTTTGATATTCCCGACTTCTTGCCCCTTGATGAGCATGTCCGCCTTACATATCGCGTAGCTTTCGGGATTCAGTTCCTGGCCGAAGGCGCGCATGACTGCGTCAGGGTTGATTGACAGCAGATACTCCATGCCTGCCGACAGGAAGCCGCCAGTACCTGCTGTGGGGTCATAAATCGTACGGACGATACCATCTTTGGTCAGGGCGTCGTCGTCTTCCATGAAGACCAAAGACGTTGTCAGGTCGACGATGTCGCGAGGTGTAAAGTGCTCACCAGCGGTTTCGTTTGATCCTTCAGCAAAGCGACGGATCAACTCCTCAAACACAAGGCCCATATCATGGTTCGACACATTTTTCGGGCTCAGATCCACACCTTTGACCTGCTGTACGGCTTTGTAGAGTAAGTTGGCGTCACTGAGTTGAGTAATGAATTCCGAAAATTTAAAATGTTCGAAGATCTCCCGGGCATCCCTGGAGAAGCTTAGAATATAGCTTTCGAGGTTATCCTTAATGCCGCTGGCACCGAGGGTGGAGAGGTCCATTTTCGATGTATTGTAAAATGCATTCTGTGATGCCCGCAGCAGGAGTTGCTCTTGAGCTACTTCTGGCATCCCCATTTGGGAAACTCTTTCAGCTTCTGCCAAAACTGCGGGTTTTGTAGCTTCCAAGACGCACTCGAGACGTCGCAGCAAGGTAAATGGTAATATGATACGTCCGTATTGGCTTTGCTTAAAGTCGCCGCGCAGAAGATCGGCCAAAGACCAAATGTAGGACGCGAGGTTGTTGGTTGATTGTGACACGGGCAACTTTCTTAAATACCATGTGGATTATGCAGGAAGCAAAAACACTCGTATTAAGAAGCTACCCTCGCCAGCCTATGCATTCCACCGAGAACCGACCGGGCGATCAACATTAGGCGCGTATTCCCACCGGCTTCACCAAACATTGCGGCCGAGTTGACGAAGGTACGGAAATTGCGGAACCAATATAGGTGTTCAGCCTGAATCGTTTGCGCATCTTAGTGCGGTCTGTTGGTTGCAGTGGTCTGCTTCTGTTCAACCAGCGCCAGATAAAGAAGCGGATCAATGACGTAATCTTCCTTCTCCCAGGAGCAAAGTTGGCGGGCGATTATGTCAGCCCCGCAGACAATCACCACCTCTTGCAGATGCCTCCTCCGAAAGCTTGATACGTCATACCTTTCGCATTCGCCTGCACAGAACTATATTATTCACGTGCTAAATGTTCTTCCCCTCCGTCCCGTGCCTGTGCACAGGGAGACAATAATATCGTTCCTGTCTCGTATAGCAGCGTTAAATGGTGTGTCGGCTGCCGATCTTGCAATGGATATGGGTTTTTCAATCAAGAAGATTATCAATCTTGAGGAAAAAGCTGTGCGTGGTCTCGCTGAATGCGGCGGTCTAACTCGCGAGCAAATTCAAGAGCTCGTGTCTTGGACCGGCCAGGCAGTGGGCGATGTCCGGATGGCATTTCGCGATGAGATCTTCGTCAGCAGGGCGGTAAGGAACCCGATCATGCGGGGCTGCCCAGTTTGCCTTCGTGAGGATGCTGAAGTCGATCCCTCGCGCCCAATCAGCCGAATGGCGATGCGAGGGGACTGGCAATTGCGAGAACTTAATCTCTGCATCGCGCATCAGCACACCTTGGTTCCGCTTTGGAAAAACGATCTACCGACTGATAGGTTCGATTTTTCGCTACGCCTCGCAGCAATTTTGCCAGCTGTCCTCGAAGGCCGGTTGGACGAGCCGCGTGTAACACTTTCGCCCTACGATCTTTGGCTTAGCAATCGGCTGGACACCGGATCAGATGACACTTGGCTCGCTGATAAGTCCCTCTATGCAGCGACAACTTTTTGCAACCTTTTGGGACAAGCACTCCAGCATTTGCCGCTTTCTCCCAACGGGATTGGAAACGCGGTTGACACCTCTGCCCATGATGTTGGGTTCAATGTCGCAAGCCAGGGCGAGGTTAGCATAAGGGGCGCATTCAACGCCCTTACAGCTCGCGCGGATGGTCATAATGACGAACCTAAAAAAGCTTTTGGTAAGCTTTACGCCGACTTGAACCAAGCTCATGTAAATAAGCCTGAGTTTGCACCATTCCGGGAACTCCTGCGCGACTGTATCATAGACACTTGGCCTGTCGCCGCCGGCGCCGACGTACTGGGGGTAACCCTAAAAGAAAGGCAGTTACACTCGATCAACAGCGCCGCGCTTGAGATCGGTGTCGGAGCAAGCCTGCTCAACCAATTCTTGGTTCATGCAGGGGCGATATCGGCAGACGACAAGCGTCCCGCAGCGCGAAAGACCTTTGACGCAAACGCGCACAAAGAACTTCTTGCTGAAATACCGACATTGGTAGGCTCTTCTGAATTGCAACATCGTATTGGGGCAACACAACAGCAGCTTGCGTCCCTGGCAGAGGATAAGGTTTTGCGACCACGGATCGACATACCAACGATCAAAGCTCCTTGGCACGTTGCTGACGGAATGGCCCTGATTACCGAGCTCCAAGGGATGGCGATATTAATTCAGCAAAATGATAAACGCTGGGAATCGATACAAATGGCCAAGCGCCGATCCGATTTAAGCGTGGGTAAACTCATCGCTGCTATCCGGGCGCGGCAGCTTCAGATCGGTCACAGTGGGGATCTCTACGGATATGCTGGGTTCAGCGTTTTGAAGTCCGAGGTCGACGCCTTGAAACCGCCGCGTGAAGAAGAGCAAGAGGAGTCGATGATAAGCGCCGCGGCGTTTGCACGATCCGTCGGGATGCGTCGCGAAGGTTGGTTCGAAAAGTTGGCAGCGGCAGGGCTCATGACCGGAATACTAATACTACACCCTAAAATTGGAGGGACGCGAGTTTATGTCTCGAAAAACGATATCGCAGAATTTAACGCGCGCTTCTTGACTGCATCAACTATGGAGCGGGAATTTGGTCTCCACAAAAGAACGCTGATCGCAAAGCTGAAAGCGGCGCATGTCAAGGCTTTCGCCCCGAACGCTCAGGATCTTGGAGCGCTCTATCTACGTGAGGACGTCGAAGCTGTGATCAAGCCTGCGCGGATAGCCTCGCGAAAGTAGTATTTAAATGTCGCTACGACTTAAAATTTAGTTGAGCAAAAAAAAACTCAATATGTGCGTATGAGCACAATACAATCCAAAATATAGCTCTTACGTTCAGACACAAACTTCTTGACAGCAATTTGCATGAAAAGGGCGGAATTTGCACTATTATGCCCCATTGGCAGCACGTAGGCTGCAATGGTGACCCCGATTGGATTCGAACCAATAA
>TARA_R100000935_G_scaffold13104_1_pt1 | contig 21442 bp, 19 predicted proteins | sample TARA_R100000935 | Tara Oceans TARA_R100000935 (sample SAMEA2621502) | marine metagenome | biome: marine biome (ENVO:00000447); feature: surface water layer (ENVO:00002042); material: "saline water (ENVO:00002010), including plankton (ENVO:xxxxxxxx)" | depth 5 m
TCGGCGGGGTCGCCGTCGCGGCCAGCCCGGCCGATCTCCTGCCAATAGGCCTCAATGGAGCCGGGGGGATCGGCGTGGATGACGAAGCGGACGTCAGGTTTGTCCACCCCCATGCCAAAGGCGATGGTCGCCACCATCACTGCATCCTCGGCCTCGAGAAACGCTTCCAGCCGGTGGGCGCGCACATGCTTATCCAGCCCCGCATGATAGGCCTGGGCGTCGACGCCGGCCTGGCGCAAGGCCTCGGCCAGGCGCTCGGTGCCGTCGCGGGAGCCGGCATAGATCACGCCTGACCTGCCCCGCCGCTCGGCCACCAGCTCCAGCACACGCTTCTGGGCCGGGCCAGACTTGCGCTCGGCGAAGAGAGCGAGCTCGGGCCGGGCGAAGCTGGCCACAAACTCCTGGGCGTCCTCCAGGCGCAGCTCGGCGCGGATGTCGTCGCGGGTCCGGGCGTCAGCGGTGGCGGTGACCGCCAGGCGCGGCACGTCGGGGAAGATGTCGGCGAGGCGGCCAAGCGTCCGGTAGTCGGGGCGGAAGTCGTGGCCCCACTGGCTGACGCAGTGGGCCTCGTCGATGGCGATGAGGGCCAGCGGCGTGCGCCGCAGCCGCTCCATCATGTGCGGGGCCATCAGGCCCTCGGGCGACACATAGAGCAGGTCGAGTTCACCAGCCTCCACCCGGCGCCAGGTCTGCGCCCGCTCCTCGGGCTCGATGGCGGAGTCCAGGCGGGCGGCGGCCACGCCCGACTGCTGCAGGGCGGCGACCTGGTCGGTCATCAGGGCGATGAGCGGCGAGACCACCAGACCGAGGCCCGGCCGCAGCATGCTGGGGATCTGGTAGCAGAGGCTCTTGCCGCCGCCGGTGGGCAGGACGGCGAGCGCGCTGCGCCCGGCCAGGGCCTCGGTGATCACCTCGCCCTGAAGGCCCCGGAAATCAGCGTGTCCGAAGGTGCGGCGCAGGACCTCCCGCGCCTCGTCGAGCGAAGCGGTCATGGGCCGCCTTATGGGCTGTGTCGGCGACCTGATTGAAGGGAAAACTGCGTCGGCTTCAGCCCATTCCCGAGCCGGCTATTCCGCCGCCATGGCCACAGGCTGCGCCTGGGCGCCGCGCAGCAGCCGGCCGGGCAGGGCGCCGGTGGGCTCCCCGTCCCGCTGGGTGATCTGGCCGGCGACGATGGTGGCCACATAGCCCCTGGCCCGCTGGATCAGGCGACGGCCGCCGGCCGGCAGGTCATAGGCGACGCTGGGCGCCTCCAGGGCGAGGGTCTCATAGTCGATGATGTTGAGATCGGCCCGGTAGCCCGGCGCCAGCATGCCGCGGTCATAGAGGCCCACGGCCCGGGCGGTGTCGCGGGTCTGCATCCGCACCATGGCCTCCAGGTCGAACCTGGGTCCCCGGCTCCGGTCCCTTGTCCAGTGGGTGAGGTTCGAGGTGGGGAAGGAGCCGTCGCAGATCATGCCCACGTGGGCGCCGCCGTCTGACAGGCCGGGCACTGCGTCGGGGTGGCCCAGCATCTCGTAGCTGGGGGCCAGCGAGCCCTCCGCATAGTTGAGGAAGGGCAGGTAGAGCATGCCCCGCCCGCCGTTGGACAACAGATGGTCGAGCGCCAGGGCCTCGGGGCTGGTTCCAGCCTTCTGGGCCAGGGCCGCCAGGGTCTGGCTGGGACGCGGCTCATAGTCCGGGACCTCGCCCATCAGGTACATATTGCCCCAGTTGCGGGCCGCCGAGGCGGCGAAACCCGGGGTCCCCGCCTCGGCCTCGGCCAACAGGGCGGCGCGCACCTGCGGGTCGGCCAGGCGGGCCACCCGCTCGGCCAGGGGCAGATGGGCCAGGGCCTGATAGGTCGGCTGCTGGCTGAACGGGTTGAGGGTGAGCTCGAGGCCAAACAGGATCCCGACCGGCCGGCCGCAGACCTGCGCCTTCATGGGCAGGCCGGCGCCTGTGGCGTCGGACAGGGCGTCCAGCAGCAGGCGCCAGGCCTGGGGCGCCTTGGGGGCTTGAGTGAGTGAGAAGGAGAGCGGTCGCCCCGAAGCCTCGACGATCCGTCGCAGCATGGCGAACTCGGCCTCCGGATCGGCGAAGTCGGAGACCACCTGCAGCACGCCCTTGCCGGCCCGGGCCAGGCCCATGGCGATGCCGGTGAGCTCGTCCTCACCCGCCGTGAGGGTGGGCGTCGGCTGGCCGTCGCTGGTGCGGTGGTTGAGGGTGCGTGAGGTGGAAAAGCCCAGCGCGCCGGCGGCCATGGCCTGTTGCGCCAGCTCGGCCATGGCGGCGATGTCGGCGGCCGTCGCCGGCTCCCGGGCCGCGCCGCGCTCGCCCATCACATAGACCCGCAGGGCCGCGTGGGGCAGCTGGGCGCCGATGTCCACATCGAACCGCCGCTGGGAGAGGGCGTCGAGATAGTCGGGGAAGCTCTCCCAGTTCCAGGCCAGACCTTGGGTGAGGACGGGAAAGGGAATGTCCTCCACCCCCTCCATCAGGCGGATCAGACGATCATGGTCCTTGGGCCGGCAAGGGGCGAAGCCCACCCCGCAATTGCCCATGACCACGGTGGTGACCCCGTGCCAGGACGAGGGCTGCATGTGGGCGTCCCAGGTGGCCTGGCCGTCATAATGGGTGTGGATGTCGACAAAGCCCGGGGTGACCAGCCGGCCCCGGGCGTCGATCTCCTCGGCGCCTGCGCCGCGAATCTCGCCCAAGGCGACGATGCGCCCGTCCTTGATCGCGATATCGGCCTCATAGACCGGCGCGCCGGTGCCATCGGCCAGAGTCCCGCCGCGCACGACGAGGTCATATGCCCGTTCCAATTCGCCGCCTCCCTGGCGTGGACAGGTCTATTCGCCCGTCCTTGCGCCGATTAGCCCTCCCCTTTGGCCCCGCCGTCAAGGGCGGCGAGCCTGTGACCTCGATTCCACCCTGGGTTCACACCGCCGGAGCGGTCCTGGGCGAGGCTCCGGCGGAACTGCGTTCGCCCGGGCCCGTTTCTCAACGGAACAGGAGGGCGCCGACTCTGGTCGTCGGCCCTCATATTGAGGAGTTTGAAATCTTGGCCTTGCGCGCTGTCTTCGTCCTTCTGGCCGTCGTCGCCGTGGCGGTGGGCTTCCTGCTGCCGACCCCCGGCGCCGGGCCCCACCCCGTGAACCAGACCTCGCAGATCGCGACCCTCGACCTCGACTGAGGCCCGGCCCAAGGACGCAGCCTACCCCTCGCGGGGCATGGCGCCTTCCTTGCCGGCGCAACCCTCCAGGGTCTCGTCGCCGCTCTGCACCCGGGCCTGATAGGCGTAGGTCAGGTCGGACATGCCGTCAGAGCAGCTTTCTTCCCAGATCGTCACCATCAGCTCGCCGCCATCGGCCGTGCGGGTCCGCCAGACCGCCTGGCCCTCCTCCAGGGTGAACCCTGGGTTTGGCCCCTTGCTGGGGGGAAAGTCGGGTCGTTCGAGGGTGATTTCGGTGTCCCGGATCCGCAGGCCCCAGAAGGGTTCTGTGCCTACCGCCCGGATTTCGCCGTCAAAGGGCCCGGCCGCGACCGGCGGCGCGGCCTCAGGCGCCGGGGGCGTCGGCAGGGGCGCGGGCGCGTCGGCGGGGGGCTGAGCCTCGCCGCCATCGGGCGCCTGCGGCTGGCACGCAGCAAGGCCCAGGGCGAGGACCAGCAGGCCGCCGGCGAGGCGGGTCGGGGCGGATCGATGGGGGCGAATGTCGCGCATGGCTCTGGAATCCTTTCCCGTGGGCCGGGACAGGTTAGACTCCCTGCCCATGAGTCGAAACCGTCGCCCCTGTTTCTATGAGTTCTTCGCCGGCGGCGGCATGGCCAGGCTTGGCCTGGGCGAGGGGTGGGACTGCGCCTTCGCCAACGACTTCGATGCGGTCAAGGCCCGGGCCTACCGCGCCAACTTCCCCGACGCCGACGCCCATTTCCACGAAGGTGATGTCTGGAAGCTGACGGCCGCCGATCTGCCAGGACAGGCCGACCTCGCCTGGGCCTCCTCGCCCTGCCAGGACTTCAGCCTGGCCGGCGCCCGGGCGGGCCTGGCCGGCGGGCGATCCTCGGCCTTTTTCGGCTTCTGGAAACTGGTCCAAGACCTGAACGCCGAGGGCCGGGCGCCGAAGACGATCGTCATCGAGAACGTGGTCGGCCTGCTGACATCCCACGGCGGGGCCGACTTCCAGGCCCTCTGCCAGGCCCTGGCCGAGGCGGGCTATCACTTCGGCGCCCTGGAGATCGACGCCGCCCGCTTCGTTCCCCAGTCGCGGCCGCGGGTGTTCGTGGTGGCCACCCAGGCTACGCCGCCCCCCGGACTCACCGGCCCGAGCCCCTTCCACAGCCGCGCCCTGGTCGAGGCGCAAGGCCGCCTGCCGGCGGATCTGGCCGACCGCTGGGTCTGGTGGAGCCTGGCGGCGCCGCCGACCCGCAATACGGAGCTCGCCAGCCTGCTAGAGGATGACGGCGCCGTCGCCTGGCGGACGCCCGCCCAGACGCAAGTGCTGCTCGACCAGATGTCGCCCCTGCATCGCCGCCGGTTCGACGCCGAGCGGGCCGCCAAGGGCCAGGCTATCGGCGCGGCCTACCGGCGGATCCGCACTGAGAACGGCGTCCGGGTTCAACGGGCCGAGGTGCGTCTGGATGGTTTGGCCGGATGCCTGCGCACGCCTTCGGGGGGCTCCTCGCGCCAGATGCTGTTGATCGGCGATGCGAAAGGCCTGCGCTCACGGCTGATTTCGCCCCGGGAATCGGCCCGGCTGATGGGCCTGCCGGAGACCTATGTCCTGCCGGCCTCGGCCAATGGGGCCCTCCATGTGACCGGCGATGGGGTGGCCGTTCCGGTGGTGGCCTGGCTTTCGGAAAACCTGCTCCAGCCGCTGATGGGCGCCTATCGCAGGGTCATCGCCGCTGAATGACCGGCTTACAATTGCGACCTGAACCCCTAAGTTCGCGTTCAAAGGGCACGACACGCGAATTGAGAAGGCAGGTCCATGGACGCCACTTCCGACAAGACCTACGACGCTGAACGTCTCCGCCGGGTGGGCCGGGGCAAGGTCTATGACTCGATCATCGACACCATCGGCGACACCCCCCTGGTGCGCCTGCCGCGGCTGACCGCGGCGCTGAAGCCCAAGGGCGAGGTGCTCGCTAAGCTGGAATTCTTCAATCCGATCGCCTCGGTGAAGGACCGCATCGGCGTGGCCATGATCGAGTCCCTGGAGGCCCAGGGGATTCTCAAGGCCGGCTCCACCATCGTCGAGCCCACTAGCGGCAATACCGGCATCGCGCTGGCCTTCGTGGCGGCGGCCAAGGGCTATCCCCTGACCCTGGTCATGCCCGAGAGCATGTCCATCGAGCGGCGCAAGATGCTGGCCCTGATGGGCGCCAAGCTCGAACTCACGCCGGCCGAGCGCGGCATGGCCGGCGCGGTGGCGAGAGCCCGCGAAATCGTCGAGGCGACACCGGGCGCAGTGATGCCCCAGCAGTTCGATAACGGCGCCAACCCCCTGGTTCACCGGGTCTCCACCGCCGAGGAGATCTGGAACGACACCCAGGGCAAGGTGGACGTGGTGATCTCCGGCGTCGGCACCGGCGGCACGATTTCCGGTGTCGGCCAGGCGCTGAAGGCCCGCAAGGCCTCCCTGAAGATGATCGCCGTCGAGCCCGAGGCCTCGCCGGTGCTGTCTGGCGGCCAGCCGGGGCCACACAAGATCCAGGGCATCGGGGCCGGCTTTGTCCCCTCCATCCTCGACCGCAGCGTCATCGACGAGGTGGTGCAGGTCTCCAATGATGACAGCTTCGCCATGGCCCGCCGGGTGGCCCGGGAAGAGGGGCTGCCGGTGGGCATCTCCTCCGGGGCGGCCCTGACCGCGGCCTTCCATGTAGCGGCCCGCGACGACATGGCCGGCAAGACCATTGTGGTCATCATTCCGAGCTTCGCCGAGCGCTACCTCTCCACCGCCCTCTTCGAAGGGCTCTAGGACCTGCGGAGCGGCCGGGCGTGACCGACGTCTATGACGCGGCCAAGCGCTCCGCCGTCATGCGGCGGGTCAAGGGCTCGGGCACCACGCCGGAGCGCACCCTGCGGCGCTTGCTCACGAGGCTCGGCGCCCGCTACCGCCTGAACCGCAAGGACCTGCCGGGCTCGCCCGACCTCGTGCTGCCCGGACGGCGTCTGGCCATCTTCGCGCACGGCTGCTTCTGGCATGGCCACGATTGCCAACGGGGCGCCCGCGTGCCGAAGACCAACCGCGACTACTGGCTCGGCAAGGTCGCCCGCAACCGGGCCCGCGACGCCGCCGTCGGCGCGGCCCTGGTCGAGGCCGGCTGGCGGGTCGAGGTGGTCTGGGAGTGCGAGATGAAGAACGAGGCCGCGCTGAGGGCACGGCTGGCTGCGTTATTGGACACTTCGCCTCTCGCCTCTACCCGCCGTCAAGGTCGGGCTTGACCCGACCATCCATGAACACCGGCGAACGACTGTGTGCATGGACCCTCGGGTCGGGCCCGAGGGTGACGGAGTTTGAGGCGGCCGCGCCCCTCAGGCCACCACCACCTCGGTCTTTACCGAGTTGGCGATGAAGCACTCTTCGTGCGCTTCGTGGTGCAGGCGCGCCAGGGTCTCGGCGTCTGGCGCGGCGCCGGACCATTCGATGGTGGGATGCAGGGTGACCCTGGTCACCGCCTGGCGACCTGGGGCGATTTCGCTCATCACGCCTTCAGCGGCGTCAGCATAGGACGCCACCGAAAAGCCCGCCAGCCGCGCCCGATGCAGGAAGGTCAGCATGTGGCAGGACGAGAGCGCCGAGACCAGCATCTGTTCGGGATCGACCGCGCCTTCCACCGACCACTTGTTGCCCACCACATGGGATGAGGCGGTGCCTGACACGGTCGTGCCCCGGTCGAAGCCCAGTTCGTGGCCGCGGCTGTAGCGGCCGGCGGGGAAGTCTTCCCCCGCCGAAAGCCGCCAGGTGACGCTGGCCCGGTAGGTCGCCATCAGAAGGCCTCGGCCGGCAGGCTCATCAGGGTGTCGGCGCCGGTCTTCAGCTTGGCCAGATGGGCGCCGGTCTCGGGCAGGATGCGCTCCACATAGTAGCGGGCGAGCGTCAGGCGGGTCGCGTAATAGGGGTCGGCGTCGCCGGCGGCGATCTTGTCCTGGGCGGCCTTGGCCATCATGGCCCACATATAGGCCAGCGCCGTGAGGCCGAAGAGGTGCATGTAGTCGGTGGAGGCCGCGCCGGCATGGTCGGGATTGGCCAGGCCATTGGCCATCAGCCACATGGTGGCGTCCTGCAGCTCTTCCTTGGCGTGTGAGAGGCCCTCGATGATCGGGGCCAGGGCCGGATCGTTCTCATGGGCGCCCACATAGGCGTCGATCTCGGCGAAGAAGCCCATGACGCCGCGGCCGCCCTCGGCGGCCAGCTTGCGGCCCACCAGGTCCAGGGCCTGGACGCCGTTGGTGCCCTCATAGATCAGCGCGATCCGGCAATCGCGCATGTACTGGCTGGCGGGGAAATGCTCGGTGAAGCCGGAGCCGCCGTGCACCTGCATGGCGTCGGAACAGACCTTGAAGCCGCGGTCGGTGAGGAAGCCCTTCACCACCGGGGTCATCAGGGCCATGTAGTCCGAACCCTTCTGACGGACGGCCTCATCGGGGCTGCCATGGGCCAGGTCCCCGTGCAGGGCGGTCCAGAAGAGGAAGGCGCGGCCGGCCTCGATGACGGCCTTGGAGTCCATCAGCATGCGGCGCACGTCGGGATGGACGATGATCGGGTCGGCGGGACCGTCGGGGTTCTTCGGACCGGTCAGGGAGCGGCCCTGCAGACGGTCCTTGGCGAAGCTGGCGGCGGCCTGATAGGCGGCCTCGGCCTGGGCGACCCCTTGCAGGCCGACCCCGATGCGGGCCTCGTTCATCATCACGAACATCAGGCGCAGGCCCTGGTTCTCCTCGCCCACCAGCCAGCCGACGGACTCCTCGTGCTGGATGACGCAGGTGGCGTTTCCGTGGATGCCCATCTTCTCTTCCAGGCCGGCGCAGAAGACGGTGTTGCGCTCGCCAGGCTTGCCTTCGGCGTCCGGGATGAACTTGGGCACGATGAACAGGCTGATGCCGCGGGTGCCGGCCGGCGCGCCTTCGATCCTCGCCAGGACCAGGTGGACGATGTTGTCGGCCATGTCGTGCTCGCCGCCGGAGATCCAGATCTTCTGGCCGGTGATGCGATAGGAGCCGTCGGCTTGCGGGACCGCCTTGGTCCGCAGCAGGCCCAGGTCCGTGCCGCAATGGGGCTCGGTCAGGTTCATGGTGCCGCCCCATTCGCCTGAGGCGAGCTTGGGCAGATAGAGGTCCTTCTGGTCCTGGGAGCCGCCGGTGTGGATGGCCGAATAGGCCCCGTGCGTCAGGCCCGGATACATGGAAAACGCCATGTTGGCCGAGGACGACATCTCCGAGAAGGACAGGTTGACCACGTGGGCCAGGCCCTGGCCACCATAGGCCTTGTCGGCGCCCAGGGCCGGCCAGCCGCCCTCGACCAGGGCCTTATAGGCGGCCTTGAAGCCGTCCGGCGTGGTGACCGAATGGTCGGCGTGCCAGGTGCAGCCCTGTTTGTCGCCGACGCTGTTCAGCGGCGCCAGGACCTCGCCGGTGAAGCGGGCGGCCTCCTCGACGATCTGCGCAACCACGTCCATCGAGGCTTCGGAAAAGCCGGGCAGATCCCCATAGCGCTCGATCTGAAGGACATCGCGCAGCAGGAAGAGGTGGTCGCGGACAGGGGGCTGATAGGGCATGGGGACTCCGGTGTCGGCCGGGCCGGTCACCCGGCCCGGTCAGGATAGGATGGTCGAGAAATGGGGCCTTATTTGGCGCCCACATGCTCCAGGCCGTCGAGGCGCTGGCGCAGCATCTGGTCGTAGTCGGCCGCCCGGGGCAGCAGGTCGGGGCGGGTGGCGATGAGCTTCTGCTCGAGGTTGTTGCAGCCGTTCTTCAGCTCGCTGATCGCCCGGTCGATGTCTTCGCGCTGGCTCTCCAGGGCGACGATGCGCTCCTTGAACTTGCGCAGGGACTTGGCCATCTGGGCCGCGCCGCCGTCGTCCAGATCGTAGAGGTCCAGGATTTCCCCGATCTCCGCCAGGGACAGGCCCACCCGCTTACCCTGCAGGATCAGCTTCAGGCGGGCGCGGTCCTTGTAGGAATAGACCCGGTTCATCCCGTCGCGGGCCGGGGTCAGCAGGCCCTTGTCCTCATAGAAGCGCAGGGCGCGCGGGGTGCATTTGAACTCCAGGCAAAGCTGGCGGATCGTATAGGTGCGTTGGGGGCGGCGCAGGTCGGTGGGCATGTTTGGCGTCTCCGGTTGAGCCTGGTTTTTGGCGGCTTGTTTTCTGGCTGACAGCGTAAGTGGCATCTTACGTCAACGTCAAGGCAAGCCCCCTGCGCGAAGACGAGGCGCCGGGCGGATTCAGCCTGGGATTTCGCCCTCTTTCATGGACGCGCCGCGCGGCCCGGCCCTAGGTTGCCGGCAGTCAAACCCGGGGGCGTCATCATGATCCGTAACACCTTGCTGGCGGCCGCCGCCGTGGCCGCGCTGCTGTCCTGCCCGCTGGCCGCCCAGGCTGCGCCGCGACCCATGGGCGAGGTGACCGCCGGCCTCACCCGGACCGAGGGGCTGATCCCCATCTATGCCGACGCCGAGCGCGGCCGGGTGCTGATGCTGCTGCCGGCGCCGGACGCCGAGGGCGTCAGCGGCCGCTATATTCATGTGGCCAGCCTGCGCACGGGCCTGGGCTCGGCGCCCATCGGCCTGGATAAGGCCAGGCTTGGCCCCTCGCGGCTGCTCGCCTTCCGCCGGGTCGGAGCCAAGGTGGTGGCGGAATATGAGAACCCCCGCTTCCGCGCGGTCGGCGCGCCTGAGGTGGAGCAGGCCTCGGCGCGGGACGCTTTCGCGCCCTCCATGGTCTGGGCCGGCGAGATCCTGTCGGTTGATCCCCAGGGCCGTATGCTGATCGACGTGTCCAGCTTTCTGACCCAGGACGCCCTGGGCGTGGTCGACGCCCTGAAGGGGTCGGGGGAGGCCGGCTGGAGCCTGTCGAAGGATCTCAGCCTCGCCGACCCTGAGGCGGCCAAGGCCTTTCCGGAGAATGTCGAGCTGGAGGCCATCCAGACCTTCGTCTCCGAAACGCCCGGGCGGGAGGTGGCCAACATCACCCCGGACGCCAAGCGGATGACGCTCAAGGTGCGCCATTCCTTCGTCGAGCTGCCCGAGCCCGGCTATGAGCCGCGGGTGTTTGACCCCCGCAGCGGCGGCAACGCGCTGCAGTTCCTCGACTTCGCCGCCCCCCTGGGCGAGCCCATCGTCCAGCAGTACGCCCTGCGCTTCCGCCTGGAGAAGACCGACCCCACCGCGGCGGTCTCGCCGGTGAAGAAGCCGATCATCTTCTATATGGACCCCGCCGCGCCCGAGGCGATCCGCAACGCCCTGATGGAAGGGGCGGCCTGGTGGGCCGACGCCTTCGAGGCCGCCGGCTTCAAGGACGCCTATCGGGTGGAGCTGCTGCCCGCGGGCGCCGACCCGCTGGACGTGCGCTACAGCATGATCAACTGGGCCGATCGGGCGACCCGCGGCTGGTCCTATGGCCAGACCATCATCGATCCGCGCACCGGCGAGATCCTTAAAGGTTCAGTGGTGCTGGGCGCGCTTCGGGTGCGCCAGGACATGCTGATCTTCGAAGGCCTGGTGGGCGCCGACAAGACGGGCAAGGGCGGACCCAATGACCCGGCCGAGGTGGCGCTGGCCCGCCTGCGCCAGCTGGGCGCCCACGAGGTCGGACACTCCATCGGTTTCGCCCACAATTTCGCCGGCTCCACCCAGGGCCGCACCTCGGTGATGGACTATCCGGCCCCGCGCATCCTGCTGACCGAGGGCCGGCCGGACCTGTCGGACGCCTATGCGGTCGGGATCGGCGACTGGGACAAGTTCAGCGTCGCCGCCGTCTATGGGCCCGAGGACCAGGTCCCGACCCTGCTGCACCAGAACGCCACCGCCCCGGACGGCCTGCGCTATATCACCGACGCCGACTCCCGGGGCCTAGGCGTCGGCCAGCCCTGGGGCAGCCTTTGGGACGACGGCCCTGACCCGGCCGCCGAACTTGAGCGGATGCTGGCCGTGCGCAAGGCCGCGCTTTCCAGCTTCGGCCTGGGCGCCCTCTATCCTGGAGAGCCAGTGGCGGCGCTCCGCCGCAAGTACGTGCCCATCTATCTGATGCATCGTTATCAGGTGGAGGCGGCCGGCAAGCTGCTGGGCGGGGTGGATTTCGCCTATTCCGTGATCGGCGACGGCAAGGAGTCTGCGGCCTCGGTTCCGGCCCAGGCCCAGCGCGCGGCCCTGTTCGCCCTGCTGGCGGCCCTCGACCCCGCCGCCCTGGAGACGCCCCGGGGGCTCATGCCGCTGATGTCGGCGGGTCTCACCGGTCGCACCGACCGGCAGACCGAGATCGAGCTCTTCCCCACCCTGGCCGGGCCGATTTTCGACCCGCTGGCGGCCGCTGAGGTGGCCGCCGGCCTGCCCCTGGACGTGCTGCTGAACGATCAGCGTCTGGCCCGGCTGATCGAGCAGAACCGCCGCGACCCGTCTCTGCCCGGGGCCGGCGAGGTGCTGGACGCCCTGACGGCCAAGGTGTTCGCTGACCCCTCTGATCCCGCCCTGGTCCCCATCGCCCAGCGGACCCAGGCCCGGGCCGTGCTGGACCTCGGTCGCCTGGCCCAGGACCCGGGGGCTGCGCCCGGCGTCACCGCCCAGGCGAGCGCGGCCCTCGAGGCGATCGCGGCGCGACTGTCGAGCGCCCGAGGGGGAGATGCGGCGACGCGGGCGCACCGCGCGCGGCTGGTGGCCCTGATCGAGGACCCGGCGGAGCTTCGTCGCCTGGCCGCCGCCAAGGAGATCCGCCCCGAGACGCCGCCCGGCATGCCGATCGGCTCGGCCGGCTGGCTGGATCTGGACTAGGCCTGGCCTATACTCCGCCGTCATGGCCCGGCTTGACCGGGCCATCCATGAACACCGGCGAAGGGCCGTGTGCATGGGCCCTCGGGTCAAGCCCGAGGGAAGCAGCGGGGGGGGGCTCGCGGGCTTCTCAGCCCGCGACCAGGTCGCCGGCCAGGGCCTTGTCGATCAGCTCAAGCGTGCGCTCGACCCCGAAGATGGCCACGAAGGAGCCGAAGCGCGGGCCCTGGCTCTGGCCGAGCAAGACTTCGTACAGGGCCGTGAACCAGGCCCGCAGGGGCTCGAAGCCCCCGGCCTTGCCGGCCTCGAACACCTCGTTCTGGATCGCCTCGGCGTCGGCGTCGGCCGGCAGGGCCCGCAGACGGGCGGCCAGGTCCCCAATCGCCGCGCGCTCCTGGTCGGTGGGGGCGCGGAAGGTCTTCGCGGGCTTCACGAAGTCCTCGTAATAGTTGATCGCATAGCCGGCCAGACGGTCGAGCAGCGGGTGGTCGGAGGGCGTCGCGCCGGGGATGTAGCGGCTGATGAAGCCCCAGAGGATCTCTTTGGTCGAGGCGTTGGCCGCCGAGACCAGGTTCAGCATCAAGGCGAACGAGATCGCCGCGCCCTCGACGGGCGGATCGCCCCGGTGGACGTGCCAGACGGGGTTGTCGATCTGCGGCTCGTTGGCGCCCTCGGCCTTCTTGCGATTGAAGGATTCCAGCTGCTGCAGGTACTCGTCGGTGGCCTTGGGGGCCACGTCGAAGTGCAGCCGCTTGGCCGACTTGGGTGACTGGAACATGTAGTAGGCCAGGCTTTCCGGCGTGGCGTAACGCAGCCACTCCTCCATCGAAAACCCGTTGCCCTTGGTCTTGGAAATCTTCTGGCCGCCCTCGTCGAGGAAGAGCTCATAGTTGAAGCCCTCCGGCGGGGTTCCGCCGAGCACCTTGCAGACCTGGCTGGAGACCTTGACCGAGTCGATCAGGTCCTTGCCGGCCATCTCGTAGTCGACGCCGAGCGCCACCCAGCGCAGGGCCCAGTCGGGCTTCCACTGCATCTTCACATGGCCGCCGGTGACCGGGACCTCGACCCGCTCGCCGTCCTCGTCGGCGAAGACGATGGTCCCGCGGTCCACATGGCGTTCCAGGGTGGGGACCTGCAGCACCTTGCCGGTCCTGGGGCTCACCGGCAGGAAGGGGGAATAGGTGGCCCGGCGCTCTTCGCCCAGCGTCGGCAGCATGATCTTCTGGATGGCGTCGAACCGCTCCAGAGCGACCAGCAGGGTCGCGTCGAACCTGCCCGAGCGATAGGCGTCGGTGGACGACATGAACTCGTAGTCGAAGCCGAACCCGTCGAGGAAGGCGCGCAGGCGGGCGTTGTTATGGGCCGCAAAGCTCTCGTGGGTCCCGAACGGATCGCGGACCACGCTGAGCGACTTTTCCAGGTCCTCCTGCAGCATCTCCTGGTTGGGCAGGCCAGGCGGGACCTTGCGCATCCCGTCCATGTCGTCGGAGAAGGCGATCAGACGGGTGGGGATGGCGTCGTTGGTGAGCGCCCGAAAGGCGGTGCGCACCATGGTGGTCCGCGCCACTTCGCCGAAGGTGCCCACATGGGGCAGGCCCGAGGGGCCATAGCCGGTCTCGAAGATCACCGACCGCTGCAGGGGCTCGAGCGTGGCGACCGCCTCGTCGGCCTTGCCGGCGCCGATGAGGGTGGCGGCCAGATCGCGCTCGGCGTCGGACAGCCGCAGGCGCAGGATCCGCGCCAGCAGGGCGCGCGCCTGTTCGAACGGCCAGCTCTTGGCCCCTTGGGCCGAATGTGAAAGTCCCTGAAGCATGGCTGAGGCGGTAGCGCGCATGACCGCTGGCCTCAAGCGGCATTCCTGCCCATGGCTTGCGCGGAGCGCGAAAAAGACGGGACACGAAGCACACAAAGGGGCGCGAAGGACACGAAGCGAGGGTCCGGGCGCCCTTCGTGTCCTTTGCGACCCTTCGTGCTCTTCGTGTGACCTCTTGACGGCGCCTGCGGCGCGGAAGGTGCTGCCGTCAGCCCTCGGTGGGGGTCTGGAAGTGGCCGCGGATGGCGGCGACGGGTTTGGCGCGGGCCTCCTGCCAGGCCTCCACATGGACCGATGAGATCCGGCGGCCCGCCTTCTTGATCTCCGCCCGGGCATAGGTGTCCATGGCCCGGCCGGGCCGCAGATAGTCGATGGTGACGTCGATGGTCTTGGCCGGCCGCGGGCCGCCGGTGATCACCGCCAGTTGGGCCAGGGCCGTCATCTCCATGAAGGCGCCGAGCACGCCGCCATGCAGGGCCGGCAACATGGTGTTGCCGATCAGGTGTGGCGAGAACGGCAGGATGGCGGTCATCTCGTCGCCGGCCAGCTCGGCCCGCATGCCGAGGAAGGCGATATAGGGGGTGCGCGCCAGGAAGGCGGCCAGGCGCTCGGCCGGTGTGGTTGCCACGCTCATGCGCCCCCTCCGATCAGGGCGAAGGCCGCCTGGGCGGTGGCCACCGGATCGTCGGGATCGCCGTCATGGGCCAGCGCCCGGACAAAGGCGATGGTGCGGGTCAGCTTGTAGCAATGGCCGTCGGCGATCAGGTCCGCCTGGGGCCGGGCTGGCCGCATATAGTCGATGCGCAGGTCCAGCGTGCCCTGGGGGACCGCATTGGCCGCGCGGATCGACAGGCCGCACACATGGTCGAGCAGGGTGGTGACCACGCCCGAGGCGATGACCCCGGTCTCGGGGTCCCCCACCAGATCGGCGCGCCAGGGAACCCGGATGGCGCCGCGGGCTTCACTGATGGAGACGAACTGGAAGCCCAGGGCCTCGGTTTGCGGGGTGCGGGTGACCATGTGCCGGGCCGCCTGCTCATCCAGGCTCCCGGTCATGGCGGCGATGAAGTCGGGCGGCTTGACCATCCCTGAGGGCCTAGCGGCTTGCCCTCGGGGCGGTCAACGAAAACGGCGCCGCCCCGCAGGATTGAGGCCTGGTCTTAGAACAGCGGCAGGGTGTTGCTGTAGGCGGCGATGGCGATGGCCAGGACAGGCGTGGCGGCCAGGGCGATGTTGGCGAAGGCGAGGAGGTTGGAGCGGATCATGGCGGGTCTCTTCAGGTTTGTGTGGGTGGAGCGCGTTGACCGCGTTCCGATGACCCCTGTATAGTTTCCCGCTTCTCGTAATACTCGTTAAGTCTTGGTCATGAGCTCGATTTCACAATATGAATACTGTGTAATGAAGTGGACGTTTCGTAATCTGGCGACGCGGCGCCGGGCGCACCATCTGGAGAGGCGATGATCAGACCGCAGGACCTGCTCTGTCCCCGCCCCGAGGGCCTCTATTGCGCGCCCGGCGACTTCTACATCGACCCGGTCCGGCCGGTGGACCGCGCGGTGGTGACCCACGGCCATTCCGACCACGCCCGGGCCGGGCACGGGGCGGTGCTGGCGACGCCGGAAACCCTGGCCATCATGGGCGAACGCTATGGCGAAGGCTTCACCGTCACCCGCCAGGCCGCCCCCTATGGCGAAACGGTGGCTCGGGACAATGTGGAGGTCACCCTGGTCCCGGCCGGTCATGTGCTGGGCTCGGCCCAGGCGGTGGTCCGCTGGAAGGGCCTGACCATGGTGGTCTCGGGCGACTACAAGCGAAGGCGCGATCCCACCTGCCAGGCCTTCGAGCCCGTGCCCTGCGACGTCTTCATCAGCGAAGCCACCTTCGGCCTGCCGGTCTTTCGCCATCCCGACGACGCTGGCGAGATCGCCCGCCTGCTGCGCTCGGTGGCCCAGTTTCCCGAACGCACCCACATGGTCGGCGCCTATGCGCTCGGCAAGGCCCAGCGGGTCATCCGCCTGCTGCGCGAGGGGGGCTGGGAGAAGCCGATCCATGTCCACGGCGCGCTGGAGCGTTTGAACCGCCTCTATGAAGACCACGGCGTGGATCTGGGGCCGCTGCTGCCGGCCACCGTCGACAGGAAACAGGACTTCGCCGGCGCCATCGTGGTCGGCCCGCCCTCGGCCCTGGTGGACCGCTGGGGCCGCCGGTTCATCGACCCGGTCCTGGCCTTCGCCTCAGGCTGGATGCGGGTCCGCGCTCGGGCCCGCCAGCGGGGCGTGGAGCTGCCGCTGATCATCTCCGACCATGCCGACTGGGACGAACTGACCGCCACGGTGGACGAGATCCGCCCAGGCGAGCTGTGGATCACCCACGGCCGGGAAGAGGCCCTGGCCCGTTGGGCCGAACTGCAGGGCATCCCCGCCCGGGCGCTCGCGCTGGTGGGCTATGAGGAAGAGGACGAGGCGTGAGGGCGCCGCGATCAGATGCAGGGGGGCAGGGTCAGCAGGCTGTCGTTCCACTGGCCGTTCGCATAGGCCCGCAGATACTTGCCGTTCGGCCCGTTGAGCACATTGATCTCGGACCGCTCGCCAGCGACCTGAAGGTAAAAGGTGTCGCGGCGGCCTTCGATGGCGGCGATCACCTCGGCCTTGCTGCGCTTCCAGCCATGGCCCCCCAGATGGGTGATCCCCTCGTGCGGGCTCTTGCGGGGCTGTCTCGTGATGCAGGTCACGCGGGCGTCGGCCATGGTCAGGGGCTCCCGGGTTTGGGTGGCGGTCGGCGCGGTCGCCTCCGCTATAGCCCAACTGCGGCGAGGCGACAGCCGGGGGCGGTGGCCTGATGCGCGCCTTCGTCGACCTGCTGGACCGCCTGTCCCTGACCGCCTCGCGCAACGCCAAGCTGACCTTGGTGCGGGACTATCTGGCGACGACGCCGGACCCCGACCGGGGCTGGGCCCTGGCGGCCCTGACCGGCGACCTGTCATTCTCCGCCGCCAAGCCGGCCTTCATCCGCAAGGCGGTGGAGGAGCGGATGGACGCCGTCCTGTTCCGCTGGTCCTACGACTATGTGGGGGATCTCGCCGAGACCGTCGCCCTGGTCTGGCCCACGCGGCCCGGGGCCAATCGCGAGCCGGAACTCTCGGAGGTGGTCGATGCGCTGGCCGGCGCCACCCGGCCGGAGGTCCAGCGGCTGATCGAGGGCTGGCTGGATGCGCTCACCGATCCCACCGCCCGCTGGGCGCTGCTCAAGCTGATGACTGGCGGTCTTCGCGTCGGTGTCTCTTCGCGCCTGGCCAAGCAGGCCTGCGCGGACCTGGGCGGGGTGGCGATCGGCGAGGTCGAAGAGGTCTGGCACGCCCTGCATGCGCCGTACGAGGATTTGTTCGCCTGGCTGGAGGGCCACGGTGATCGGCCGTCCCCAAATGCGCCGGGCCGCTTCCGGCCGGTGATGCTGGCCCAGGCCATCGATGAGGCCGTGGATTTCGGCAGGCTGGCCCCCGCCGACTATGCGGCGGAATGGAAGTGGGACGGCATCCGCATCCAGGCCGTCAGCGAGCAGGGTATTCGCAGGCTCTACAGCCGCACCGGCGACGACATCTCGGCGGTCTTTCCCGATGTGGTCGAGGCGCTGGACTTCGAGGGCGCCCTGGATGGCGAACTGCTGGTGCGCCGCGAGGGCGTCGTCGCCCCGTTTGGCGACCTGCAACAACGGCTGAACCGCAAGACCGTGGACGCCAAGATGCTGCGGGCCTTCCCCGCCGCCATCCGCGCCTATGACGTCCTGGCCCTGGAGGGCGAGGACCTGCGGACCCTGACCTTTACAGAGCGCCGCGCGCGGCTGGAGGCCCTGGTGGCGCAGCTGTCCGATCCGCGCATCGACCTGTCGCCCCTGCAGCCTTTCGAGACCTGGTCCGAGCTGGCCGACCTGCGGGCGGATCCGCCGCCTGGCGATCCGCAGATCGCCGAGGGGCTGATGCTCAAGCACCTGACCTCGATCTATGAGGCGGGCCGGCCCAAGGGGCCCTGGTTCAAGTGGAAGCGCGATCCGTTCCTGATCGATGCGGTGCTGATGTACGCCCAGCGCGGCCACGGCAAGCGCTCCAGCTTCTATTCCGACTACACCTTCGGGGTGTGGACGATCGCGCCTGAGGGCGAGCGGGTGCTGACGCCGGTGGGAAAGGCCTATTTTGGCTTCACCGACGCCGAGCTGAAACAGATCGATAAGTTCGTCCGCGACAACACCATCGAGCGCTTCGGCCCGGTCCGCTCGGTCCGCGCCGAGCCGCACAAGGGGCTGGTCTTCGAGGTGGCCTTCGAAGGGCTGCAGCGCTCCCCCCGGCACAAGTCGGGGGTCGCCATGCGCTTCCCCCGCATCAGCCGCCTGCGCTGGGACAAGCCGCCCGGCGAGGCCGACGAGCTCTCCACCCTGGAGCGGATGCTCGACCAGATGGAGCGGCGGTAGGGGCGCAGGCTGTGCGTCCTTCGAGGCTCGCACCGCCGTTTCCCCGTCATGGTCGGGCTTGACCCGACCATCCATGAACACCGGCGATCGACTGTGTGCATGGGCCCTCGGGTCAAGCCCGAGGTTGACGGAGGAGGGGTTACGGCAGGCGGCCCTGGGCCTTCAGGAAGGTGCACAGGTCGCCGCCTTCGAACAGCAGGCCTTCAATGCCCGCCCGGGCGGCAGCCTCCATGTCGCCGGGCTTGTCGCCGATCATGAAGGAGGCGGCGCGGTCCACCGGCCAGTCGGCCATGGCCCGCAGCAGCATGCCGGGATTGGGCTTGCGATCAGGCGGATCGGGATGCCGATAGGTCTCCGTCACCGCCTCGGGATGGTGCGGGCAATGGTAGAAGGCGTCGATCCGCGCCCCATCCCTGGCCAGGTCCTCGGCCATGGCCGCGTGCAGGGCGTGCATGTCGGCCTCGGTGTAATAGCCCCGCCCGACGCCGGACTGGTTGGTGACCACGAAGACCCACCAGCCGGCCCGGTTGAAGGCGGCGATCACGGCCTTGGCGCCGTCGATCCAGGCGAAGTCTGCCCAGCGGTAGACATAGCCATGATCGACATTCAGCACCCCGTCCCGGTCCAGGAAAAGGGCGGGTCTGGTGCGTTTTTCGGCGTCGGCGGCCATGGGCTCCTCTGAAGGCTCGTGGGGCGGCGGGACCCCGGCGGCGGTTGTTTCACAAGCGGGCGGCGGCGGTCTATGGTCGCCGGCGAAACGATCTGGAGTCCGTCCCCTTGTCCGAGCCCAAGTCCCCGTCCGTGTCGGACCCCGCCGTCCCCGTCCTGGCGATCAATGATTTGAAGGTCACCTTCGACACCCATGACGGCGCCGTCCAGGCCGTGCGTGGGGTGAGCCTGCAGGTGGCCCGGGGCGAGACCCTCGGCGTGGTGGGCGAAAGCGGTTCGGGCAAGAGCCAGACCTTCATGACGGTCATGGGCCTGCTGGCCCAGAACGGCCGGGCCACCGGCTCGGTGCGCTTCCAGGGTCAGGAGATCCTGGGGCTGAAACCGCGGGCCCTGAACCGCCTGCGCGGCTCAAAGATGACCATGATCTTCCAGGACCCGCTCACGGCGCTCACCCCCCATGTGCGGATCGGCGAACAGATCGCTGAGCCCCTGCGGCTGCACCTGGGCCTGTCGGCTGGCGACGCCATGGCCAGGGCGCGCCAGTGGCTTGACCATGTGCGCATCCCCGACGCCGCCCGGCGCCTGCGCCAGTATCCGCACGAGCTGTCCGGCGGCATGCGTCAGCGGGTGATGGTGGCCGCGGCCATGGCCGGCGGCCCCGAACTGCTGATCGCCGACGAGCCCACCACGGCGCTGGACGTCACCGTCCAGGCCGAGATCCTCGATTTGATGGCCGAGCTGGGCCGCGAGACCGGCACCGCTATGGTGCTGATCACCCACGACATGGGGGTCATCGCCCGTCTCGCCGACCGGGTCTGCGTGATGAAAGATGGTCAGTATGTGGAGGAGGGGCCGGTGCGCGAGCTCTTCGCCGCCCCCAAGGTCCAGTACACCCGCGACCTGCTTGAGGCGATTCCGCGCCTGGACCGCGCCGACCGCGGCGGCCGGCCCACCGTCGCGCCGGTGGCGGCCGATGCGCCGGTGGTCATCGAGGCCCAGGACGTCAAGGTCTGGTTCCCCATCCGCCAGGGGCTGCTGGGCGGCATGCGCCAGCTGCGGGCCGTGGACGGCGTCTCCTTCGACGTGCGTCAGGGGGAGACCCTGGGCGTGGTGGGCGAGAGCGGCTGCGGCAAGTCCACCCTCTCGCGGGCGGTGCTGAATCTGGTCAAGCCCACCGACGGGGTCGTCACCCTGATGGGCCGCGACATCACCCACGCCCAGAAGGCCGAGATGCGGGCGGCCCGCAAGGACCTGCAGATCGTCTTCCAGGACCCGCTGGCCAGCCTCGACCCGCGGATGACCATCGGCGATTCCATCGCCGAACCCCTGAAGATCTTCGCCCCGCAGCTGAATCGCGACGCCCGGGACGCCGAGGTGGCCGGCATGATGTCCCGCGCCGGCCTCTCGCCCGAGCTGATCAACCGCTATCCGCACGAGCTGTCGGGTGGTCAGAACCAGCGGGTGGGCATCGCCCGGGCCATGATCCTGAAGCCCAAGCTGGTGATCTGCGACGAGGCGGTCTCGGCCCTGGATGTCTCTATTCGCGCCCAGATCATCGACCTGCTCATCGACCTGCAGAAGGAGATGGGCCTGGCGATGATCTTCATCAGCCACGACCTGGCGGTGGTCCGCGAGATCAGCCACCGGGTGATGGTGCTGTTCCTGGGCCGGGTGATGGAGATGGCTGACCGCGACAGGCTCTATGCCGATCCCCAGCACCCCTACACCCGCGCTCTGCTGTCGGCCGCCCCGATCCCGGACCCCGAGCGGGAGCGCAACCGCCAGAGGCTGAAGCTGACCGGCGAGCCCCCCAGCCCCATGGACCCGGCCGCGGCCCTGCGCTTCCTGCCCTCGCGGGTCAGCGTCGATCCCCTGGCGCCTATCTACACCCCCCGCCTGACTGAGGTGGCGCCGGGGCATCTGGTGTCGGAATTCGATGTGGACTGGGAAAACCGCGGCGCGGCCTGAACGGCGGATTTTCGCAACCCGTCGGAAACCCTTGGGCGCGTAGGATGGCTCGAACGCAACCCTTTCGAGTAACCCCGCCTCCATGCCCGCCCTGCAGATCGAGGTCGTCCGTCCCCAGGACCTGACGCCGGCGCGGTTGGCCCGGTGGAGCGAACTGCAGGGCCAGCAGGACATCACCTATGACAGCCCCTTCCTGTCGCCTCACTGGGCGCGGGCGGTGGAGCGGGCCCAGGCCCGGGGCGCTACGGAGGCCCGTGGCGTGCGCGTGGCGGTGGCGCGCCAGGGTAGTGAGGACCTGGGATTCATGGCTGTTCATGTGGGCGGCGCCACAGCCCTGCCCGTGGGCGCGCCGCTCTGCGACTATCAGGGTCTGGTGGCCGCCCCCGGCCTGGAGGTCAGCGCCCGCGAGATCGTCGCCGCCCTGGGAGTCCAGCGCCTCGACTTCTGCCACATGCTGGACGCCACCGGCCCTTTCCAGGGCTTCTCCCACGGGGAGTCCCTCTCGCAGGTGGCCGACATAGGCCCCAGCTACGAGGCCTACGCCGCCGAGCGGCGGGCCGCC
>TARA_R100000935_G_scaffold57707_1_pt1 | contig 21412 bp, 17 predicted proteins | sample TARA_R100000935 | Tara Oceans TARA_R100000935 (sample SAMEA2621502) | marine metagenome | biome: marine biome (ENVO:00000447); feature: surface water layer (ENVO:00002042); material: "saline water (ENVO:00002010), including plankton (ENVO:xxxxxxxx)" | depth 5 m
TTAGCCAAGCCGCCAAACTGTACGGAGAACCGGCGCCACCTCAATAATCCCGCCCGCCTTGCGCTGAAGGTATTCGCCCAAACGCTCGTTGCCAGCGCTTCGCCTACGGCCCACGGAACCCCCTTATTCACCCTTGATTTCATCGCGATTTACATCGCCTTTGCCAGCAGTCAATAGTCAATTTGCACTGTTAATTCAGCTATTTGCAGAAAAACAACAGGTTAGTGTGTAGCGGGGTGTGTTTGGCGCTCGCATCGTTCCGGGCGCGCCACTTCTTCCCAAGCCTGCAGGTCTGATCGGCGCGTGTCGCCGGTCTGGGACGGACGTGCGGCGCCGTGGAACCCTTCTGCGCCCCCGTGGATTTCCCCTCGATCAATTGAGGGAGCTGAACATGAAGCGCTATCTGATTGCGACCGTCGGCGCGGCTGGCCTGCTGGGTCTGGCCGCCTGTGGCGACGGGGCCAATGACACCGCCGTGGGCCAGACCGAGCCGGTCAACGCGGCCCAGGACGCCACGTCCGCCGTGGTCGGGCAGACCTCGGCGGCGACCCTGGGGGCCAACACCCTGGAGGGCTATGTGGACAACGCCGCCATCGGCGACATGTACGAGATCGAGGCTGGCCGCATGGCCCAGGAGCGTGGCGTCAGCGCCGAGACCAAGGCCCTGGGCGAAATGCTGGTGAGCGACCACACCGCCGCGGCCGAACGCATGACGGGCCTGGCCCGGGCGGCTGGCGAAACCATCCCCACGGAAATGGATGAGCGTCGCCAGGGCCTGATCGACAATCTGCGCGCCGCCGACGGCGCCGAGTTCGACCGGGTCTTCGCCGAACAGCAGGTCGCCGCCCACCAGGAGGCGATCACCCTGCACGAGGGCTTCGCCGACAATGCCGACCACCCGGAACTTGCGGCCTTCGCCGGGGAGATGGTTCCCAAGCTGCGCACCCATCTGGAGCGCGCCCGCGCCCTGGAGGCCGCCACGGACCAGTAGGGCCTAGCGCCTGCGAGACGACAGAGCCCGCCGCAGACCCTGCGGCGGGCTTTTTCGTGGCGCGCCCTATTCCCCCGGCACGTGGGCGGGGTCGCCCAGGGTGTTGCGGATGTAGAGTATCTTCACCATCACGAAGAGCACCACCAGCAGAGGGGCGGCGAAGATGACGCCCAGGGGTCCGAACAGGACCCCGAAGCCGAGCACCGCGAACAGGGTGAGCGCCGGCGGCAGGGCGACAGCCTGCTTCTGGATCAGCGGATAGGTGAGATTGCTCTCCACCTGCTGCACGATGACATAGACCAGGATGGCCCAGACCACCATCATCGGCCCTTCCTGCAGGGCCAGCATGATGGCCGGGATCACCGAGACCACCGGCCCGACAATAGGGACGAAGGCGGCGATGGCTGCAAACAGGCCAAGCGCCACCGGCGATGGCAGGCCGATGATCGACACGCCAATCCAGGTCAGCACGCCGACGATGGTCATGGAGACGAACTGGCCGAGCAGCCAGCGGCGCAAGGCCACGCCAGACACGTTCAGGGCGTGGCGCATGGGCTCCCGCGGACCGGACGGCACCAGGCTGAGCAGGCCGTCCCGGGACTGGCCCGGGCTGATGGCCAGATAGATGCCGGCGAAGATCACCACCACCAGATTGGTCACCGCCCCGGCCACGGTCATGGCGTAACCGCCCACCCGCCCGAGGATGCTCTGGATCGGCCCGGCCGCCTCGCGGGCCGAGGCCAGGTCGAAGGACTGGACCTGGGCCATGAAATCGGGCGGCAGGGGAAATTGGGCCAGGCGGGCCTGAAGCTCCTCGGCCGACTTGGGCAGGCTGTCGACAAGCTCCTGCACCTGCTCAGCCACGGTGGCGCCAAACAGCCAGCCGGCCGCCGACAGCAGGCTGATGATCAGCAGGCCGGCCGCCAGCAGGGACAGACCTTCGTTCAGCGGTGTCAGCTTGTGGATCGGATCGCCCAGGGCGCGCAGCAGGACGGCCACCAGAATGGCGCCGAACACCAACAGCATGACGTCGATCAGCTGCCAGGCGACCAGCAGCACCAAGCCCACGCCCACCAGGAAGAGCACGCGGCGCACGAAGGTGGGCGACACCGAGCCGCTCCGGGGAGCAGGGGGGGCGGATGACTGTTCAGAGTCGGCCAAGGCGCGTCTTTCGGAATGCTTTTTCAGGGTCAGTAGCCGCCGATGACCGGCAGGATCTCACCTGTGATGTAGCTCGACATCTGGGGGGACGCCAGGAAGACATAGGCCGGCGCCAACTCCTCGGGCTGGGCCGGGCGGCCCATGGGAACGCCGCCTCCGAACTTGCTGACATCTGGACGATCGGCGGGGTTCAGGGGCGTCCAGACCGGGCCTGGCGCGACCACATTCACGCGGATGCCCTTGGGGATCAGCTGAGCCGACAGGGACCTTGCAAAGGCGTGGATGCCGCCCTTGGTCATGCCGTAGTCGAGCAACTCTCCGGCGCCCTGCAGGCCGACGACGGAGCCGGTCATCAGAATGGCCCCGCCAGGCTTCATGTGCGGAACCGCCGCCCGGGCCATGTAGAAATAGCCGTAGAGATTGGTCTTCAGGGTGCGGTCGAAATGAGCGTCGGTGATCTGCTCCAGATCTCCGGCATGCTCCTGGAAGGCGGCGTTGTTCACCAGAACGTCCAGCCGGCCAAAGGCCTCCAGGGTCTGGGCCACCGCGTGGCGGGCATAGGCCGGATCGGCCACGTCGCCGGGCAGCAGGATGGCCCTGCGGCCCTCCTTCTCCACAGCCGCCTGGGTGGCGCGGGCGTCCTCATCCTCATTGAGATAGCCGATGGCCACGTCGCAGCCTTCGCGGGCGTAGAGGATGGCCACGGCGCGCCCGATGCCGGAATCGGCCCCGGTGATCAGGGCGGCGCACCCCTCCAGCTTCCCGGAGCCGCGGTAGAAGGGCGCGTCGCACATGGGCTCAAGTTCGAGGTCGGCCTCACGCCCAGGCTTCTTCAGGTGCTGCTGCGGTAGCGGAGGCGCGGGATAGGTCCTGGCCCCAGCCTGCATGGCCTTGGGCGCATCGGATCCCTGGGCGTTCTGGTCCTGGCGGTCGATCCCCTTCTGGATGTCGCGCTGATCCTGCGCCACGCGCTCGGCGGCGTCGCGGAAGGCGTCGGCTTCGGGGGTCTTGGCTTTGTCGTCGGTCATGGCGGGTCCCTCTCTGACCGACCTGCAATCCGCAGGCGCGCCGGAGAGTTCCGGGATGATCCGATCCGGGGCGCGCCCTAGCGTTCGAACTTGGTCGACAGCACGATGGAGGAATTGGTCCGTTCCACCCCCTCCAGCCCGCCGATCTCATCAATCAGGGCGTCCATGGCCGCCACGTCGGGCGCCGAGACCGTGGCGATCAGATCGAAGACGCCGCTCACCGACTGCAGCCGCCGGACCCCCGGCATCCTGCGCATGGCACCAGCCACGAGGCCGGCGGCCTTGGGCTGAACCGTGAGCATGACGAAGGCGTGGATCTGGGCCTCTTCGTAGGCCTGGGAGGTGCGCACCGCATAGCCGGCGATGACGCCGCGCCGCTCCAGCCGGGCGATCCGGCTCTGAACCGTCGTGCGCGACAGACCCAGGCTGCGCGCCAGCTCCGCCACCGGCGCCCGGGCGTTCTCCTGCAGGCGGGCGAGCAGGTGCTGGTCCAGGTCATCCATCAGATCGCCCATAGTTTGCGGCAGAACGCCGAAACAATGGTCGACTTATGCCGAAATGGCAATTGAGCGCGACGCGACTCTCGCCGAGCGTGAGGACGAACATCCGGGAGGGAGAGGGTCATGCGTAAAATCGCCGTGGTTGGGGCCGGGAAGATCGGGTCGGCGATCGCCGACATGTTGCGGGCCTCAGGCGCCTACCAGGTCGCCGTGCTGGACCGTGATGCGGCGCATCTAGCGGCCCTGCCGGCCGGCGACGGGGTCGAGCGGATCAGCGTCGATGTCAGCGACTCTGCAGCCCTGGCCGATGCCCTGGACGGCGCCTTCGCCGTTATCAGCGCCGCCCCCTACCAGCTCACCGTGCCCATCGCCCGGGCGGTGAAGATCGCCGGAGCCCACTATCTGGATCTGACCGAAGACGTCGCCTCGACCCGGGAGGTGCGCGCCCTGGCGCAGGACGCCGACAGCGCCTTCATCCCCCAGTGCGGCCTGGCGCCGGGCTTCATCTCCATCGTGGCCAGCGACATGGCCCGCCGGTTCGATGACCTGCACGAGGTGCGCCTGCGGGTCGGCGCCCTGCCGCGCTATCCCACCAATGGGCTGAACTACAATCTCACCTGGAGCACCGAGGGGGTGATCAACGAGTATTGCGAGCCCTGTGAGGCCATCGTCCAGGGCCGCCGCCAGGAGGTGGCCGCCCTGGAGGGGCTGGAGGAGTTCGCCCTCGACGGGGTGGCCTATGAGGCTTTCAACACCTCCGGCGGCCTGGGCAGCCTGTGCGAGACCCTGGCCGGCAAGGTGCGCAATCTCAACTATCGCACCATCCGCTATCCGGGCCACGCAGGCGTCATGCGGACCCTGCTGGATGATCTAGGCCTGCGCCACCGCCGGGACCTGCTGAAGGACATCCTCGAACATGCGGTGCCGGCCACGATGCAGGACGTGGTCATCGTCTTCGTCACCGTCAGCGGCATGAAGGCCGGCGCCCTGATGCAGGAAACCTATGTGAACAAGATCTACGCCCAGCCGGTGGCCGGGACCCAGAAGAGCGCTATCCAGATCACCACGGCGGCCTCGGTCTGCGCCGTGGCCGACATGCTGGCCGAGGGCGACCTGCCGCCCCGCGGCTTCATCCGCCAGGAGGACATTCCGCTCGACCGGTTCCTCGCCAACCGCTTCGGCCGCTGGTACGCCGGCGATGATCAAGCCCTGCGCACCGCCTGAGAGGGGATCCCATGACGCTCAGCCTGAAACCCGCCCCCGCCCAGGACGCCGCCGCCACCCTCGAACGCCTGGGGGTAGACCGGGGGCTATGGCAGGGGGGCGAACGGACGGTCACATCCCCCATCACCGGCGAGGCCGTCGCCAAGGTGCGGGACGCGACGACCGCGGACGTCCAGGCGGCGATCGCTGCGGCCCAGGCGGCCTTCCTCGCCTGGCGCAAGGTTCCGGCGCCCCGCCGCGGGGAGCTGGTCCGCCTGCTGGGCGAGGAGCTTCGCGCCGCCAAGGGCGATCTCGGCCGTCTCGTCACCCTGGAGGCCGGCAAGGTGGTCTCCGAGGGGCTGGGCGAGGTGCAGGAGATGATCGACATCTGCGACTATGCGGTGGGGCTCTCCCGGCAGCTGTTTGGCCTGACCATCGCCACCGAACGGCCCGACCACCGAATGATGGAGACCTGGCATCCCCTGGGGGTCGTAGGTGTCATCACCGCCTTCAACTTCCCCGTCGCCGTCTGGTCGTGGAATGCGGCGCTGGCCCTGGTCTGCGGCGATCCGGTGATCTGGAAGCCCTCGGAGAAGACGCCCCTGACGGCCCTGGCGGTTCAGGCGGCCTTCGACCGCGCCGCCGCCCGGTTCGGCGATGCCCCGGCCGGCCTGTCCCAGGTGCTGATCGGCGGACGGGACGTAGGCGAGGCCCTGGTGGAGGACCCCCGCCTGCCGCTGGTCTCGGCCACGGGCTCCACCGCCATGGGCCGGGCCGTCGCCCCCCGCCTGGCCCAGCGGTTCGCCCGCGCCCTGCTGGAGCTGGGCGGCAACAACGCCGCCATCGTCGCGCCCTCGGCCGATCTCGACCTGACCCTGCGCGGCGTGGCGTTTGCGGCCATGGGCACGGCGGGCCAGAGGTGCACCACCCTTCGCCGGCTGTTCGTTCACCGCAGCCTCCATGACGCCTTCCTGCCCCGGCTGAAGGCGGCCTACGACTCCGTGGCTGTGGGCGATCCCCGGGCGGACGGGGTGCTGATCGGGCCGCTGATCGATGCGGCGGCTGCCGAGGCCATGGCGCGCGCCCTTGAGGAGGCCCGCGCCCAGGGCGGTCAGGTCCATGGGGGCCAGCGCCTGGACGGACCCGGCGTCTATGTCCGGCCGGCCCTGGTGGAAATGCCGGCCCAGAGCGCAGTGATGCTGCGCGAGACCTTTGCGCCGATCCTCTATGTGACAACATATGACGCACTGGACGAGGCCATCGCCGCCCAGAACGCCGCGCCCCAGGGCCTGTCCTCGGCCATCTTCACCAACGACCTGCGCGAAGCCGAGCAGTTCACCTCGGCCTGGGGGTCGGACTGCGGCATCGCCAATGTGAACATCGGGCCCTCCGGCGCCGAGATCGGCGGGGCCTTCGGGGGCGAGAAGGAGACCGGCGGCGGCCGCGAGGCGGGCTCGGACTCCTGGAAGACCTATATGCGCCGGGCCACCAATACGGTGAACTTCGGGGCCACCCTGCCCCTGGCCCAAGGCGTGCGGTTCGACCTGCAGAGCGCGTTCCGATAAGTGGAACCCGGTTATCGGGCGAAACGCGCTCCAGGCTCTAGAGCATTTTCCGATAAGTGTGATGCGGTTATCGGATCGAAAAATGCTCTAACTTTATGATTTAGAGCCCTTTCCGATCTGATTGAAGCAATCAGATCGGAAAGGGCTCTAGGGCTCAGCGCCCCTGGGCGGCGCGCATGGCCGCGGCCTTGACCGCGTCCGGCAGGGTGATGAACCAGGCCTGGGGCGACAGGCGCCCGGCCACCCGCGCCCGCCCGGCCGCGGCCATCCGGGCTCGCCGCTCGGGGTCGGCCCGCAGGGCGCGCAGGGCTGCGGCGGCCTGGTCCAGGTCGGGCTCGGCCCAGCTCTGGCCGGCATAGATGCCCTGGGGGTCCTCCACCGGGGTGCGGCCTGAGCCGATCATCACCGCCACCGCCTCGTCGAGGAAGTCGGTCACCCCGGACCAGCCGGTGGCCACCACCGGCGTGCCAAGCGCCAGGGCCTCGGCCGGGGTCAGGCCAAAGCCTTCGGCCCGGTGCAGGGAGATCAGCACGTCGGAGCCGGCGATCAGGCTCTTCACCGCCTCATAGGGCCAGACGCCGTCGATCACCTCGACATTGGTCGGCGCCGCGGCCCTCAAGGCCTTAAGCGCCTGCGGGAAGCGCGCGCCATTCTGGGTCTTGATGACCAGCCGGGCCGAGGCGTCATCGCCAAAGGCCTTGGCGAAGGCGGCCACGGCGCCCTGCGGGTTCTTGCGGGCGGCTGAGGAGTTGAAGTCGAACAGGCTGACGGCCTGGAACTCGGCCTGACGCGGGGCCGGGCGCACCGAGTCATAGTCTTCCAGAAACAGGGGATGAGGCACCACCCGCACCGGCGCCCGCGCGCCATTCAGGGCCTGGGCCACATAGCGGCTGGGGACCCAGACCTCGTCCACCAGGGCGGCGTCCTTCAGCCACAGGGGCGGCGCCTGAGGCAGCTCCCAGGCCCAGTAGCCGTAGCGCGGCCCCACCAGCCGGGCGGCGCCCATCTGGCCCAGAGCCGCCAGGAGTTCGGGGGGGTTGAGGTGAAAGATCCAGGCGCTGGCCGGCGAGGGGGCCGGCCCCTTAGCCTCCCAGGTCAGGGCGGCGCCGGCCATGTCGACCTGCTCGACGGGCACGCCCAGGGCCGCGAAGGCCCGGGCCGCCAGCCGCGCGGAGGCGGCGATGCCGTGGGAGCCTGACATGTAGCCGACGATGCGCAGGGGACCTCCGGCGCCGCCGTCGGCGCCGTGCGGGCGCCGGGCCTGCCGCCGGACATGGACCTCCAGCAGGGGGGACAACAGGGGCTGGGCGGCGCGGCGCAGGCCCTCCGGCGCGATCCCGCGCCAGGACCTGCGAAGGCTGGCCAGCAGGCTCATGGCGCCATGAGCTCGGCGAGCTGCGCCTGCAGGGGCAGGTCCTCGGACAGGATGTCGATCGGCCGGGGCCGAGGCCGGTCGGCGGGCGCATGGCTCCAGACCTCGTCGACAAAGCCCCAGGCCGGATGGTCGTCGGCCAGGGCGGCCAGGGTGGCGGCGCTCCAGACCGCGGCGGCGCGCCGCCAGACCACCCCCTGGGCGATCAGGATCTGAGCGTCGGCGGCGACGAAGCCTGGGCACGAGCCGAACACCACCGTGTCCACCTCGGTGGGGCCGGCCGGCCCCCCGTCGGGCCGGCGCAGGCGCCCGGAGCCGGCCTCGCAGATCAGGACGCCGCTCGGCCAGTCGGCCATGGCGGGGGTCCGGGCCTGGACCACCACCACGGCGGCGGCCCGGCCGGGGCGCGCCGGTCGTCCGGGGGTGTGGGCGCCGCGGACGCTGAGCCTGGCGAGGCGATAGACCAGGCTGTGGGTGAGGGCCGCGGGCAGGCCCTCGGGTTCGATATCGTATTCGCGCAATCCCCCGCCGATCAGCCAGCGCAGATAGGCGAGCCGCCCGGGCAGGGTGTGCAGGGCGAATAGGCGCTGAAGGTCGGGCCGGCTCTCCCAGATGCGCAGCAGGACCCGGGGGAAGGGATAGGGGCCCGACAGGCTGCCCACCAGCCGGTCGCCCTCCCCGCGGATCGCCTGGCGCAGGACCTCGGGCCACCGGGCGCGTACGGCGACGCCGTAACCGGCGGAGATCTGCCGGCGCAGGGGCGAAACCTCCCCCCGCGCGGCCCCGGCGAAGCGGGCCGCATCGAGCAGGGGAGTCAGGTCCTGACTGAGGTCCAGCAGGGTGGGGCCATCCAGCAGGTCTGGGGCGAACCGCCCGGCCTCGGCCTCCGGGCCCAACAGCCAGGCGAGCAGGGCCGCAGGAGGACCCTCGCCGAACCGCGCGCGCAGATCGGCCCGGGCCGCCAGCATGCCGGCGGCCGCCCGGGGCCAGGGCCCCTGTCCTGGGGTGGAGATCCACTGGGCCACGTCCGCCCCCGCGCCGTCCCAGGGAGTGTCGGCCTGGGGCCAGGGGCCAGCCTCGCGGGCGCCGGCCCGCCAGGTCTCAAGCAGGGTTTGGGCGGCCGCCGCCGAGGCTGGGTGGGTCTCCGCCCGCCCGGCGAACCAGGCGTGAAAGGCCAGCCGCCCCTCCAGGGAGTCGCGGGGAAACCGCACCGCCGCCAGGGCGTCGTCTCGCCAGGCCTGGTCCATTTCGCGGGTGATGTCCGGCAGGCCTTCGACCGCCGCCAGGGGCTCAGGCGCGTCCATCCAGGCCTCGACAGCCGGGCTTAAGCCCTCGTCGAAGCGATGACCGGCCTGGGCCGCGCGCAGAGCGCGCAGGCGCATGGGTCGGCTGACCGGTCGGCCGGAGGGCAAGGCGCCGTAGGCGTAGGGGATGCGGCTGGCCTGGTCGTGGCCATTGTCCAGCAACGCCCGGGCGTAGTCGTCCAGGAGGTGGGACAGGGGCGAGGCGGGGGGCACGACGATCCGGTCCTGGTGCTTGCTCAACACCTCCGGGCGCCGGGGATCGAAGCCGGAGAAGTGGAAGAAGCCCAGGGGCTGGCCGTTGACCCGCCAGCCCTGGGCGCCGTGGGCCAGGGTGCGGCCCTCCAGGTTCCAGTAGGCGATGTCGAGGCCAGGATCGCGCAGTATGGCCACATCGCTGACCAGGCCCGGCGCCAGGTCCATCCACTTCTGGTCGGTGAACAGGCCGTTTGCGAAGTCCACCCGACAGTCGAACCGACACTTCTCGGCCCACCAGTCCATCAGGGCGAAGATCTCATTGTCCCGGCGGGCGGCCAGGAAGCCGAGATTATAGGCGCCCGAGGTCAGGATAGTGTGGTCGTTGGGGCTGGCCTCGCCGGCCAGGGGGCGGGTCAGATGGGGGATGAGCACCAGGGGCGCCCGCGCCAGACCCTCGCGCACCGGGGCCAGGGGGGCGTAGACGAAGATATCCGGGTCCAGATAGGTGACCGAAGTCACTTCCGGCTCGGCCAGCAGCCGGCGAAACGCGTGAGGCTTGATGGCGGTGTTCAGCTCGAGCGCGTCGTAATAGACGCTCATGGGGGCCACAGGGGCGCCCGTGTCGCCCGCCTCGATCACCCGGGCGAGGGCCTGCAGCTCTGGAATTGGCCCATCGGCGGCGATCACCACCCGGGCGGCGTCCGGCTCCGCCGCAGCCAGGCTGCGCATGAGCACGGCGGCCTGGGCCGCGTAGTTGCGCGATACGATGGTGAAGATGACGTCCAAGGGCCCGCTCCCGACGGCTGCGCCTGTCTAACAGCGGGCTCAGGCGCCCGGCAATGTCAGGCGGCGGCGAGAAGTTCGTCGAGGCGGCGGATATCCTTGACCTCAGAGGCCACGCCGCCCTCCAGGCGCATGACCTTGTTGCAGTAGAGGCGCAGCAGGCCCGCATCGTGCGAGGACAGCACCAGAATGCCGGCCCGCTCCACCAGGTTGAGCAGACGCCGGTGGGCCAGTTTCTGGAAGTCGGCGTCGCCCACCGATATCCACTCGTCCATCAGCAGCACGTCGGCCTCGACCGCGGTGGCCACGGCGAAGGCCAGCCTGGCCTGCATGCCGGCCGAATAGGTCTTCATGGGCATGGCCAGGAAGGGGCCGAGGCCGCTGAACTCGGCGATCTCGTCCATCTTGTCCTCGATCTCCTTGGAGGACATGCCGGCGATACGCCCGCGCAGGCGGATATTGTCGACGCCGGTGGCCGAAGGATCGATGCCGAGCGACAGGTCCAGCAGGGCGGCGATGCGGCCCCGGACCTCAATCTGGCCCTCGTCCGGCTCATAGGCGCCCGACAGGGCCCGCAGGAGGGTGGTCTTGCCCGAGCCGTTGTGGCCGATGAGGCCCAGGCGGTCGCCGGCCCGCAGGTTCAGGTTCAGGTGCGACAGGGCGGTGACCTCGGTGGCCCCGGTGGTCGAGGCGCCCAGGCGTCCGCCCACCGTCACCCGGGCCAGGTTCTTCTTCAGCGACTTGGCGTCGACCCCATAGACCGGGAAGCGCAGGGTCAGGTCGGTGACCTTGATGGAGACATCGGTCATAGGAAGTGGACGATCCGGCGGCGGGTGATGGCGAAGACCGAGAAGGTGAGAGCCCAGCCCAGCACGGCCATGATGGCCAGGATGACATAGGACAGCCCGTCCGCCTCTTGCCCCAGCAGCGGCGCCCGGATGGTGGTCAGCATATGATAAAACGGGTTCAGCGTCAGGAAGGCGTGGCGATCGGGGAAGGCGTCGGGCTTCCAGAACACCGGCGTCATGAAGATGGCGAACTGCATCACCGACATCACGAACTGCGGGATGTCGCGGAATCGGGCCGAGGCGATGGCCGCCAGCATGCTGATCCAGGCCAGGTTGACGATCGTCAGCAGCAGGCCGCCCACAGCCGGCAGCACGTCCATCACCCGCCACAGGCCAAAGAAGATGATCACGCCGAGGATGATCACCGCATGGTGGGCGAGGTTGATCAGGTTTCGCAGCACCGTCCGCCAGATGAAGGTGAACATCGGCAGGGAGGTCTGGCTGAGCATGCTGGACGCCTGAACGAAGGTGTCGCACCCCTCGTTGATCGTCCCGGCCATCAGGCCGAAGAAGACGATGCCCATGGCCACATAGGGCATGAACTCGGCCACCGAGATGCCGAACAGCTTGGCGTAGAGCAGGCCGATCCCCAGGACCATCAGGCCCATGGAGATGGTGATCCAGAACGGCCCGAGGATGGAGCCGCGATAGCGGGAGACCACGTCGTGCCACGCCAGGGACCAAGCCAGCCCTCGGCGGTGATAGGACGTAACAAGGTCCCTCAGAGCCATGCTGAACTCAAACAGCGTGCCACGCCGTCCGGTCCGCAGCATGTGTTGGCCGGATTCCATAGGGTCTCCCAAAGCGAGCGCCGCTGGTATCAGGTGCATTTTTGCGGCGCAAGCATGGCGCCGGGTCTGCGACTTGGCCGCAGGCAGGCCACGTGCTAGCCCACGGCCAAGGAGGCCGCGCCGCATGTCGTCCATGGATCAGTTCGCCCGGCCCCATTACGCCCCGTCGCAGGACCTGCGCAACCTCGAGCCCGCCCTGCAGGGCGCCGGGGTCTGGCTGGTCATCCCCTGCTACAAGGTCACCGATCACATCATGCGGGTGATCGACCGGGCGCCGCCCTGGGTGGAGGGAATCGTCTGCGTCGACGACGCCTGCCCCGACCGTTCCGGCGACCTGATCGAGGCGAGCTGCGCCGACCCCCGGGTGCGGGTCCTGCGTCTGGCGCAGAACCAGGGCGTCGGCGGCGCGACCCTGGCCGGCTATCAGGAAGCTGCGCGCCTGGGCGGGCGGATTCTCGTCAAGGTGGACGGGGATGACCAGATGGACCTGAGCTATCTGCCCCAGCTGGTGACGCCGATCCTGCTGGGTGAGGCCGACTACGCCAAGGGCAACCGGTTCTCTTCGGTCAGCCACCTCCAGGCCATGCCCGGCCTGCGCATCTTCGGCAATGCGGGGCTAAGCTTCCTGGCCAAGCTCTCCACCGGCTACTGGAATGTCTTCGATCCCACCAACGGCTTCACCGCCATCGAGGCCAGCGTGGCGGGCCTGGTGGCGCAGAAGCCGGTGGCCCGGCGGTTCTTCTTCGAGACCGACCTGCTCTATCACCTGGGCACCCTGCGCGCGGTGGTCCGCGACGTGCCGATCCCCGCCCGGTATGGGGACGAGGTGAGCAATCTGAAGATCAGCCAGGTCATCGGCCCCTTCGCCGGCCGCCATCTGCGCAACTTCGTCCGGCGGGTGCTGGGGCAGTATTTCGTCCGCGACTTCAACGTCGCCACCCTTGAGCTGATCTTCGGGACCCTGTTCCTGGGCTTCGGCGCGATCTATGCGCTGAACTGGATGGCGGTGCGCGATCCGGGACAGGCGGCCTCGGCCGGGGTGGTGATGACCGCGGCCCTGCCGGTGATCATCGGCGTCCAGCTGCTGTTGCAGGCCATGAACTTCGACGTGGTCAATGTGCCGGTCCGGCCCATCCATCCCTATCTGCGGACCCTGGCCCGCATCGAAGCCGCCGCCCACGGCGAGGGCGAGGCGGTTACGGGTCAACCGTCGGAGGCGGCCCAGGCATGATGGCCTTGCGCGACACCCTGCTGTGCGTGGTTTTCGCCGCCGCCCTGCCCATGGGCCAGATCATGTTCAAGTGGGCGGCGATCTATAACGAGCGGCTCGATGGTCCGCTGATCCTGCGGCTGATCAAGAACCTGCCGCTGATCGGCGCCTTCTCCTGGTACGGCCTGACCGCACTCCTGTGGTTCTACATCCTCACCCGCGTGCCGCTGTCGCAGGCCTATGTTTTCTCCATCCTGGGTTCGGCGCTGGTGCCGCTGCTGGCCTGGGCCCTGTTCAAGGAGCCCATGTCCTGGCGTTTCGCCCTGGGCTACGCCCTGATGCTGGCGGGCTTCGTGGTGGTCATGCAGGCCCAGGGGAAGGCCTGAGGCCGGGCCCTGTGATCTCGGCGACCGCCTGCGCCACCGCCCCGTAGGTCACCCCGAAGCGCCGCTCATAGAGCAGGTCGCCCTCATGGGGCCGTTCGGACAGGCGGGCGGGATCGAGGGACTGGACCCCATAGCCTCCCCGCAGGAGGAAGCCCGCGAACATCGACGGCCACAGGCCAAGCCAGCTTGAGGCCTGCGAGGGATAGCAGCGCACCAGCAGCGCCCACCGCAGCCACTGGCCAGGGCTGAGCCTCAGCCGGCGCACCGAGCCGTTTTCGGGGATCGGCGCGCAGGCCTGGAAGGGCAGCGCCTTCAGGCCCCGACGATTATAGAGGCTGAACTGCTCGATCCCGACGCCGCGCTCGGCGGCCAGCACGGCGGCGAGCGCCGCGCAGGCGTCGTGGTCGGCATGCCCGCCTTCCCAGGCGGCGATCACGATCTTCTCCACCTGCGGGATGGCGTCCAGCCGGCGGCGCAGGGCGGCCAGGCAGGCGCGCAGATGCAGGTGGACCTGGCCGTCATAGGCGCCCGTGCCGGCGCAGGCGTAGTCGGCGTTGGCCGGCGGCAGGCCGAGCTCGGCCAGGAAGGTCCGCACCTCCGACATCCGTCGCCCCGGCAGGTCCGCGCCGCGGTTCTCGGCCACATAGAGGAAGACCTGGTCACGGCCGGCGGCCTGCGCCTCCAGGATCAGGGGCAGGGCGGCGTACTCGTCGTCGCAATGGGCCAGGATGTAGACGACGCTCATCTCAGTACGGATCGAAGTCGAGGAAGCTGATCGCCGTGGCCCGGGGATCGAGGCTGCGCGGCGCCCGGGCGCTCAAAGGTCGATAGATCAGGTTCAGGGGCGAGGGCCGGAAGCGATCGGGCAGGGGGACAAACCCCAGGCGCCTGAGGGGCATGCGCGGATCAAGCCCCAGGAACAGGGTCAGGCCCAGGGGGGCGCCGGCGCGGGCGTCACCCGCCTCAGCCTCGACGAAGCCCGCGCACCTCACCCCTGGCAGGTGGGTGTCGGCATAGACGCCGGTGAGCGCGCCCCGCCGGACGGTCCGGTAGGCCGCCGCCGGATTGGCCAGCCGCCAGGCCAGGGTCGCCGCATCCCAGGTTCCGCTGAACTGCACCTCGGCCGCCTCGAACCTGCGCGGCGTCCGGGCCAGCAGCCCGGCCTCCAGGCGCCCCACATGCTGGAAGCCCAGTCGGCCGAGGAAGCCCGGCGTGCTCTGGGCGTTGGCCACGCCGATGACGAAGTCGTAGCCGAGGTCCGTCCCCCGGTCGTAGGCTTCGCGGGCCAGACGGGTGAACAGGCCCTGGCCCTGGAAGGCGGGATGGGTGGCGGTGTTGAGGGACAACAATCCCTTCAGAGGCTGGCCCTCCACTGTGGCGGCCAGGGGACAGGCCACATAGTGGGCCGCCAGGGTCTCGCCCGCCCAGGCGTCTGCGCCGACCACGGTCCCGGCGGGATTGTCGCGATAACGCCAGGCCAGGGCCTGCGGCGTGAACTTCGGTCCGGCGCCGAACACCTCCCACAGCAGGCCGGCATAGGCGCCCAGGGCCTCGGGGTCGGTGTGGGTCGGCTGAATCTGCGGGGGGGCGGTGTTCATCGCCGCCAAATGACCACGAATGGACGGGCGCGCCAAGAAAGCGCAATTGCCCCTTTGCGTCGGCGCAGGCCAGTCGTACCAGAGGGCGATCAAGGGGCGGGCTCGATCAGAATGATGACTTTGCCAAGGCCGAGCTTCACGGCCAGTCAGGCCCTCGGGGCCGTACTCCTCACCGGCTATGTGCTGATGCTGGCGCTCAACCTGCCAGGGCACCTGTCCTACGACTCGCTGGCCCAGCTGCACGAAGGCCGGATGCAGGTCCGCGAAACCTGGGGCCCGGCCCTCTACGCCTGGATCCTGGGGGCGTTCGATTCGATCTCGCCGGGCACCGGCCTCTATGTGGCCGCAAGCGGCTTCCTGGTCACCGGCAGCCTGTTGTCCTTCCGCCAGCTGCGCCGCCAGGTGTCCTGGGCCGCCGTCGGCCTGGGCGCCCTGATGGTTCTGACGCCGACCCTGCTGATCTATCAGGGGGTGGTCTGGAAGGACGTGCTGTTCGCCAATCTCGCCCTGGCCGGTTTCGCCTGTCTGGCGCAGGCGGCCCGGGTTTGGGACGCCCCACGCCGGCCCTGGTGGGCGCTGGCCGGGGCGCTGCTAGCCTTCGCCGCCGCCGCCCAGGTGCGCCAGAACGGTCTGGTCGCGCCCTTCTTCGGGGCCCTGGCGCTCGCCTGGATCGCCTATGGCCGCGGCTGGCGCTCCAGCCTCGCCTGGGGGCTTGGCGGCTTCGTGGCCACCCTGGCCGTCTCCATGGCCATGGGCGCCCTGTCCCAGCCAGCCCAGGCCGGGCCCGATCAGGCGGGCTCCCGCGGGGTCCGCATCGTCGCCCACTACGACATTATCGGCGCGGTGGCGGTGCAGCCGACCCTGCCCCTGGACGTCATCCGCGCCCATGACCCTGTGGCCGAGCAGCAGATCCGGCACCGGGCGACCGCCCTCTACACCCCTGAGCGGGTCGACTATCTCGGCCAGGACGACCAGATCGGCGCGGCGCTGTGGGGCCTGCCCAACGAGGTGGTGTTCGCCCAGTGGGGCGCCATCCTGACCAAACACCCCACCGCCTATATCGAGCACCGCTGGGATGTCTTCCGATGGGTGTTCGCCACCCCCAAGATCGACTCCTGTCTGCCGGTCTATGTGGGGGTCAGCGGGCCGGAGACCCTGACCACGGCCCTGGGGATCGCCCCGCTCATGGAGCCGTCCGACCAGGCCCTCTACAACTACAGCACCTGGTATCTGGACACGCCGCTCTTCTCCCACGTCTTCTTCGCCCTGGTGGCCCTGGCGAGCGCCGGCGTGCTGCTGTGGCGGCGGGAGGCGGCCGACATAGTGATCGCCGGCATGCTGCTCTCGGCCCTGGCCTTCGCCGCCAGCTTCGCCCTGATCTCGATCGCCTGCGACTACCGCTACCTCTACTATCTCGACCTCGCGGCCCTGGCCGGCCTGCTCTATCTGGCCATGGACCCGCCCTATGGCCGCCTGCGCCGCCGGCTGCGCTGAGCCACGGGAGACCGCCCATGAAGTTCATCGCCCTGCCCATCCTCGCCCTCTGCGCCCTGCTGCTGGCGGCCTGCGACGAGCCGCGGCCGCGGGAGCCCAAGCTCAACCCACGCCCCCAGCCGGCTGATGACCGGGCCCTGCCGCCGGCGGCCCGTTCGGCGGAGGCGGCGACGGAGCGGTCAGGGCCCTATGCCTGGGACGCCGCGGCGGGGGGCTTCACCTTCGAGGGTCAGCCCCTGCGGGCGGGGCGGCTCTGGACCTTCGAAGGCTCCACCGATGGGTTCGTCATGGCCGGCGGCGAGGTGGCCCCGGCCGAGACCAACGGCTTGCGCCTGGCGGCCCGGGACTTTGATCCGGCCCTGCGCAGCCCCTCGGGCCTGGCCCTGGACGGGGCGCAGTACAGCCATGTGCTGGTTCGCATCACGCGGCTGGCGCCGGCCAGCGACTGGGACGGGGCCTTGCACTATGTCACCGCCAACCATCCGGAGGCCGCGGGCTTTATGGCCAAGCCGGTCCAGGGGGCCGAGCCCAAGGTCAATGAGACGGTGATCCTGGTCTATGACATGCGCACCCCCACCATGGGCGGCGGGGACTGGGTTTCATCCCTGATCGAGAGCCTGCGGCTGGACTTCGATGACGCCGCCGGCGGTGAATTCCTGATCCACCAGATCGCCGTCACCGAGCCGCCCGCCAGCGCGCCGGCCCCGACCCTTCGCCCGGCCGCCTGACGCCCCAGGGCCTCAGGCCGACCGCAGGGCCTCCAGGGCGTGCAGGCCCACGGTCTTGGGATTGAGACGGATGCGGATGCTGCGCCGCGCCCGCTGCGCCATGGCCCGAGCCTCGACCGGATGGTCCAGAACCTGCTCGATCAGCCGGCTGGCCTGGGCGACATCGGGTTCAGCCCAGGACTGGCCCTCGCCATAAAGGTATTCGCCGGCCTTCACCGGAACCAGCTGGTGATCGGCCAGCAGGGCCGTCTCTGGGTCCATGAAGTCCATATTGCCCGACCAGCCGGTCGCCACCACCGGGGTCCCCAGCGCCATGGCCTCGGCCAGCCCGCGGCCAAAGCCTTCGGACCGGTGCAGGGAGACGAAGACATCGGCGTTGCGGAACAGGTTCTTGACCTCGTTGTCCGACATTTCGCGGGTGATAGTCTGGACCCGGCCGTTCAGGCGGGCGATCCGCGCCTCCAGGGCCTTGCGCTCGGGACTGTCGGGCGCGCCGCCCTTGTACTTGATCAGGGCGTGCAGGGGCGCTTCCGGACGTCGGGCCGCCAGTTGCTCGAAGGCCTCCAGCACGGCGAAGGGGTTCTTGCGGGCTGCATAGGACGAGAAGTCGAAGGCGAACATCACCACGAAGGCGTGCTCGGGGATATCGAACCAGCGGCGGCCCAGGAAGGCCGAGAGCTTCATGTCCACCGCCAGGGGGACCTTGGCCACTGACCGGCCCGTGGCCCGGGCGATGGCGTCCTGCACGAAGGTCGACGGCGCCCAGAGGCCGTCAAAGGCCGCCAGCTTCTCCACCCAGGCTTGCGGATAGTCGGGCAGCTCCCAGGCCGGAAAGATGATGTTGCGGGCCTGGGCGAAGTCGCCCGCGTCCAGCCGCGTCAGGACCTCGTCGACTTCATTGGCGTTGATGCAGAACAGGTTCAGCGACGGGGACAGTTTCCGGGTCACATCGGGCCCATAGGCCCGCTCCAGGTCCGGATCGCGTCCCCGGTCCAGGCCATAGACGTCCAGCAAGCCGGGCTTCAGGCCGGCCGCCCGCAGGGCGCGAACCGTGGAGCGCAGGTGCTCTCCCATGCCGATGGGGGCGAAGGGGTGGCCCACCACCACCAGGTCGGCCAGGTCGCCGTCGTGCTCAGCGGCGCTCATGGGCGGGGCTCTAGCAGATCGGCCTCGGCGGCGTTGCGCAGGGCCTCCAGCCAGCCATGGCCGAAGCGCACGTCGGGCTCCAGATGGGCGCCCTCGGCCCATTCGTTCCAGGCGTTGATGAAGACGATCCGCTCGTCGCCGAAGTTCTGCCGCCGGGTCTCCGCCAGCATGGCCTCGGTCCAGGCCTGGAAGGCGCCGGGGCTGGCATTGTGGAAGACGTAGGCGTTGTCCTGCCGCCGGGCGGTGTTGTCCCAGGAGGGCGCCACGCCGCGGAAGCGGGTGTGCCCAGGCGTCGGCGCCTTGAGGAAGTGGCGCACCAGTTCGCGATAGTCGCTGACCACGCCCTTGAAAGCGCGGTTCTGCAGGGGGCCAGGCAGGTTGATGGGCTGCGCCGCGCCCATGGGCGGGAACTCGATGGCCGCGTCGAAGCCCTGGGCGGCCGGGTCCGGATAGGTCCCGGCCACGTCGAAGGTCTCCACAAAGGCCAGATAGATTTCGCCAAGGCCCAGCGTCCGGGCGGTCTCCCGCCAGGTCTTGGCCCAGGCGGCCGCATCCGGCAGCAGGCCCGGCCGGTAGATGACCAGCAGAGGCCGGCCGTCCACGCGGATATAGTTGGGCCGCGCCATCAGCGGGGCCATGTCGGTGATCAGCGCCACGGCGTCATCAGGGGCGTAGGTCTGGGCCAGCAGGACGTCCTGCTCCTGGCCATCCCAGGTCCGCGTCCAGTTCTCATTGGCCCAGCAGACGCAGAACGGGAAGTCAGGCCCGTCCTCGGCCAGCAGGTGGTTGAGCGGCGTCTCCAGCACCCGTCGGCCGCCGGAAAACCAGTAGTAATAGAAACAGAAGCCCCCGAGGCCGTAGCGCGACGCCAGCGCCGCCTGGCGCTTCAGGGCGGCGGGGTCCGAAAGGTCATAGAAGCCCAGATCGGCGGGCAGGTGGGGCTGATAGTGGCCCCGGTAGTTGGGCAGGGCCCGGGTGACGTTGGTCCATTCGGTGAAACCCGCCCCCCACCAGCGGTCGTTCTCCGGGATGGTGTGGAACTGCGGCAGGTGGAAGGCGATGGTCCGCACCTGGTTCAGGGCGTCCAGCCGGTGGGCCCAGCGGGCGACGAACCGCTGCTGGTTGCGGGTCGCCAGGCGCAGCTTGTAGCCGGAATCGATGGAATTGGCGGTGATGCTGAGGTGGTGGATGATCTCCGAGCGCGGCTCATAGAGGATCTTCGCGCCCCGCTCCCGCAGGCGGAAACAGAGGTCGGCGTCCTCGCAATAGGCCGGGGCGAAGGCCAGATCGAAGCCCTCCAGCGCCGCAAAATCGGCCCGCCGCACGGCCAGGCAGGCGCCGGAGGCGTAGTCCACCTCGCGCGGTACGTTCCACCGGGGCAGGGTCGGGTCCTGGAACAGGCCGATCATCTCGCTGGTCCCGTCGGCGTTGATCCGCGCGCCAGCCTCCTGCAGGCGCCCGTCGGGGAACAGCATCTTGGGCGCCACGGCCCCGACCTTCGGGTCGTCGAGGGCCTCGACAAGGGGGGCGAGCCAGCCGTCCCGGACCTGGACGTCGTTGTTCAGGAAGATCAGCACCTCGCCCCGGGCCTCGGTCGCCGCACGGTTGCAGGTGCGGATGAAGCCCTGGTTCTCGGAATTGGTGACCACCCGCAGGCCCTTGACCAGCGGCAGGACCGCGGCCGTGTCGTCGCGCGAGGCGTCATCGATCACCAGGGTCTCGGCGGCCTCCAGACCGCCTGCCTGGGCCAGGGCCTGCAGGCACTCCAGGGTGAATTTCAGATTGTTGTAGGCCGGGATGATGATGCTCACCCGCGGCGCGTCGGGGGCGGGCAGGGCGATTTTCCGCGCGGCGGCGGCGAGATCCCCGGTGATCGCGACCATCTGGGGCGGGGGCGGGACAAACTGCTCGATCCGATCGGCCTGGATCCGGGCCCAGCTGGCGGAGAGATCGTCATAGGCCTGCAGGTCATAGGCCGCCGGATCGCGGCTGCGGCTGGCCGCCCGCATCTGGTCAAACAGGCCTGCGGCCCCCTGGACCCCTGATCCGGCCAGGGGGGCGGGCTTGGCGCCGTCATGGCGGGCCCAGTGTTCCAGGCTGCTGTAGGGGCTGGCGGCGGCGTCCGGATTGGCCAGCAGATAGGCCGCCTCGTCGAAGTCGGCCGCCGGCCACAGTCCCTCGAAGGCGCCGCGGGTGACATAGTCGCTCAGGGGGTCCAGATCCCCCCGTTCGGCGACGCCGTCCTGCTGCATGTAGTAGGCCGAATCGAAATGCGGGCAGGGGTCGCGGTGCTCCCGGGCCCCGAAGCGGACAAAGTGAGCCAGGGGATTGAAGCCCGGCGCCCGCAGGTCCCGGTAGCGCTCGGCGTACCAGGCGCCGTCGAACAGCGGATGCGGATCCCGGCCAAGCTCGGCCCCGCCGGTCACATAGTCCAGCAGGGGGGCGACGCCGGCGGCGGCCACCTCCGGATAGCGCTCGAGGTACCAGTCGTTGGCGAACAGCGGATGGGGATCCAGGCCCTGCCGCCAGCCCTCGCGCAGATAGTGGACCAGGGGGTCTTCGCCAGAGGCGGCCACGGCCTCGCACTGTCCCACATAGTGGCGCAGGTCGAACAGCGGATGGGGATCGAAGCCCTGGGCGGCGCCCACCAGTTGATAGTGCTGCAGCACGCTCAGGCCGCTGGCCTCCAGGGCCGGGCCGTGGCGCAGCCGGTAGTCGGCGATATTAACCAGGGGGTGCGGATCGAGCCCCGCCCCGTCCCCCAGGGTCAGGTAGTGGGCCAGCGGCGCCCAGCGCGAACCGGCCAGTTCCGGCGCCCGGGCCAGATAGGCGGCCTGGTCGAACAAAGCGCGGGGCTGTGCGGCCGGATCAGGTCCCGCCCGCACATAGGCGTCAAGGACGAGGGTCACGGTTGGCGCGACGCCCAGACCGAACAGCTCTTCGCTGCGCCATACGCCGGACATCATGATCAGCAGGGCCCGGCCCGGCCACTTGCCCCTGGCAAGGGTCGCCGCCAGCCGCCGTGACAGTCGTGGCCCCACAAGGCCGCCGGCCTGCTGCGCGCGGGCCTCGCGATAGCGGCGCCACCGCTGGGCCGCCGCCGCGCCGG
>TARA_R100000935_G_scaffold56097_1_pt1 | contig 21386 bp, 21 predicted proteins | sample TARA_R100000935 | Tara Oceans TARA_R100000935 (sample SAMEA2621502) | marine metagenome | biome: marine biome (ENVO:00000447); feature: surface water layer (ENVO:00002042); material: "saline water (ENVO:00002010), including plankton (ENVO:xxxxxxxx)" | depth 5 m
TGGCCACGAAGACGCCGGCGCAGTCGATGGTCTGGGTCTCGCCGGTCTTGACGTTCTTCAGCCGCACGCCGGTGACGCTCAGGGGATCGGTCTCGCCCAGCACTTCGTCGACCGCGCAGTCCCAGACCACCTCGACCTTGGGATGCGCAAACAGACGTTCCTGCAGAATCTTCTCGGCCCGCAGTTCGTCGCGGCGATGGACCAGGGTGACCTTGGAGGCGAAATTGGTGAGGAACAGGGCCTCCTCCACCGCCGTGTTGCCGCCGCCGACCACCACGACATCCTTGCCGCGATAGAAGAAGCCGTCGCAGGTGGCGCAGGCCGAGACTCCGAAGCCCTGGAACTTCTGCTCGCTGTCGAGGCCCAGCCAGCGGGCCTGGGCGCCCGTGGAGATGATCAGGGTCTCGGCCAGCCACACCTGACCGGAGTCGCACTCCAAGCGGAACGGCCGTTTCGACAGGTCCACCTTCAGGACGATGTCGTTGATGATCTCGGTCCCCACATGCTCGGCCTGGGCCTGCATCTGCTCCATCAGCCAGGGACCCTGGATCGCCTCGGCGAAACCCGGATAGTTCTCCACATCGGTGGTGATGGTCAGCTGGCCGCCCGGCTGCAGGCCGGCGATCAGAACAGGGTTCAACAGGGCCCGGGCCGCATAGACCGCGGCGGTATAGCCGGCGGGGCCGGACCCGATGATGAGGCAGCGTGTGGTGCGAGGCTCAGACATGGGTCCTATTTAGAGAAGATTCCGCGATGCGCGAGGGCGCGGGCGCAACAAGATGATCCCTCAGCCGTGCGATCCCCTGGGCAGGCGGCCGCCGCCGGGGTCGGATTGGGCGCCGTTTTGGGGGTATTTCGCGCCCGAAAGGGCCCGAAAAGGTCGATTTAACGCACTGTTCTGAGGTGCCTCGTTAGACTGTCTCCCATTCACGGGGACTGCGTCGTGCCTGAGCTGACCGACATCGAGATCGCCGGCCGCAAGATCGGCCCGGGCTGCCCGCCATTCGTGATCTGCGAGCTGTCGGGCAACCACAATGGCGACCTCGACCGCGCCCTGGCCATGATCGATGCGGCGGCGGCCACCGGCTGCGACGCCATCAAGATCCAGACCTACACCGCCGACACCATCACCATGGATGTGGACCGGCCGGAGTTCCGCATTGAGGGCGGGCTATGGGACGGCCGCAGCCTGCATGAGCTCTATCAGGAGGCCCAGACCCCCTACGAATGGCATCCGGCCCTGTTCGAGCGGGCCCGGGCCCGGGGCGTGATCCTGTTCTCCAGTCCGTTTGACGAGAGCGCGGTGGACCTGCTCGCCAGCCTGGAGGCGCCGGCCTACAAGATCGCCTCCTTCGAGGCCGTGGATCTGCCGCTGATCGCCTATGCGGCGCGCCACGGTAAACCGCTGATCATTTCCACGGGCATGGCCAATCTGGCCGAGATCGAGGCGGCCCGGGACGCGGCCCTTTCGGCCGGCGCGGCCGGGGTCGTGCTGCTGCATTGCGTGTCCAGCTATCCGGCCAGCTTCGCCGACGCCAATCTGCGCACCATTCCGGACATGGCCGCCCGGTTCGGCTGCCCCATCGGGCTGTCGGATCACACGCCGGGGACGGCCGCGGCCGTGGCCGCCGTGGCGCTCGGCGCCTGCGTGATCGAGAAGCACTTCACCCTGGCCAGGTCCGATGGCGGCCCGGACGCGGCGTTTTCCCTGGAGCCGGATGAGTTTTCGGCCCTGGTGTCCGACACACGCTCAGCCTGGGAGGCCCTGGGGGCGGCGCAATACGACCTGCTGGGGTCGGAGCGGGCCAACGCCCAGTTCCGCCGCTCGCTCTATGTGGCCGCCGATGTGAAGGCTGGCGTCCGGATCACGGCCGCTGATGTCAGGTCGATCCGTCCAGGCCTTGGCCTTCGGCCCGAACACCGCGACGCCGTGGTCGGGCGGGTGGCGACCCGTAATCTCAAGCGCGGCGAACCGCTGGCCTGGGACATGCTCAGCGAGGCCTAGGTCAGGTCGTAGCCCTTGGCGCGCAGGCGTTCGCGGCTAGCCTCGCGCACTTCGACCCAGTCGTCGGCCAGAAGGCCCAGGCCCACCACGTCGCGGGGCTGGCCATTCTTCCAGACATGCTGGCGCAGCAGGGCTTCGCGGCGGAAGCCGAAGGATTCGTGCAGCTTCCAGACAGCCTCGTTCTCCACCAGCACCTCGCACCAGAGCCTGGAGAGGGCCAGCGCGCCGAACACGTGCTCGATGACCCAATATTCCACATAGGCGCCGACGCCCTTACCCCGCACCGATGGCGAGGCGAGGTAGTAGGCCCAGGCGCAGCGGCGGTTGACCGGCGAGATGTCGGCGAGGTTGGCCAGGCCCACCGGCTCACCGTCCAGTTCGATGATCCAGTAGCGGCGGGCCGGGTCCGACAGCGCCGCAGCGAACCAGCGGGCGTGGTCGGCCTCGCTGATCTGCGCGTCTGTGTACATCCACTGGGCTACGTCGGGCTGGTTGCGCCAGACGCGCAGCCGGTCCCGGTCGGCGGGGGTCACATCGCGCAGCAGGACCTGCGGACCGGCCATCAGGCGACCGCCGAGATCCTGGCCGCCGGTCCCAGGCTTTGGGCCATCCGCTCGGTGAGGGCGGCGATGCGGGCGCCGGCGTCGGCGGACTCCCAGCCGGCCACGATGAAGCGGCCCTGGAAGCGGTGGGCGAGCTCAGCCTCAAGACGGTCCAGCCGCTGCACCGCCTCCACCGAAGGGCAGGCGAAGCGGGTGCGCATATTGGTCAGGACGCAGGCGTCGAGGATCATCGGCCGCCGGGCGAAGGGGGCGAGCAGGCGCAGGACCTCGGCGCGTAGGGGCTCGTCGCCCATCTCGTCGACGCATTCGACGCTGACCAGGGTCTCGCCGCGGCTCTGATAGACTCGCAGGGCGCTGACCTTGCCCTCGCCGGTATAGTTGCGGACGGTGAGCGGCAGGGGCGCCTCCAGCCGGGCGCGGAAAACGTAGCTCGCCACCCGCTCGCCGATCAGCCGCGGCTTGGGCGCCTTCTGGGCGGCCAGGTCGAACAGGGGCATGGGGTCGGCGGCCCAGACCACCGTCTCATCCTCGGCGCAGGCCTGGGCGGCCTCGCGGGGGGAGACCAGGCTGTGCAGACGGATCTCGACGCCCAGGCGGGCCAGGGCGCGGCTGGCCGAGGCGAAGAGGCCGTTGAGCCCGTCCCGGGGCACGGCGCCGCGCCTTGGCGCGGAAACATTGGCGATGGCGGCCTCGCCGACCGGCGTCAGCCGGACCTTGTTCAGGCCAAGGGCCGGGGCGGCGCTGGCGTGGATCTGGTCGAGCCACACTCCGAGCCGCCACTGGCAATAGTGGGCCAGGGGATCGGCGGCGGCCCGGGGATAGACGCGCAGGATGTCGTTGAGGGTTTCCGGCGTCGTTGCGGCCGGTGTGGCGCTCATTTCGGCGGCGAGCACCGGGCCCTCGCCCCAGCTGGCGCGGGGTCCGGTGGGGGAGGGGCTGATGGCGCCGTCGTGCAGATCGACCTCGTCGAAGGCCACGCCGCGCCATTCCAGGGCCTGGCGGATGGGATCCTGGGTCGGGCCGAAGGCGAATTCGCCGTCGCGCAGTTCGACGCCATGGGAAACCCGGGGCAGGCTCCAGCCGCCCAGACGGTCGAGGGCGTCCTCCAGGACGATCTCGCGAGCGCCCAGCCGGTGGGCCTCAAAGGCGGCGAGGATGCCGGTCAGCCCCCCGCCGATAATACGAACTCTGGCCATTTCTAGGCCTCCCCACCCGCATGCGAAGAGGGAGGATGCCGGCCAAGGTCGGAAAACTCGGTTAAGGCGACTGCGTCAGACGGTCGCGGCCTGGACGAGCAGGGGCCAGAAGGCGTCGGCGACGCGGGCCGCGCCTTCACCGTCGCAGAGTTCGGCGCTCTTTTCGGCCAGGCTGGCGCGCAGGGTCTCGTCGATGAACAGGCGGGTCATGGCCCGGTCGAAGTCGACGCCGAAGCTCTCGGCGCGGCCATCCACCCGCAGGACGGCGCCGGCCTTGGCCAGGGCCGTGGCGGCGGGGACCTGGTTGTCGGCGATGGTCACCACCACGCTGGGCAGGCCCAGGACACAGCGCTCCCACATGGCCGAGCCCGCTGCGCCCACGGCCAGGTCGGCGGCCGTGGCCAGCTCGGCCATGTCGGGGGTGTCCACATGCAGGGTCAGGCGCGGGTCGTGGGCGGCGATCCGGGTCAGGCCCTTACGGCTGGGGGCGCCGGCGCCGACCACCACGTCCAGTTCGGTCTCACCGTAGCGACGGCGCAGCTGTTCGACCACCTTGCCGGTGATCCCGTCCAGGTCGGTCAGGCCCATGGAGACCAGCACCCGGCGGGGCGTCCCCTTGCGCCGGGCCAGGGCGGTGTTGCGCAGGGCGGCGAAGGCCGGCCGCACCGGCGCGAACTTCGGCCCCAGCAAGAGGCGCGCCCCGCTGGTCAGGCCGCGATAGTCGGCCTCGGTGCGGGCCGGGCCGGAATCCAGGATCAGGGCGCCGCCCAGGGACCGGTCGGCCAGGTCGTCGATGACCAGGGCCGGACGCCCGTCGGCGATCGCCTCATGGTCGGGACGGCCGAGGCCATAGTGGTCGAACACCACCGCCTCGAAGGCCTGGCGTCCGGCCAGGTCGGCCAGCACGTCGGGCGCCATGGAGGCCGCCGCCCGCCGGGGCAGGTCGGGGGCGTATGCCGCCAGGATCGCCTCCACATGGGAGTCGGCCATGAACTCCACCCGGGCGCCGCGCTCGGTCAGAGCCGCAGCCAGGGTGAGGCTGCGCATGACATGGCCGCCGCCCACCTCAGGACCAGCGTTGGCGATGAAGAGAACCCGCGGGGTCATAGGCGTGGCGCTCCGCCAAAGGTGATCAGCTCCGGCCGCGCCCGCACGAAGGCGCGGACATCGTCGGAGGAAAAGGCCGGATTGGCCGGGTGGAGGGCCTCATACACCCTGCGGACGAATTCGTAGTCCTCGGCGGTGTCGACGGTCCAGCGGACCTGGCCCTCGTCCACCGGGGGATCCAGGCGCGCGATGCGATAGCGGCCCGGGGCGTTGCGGACCGCCCAGGTGACGTGTTCCCGGGCCTCGGGGCTGTGATCCTCCGCCGCCGTGCGGCGCAGGGCTGTGGCGGCGATCACCTCCACGTCCTGACCCTTGGGATAGCCGGAGGGATCATAGCGGTTGTGGGTGTAGTCGGCCCCGTCGGCGAGATGCAGGTCGATGGTGGCGTCGATCACCTCAGGGTCGATCAGGGGGCAGTCGCCGGTGAGCCGCACCACATGGTCTGCGGGCCAGACCTCCAAAGCGCCGACGAAGCGGGCCAGGACGTCGGTCAGGGGGCCGCGATACACGGCGAGGCCGGCCTGCTCCAAGGTCTGGACCAGGGGATCGTCGCTGGGCTCCAGGCTTGTGGCCACCACGATCTGGTCGATGCGCCGGGCGCGTCTCACCCGCTCGATCTGCCGCAGCAGCATGGGCGCGCCGGCCAGCGGCAGCAGCACCTTGCCAGGCAGGCGGGTCGAACTGAGGCGGGCCTGAAGTAGGGCGAGAATCAATGGCGGGCTCCTGTGCGCGCAGGGTAGCCCTCATTGCGGCGGCAAGGCGCCGTCCCGCGCGGCGAAGACGCCTATTCCTTGACGAAAAAGCCGCCGGGCGCCGAGGCCCAGCCGAATTTCTCGATCCGGGGCGGGGCGCCATCGAAGAATTCCTCCAGGGCCTCGCTTTCGCCGGGCCATTCGCGGATGGCGTATTCGTCCAGCAAGACCACGCCGCCGGTGAGGATGCGCGGCCAGAAGGCCTTCAGCGCTTCCAGCGTCGGCTCATAGAGGTCCATGTCCAGGTGCAGGAGCGCGATGCGCAGGCCGGGATGTTCGGCCACATAGGCGTGCGCCGTCTGGCGAACATCCCCGTCGATCAGCTCGACCCGCGGCCGCTGAGGCACGAAGGAGTCGGCGTTGAAGGCGTCGACCAGGGAAAACAGGGTGTCGCGGAACTGGGCTGGGTTCCAGCCCTCGGCGGTGTTGCCCACCCGCGCGTCCAGGCCATCCTTTTCCGAGCGGTCGGCCAGGCCCTTGAAGTGGTCGAAGCCCAGCACCTTGCGGGTGCGGTCGCCCGGGCTGAAGGTTTCCAGGAAGCGGGCGAAGGTCAGCAGGGAGGCGCCCTTATAGACCCCGCACTCGACGATATCGCCGGGCATGTCCTCGATCAGCTTGAAGACCTCATAGTGGGCGAAGGCCTTCATGAAGTGCATCCGCCGGCCGAAGGAGGCCAGGTTGGCGATCAGATCGTGATCGTCCAGATGGGCCTTGAGCAGGCTGCGCAGGGTCTCGTCAGCGGGAATCTTGGGGGCGGTGCTCATGGGTGTTCCTCAGAAGCGATCAGGTCCGGATGCAGGGCGGCGAAGGCCTCGAACCCGTCGGCCCGGCGGTTGCGCCAGCCGCGCGCGATGACCTCGGGCGCGAGCAGGTCGCCAAACCGGACCTGGATGGAATAGCGGTGCCGTGGTCCGGGATTGTAGCCCGACCGGTGGGGCACGGTGTTGTGGAACATCAGCACGTCGCCGGGCTGCAGCTCGGGCTTGCGGCTCCGGGCCTCGAAGTCGGGGTGAAAGTCGGCGGCGACAAAGGCGTCGCGTCCCCCCAGCGGCCGTCCCTCGGCGTCGCGCTTCAGCCGGACATCGACGGGAAAGAGGCGGGCTTCCTCAGTCTCGACGACATCCACCCCGCCATTGATCGCGCCGGACGGGGTCAGCGGCGTCCAGGCGGTGACCGAGCGGTGGCAGAGCATGTTGTAGGGATAGTCCTGATGCCAGTCGAAGCCGCGCCAGGGCTCGCCGGCCAGGTCCATGCGGAACACCGCGTGCTGGAAGGGGCTGTGCAGGCGGACCGCGCCGGTCATGGCCTGGGCGGCGTCGCGCAGGGGCTGCGCGGTGACGATGCGGCGGAAGACGTCGGTCTCACGCATGGCGTCGTAGACCTGGCCCAGGGCAGCGCGGTCGGCGGCCCGCAGGGCGTCGACCAGGGCGTCCACATCGGCGTCCGATCCGGCGTCGGCGCCCGCGGCTCGCAGCATGTCCATGAAGGTCTCCAGCGCCTCGGCCACGAGCGGGGCGGGCAGCAGACCCTTCAGCTCTCTGACGAGGGGCGGGGCGGTCACGGCAGGGCTCCGGCGCAGAACGACCGGGCAAGGCTAGGGCCGCGCCTCTAAGCAACTGTTAACCGTAATTCCCTGCGGCGCACGGTCGCCGCGACGCCGGCGTCAGGCCCGGTGATAGTCCCGCAGGCGGGCGATCTCGGCGGCCGAGCCCAGCATGACCGAGGCGCGCTGGTGAAGGCCGGTGACCGCCGCCTCGAGGGTTTCGCCCTGGCCGTCGAAGGACGCCCCGCCGGCCTGCTCCACCAGGAGCGCCATGGGGTTGGCCTCATACATCAGGCGCAGCTTGCCCGGCCGGTCGGGCTCGCGCTTGTCCCAGGGGTACATGAAGACGCCGCCGCGGCTCATCACCCGGTGGACGTCGGCCACCATGGAGGCGACCCAGCGCATGTTGAAGTCCTTGCCCCGGGGCCCTTCGACCCCGGCCAGGCATTCCTCCACATAGCGGCTGACTGGCGCCGCCCAGTGGCGGGTGTTGGCCGTGTTGATGGCGAATTCCTTGGTCTCGGCGGGGATGCGGATGTCGTCGGCGGTCATCACCCAGTCGCCGCTGTCGGGATCGAGGGTGAAGGCGCTGACGCCGGCGCCCAGGGTCAGGACCATCTGGGTCTGAGGGCCGTAGACGACGTAGCCGGCGGCGACCTGATGGCGGCCGGGCTGCAGGAAGTCGGCCTCGGCAGCCGCCCGGCCGACACTGTCCTTCGGGGTCGGCAGGATGGAGAAGATGGTGCCGATGGAGACGTTGACGGCGATGTTGCTAGACCCGTCCAGGGGATCAAACAGCAGCAGATAGCCGCCTTCGGCGCCCACCTCCCGCACGGGATGGATCGTGTCCATCTCCTCCGAGGCCATGGCGCAAAGTCCCTTGGCCTTGGCGCAGCCCTCCAGGAGGACGTCGTTGGAGATCACGTCGAGCTTCTGTTGCACCTCGCCCTGGACGTTCTCGCTGCCCAGGGCGCCCATGGCCTGGCCGAGCGCACCGCGGCGCACATGGCCGTTGATCGCTACGCAGCCCTCGGCCACGGCGAGGATCAGCTCGGCCAAACGCGGATCGACGGCGCCTTGGGACAGGAAGGCGGCCAGATTGGTCGTGCTCACGTCACACCTCGGGATTGAATGGCCTCGGCGGGTATCGCGCCGGGATGGCCCTGTCTAGCGGTTCCCCGCCCGGGCGTCATAGCGGCGCAGCACCTCGGCCGCAGCCCGGGTGGTCTCATTCAGGGGTTGGTAGGTCCAGCTGTGGAAGGCCCCCCCGAAGGGCCGGGCTGCGCCCAGGCGCTCCAGCTCCTCGTGATAGAGGCGGAACTTCAAGCTCTCGCCCTCCAGCTTGAGGATGAACACCGGCTTGCCCGTGGAGGCCGCCTCGGTGGTCATGTTGGTGGATTCCTCGGTGACCAGCACATAGTCGGCCGCCGCCAGGAAGGCGAAGTAGGGATTGTCGCCCTCGCCGTCCCAGATCATGCCCGGCAGGTGGCGCAGGCGAGCGCTCAGCAGGGCCTTGGCGTCCTCGGGCGTGCGGCGGGAGAAGGTGAGCAGCACCGAACCGCCCTCCTGCAGGATCGGCCGCTCGATCTCGTGGGCCATGGATGCGGCCCGTTCCGGCGACAGGCCAAAGGCCTTGGACTTGCCGCCGATCAGCACCGCCACCCGGGGACGGGGCAGGGGCTCAAGCTGGGCGCGGAAGCGCTCATAGTCGGCCGCCAGCCGCGCTGGCGTCACCCGGTGGGGGGAGCCGACGATGGGCAGCACATTGTCGCCCTGCAGGCGGTCATGCTTGGGCGGGATGACGAGGTCGAAGGCGCTGGAGGGCACCCGCGGGTCCTGAAGCTGGACCACATAGGTGGCGCCCTTGCTCCACCGGCGCATGCGCAGGGACAGGGGCAGGGTGGCGCGGCCCGCCGCGATCCAGATGTCTGGCCATGGCGGGGCGATGTCCGAACCGGGCGAAAGCGCCGGCAGGGGGGCGAGGTTCAGCCACCAGGGCAGGGCGCCCAGGCCCCCGCGCCAGCCGATCCGCTTGACGCTGAGCTCGACAGGCCGCAGGGCGGCGAGGGCGTCGGCGAGGCCGAGACCCTGGTTTTCAATGCCCGGCCGGCCGTCGGAGACGACCCAGACCCTGAGCGGCGTGTCGGCGGAGGTCGTCACAGGCCTGTCCATCCCAGCGTCGAAGCGGCGCTGTGGCATAGGGGATGTCCGATCATTGCGGCGCCGACGTGGCGGGCTCAGATCCAGTCGACTCTGAGGACCTCATAGGACTTGACGCCGCCAGGGGCGTTGACCTCGACCACGTCGCCAATCTCCTTGCCGATGATGGCGCGGGCGATGGGCGAGGAGATGGAGATCCGGCCCGCCTTCACGTCGGCCTCGTGCTCGCCGACGATCTGGTAGCGAGCTTCCTCCTCGGTGTCCTCGTCGACGAGGGACACCGTGGCGCCGAACTTCACCTGTTTGCCAGACAGCTTGGAGACATCGATCACCTGCGCGCGGGCAAGCTTATCCTCGATCTCGGCGATCTGGCCTTCGATCCAGCCTTGCCGCTCCTTGGCGGCATGGTACTCCGCGTTCTCCGACAGGTCGCCGTGCTCGCGAGCCTCGGAGATAGCAGCGATCACAGACGGCCGTTCGACCGTCTTCAAACGCTTCAGTTCTTCGTCGAGAGCCTGATAGCCCCCGGCGGTCATCGGGACTTTTTCCATGGCGGATGAGGACTCGGGTAGTGCGCCTAAGGGAATTCTCCGGCCGCGGGCGCCAACGTCCGGGGGGGAGACGATATGAGTGTGCGCTGCGAAACGCAAGGGGCGGCCGCGGGTTCAAAAGCCCGCGCGGCCCGGCCAGCCTGATCTGTCAGGCGCTCTCGCTGACGACGCAGCCGCGCAGTTCGGCCTCGTCGGGCGCCTCATAGGCCTTTTCGGTGAAGTGGAACATCTCCGGCGTCACCAGCAGGCGGAAGCCTTCGCCGCTCACCTCCTGGCGCCCGAGGACGCGCTCGCGGCGGACCTCGGCCGGGGCGGTGACGAAGTGGAACTGAATGGGGATCTCCACGGCCTCGGCGATCTGGGCCACCCGCTGGCGATCGCTGCGCCGCATGAGGCCGAGATCCATCACCACCGAGGTTCCGGCCGCCAGCACGCCTGCGGCGGTGGACCAGATCTGCGCCTCGCAGCGGTCGACCCGGTCCATCATCCACTGGAACTCCAGGGGCTCGGGCATGTCGGGACCGAACAGCCGGCCCATCCAGTCGTCGATGGCGAAGGCCACCGCCGGCAACCTGCGGGCCAGGTCCCGGGCATAGGTGGACTTGCCGGCGCCCTGGGGCCCGAAGATCACATGCAGCGTGGCGGTCATGGCGCGGGCTTTAGCGGACCGAGAGGCCGCCGTCGATGACCAGTTCGGCGCCGGTGACGTAGCGGCTCTCGCTGCTGGCCAGCCAGAGGACGCCGTCGGCGATGTCGGCCGGATCGCCCTTGAAGCCGAGCGGCGTGGCCACGCTGGCCATGGCGTCAAGGCTGGCGGCCCGCTGCGGTCCAGCGTTGGAGCCCGGCCCGCCGGTGCCGATGATGGTGTCCCAGATCGGGGTCTCGATGATGCCGGGATGGACGGAGTTCACCCGCACCTTGTCGCCGGCGGCGGCGCATTCCAGGGCCACGGCCTTGGTGAACAGGCGCACCGCGCCCTTGCTGGCGCAGTAACCGGCCAGGGAGGCGGCGCCCTTCAGCCCGGCCACCGAGGACATGTTGATGATGCTGCCGCCGTCGCCGCTGTGGCGCATCAGGGGCAGGGCGTGCTTCACGCCCAGGAAGACGCCTTCCACATTGACCGCCATCTGCTTGCGGAAGTCGGCCAGGCTCATGTCGAGCACAGACCCGCCGAGGCCGATGCCGGCGTTGTTGACGAGGATGTCGAGGCGGCCGTGGCGCTCGCGCACTGCGGCGATGACCTGCGCCCACTGGTCTTCGTCAGTGACGTCCTGGTGGAGATAGCTGGCCTGACCGCCGCGCTTGCCGATATCGGCCGCCGCCGCAGCGCCGGCCTCATCGGTCAGGTCGGTGAGGACAACCTTGGCGCCCTCTGCGGCGAGACGCTCCGCGCAGGCGCGCCCAATGCCGCTGGCCGCCCCGGTCACCAGGGCCACCTTGCCGTCCACCCGTCCCGCCATGATCTGTCTCCGTCCCTGTGCGTCTGGTTGCGCTTTGAAGACGGGTTAGCCCAGGGGGGCGGGTGTGGGAAGCCTTGGCGGGGGCCAAGGCTCCTCCGGCGAGGCCTGCGCCTATTGCATGTAGGTCGGGCTGCCGCCGGCCGTGAGCAGGCCAAACAGCATGGCCCCCCCGAGCAGAACGATCAGGGCGACGACCATCAGGTCGGTGGCCCCTTCGAACCTTTGCAGCAGGTGACGGCGCCGAGGCGGATGGGCGGCTTCGTGGCCTTCATCCATATGCATGGCGAGCTCCCTATACAGTCTTCTGGTTGCGGGCCGTGGCTTGAACGCCAGGGCTCGATGCCGGACTGCGACAGGCGTCACGGGAGACGCTGCATTGCGGGCGACCGCATAGTCTGAACTGGGCCGCCCGTAAGCGCCCGTGCCTGTCTAAGTCAGGCGACGAACCAAAGCCTGCGCCTGACTCGGAGCCGCGTCAACTTTAACCGAACACTGTTTTTGCCAATTGAGGCAAAAAGAGGTGATTTTTGCCGTTCATGGCAAAAAGGGGCGCGGGCCCCCTTAGCCGTGGGCGTAGCTCTGCAAGGGACGGACGTCGAGGCTGTCGGTGGCGGTGGCGGCGATGGCCTGGGCGGCGGCCAGGGCCCCGGCGGCGGTGGTGAAGTAGGGCGTCTTCATCATCAGGGCGGTGCGGCGGATCTCGAAGGAGTCCGACAGGGACTGCTTGCCCTCGGTGGTGTTGAAAACGAGCTTCACCTCGCCGTTCTTCATGGCGTCGACGATGTGAGGACGGCCCTCCAGGACCTTTTTCACCAGCTGCACCGTCACGCCGTTCTCGGCCAGGTAGTCGCAGGTGCCGCTGGTGGCCAGGATGGTGAAGCCCTGCTCGATCAGCAGACGGACCGGGGTGAGGATCCAGGGCTTGTCGCTGTCTTTCACCGAGACGAAGACCGCGCCGGACTTGGGCAGAATGGTCCCGCCGCCCAGCTGGCTCTTGGCGAAGGCGCGGGCGAAGGCGGCCGAAGAGTCCGGCTCGCCCTCCCGGCGCCAGTCCAGGCCCATGACCTCGCCGGTGGAGCGCATCTCCGGGCCCAGCACCGTGTCGACGCCGGCGAACCGGGCGAAGGGGAAGACCGCTTCTTTGACGGCCACGTGGTCGTAGGGCGCCTCCACGAGGTCGAACTCCGACAGCTTGCGCCCGGCCATGACCTTGGCTGCGATGGCCGCCAGGGGCCGGCCGATGGTCTTGGCCACGAAGGGCACGGTGCGACTGGCCCGGGGATTGACCTCCAGAACATAGATGCGGGGGGCGTCGCTGTGCGGCTCCTCAATGGCGAACTGCACGTTCATCAGGCCGCGGACCTGCAGGGCGTGGGCCATGGCCTCGGTCTGTCGCTTCAGCTCGGCGATGGTCTCGGGCTTGAGGGAGAAGGGCGGCATGGAGCAGGCGCTGTCGCCGGAATGGACCCCGGCCTCTTCGATATGCTCCATCACCCCGGCCACGAAGACGGCCTCGCCGTCGCACAGGGCGTCCACATCCACCTCGGTGGCGCGGGACAGGTACTGGTCGAGCAGGACCGGGCTGTCGCCGGAGACCTGCACCGCGTCACGGACGTAGCGGGCGAGCTGCTCGTCGTCGCGGATGATCTCCATGGCCCGGCCGCCCAGCACGTAGGACGGACGGATGACCACCGGATAGCCGACCTGGTGAGCGGCTTTGAAGGCCTCCTCGTCGGAACGGGCGATGGCGTTGATCGGCTGGGCGATCTTCAGGCGGTGCAGCAGCTGCTGGAAGCGCTCGCGGTCCTCGGCCAGGTCGATGGCGTCGGGGCTGGTGCCCAGGATCGGGATGCCGGCGTCTTCCAGGGGCTTGGCGAGCTTCAGCGGCGTCTGGCCGCCGAACTGGACGATGACGCCCAGCAGGGTTCCCCGCGTGCGCTCGACCTCGATCAGCTCCAGGACGTCCTCGGCGGTCAGGGGCTCGAAATACAGCCGGTCGGAGGTGTCGTAGTCGGTCGACACGGTCTCCGGGTTGCAGTTGACCATGATCGACTCCACGCCGATGTCGGCCAGCGCAAAGGCGGCGTGGCAGCAGCAGTAGTCGAACTCGATCCCCTGACCGATCCGGTTGGGGCCGCCGCCGAGGATGATCGCCTTCTTGGCCTCGGTGGGCTCGCTCTCGCACTCAGGGATCTGGCCGAGCGCGCCGGTCTCGTAGGTGGAATACATGTAGGGCGTCTCGGCGCGGAACTCGCCGGCGCAGGTGTCGATGCGCTTGAAGACCGGGCGCACGCCCAGGCCCCGGCGCTGCTCGCGCACCTCGGCCTCGGTGGTGTGGGTCAGCGCCGCCAGGCGGGCGTCGGAGAAGCCCTGGGCCTTCAGGGTGCGGAACGCCTCGGCGCTGCCGGGCAGGCCTTCGCGAGCGACGCGGGCCTCCTCGGCCACCAGATGCTGGATCTGGCGCAGGAACCACGGCTCGTAGGAACAGGCGGCGTTGACCTCTTCGACGGTCAGGCCGTGGCGGAAGGCCTGGGCGATGACCAGCAGGCGGTCGGGGGTCGGCTGGCCGAGCGCGCGGACGATGGCGGCGTGGCCCATCTCCGGATCGCCGGCGTTCTCGATGGCGATCTCGTTGAGGCCTGTGAGGCCGGTTTCCAGGCCGCGCAGGGCCTTCTGCAGGCTTTCGGCGAAGGTGCGGCCGATGGCCATGACCTCGCCCACGGACTTCATCGAGGTCGACAGCGTCGCTTCGGCGCCCGGATACTTTTCGAAGGCGAACCGGGGGATCTTGGTGACCACATAGTCGATGGACGGCTCGAACGAGGCCGGGGTCGCCCCGGTGATGTCGTTCATCAGCTCATCAAGGGTGTAGCCGACCGCCAGACGGGCGGCGACCTTGGCGATCGGGAAGCCGGTGGCCTTGGAGGCCAGCGCCGAAGAGCGCGACACCCGCGGGTTCATCTCGATGACCACCATGCGGCCGTCGGCGGGGTTCACCGCGAACTGCACGTTGGAGCCGCCGGTCTCCACGCCGATCTCCCGGAGCACGGCGATCGAGGCCGCGCGCATCCGCTGGTATTCCTTGTCGGTCAGCGTCAGGGCCGGCGCGACGGTGATGGAGTCGCCGGTGTGGACGCCCATCGGGTCGATGTTCTCGATGGAGCAGACGATGATGCAGTTGTCGGCCTTATCTCGGACGACCTCCATCTCGTACTCTTTCCAGCCGAGCACGCTCTCTTCGATGAGCACCTCGGTGGTCGGCGACAGGTCGAGGCCGCGCTCGACGATCTCGCGGAACTCCTCGACATTGTAGGCGATGCCGCCGCCGGTCCCGGCCAGGGTGAAGGACGGCCGGATGATGGCCGGCAGGCCCACGAACTCCAGACCTTCCAGGGCCTCGTCCATCGAATGGGCGGCCTTGGACTTGGGGCTTTCCAGCCCGATGGCGTCCATGGCGTCGCGGAATTTCTGGCGGTCTTCGGCCTTGTCGATGACCTCGGCCCGGGCCCCGATCATCTCGACATTGTACTTGGCCAGGGCGCCGGAGGCCTCCAGCGCCAGCGCGGTGTTCAGGGCCGTCTGGCCGCCCATGGTCGGCAGCAGGGCGTCAGGGCGCTCCTTGGCGATGATCTTCTCGACCATCTCCGGGGTGATCGGCTCGATATAGGTCGCATCGGCCACGTCCGGGTCGGTCATGATCGTGGCCGGGTTCGAATTGACCAGGATGATCCGGTAGCCCTCGGCCCGCAGGGCCTTGCAGGCCTGGACGCCGGAATAGTCGAACTCGCAGGCCTGGCCGATGACGATCGGGCCGGCGCCGATGATGAGGATCGAGGAGATGTCGGAGCGTTTGGGCATGTTTTTTCCGCGCGCAAGGACGGCCGCGCACATCAGCGCGCCCGACACCGGTCAGAATGCAGGTTAAGTCGCCCGTTTAGAGAGGGAGTCGGGACCGTGCAAGCGCCGCCTTCACCGCAGGGGTTAACAGGCCTCGCTTGCTCTATGCGACGGTGCCCAAAACCAAAGAAGGCCGGCGCTCGCGCGCCAGCCTTCCGGAAGGTTCTTGCATTAGGCCGTCGGGCCTGCGGGATCAGACCTGCAGGTTGGAAGCCGCCATCTTGCCGCTGCGGCGGTCACGTTCCAACTCGAAGGTGATCTTGTCGCCTTCATTGAGCGTGCGCAGGCCGGCGCGCTCAACGGCGGAAATGTGAACGAAAACGTCGGGACCGCCTTCATCGGGGGTGATGAAGCCGAAGCCCTTTTGGCCGTTGAACCACTTTACGGTGCCGGTAGACATGGAGAGTATCAGTCCTTGGAGAGATCAGCCGCCCGCAAACCGTTCATTGTGCGGGGGATCAAGATCGGCAGGGCTGCGGCAGAACGTGTCCGGGCCGGGAATAGGCTGGAAAAAGTCGACCGTGCCCTAACGAGATTGACTTTCAAAATTTGGCCGACTTTCGGCCGAACCGCAAGTTGAATCACCGTGTTTTGCGGCCGGGAAAAGCGTCCCGATCTGACCCGTCGGGCGCGCCGGCGATTCCCCTGCAACGCGACCACCCCCTCGCCAGTTAGGCATGGCTGGGCTGGCCCGCTGCGTGCTACGGGGTCATGCGGGAGGACCACTATGAGAAAATTAACCCTTATCGGCCTGATCGCGGCGACCTTGCCGGGCCTGGCCTTCGCCGCCCCCAGTCCGCCGCCGGCCATGGAGGCCGTCCACACCTCGCCGCTCAGTCTCGCCCTGCCGCAGGATGACGAGCCCAAGGGGGACAAGGTCCGCATGACCGTGGTCCAGGCCACCCTGGCGCCCGGCGAGAGCCTGCCCGACAATACGCGCACGGCTCTGCGCTACATCTATGTGAAGTCCGGCCGTCTGCAGGTCTCCAACCTGGTCACCGGCGATCGCCAGGATGTGGAAGCCGGAGAGTTCGCCGTGGAGTCGGCTGGCCAGTGGCACACCGGGAAGGCCATGGGCGCTGAACCTGCCGAGGTTCTCCTGATCGAACAGGCCCCCGCCGACCTCTGAGGCTCCGCAGGTCGGGTTCCGCGGGGCTCAGATCAAGGGCGTCGATAGAGCCTTGCCCAAGCTGGGCAGCCCCGGCAGTTTGGCGACTGGCAGATTCCGCTGCCGTCATTCCGAAGAGACGCCGTGCCTGCTGTCACCGCCGACGACCTCTCCGCCTTGATGTCCAGGGTCGCCGCCGGCGACCGCGAGGCCCTGCGACAACTTTACCAGGCCACCTCCTCGAAGCTATTTGGCGTCTGCCTGCGTATCCTCTCCGACAAGGATGAGAGTGAGGACGTGTTGCAGGAGGTCTATGTCACCATTTGGCGCCGCGCCGACCGGTTCGACGCCGGCCGGGCGAGCGTGATGACGTGGATCTCCACCATCGCCCGCAACCGGGCCATAGACCGTCTGCGCGCCCGCGGGCCGCTGGCCCGCGCCGAACAGATCGACGAGATGGAGATCGCCGACGGCGCGCCGAGCGCGACAGCTCTGCTGGAGTCCGCCGATCAGGTGGGCGCCCTGCAGCGTTGTCTGGCCGAGCTCGACGATCGCACGGAACAGGCGATCCGCACCGCCTTCTTCGAGGGCGTCACCTATGAGGCCTTGGCCCAGCGGCTGGATACGCCGCTCGGGACGGTCAAGAGCTGGATTCGGCGGGGGCTGATGAAGCTGAAAGGGTGCCTGGAGCCATGAGCGACACGGGTCCTGAAATGAACGAACCGGAAGCCCTGGCCGCGGAACACGCCCTGGGCGTGCTGAGCGCGCCCGAGCGGGCGGCGGCCGAGCGGCGCATGGCGGCCGAGCCGGCCTTCGCCCAGGCGGTCGACGTCTGGCGGCGGCGCCTTGCACCCCTGGTGATGGAGATTGCGCCGGTCGCCCCGTCCGACGAGGTCTGGCCGCGGATCGAGCGCGCCCTGCCGGTGAACGACAACAATCCGCAGTTGGCCCGCAGGCTGGCCTTCTGGCGCGGCGCCACGGTGGGGGCCATGGGCCTGGCCGCCGCCAGCCTGATGGTCGCGGTCTATCTGGGCAATCGTCCGCCGGTGGTGATCCCGGCCGAGACCCCGGCGGCCATGCCGATGCTGAACGCCAGCCTCAACACCGAAGGCGGGCAACCCCTGTTCGTGGCCTCCTATGATCCGGTGCGTCAGGCGCTGATCATCACCTCCCTGGTGCCGCCTGGGACCGATCCCCTGCATGTGCACCAGGTGTGGCTGATCCCGCCGGAGGACGGCGTGCCGCGGTCGCTCGGCATGGTGGAGCCCGGCACGGCCAAGGCCGTGCCCCTGGACGCCTCGATTTCAGACCTGGCCCACGCGGGCACGGAGATCGCCGTCTCGGTGGAGCCGCCGGGCGGGTCGCCGCAGGCGGGTCCCAGCGGGCCGGTGGCGGCCGTCGGGGCGCTGGGCGAAATCTAGATCAGGCCGGGGCTTTCCCCTGCTGAACGGCCCTTTGCGCCCCTCAGCGCGCGGCGTCCATCATCTTGGCGAAGCGGTCGAACAGGTAGAGCGAGTCCGTCGGGCCGGGCGAGGCCTCTGGATGGTGCTGCACGGAGAACACCGACCGATCCTTCAGGGCGATGCCGGCGTTGGTGCCGTCGAACAGGGAGACGTGGGTCTCCGTCACCGGCGCGGGCAGGCTGTCGCGATCAACGGTGAAGCCGTGGTTCATCGACACGATCTCCACCTTGCCGGTGGTCAGGTCCTTGACCGGGTGATTGGCCCCATGGTGGCCCTGGTCCATCTTCACCGTCCTGGCGCCCAGCGCCAGGGACAGCATCTGGTGGCCCAGACAGATGCCGAACACCGGCACGCCGCTGTCGACCAGCTTGCGGATTTCCGGCACCGCATAGGCGCCGGTGGCCGAGGGGTCGCCGGGGCCGTTGGACAGCAGGATGCCCTGCGGCTTACGGGCCAGAACGTCTTCGGCCGAGGTGGAGGCGGGCACCACGGTGGCCCGGGCGCCGACGCTGGTCAGGGCGCGCAGGATGTTGCGCTTGATCCCGTAGTCCATGACCACGACCTCGAACTTCGCCTCCGGCGCCGGCTGGGCGTAGCCCTCGGGCCAGTTCCACAGGCCCTCGCCATAGACGAAGGGCTGCAGGCATGAGGCGTCCTTGGCCAGGTCCAGGCCCACCAGGCCGTTCCACTGGCGGGCCTTGGCCACCAGGGCCTCCAGGTCGAAGCGGCCCTGGGGATCATGGGCGATCACCGCGTGGGGCATGCCGCGCTCGCGGATGCGGCGGGTGAGCGCCCGGGTGTCGACGCCAGCCAGGCCAACGACGCCGCGGCGGGCCATCCAGCCGGCCAGGTCGGAGTCAGCGCGCCAGTTGGCCGGGGCGGTGGGCACGTCGCGGAAGATGGCGCCCCTCGCCGAAGTCTCGGCCGCGCCGGACATCTGCTCGACGTCCTGCACATTGGTCCCGACATTGCCCATGTGCGGGAAGGTGAAGGCGACGATCTGGGCCATGTAGGAGGGATCGGTGAGGATCTCCTGATAGCCGGTCATGGCGGTGTTGAAGCAGACCTCGCCGACGGCGTCGCCCACGGCGCCGACGCCGATCCCCTGCAGGATGGTCCCGTCCGCCAGGGCCAGCACGCCGGTCGCGCCGGAGAGAAGTTGGCTCGTCATGGGGGACTCCTATTAGGGGCGGGCTATGGTCGCAAAAAGGCGGGCCAGGGTGAACCCCGCCCGCCGTGCAAACGGCGGCGTAGGTACTGAGTCCCGCCGCCGGGGTCAATGCAGGGTGACCCCGCCGGCCCGTGAGACTAGGCTTTCCACCCATAAGCCGACCAATAGCAAGGGGGATGCATGTCAGAGCCTGGCCATATCGATCCGGACCGCGAGGCCTGGGCCATGTTCAAGGGTCTGCCCCGGGACCAGCCGATCCATATGCTGAACCTGATCCGGCTGCGGCCGCTGGCGGACTATCCGGCCGATCATCCCGATCACGGCAAGGGCCTGACCGGGCGCGAAGCCTACCAGGCCTATGGCCGCACGACGGCCCACATCTTCAAGCGACTGGGGGGCGCGCAGGTCTGGGCAGGCGCGCCGCAGGTGACCCTGACCGGGCCGCAGAGCGAGGCCTGGGACATCGCCTTCATCGCGGCCTATCCGAACGCCGAGGCCTTCATCTCCATGGTGCGAGACCCGGAATACCAGACCCTGGTCGCCCACCGCACGGCCGCGGTGGCAGATTCCCGGCTGATCCGCATGACGCCGGCCGAACCCGGCGAAGGATTCGGGGAGTAGGGTCTAGCCCTCCAGAACCTCCGATATGGCGCCGAACAGGGTTTCGGCGCGGATGGGTTTGGCGATGTGGCGGTCGGCGCCGGCCGCGGCGCTGGCCTCCCGGTCCTCGGGCCCGGCGTTGGCTGAGACGACGATGATCGGCAGGCGCTGGCCCGGCGGCTCGGCGGCCCGGATCGCCTTGATCGCCTCAAATCCGTCCATCACCGGCATGCGCAGGTCCATGAGCACCAGGTCGAAGGCGCCGCCCTCCAGGGCCGCGACCGCCTCGGCGCCGTTCTCCACGCTGACCACCTCGATCTCCGCGGCGTCGAGCATCAGCTCCACCACCCTGCGGTTGGTGGGATTGTCGTCCGCCAGCAGAACCCGCAGGCCGCCGTCCGGACTGATCGCGGCGGCCGTCGCCTGGGGGGCGGGGGCGGGGCCAAGCTCATACTGCAGCAGGCCGGCCACCAGGCTTTCCAATCGAGCGCCCGAGGCCGACAGCTCGGCCAGGATCGCCCGCTGAGCCTCGTCCAGGGGCGTGGCCTCCAGGGCCTGGGCCAGGCCCATGACCCCGTTCAGGGGGGTGCGCAGCTCGTGGCTCATATCGGCGAGGAACTCGCTCTTGGCCCGGCTGGCGGCGGCCTCCCGCAGGAGGGCGTCGGCCAGTCTTTCGGCCTGGCGCTTCATCTCGGTGATGTCGACCCGCAGGCCGATGATGCCGCCGTCGGCGGTCCGCCGGTCTTCGACCATCAGCCAGCGGCCGTCGGAGAGCTGCTGTTCCAGCCGCTCGCCGGTGGGGTTGTCGAGCTTGGCCAGGCGTTCGGCCAGCCAGTCGTCTTCGCGTCCGGCCGCCTCGGGATAGTCGCCGCGCGCGACCCCGATCCGCAGGGTCTCAGCCAGGGGACGACCGGGGGCGAACAGGTCGGCGGAGCGGTGATAGATTTCAGCGTAGCGCTGGTTCCAGTGGACATAGTGGCCCTCGGCGTCGAGGAAGACGACGCCCTCGGGAAAGGCGTCGATGGCCGCCTGCAGCCGCGCCGTGGCGTCCGCAGCCTCGCTTTCGCCGCGGGTCAGCGCCCCGCCGCCGATCCACCGGTCCAACGTCCGGACGATGGCGCGCCCCACCGCGCCGATCCCCGCCCCTGACATACGCTACTCCTACACCCTTGAGGTGTGGGAACAGGACGCGACAGGTCTTTCGAAAGTCCTGCCATGACGGCGTTGGGGGCGGTCTTGACGCCGCTGACGGTCCTTTGGGCGCGAATTTTCTTCCGGCGCCGAAGGCCTGGGCGTTGTTCGCAAATCACCGGATCGGGATTATGAGGCCCCATGACCATCACCACCCTCGGCTTGGACGCCGACGACACCCTGTGGCACAACGAGACCATCTTCCGGCTCACCCAGGCACGGCTGTTTGAGCTTCTGGCCGATGTGGCCGATGTCGACACCCTGGGGGCGCGCCTGGCCGAGGTCGAGCATCGCAACCTGCGGCTCTATGGCTACGGGGTGAAGGGGTTCACCCTGTCGATGATCGAAACCGCCATGGAGCTCACCGGCGGCGAAGCGCCGCCGCATATTGTCCGCGAGATCCTGGCGGCGGGCCGGGCCATGCTTACCGAGCCGGTGGAGCCTCTGCCTGGGGTGGATGACGCCCTGGCCGTCCTGTCGGAACGCTACCGCCTGGTCCTGGTGACCAAGGGCGACCTGCTGCATCAGGAGCAGAAGCTGGCGGCCTCTGGCCTCGGCGACCTGTTCGTGGCGGTGGAGATCGTCAGCGAGAAGGACGCCTCGACCTACAAGCGGGTCT
>TARA_R100000935_G_scaffold58705_1_pt1 | contig 21372 bp, 20 predicted proteins | sample TARA_R100000935 | Tara Oceans TARA_R100000935 (sample SAMEA2621502) | marine metagenome | biome: marine biome (ENVO:00000447); feature: surface water layer (ENVO:00002042); material: "saline water (ENVO:00002010), including plankton (ENVO:xxxxxxxx)" | depth 5 m
ACCTGCTCCAGCCCGTCCTGCTTGATGCCTTCCTCAGCGCTGAGGTTCTCAATCGCTCGCCGTTTCTCCTCGGCCCAGTAGCTGTCGAACTCCGCGCCTACATCGGCAGCTGCGGGCAAGTTTGCGAAGTGTTCGGCAATGAAACGCTCGATAAGCTCTTTCTTGCTTCGAAGTTGCGCCTCAGTGTCGAGCACATCCATGATGTTTTTGCGGGCTTTTTCCTGCTCGGCAGGTGTCTTGCCTTTCAGGTTCTGCAAAAGCGTAATGATGTAACTGACGTTGATTTTGTCGCGTGTGATCAGCTCAATCTCAAAGTCGAGGTCATCAAGGATCGAGACCTTCTCTTTCGCTTTCTCGCTGCGAACTTTGTCGTAGAGATCGAGGTACTTGCTGCGGTAATCGGCGAAGGTTTGCGCGTCCAGGGGCAGGGAAGAGAAGTCAAACTGCGTGAAGCAATCCAGTACGTTTTTGACGCGGATGAGCTCCCTGAAGGCCTGAACAAAAGCCGCCTCGTCTTCCTCGGTGAGAAGCTCGTCCACGCTTTCTACGGTCGGTGTAATGGCGAACAGTTTAGCCGCGGCCTCCTCAAACTTTTTCACGTAGTCTTCATAGGGGGCCAGGATGATCTCTTCCTGGGCGTCCTTGTTGGCAAAAAGCTCGATAGCCTTGTCAGTTGCTGGTTTTAGGTTGCGGAAAGCCACCACGTTTCCTTGGGACTTCTTCGCCCCCATAGTGCGGTTCGTGCGAGAATAGGCCTGTATCAGACCATGATGCTTGAGGTTCTTGTCCACGTATATCGTGTTGAGCGCCTTGCTGTCGAAGCCGGTCAGGAACATGTTCACCACCAGCAAAATATCGACCTCACGGTTTTTCACGCGCTTTCCTATGTCCTTGTAGTAGGCATAAAAAAGCTTGCTGTCCTTGGTCGAATAGTTGGTCCCGTACATCGCGTTGTAGTCGCGAATATAGCTGTCCAGTGCCTCGCGGCTGTGCTGGTTCACGGGGCGCTTGTCATCGGGGAGGTCGTCGCCGGTGCCCATACCATCAGCGTCAGCGTCTTCCTCGTTCGCTTGGTAGGAAAAGATGGTCGCAATCTTCAGCTCATGCTCTCCGGCCTCTTTCTTGCGTTTAAAGAGATCATAGTAGGCCGTGAGCGTTTTCACGTTTGAGACGCACATAATCGCAGTGAACTGTCGGCTGTGGGTCTTTCGGTCGTGGTTTGCGATGATGTAATCCACGATTTTCTCGAGGCGGGCAGGGGCCTGCATGACTTCGGCCGTATCAATCGCCTCGACCTCGATATCCTCAACCCCGTCCTTCCCCCTAAAAGTACGGATATACTCGACGGAGAACTTCAGCACGTTTTCATCTCTGATGGCGTCTGTGATGACGTAGCGGTGTAAACAGTCGCTGAAGAGATCTTTCGTAGTCCGCTTCCCAAGGGCGTTCTTCGCCGCATTCTCGGCAAAGATAGGCGTCCCGGTGAAACCAAACATTTGTACGTTTCCGAAGAAATCCGTGATGCGCTTATGGGTGTCTCCGAACTGGCTGCGGTGGCATTCATCGAAGATGAAAACCATGCGCTTGCCCTGAAGTCCCTCCATCACCTTTAGGTGCCTTGGGTTGCTGATAGCCGTGTTCAGCTTCTGAAGCGTGGTAACGATGAGAGGGGTATCATTCCCGAACTGCTTGACCAGGTTGGCAGTGTTCGTGGTGGCGTCAACGCTGCCTTCTGAGAAGCTGTTGAACTCCTTGATGGTCTGAAAATCCAGGTCTTTGCGGTCTACCACGAAGACTACTTTGTGAACGTGCGGGCTCTGAGTCAGAATCTGAGCCGCCTTGAAGCTCGTGAGGGTCTTTCCTGAGCCGGTAGTGTGCCAGATATAGCCGTTCTTGGTTGTGTTCTGTACGCGCTCGACAATGCGCTCTACGGCGTAGAACTGATAAGGTCTGAGCGCCATGAGCAGTTGGTCGCTCTCATGCAGCACAATGTACTTTGTGATCATCTTGCTGAGGGTGCACTTTTCGAGGAATTCCTCAGCGAAAGCGCTCAGCTGACGGATGGTCTTATTCTTTTCATCAGCCCAGAAGAAGGTCTGCTTGAAGTCCCTGCGGTTCACGGGGTTGTTCGCGTAATATTTTGTGTTCACCCCGTTTGAGATGACGAAAAGCTGCAAGAAGCCAAAAAGCCCATACCCCGCTGAAAAGCTGTGCCGGTGGTAGCGATTTGTCTGATTGAAGGCTTCCTTCATCTCGAGCCCACGCCGCTTCAACTCTATCTGCACTAGGGGAAGACCGTTCACCAAAAGGGTCACGTCATAGCGGTTCTTGTAGGAACCCTCCATCGTGATTTGGTTGGTGACTTGGTACTGGTTCTTGCACCACTGCGCTTGGTTTATCAGCTCGATGTAGCCGGTCGTGCCATCGTCTTTGGTGAAGTCCACCTTGTCGCGAAGGGTCTTTGCCTTCTCGAAGATATTGCCACGTGCCAGCTTGTTGAGAATCTGACGAAACTCGAGGTCAGAGAGCAGGGTCTTGTTGTGCTTCTCGAGCTGGCGCTTGAGGTTGGTCACCAGAGCGGCTTCGTCCTCAATTGTCACTCGCTCCCAGCCCAAGGTTTCAAGCTGGGCTATAAGTGCGTTTTCGAGCTGTTGTTCGGTTTGGGTGTTCATTATTCTTCAGGATCAGGTTCTAAAAGGAAATCAGCAAGCTGAATCTCATAAGTTTCGGGCTCCTGATGGAATAAAGCTTTGCTGTAGAGCATTTTTCCAGGCAGTGGATATTGCTCATCGAGCAACTCGTTAAATGCAGGATTTTCCTCATAATCGATCACTTTCTCAGCGAGAGTATCCAAGCGTCGCAGCATGTAGGTGCAAATATTATCGGTAACTCCGATGATAAGCTCAGCAAAGTCGGGATCGTTCACTTGTTCTTTAAGTGAGGGTCTGCCGTGGCCGATGTCACAATTTGCGTTTCGAACCTCCCCAATATAGTGAACAATTCCTGCAAAACGCCTGCATGTTTCTATATCTGAGAACCCCCGACCTTCTTGAAGCGCGCTTAACGCGCGTTTCACTAATGGTGATAGATCTTCGGGCTTAGTTATTAATGGCTCCTGCTTCAAAAGATGAAGCGAAAGCTTTGATATGCCTTCGATTAAGGCTTTACATGTCTCGATTGAGATATCCGGCTTCTCATCGATATAATCCTCTATCAAATCAAAATGGCTCTGATAGTACTCGAGCCGATGCCGTTTGATACGTTGAATTTCTTGCTTAAGTTTTTCCATAGGGTAGGGCGATTATACAAACATCTGTTGCAAAAGGCCTTGCTTGAAGGTGCGAGCGTATGTGAGCTCTTTCCCTACTAGCTCGATTTTGCGGTCAAGGGCAGACAGGAAGTCTGTAATTTTACGTTGCTCATCGGGGTCAACAGACACCTTTAATGTAGCGGAAAGGAATGTCGTATTGGTGATGTTGATCGTATTTTTGGCTCCCTTCTGAATTATAGGTTTTAGATAATTTCCAGTATAAATGTTCGACTCGAAATAGGCGTGAAGCCAGTAGCCAAGCCAAGAAGTTTCTGGGCGGAACACGCCGTAAAGGGGCGATACAATGACGGGCCTATCTAGGCGGCTCTGCTTGACAATCCCAAACGGAAAGTCACCGGTTGGGCTTTTGGTGTATACGATATCCCCTGGTTCAACGCGATTGTAATGCCCAGTATCAGAAGCAGAATAGCTGCGACCAAGGTGCTCGATTTGATTAATCAAGCCCTTGTGGACGGATACAGAGAACACTGCTTCAGAGCCGTCGCTCTTTGCTTTGGTTTCGGTCAGAAAATCGTGCAGTGGCTTCTCTTCCCAGTCTGGAAAGTCTTTCCCGTTCTCATCCTTAAAACGGATTTTCTGGCTTAAGAGCTGGTGTATACAGCTTTTTTTGTAGTCTTCATGAAGTGCTTTCTTGCGTGAGAGCTGCGCGATCTTCATGTCCACCACGTCAAGATAAGACGCGATTTTGCGTTGTTCAGGGAGGGTCGGGAGCGAGAGTTTAATTGTAGCTAAGTCTGAGCTATTATAGGATGGTAGCGCACCTACTTGGGCAAACTTTGACAAACGAAGAACAGAGAAGAGATGACTTAAATATTCATCTCTGACGTCGTCTCGAGGAATAAATGCCATCATATTATTATCGAGTAGAAAGTCCTTGGCTTGCCGCTTTCTCTCAAGGAAAATCGCAGCGCCAACTTTCGCGAATATGACTGCACGCGCCTTAATTGGTTTGAACTTCAACTTGGTCACTTGTTCTTCGGTAACGTAGTTGTTGGCAGTTGTCATTACCACCTCATTGCCGGGAAGGTTCATATCCGAAACTTTGTAAAACGGTATGCCTGTTGTACCGCCTTGTTCGGATTCCGAGAATCCAACACCTGACTTAAATGATCCTAGCTCCCCAAGTCTGTGTTTTTGCCAAGTCTCCTCAAACTCCGGAAACCTGAGTTTTGGTACGTTCTGTTTTTCTATCTGTGTCATGAGTGCAGGCTTAGAAACTAAAGGGGCTTGGGATACCAAGCTCTTTGCAGAACCCGGCGATGCTAGCATCGGTCTCTGCCATGTCAGCCTTGAGTCCTTGAAGCGCTGTGGTCACGGCACCCAGATCAACTGCGTCCTCCTCCTCGAAGGTATTCACGTAACGTGGGATATTTAGGTTGTAGTCGTTTTCTGCTATCTCGGAAAGTGGGGCAACATAACTGTAGCGTTCGATGGTCTCGCGTTTCTCGTAAGTCTTAACGATCTTCTCGACGTGCTCATCAGTGATGTAGTTCTGGTTGCCTTGTTTTTCGAAGTCCCGGCTGGCGTCGATGAAAAGGATGTCCCCGTCATGCACGCGGCATTTCTTCATGACCAAGATACAGGCGGGGATGGATGTCCCATAAAAAAGGTTAGGTGGAAGCCCGATCACGGCATCAAGGTAGTTCTGTTCGTTGATGATGTATTCGCGGATTACACCCTCAGCTGCGCCACGAAACAGTACTCCATGTGGCAAAACGATAGCGGCGGTCCCGTTGTCTGCAAGCTGGTGGATCATGTGCTGCACGAAGGCGAAGTCGGCCTTCGAACCAGGTGCAATTCTTCCGTAGACACTAAATCGATCATCGGTTTCGTTGAGAGGGTTATCTGAACCCTTCCACTTGGCTGAGAAGGGCGGGTTAGCCACCACAGTCTCGAAGCGTTCCATGATGTGCTGTGGCTCTTCGAGGGTATCTTCCTGCTGGATATCGAATCTGCTGAAATGCACGTCATGCAAAATCATGTTCATACGTGCGAGGTTGTAGGTCGTACGGTTGAGCTCCTGCCCATAAAAGCTCCCAACCTCGGCTTCCTTAGCAATACGAAGAAGCAAGGAACCTGAACCGCAAGCAGGGTCGTACGCTGATTTAACCTTGGTTTTCCCAAGAGTCACAATCTTCGCCAATACTTTCGATACCTGTTGAGGGGTATAAAACTCACCAGCTTTCTTTCCTGCACCTGACGCAAACTGTCCAATAAGGTACTCATAAGCGTCCCCCAGAACATCGGCATCTACTTGGTCAAGCTGGAAGTCGATTTTGTCCAGGTGGGAAAGAACCTTGGCGATGAGGGTGTTGCGAGCGCTTGGTGAACGTCCCAGCTTCGTGCTTGCAAGGTCGATGTCCTCGAAGAGCTTGTTAAAGTCATCCTCACTGTCGTTGCCCATTGTGCTTTGCTCAATGGCGTTGAGGATGCCCTGAAGGTCTTCCAAGATGAAGTTGCCAGCGGTTTCCTCATCGTCCTCATCGACCTTGACGTTCCCGCGAGCTGCGATGGTCGAGAAGAGCTCTTCCGGCTTTAGGAAGTACCCAAGCTTCTCAAGGGACTCTTCGCGGATCGCCTCAAGGTCATCCGCGTCGGCAATAAGCCGGTAGTCCTTCACATCCTCCGTCTCGAGGAGCTTGTTGGCGAACAGATATTGCTTTTCAGACAGGTACTTATAGAAAATAAATCCAAGGATATAGTCGCGGAACTCGTCAGCGTCCATCTTACCGCGTAGCTCGTTGGCAATGTTCCAGAGCTGGCGCTCGAGGCGTTGTTTTTGTTCTTCAGTCATGAGAGTCCGTTATGGGATAGAGTAAGTTGCGTAACATCCTATGGAAAAAGAGGAAAATCGCAAGGGCATGTCAGCGGCTGCCCTATGACTAACGCTTAATATACTAAAGCTAACTATTTAGCTTCCGATATTGACCCGACCCTCTCGAACAAAACTAAGCACTGCCTCTAGTCGTCGAAACACAGCTAGAAAAATCTTAGCTTCAACAATTTGGTTGCCGCGAAGTATTTGAGAAAAGCTTCGACCACCTGGAACATGAATATTTTTTGCTAGCTCGCCAATCATGCTGGATAGAGCCTTCAGTTGATCATTAGATGGCTTGTGGTATTCTTCAGCGGTTATATCAAGCCAGCCTTGTTTTTGCATGTATTCCCGAAGCTTCTTATAAGACTCTGCGGCAATATCATAGGATTCTTGAAAGCTATTAATCTGACGTTCAACATCATCAAAGAGAGCGTCCGCACCTCTTATCCTTATCTCACCTGGAGATGCCCATTGAACGGCAGCTAAATGGGGTCTTTCATGATAATGAAGTGCAGATTTTAGATCTTTGAAAAAACTTAAGTAGCTTGATCCGCCACGAAAGGGCTTGCTGCTGAAAGCAGATAAATAGTTTGCAGAAATATTCTCTAACGGTCTATCGGCGATAGAATGAATTGCTTCTTGAAAAACGTAAATATCTGAATACCTAGCATAAAACTCTTTGAATTCAGCCATACTCCATTGGCCATCGATAGAAATTCGGCGAACTGACGGAGGCTGTTTAACAATTTCATATTTTCGGTTGTGATCCCGTGCAAAAAACCCTTTACTAGGAATGCAATCATCGGAAATTTCACCAGAAAAAGGTCTAAGTTCAACCTCACCTCGAAATATAGTGTCCGCGTCTGCCTCATAGTAGGCGACATTAGGAGCATAAACGTACACATAGTGTAAATCAAAGCGACCAAGAAAATAGTCTCGAGTCGTTTCTTTTGAGGCCATTACTAGAAAATAAGACGTAATAGCGCCATCTTCGTCAGCGATAGCTGAGCCGAAAAAGTACGTTGTTCCTCGACTATTATTACGTTTGAGAAGAACCAGCGCAGCAAAGTCAGCATCAACAAGTACTGCTTCAAAAGAAGCTTTAGTTCGTCTGAGGGCTGAAGCATGATCCTTCATAGCTTTTCAACCTTCTTTGTAATATCTTGCGTTAGGTCATAATCCTCTAAACACCAGAGATGGAGGTGACCGTCTTCATCCACACGAGAGGGGCCAGCGTCCGGCGTGATGTTTAAACATACAGCCGGTTTGTTCTTGAATGGAGGTATAAGCGCCATTTTTCGTGCGCGTGGCTCTGAGAACATAGAGCATGAAGCCCAGTCACAGGGGTCTTTAGACGGGGGACAAGCTTTTCCACGGCCATGCTGACTTGAAAATGCTTTGCAGTCTACCGTAGAGAGACCCCCAGGGTATTTAACCATAACAAATCGCCAGTATCCCTGACGAGGCTTACGGCTAGCATCGCCGTTTGGGCATTGGTCGGGAAGATCTTCGGCAAATTTTAAATCTGAGAATGACATGGCTTGGTGATGCTGTAGTCTATCAAAGTTTGCAACGAAATAGTCGTTTACAGTAGGCGTACAGAGACGAGGGCCATTCGATGAGCCAACGATTGTAGTACGATAGGATAAATTTGACACAAAGTGGTGGTCCCATAAACTATACTTTGTAGGACAGGGGCGGGGGGTCGGTTTCATCGGTCCCAAAACTCGTCCCACATTGTTTTCCCATAACCTCTAAGATATTTTGAACCCATGAAAGTAGGATATGCACGTGTGTCGTCGCTTGGGCAGAGCTTGGACACACAGATCGAAAAACTTACAGCTTTTGGCTGCGAAAAGATTTTTCAGGAGAAGCGTTCGGGGGCAACGCGCGACAAGCGTGAGGCCGTCAACGCTGCGCTCGAGTTCTGTAGGGAAGGGGACGTGCTGGTTATCACCAAGCTCGACCGACTTGCCCGCTCGATGTCGGACCTTCAGGACATCAGCAAAACCCTTGGCCGCAAGGGGGTGGACTTCATTGTGCTCGACCAGAGTATTGACACGACGACACCGGCTGGACGGCTGACGTTTCATCTCTTGGGAGCCGTTGCTGAGTTTGAGCGTGACCTCATCGCCGAACGCCGAAACGAAGGCATCGAGAAAGCGAAGGCGAAAGGGGTGAAGTTTGGCCGTCGTGAAAAACTGACCCCCTTTCAGACGCAAGAGCTTCTTACGGCACATAACGCGGGTGAGACCCGCCAAGACTTGATGTTGCGCTTCGGTATCTCGAAAAGCACATTCTACCGGCTAACTGCTCAATAAGTCCTAGCGATCATGGATCTTCCTGTGCCATGCTCGCAGGGAAGTCTTTTTGAGCATTTAAATGAACAATAACTTATGGTTCGGCGTCATTTTTGGCGCTGTTTTTTTGGCGATAATTTATTTTGTGGCGATCGTTCTGATAGCTGTCTTACGACGGGCGCTCTGGTGGTTTTCAGGTCTGTTTTTCTTTCTCGATGAGGTGATGTGGTTTCTCTACAATCCCCTTCGACCGCTCATGAAAAACCGAGAGCACAAGGCGAACCGCCTTTTCTTCTTCCTCTTCACGATGGTGCTGCTCAAACCAGTTTGGCAGCTTGTTGTGTGGATCTTGACGACACCGCTTCGGCTTATCACCGCATTGTACTTCGATGTCCTAGTTTATCTCTTCGTCTCCCTGAGCGACGGAATTGATGAACTGTTTCATCCAAAGCTGGGAGCTATGCGGTTCAAAACTGGATTTCAGTACGGCTGGCGATGGGTTGTATTTTTTCCGAAACGATTGGTTTGGCTCCTAGTAAAGAACGCCTTGGCCGTCATCGATTCCGTCATGATGTTCACGCTGTCGCTCATATGGCCAACGTTTACGATGTACCACGGGACCTCTAAAGCAAACGTGGTAAACATCTCACGTGAAGGTCACTGGCTCGTCGGCCCCGGAAATTTTGCAGGCTCGGGCATCTACTTCGGTCGTTCTCCACGCGTCGCAATCTCATACTCAAGGGGCTCTCGCCACGGGGAAGAGGGCCGAGTCATCATTGCCCGGGTAACGCTGACCATGCTCCGCAACTGCGCGACGCTTCTTGAGAGCAAGCGTAGTTTGGTGGCAAAATCCGGCGACGGGGGATCGCAACTCGCGAAAGCTATTCACTTCCCTTTCTACGCAACCGAGTTTTGGCGAACCGATCACAAGTGGTGGGAATATTGCTTGGTCCAAGGCGGGCGCGATGGTCAGCACGTAAAATCATGGCGAATTCGACCCATTGGTTACGTACATATTAAAGGTGATAATGCCTTGGGCGGTTCACTTGAGCGTTTATGGGGCGGCAAAGCGCACTACTGTCTGAATGCCTCGAATGTCGCAATCACGGTATCCTCAGCGGGATTTATGTGGTGGTTGCTATCCTCCGTTATCTAAGGGCTTTGTAGGCATTGTACGCAGCCGAAAACGCGGCCGTTGACCCGCCTTTGTCAGGATGGGTTTTGAACGCCATTCGTCTCCAGGCCGCTTTGATATCCTTCTCAGTGTAAACCTGACCAGGTACCAGCTCGAGGGTCTGTAAGTGCTTGTCTCTCAGGCTGAAAGACGTTCCCTGTGATTGTGTGCTGCTGGTGGAGCCGGATTGTCTTTGTGAGCCCGATCCAGAACTCCGACTTTGTGATGAGGATTTTCCACTCGCAGTCGAGCTACTGCGCTTGCTGTTAGGCGCAGCCCCGCTTGGCCCTCGGCGAGGATTGGAAGTGGGGCCATTTGACGAGTTCGCGGTTTTTCCAGATGTTGGTTTCGGACCATTTCGACCGGGGCCGCTATTGGGGGACGTCCTACTCGATTGGGAGCCGCTTTGTTGACCAAAGGTCGAGCCTCTGGTCTGACCTCCGTCAGCTGCCGTCCGCGCCCCGTTCTGTGGGCCGCTGGAGCGTGTCTTCCGGGCTTGGGATTGCTCGCGCCACTGTTGCTGGGTGTTCGCTCCAGCTGGAGCGGCACCGGCAATCTGGGACGCATTAAAGCGTCGCTTGAGTTCTTCGAGCTCTCGCTCGAGGCGTTTAATTTCTTCAAACGCACTTCGGTAACGAAATGCAGAAACGGCTTCACGAATACCGCCAGACCACGCAAAGACCTCCCGAAAAAGATCTTGATACATAGTGGCGACACCAAGAATAAACACTCCACCAAAAATAAGCCCGACTGTCTCAAGCGGGCGAAAAATTAGAATTCCGAAGTATCCAAGTGCGATATATTTCCAGACATCAAAGCCCCGGGTCCACGTTCCAAAACGTCTTCCCAACCAGAAGACGCCCGCGATCATCATCATCAGGACTGGATTGCTGAGGAATGCCCAAGCAACATATTTGATATAGGAAAGGGTCTCTATCACGACAGACTAATCCGCTTCACGTTGCCGATTTTGACACCTCCATTCGTCTTGGCTGCGCCGTAGCGCTTAGGCACCTTGCTATATGTTCGGTGCTGAAAATATGGCGTGGTTTCAAGCAGGGCAGGGTGGCGGTTTGCGCTCACCAAAACAGCCTGCGTGTCGCCGATACGGCGTACTTCGTCGGCGTTCAACAGATTGTATTCCTGACGCTGCTGCGTGAAATCTTCGATCTTTTCTCGACGCACATCGACCACGCGGCCGGCGATGGCCTCAAAAAATCGTGCGGTATCCTGATCGGAGCCGGCATAAGCAAGGTAGGTCATAAACCCCCCTTGGATGCTTTGCGCATAATCTCGACCATAACGAGCGGAGAGCTGTGAGAGCGACTGCAAAACGATGGACAGGCTTACTCGGTAGCCTCGGATCGTGTTGGCTACAGATACGAAGCTCGGGATCGTGGAGTGGCCAAATTCGTCGTATAAAACGTAGAGGGGCAGGGTACTTTTATCCGGCATACGCCGCATTGAAGCGTTGAACACACTTCTGAAAAAGACGCTGGTCCAAAAGCCATAATACTCGGTCAAGTGAGGGGGCGTGATAAAATATATCACGGTGCGTTCACGACGAAAGGCCTCGAGATCAAAGGAACTGCTGGACGTGAGGGCTACCAGACTCCGGTTCGTAAAAGCCTTGAGCGCCGTGAGGGCGGTCAGGGCGAAACTTTGCACCGCGTTAGTGTTTCCGGTCGTCGCTCCCTTCCATTCTTCCCACAATGAACTGTCATCAGGATTGGATGGATCATAAGCCCAATGGATCACAAACTCATCAAGTGGCGTTCCATCAGATCCAAAATTTTGAAGTAGGTGGTAGAGGTTTCCCAAAGTGTAATGATCAGCATCCACCTGCCCAGCACGTTGCAAGAGCTTCAGTAAAATAGATATCAGACGGATGGCTCCATTATCCCAAAATGGGTCTTTCGAAGCACCACCTGTTCCCGCCTTAATGAGTATCTCGGCGACTTGTTCAATCTCAATTTCATTTTTCGCCTCAAGAAGAGGATTAAAACTGGCACTGTGCTCTAAGTTTTCTGGGTTCAGCGCAATAACCTTAAAGCCCTTTGATTGCATGTAGCCCGAGGTCTCAGCAAAAACCTCCCCTTTTGGGTCATTCACGACAATTGAACATTTTTGGTTCGCTTTATCTAAGACATTTGGAATGATGTAGCGGCTTGTTTTTCCCGCGCCAACACGAGCAATCACGCAAATATTTTGAAAACTCTCGCGCTCTGACATACGTCCTTCCGCGCCATCGATAAGAAGACCGGTGTTTGCGCGATTTAAAAAAACGCCAAGTTCTTTATTGCTCTGCAATCGGGCTCCACTTTGTTTTTTTAAATACCTTCCAAAGACCAAAGCGTAGGCCGCATGCTTACTTCCTTCTTTGATAAACCTCCCAATCACTTTGAGCCTTTCTCAGACGGTCAGATGCCTTTTCATAGGTCTTAACGTTAAAATGTCGTAATAAATGCACGTAACGATGCTGGATTCATAAAAGCGTTCACTTCACTGCTAAACGTACGGTAGCTTTCAGATCTCGCAAGAGCTGTTGCAACTCTGTTGTTCACTCTTTTTCCCGATCCGAACCATCCCGCCCAGTGGCGCGACTCTTATCAATTTCTTGCCGCCATTCTTGCTGCTTAGTCGATGGTTCCGACTGTTGCGGACCAGGACTATCATTGGATTTTTGTTCAGTGTTGGCACGTACATTTTCTTCCTGCGTGCCTGCTTCGTTGATTTTTGCCTGCCTCGTTACAAACGCAGAATGTAGACTGTGATAAGTCCCCGACATGAAGGCCCCAATTTTTTGACGAAGCGTTCCCTGGTCGCGCCAGCTTTCGTGACTCATAATATCCTGCTTAGGATCAGGACGCTTCTCTCCTCGAGCCACTTGGTCTCGCATCGCCAAGTTTTCCTCGGAATCAAACTGCGCTGGAGCTTCTTTCACCGACTTTTCCTTGCTTGAGGCTGTAGTTTTTTCTGGCTTTCGAACCTCTGGCTGTGGGTCAGTTATCCTGTCCTTTATTCGATCCTTTTCACGTTCCTGGCCTTTCTTTCGAGCCTCAGGCATTTCCTCGGTCTTTGCTTGCGCCCTCTCCTGCTGTTCGTGTTGCGCGGAACGGTCACGGTCTGGCGCTTTTTCTTTTTCACCCTCAGCCGCATTTTTGGCGCGTTTATCGACTTTGGCCTGAGCTGTTACCGGCTCGTCCAGCTCTGGAGTGATGTCACCACTCTCCATACGGATAGCAATCCGGTCTGCGGTCTCAAAATCAAGAGTATTCAGCCGGTGATTTTTGCCATTCTCGAGATCGGTGACTCCAAGGTTTTTTCCTCGGACGTACAATGCCAAGCCTTCGCGACCGAACGCGTCCAGCAGACTTTGGCGGTCCTCGGAAGCCTCGTAGGCGGCGAGAACACGCGCGAGAACCTCTTCACGCTGTGGGCGCTGGCCGGTGCGTCTCTCAAGCTCTGCCTCACCCTTTTTCAGTCGACGTTCGGAGCGCTTGTCGATGGCGACGTTTTGCTCAAGCTCTGGATAGGTCTGAAGGACGTGTCGCTCGAGCTGGATCTGCACGTCCCTAAATTGTGCCTTGGTTAATCGTAGGCGGCCGCGTTCCCCAGCTCGATTAGCACTGATCATCAGATGGTAGTGATACGAATGCTCTTTGTCCTGATGCAAGCCGCCGAAGACTAGATTATCAGGGCATCGCGCTGCGATGTAGGTCTCGGCGATGTCTCTCAAGCGTGATTTTTGATCCTCCGGGCTCAAGCCCTGGGCGCGAGTAATCGATATGATTTCGTGATACAGGTAGAGCCCATTCTTCCGGCGCTGAAGCAGCTCACCGTTCCGCTCAAACTCAGCGCGGATGAGGTCGGGATCGCGACCCCAGACGTTATGTCGGATACGGTATTCTTCTTGGCCCTCATCGCGGTCGATATAGCCGATGAGCTGCCCATAACTGGGCACCTTCCGGCTCATGGATTTCACTATCATGCCGTGCCCTCATCTGGAGGGTCTTGGGCAAAGCCCGGCCCTGATGTGGCGCGGCTGATAGCGGCCTTCAGTTCGGACTGAAGGGCATGGATATGCAGGAACACTTCCTGCTCATCCAACACATGGGCAATACGGTTTGAGTGGCGAGCCATCTGGTTCACGTTGTTCGCAATCGTGCGAATGACGCGCTCCAGATCAGCAAGCTGCTCGGCGAGCTCTTCTGGAGGAAGCACGTGGCCATGATGAGCGTTGAGCGCAAGGCGTTTAACGTACGCCGCCACAGGGCTCCCTGACTGTTGGGCCGCGCGGGCAATACCACGAAACTCAGACAGCGAAAAAGTGAGATTCACGCGCTTCGCGTGATCTCGGTATTGCTGGCGGTAGTCTCGTTGATATTGCTCTCGAGTCATAGTCCAACGGGGGGCTAAAAGGGTTCAAAGGGAAACGCGCCCCGAGCGATTTTCCCTTGTCAGGGGATGCAAGGGGGCGAAGCACCCCTGCCAAGATGCGTGTTCGCGAACAGATTTCGGACCAGCGAAGCGAGGTCATCGAAAACTGTTCGTAACGAACACGCAATCTTGCCAAGCGCACTCTTCAATGATTGTGCCCAATTATCAGCGTAAGTCAAAGCGGCGTCTTCACCTGGGCTTCACAATTCGCTGGTCAATGTTCTAAGCGAGGTTAGCAAAGCGGGCTCTGAGCCTATATTCTGCGGATTCTGCGCAGGTACACGATATCAAAATTTCCACTTGTGCAGAAAACGGTGATGCGCGTGAAAAAGAAAAATGGAATGGCTCGGAGCTGAAAAAGAGCCCCCGGAGGGGCTCTTAAATTTTTCATAGAAGCGAAAGCTGAACGGGTTTGCCGTCGTCTTTCGTCTCAAGCCATGTCGTGACAAAGGCAAGCGGGCCACCGACGCCCTCCACCAGCTCGCGCGGGCAGAAATGCGAGCGATATCCGGTTTCGGATATCGGATGCGGTTTGCGATCAGCGGTTACGATTTCAAGGTGGGCGGTATCGCCGCCCTGCCACTCGGCGCACCACCGCACGGTGATGATCTGCCCTTTCCAGTCCAGCTGGTGCTCTGCATAGTCGTTGCTCACCGGACACCTCAAAAGTCAAAGCCGAGCTGTGCGGGCTTGACGGCTGGGGTGTGGGTTTGCGTAGATGTTGGCGTTGCTGCCGCTTTCGGTGACGGCGCGTGGGGCGCGGATTGCTCCGTGGCCGATACTTCGACCTCGAGGCTCTCCTGGTTCCGGCGCAGACGGTACTTCCAAAGCCCCAGATGGTGAGCAGGTGTGTACCAGACTTCGCGGATATCCCAGCTCAGGGTATTCCCAACGATAATCTCGGCGGGCACGTTCCAGAGGCTCAGCTGCGTGTAGCACATCAGCGCGGCATTACGGTCCACGTCAATGCACTGCACCCAGATATGTTGGGACGGGTTGTAGCCTTTGGCAATCATCACTTTGATCAAAGCCAAAATCATTCCCCCTGCCCCGCAAGCTGGTTCACCTGCCGTGATAAATGGCTGGGTCTCTAGCTTGCCGAGCATGTCCCCAAAAGTAAGGTTCGCCATCAGCTCAGAAAGCTCGGGCGGGGTGAAAAACTGCCCTGCATCCTTATTGGCAATCTCGAGCTCCATGTAGAGAGGGCCAAGAATATCGCGGGGTTCAGGGTCTAGCGCTTCAACAAGACATCCGAGAAGTTTTGCAAATACCTCCTGGTCGGGTTTTTTATAGCCCGCAATGATGCGCAGATATTCCTCTTCGCGGGCTTCATCTTTGTGAATACCGTTATGCAAACTGCACGCGGCCATTACTACAAAGTCTCGAAACACTTCGTAGCGGTGTTTGTATGGTGCTAGCTCGCGAAAGTTTTTCTTAAACGCTGCCAAAGCGGCGTCACGGCGTGTCTGTACCATGCCTGTTCTCCCCTATTGGGGTCTCTCAAGGCTGGCGTCCACCAATCTCGAAAGACTGGTGAGTGGATTGATGATCGCCTTTAGGCGGTCGAGAAAGATTTTGGGAGAAAATTAGGATTTGTCAAAAATTAAATATAGGAATCCCCTAAAATGAAAATGATTCAAGTTAAAATATTGATCGCTTTGAATAGCTATTATTTAAAATAAAAACTTTGATATGCCGCGACTTCTCAGTATATTTGATGCGGTTATTATTGATCATTAAATATATAATAAACGAGGTGATACGCTCACCCCGCAAAGCGATTTTGGCTTAGTATTCCTCTGCCAGGAGGATCGTCAAAACACGGTTCGTCAGCTCCGGATCACTCGGGTCTGAAGATCCTCACTGCGTGTTTTGGTCGTAGTAATCAAACTTCCAATACAGCCGCTCACCTGCAAAATCGAAGGCTCAAAAATCGTGTTCTCCGTATGGGTCATTGTCCGGCGTAAACGCATCAAAACTGCGAACCCGCTGAATAATTTCAAATTGGACCGCATCGGGAAGATTGGAAATACCACTGGTCAGCATAACCTGACAATCGCTAAAGCTTTCTCGCGCTCGGTCGTTCAGCGCTGCAATCTTGCTGGACTGCTTGTCATGTAACGTCATAATTAAAACGTTAGAAAATAAAACGCCTCAGCTACTCACTGAGACATAGCAATAAAGACCGCGCCCTCCCCTCGGGACAGTCAAAGCGGAGCGTGAACCGTTCGCGCCGTGCCCATAGGGCCAGCGGCAGCGCGGTTCTTGACGGTCCAGGGGTAGCGGTAGAATTGCTTGCCTCTGTGTGGCTTCCCCCTTTTTTCCAGCACCCAAACGCTTTATCCGTGTAACATTTCAAACGATGAATATCGCTCAAGCCAAATGCATTCCGCTCGTAGCCTATCTTGAGCGCCAAGGGCTCCAGCCTCAAAAAACCCGCATGGGTGGGCGGGAACTCTGGTATCATTCGCCCATTCGTGACGGCGATGAAAATCCATCATTCAAAGTCGATACCATCAAAAACCTGTGGTTCGACCATGGCGCAGCCACCGGCGGAACCATCCTCGACCTCGTTCGCGAACTTTGTTCCTGCGATGTACGTGACGCCCTTCAGCATCTCGAAAAAACCGGGCTCTACTCCCCGAGTCTTGCGAGACCAACCACCTCTGCCGGAATATCGCGCGGCGCTTCGCGCCGGTATGAACCCCTGTCTGGAAAACAGGTCGCTGGGGGTGAAAAAGAAAAAAGTTGGGCCTTTGAGTTGGTCTCATCAGGACCGCTCCAGCACCCTGCCCTGCTTCAATACCTAACGAAGCGCGGTATCGACCATGATATTGCCCGCCAGTACCTGTCTCAGATCGATTTTAAGGCCCCTCAGGGTGCCGGGAAGTACTTTTCCCTTGGATATCCTTCAGGCGATGGATTTGAGGCACGTAACGCGCTGTTTAAGGGTTTTGTCGGAACCGGAAAGGCGGTGACCTTTCACGACAAGCCAGGGGCAACTCGGCTGCAGATCTTTGAAGGCTTCATGGATTTCTTGTCCTACCTATCAAAAGATCAACCGGCGCAGCCAGTGGGTGCAGTGCTGGTGCTTAACACTACGAACCTGTGGCTTCGTGCCCTGCCCTACATTAACGATCCGCGTTTTGAAGAGGTACGATTATATCTGGATAACGATGATGCTGGCGACGCGGCGACGCGCAAAATTTTTGAAAACGCGCAAACACCGTCCAAACTTGCTGATATGCGCAGCTACTATGAAGGATATGAAGATCTCAATGCCTGGCTGCTTAGGAAAAAGGTGTAAGCTTCCTTTTTTCTTTTCAAAAATAGAAAGCATCAACTTGAGCCGACAGAGGGCCGTGAGGCGCTCTGTTGTTGTTTAATATGTTTAAGAAACAACGTTTAATATGTTTAGGGGTAAAATAATGGCTTAAGATCAAGGCGCTACAGGGTGTAAGGTGAACGTTTATGGGAGCAAAGGTGAACGTTTATGGGAGCAAAAAGGTTTTAAGGTGAACGTTTATGGGAGCTCAGGTGAATGGATATGGGAGCAAAGGTGAACGTTTATGGGACGAGAGAGGTGTGAAGCCTAAGTCGTTGAAATAAAGACATAAAATAGGAAGATTTTATCTAAGGCGTCTGATTGCGGGGATGTAAAGTGAACGTTTATGGGAGCAATGCTTTAGACGTCTGATAACAAAGGCAAAAAATGCCTATGGTGTATGTTTATGGGGCGTATAGGTGAATGCTTATGGGAGCACATCTAAGAGTCGCAAAAATAGAGGTTTTTTGTGACGTGCTTACCAAAATTGCTTCCCATTTTGTGGCTTCCTGAAGGCTCGAAGGTGAACAGATATGGGAGCACAAAAGCCCCCTAAAATCGAAGTGTTGAGGAAAGTTTGCATTTTTTAGAAAATGTGTAGAATGGTGAATGAATAAACGGTAAACTCATTCACCTATGGTCCAAGCAATCAAAAAAGACAGCAAAGACAAGCAGATACTCAAGAAGCACGTTGCTGCGATTCACATTGGTGCGAAGCTTTCGCTGCTTCAGAGGAAGCTCGTCAACGCGCTGCTCTACAACGCCTATGACAGTCTTCTCACGGCAAGAGAGCATCAAATCAGTGCGTCGGTGCTTTGTGAGATGATTGGCTTTGACAGTAACAACTCGGCCTATCTTAAGGCATCCTTGAAGGGGCTGATGGAAACGGTGGTCGAGTTTGATGTGCTGGAAGACGATGGGGAGCAGTCCTGGGAAGCGATGGTGCTCCTGCCCTATGCGAAGCTAAAGGGTGGAATCTGCACTTACCGCTATGAGCAGGCCTTAGCTGAAAAGCTGTATCACCCGGACGTTTACTCGAAGATCAATCTGAGTGTTTTGCGCGACATGAACAGCGCGCATGCTTTGGTGCTCTATGAAAACTGTTATCGTTATGTGGATATTGCCCACACGCCTTGGTGGGACGTAGACGTTTTCCGCAAGCTCATGTCCGTTGATCAGATGGTCAGCTACAAGCAGTTCAAGCTCCTTAACCGTGCGGTCATTCAGCCTGCAATGAAGGAAGTAAATGAGCTCTCAAATATACAGCTCGAGCTTGAGACGAAGCGTAAGGGACGGACAGTGACCGGTCTGCGCTTTGTCATCCGACCAAATCCGCAGCTATCCTTGGTGGGGATGGATACGGAAGACGACATCACACAAACACCTGCCTACAAGGCCCTTATGGCGGAAGGCATTTCTAAAATCCTCGCTCGGGCATGGGTGCTCGAGTACGATGAAGCTTATATTTTTGAAAAGCTCGACCTTGCCAGCAATCAGGCCACAAGCGGGAAAATCAGATCTTCAAAAGCAGGCTTCCTGAAGTCGGCCATTGAAGAGAATTATCATAACGAAAACGCTCAGAAGCAAAAGCGCCTTGAAGTAGTGCAGGCGGCAAAACGAGACCGTAATGAGCTTGAACAGCAACTAGAGGCCCTAAAGAAGGCTCAAAGGGATGCAGAGACGGCGTATCGCAAGTTCTGTGTCGACAGGATTGAAACAGCCTTCCAAGCCCTTTCCGAGGCAGAGAAAGACAGGGCTACGGCCGAGTTCCAGCAAGGGCTCGGCAGTCGCGTCTATGTTGACGCTTTCAAAAAGGGTGGATGGAAAGATCGCCTGAGCGCTGTGGAGATCCGAAGCTTTTGGGAGACCCGTGGGCTAGAGCTTCCCTCCCCCACTGACTGGGCACAAAAAAACGGCTCACAAGAGCCGGGTTTGCTAAAAGCTCAGATTTCAGATTTGGAAGTAGAACTGAGTAAACCTGTTATTTCGGTTTAACTAAAATAACAGGTTTAACTCAATCAATCGAAAATATCTGTTTCATTTCGTAGGATATGCTTGAGGTAGGTGGACTTCGGAACGAGGCCCGCCCTTTCTTCGAGCTTCGCAAGCTCTGCCTTGGTAAGCTTGATCGCAACAATCTCGGACTCTTTGTCTTCGGGTTTCTTAGCCTTCCGACCTACGGTTTTAGGAGCAAGAATCGATTTCGGTTCATTCGGTTGAACCGGTTCAACTTTTTTGAACAAAGAGAGGTCATTTTTCTTAGGCATAATGCTTCTCAAGGTAAGAAAGTAAGCTATCAAACTGCGCTGCCACATCTCGGTAGGCGTACCGAGCAAGGGCATCTTCTTCCATCATCTGACGGATGGACCGCTCTTGCTCAAAGATAGTGTCGAAGACACGCGAGAACTTGAGAGGCAATACCGGTATCCCCTGCCCTACCGCGTGATCAATCACTGCCTTAATATTTTTGGCGTCTTCGCTATCGGCCCAGTCTTTGAAAACTTCACCTTTGCGCTTCACGAGCTTTGTCGCAACGACCACGATATTCTTGTTATACGGCTGGAGCTCGCGAATGGTGTGAATTCCGCCATGGATGCACTTGAGCTCATTATAGATAGGCACCAACACCACATCAGACTGAGAAACTGCCGAAACAATACTGGGTCTTGCGTCTCGCGACATCAGACCAGCAAGGTCAAAAACCACATCAATGTCGTCTGGAAAATCTGGAAAATTCTCGTCGGGCTGAAGCGAAAAAAGCCGCTCCTCCGGGAGAATGGAATCCAAGAGGTTGTAGGGCTCATTAGTAGCCAAAGCGTACTCACGGTCGAGTGCGATGTTCGTGGCTATGGGAGTTTTCCCCGCCGAACCCTTCATGTTGTAGATAGTTATTTTCATAGAACCGATTGTACAGGTAAACTTAAATAACGCAAATAACTTGTTGTTTAAGTTATTTCGGTTTAACCTAAATAACTAATTTAACCGAGAAAGCCGGTTACAAGTTATTTTCAAAAATTTAGTGGGTTTCGAAATAACCAGTTAAACCGAAATAACAATAATTACTGAAATAACCTATTTAACCTTTTTATCTATGATTTTCTCGACATCCAAGCCGTGCTCTTCGATGTCCTGATTAATGTCCATGCGGCCATCAAAGATAGAAAGCACAAAAACGGTTTCGCTGCGGACAGCATAGTAGATGTTATACCGTTTTTGAAAGATCAGTCGGCGAATGCCGCGTGCTTCGTGGTGCAAGTGCCCGAGAAGGGGATTGCTGCTGAGATGCTCCACCATGAAGCGGTCGATATCATACTGAAAACCCTCGGCGTATTCCTGAGAATAGTCGAGGTGGTACTGGTATATCGGCCACAGGCTTTCGCTGGCAGTGTCGGTGATTACTACTCTCATGCCGCGCTGTTGCTACGGTCCTTGAAGCGGGCAAGACGTGCAGCTGTGCTGGCATCGCTGATCTCTTCAAAACGGCCATGCTCGAGATCCTCAAGGCCTTGGCTGAGTCCACGCTCGATGCGCAGCTTCGTCAGTTCTTCCCAGTCTTGGAACGACACGGTTACTGCCACAGGGCGGTTTTTCTTCGTGACGATCACTGGTTCGCGTTGCACGGCATCCAAATAGCGTCCGAATTCTTTGCTTGCGACCGAAGCGGTCATGGTTTTCATCGTCATCGACTTCCTGCTTAAGGGGTAATGTCCACATTATACGGATAATCCGGAAAACGCAAAGTTTTCCAAACTGACACGTTCCAGCAGATAGGGTATGGGTTAATCGACCCCGTCGATGAAGGTCTCAACAAAGCTTTTGATCTTCTCAATAACGCGGTCGGCAACGCTGCGGCGCTCGCGTAGGGCAGGGCGCTCTTGCATTATGCCGATCACATCATCGCGCATGGGGGTCTTTTCAGTGAAGAGATATGCCCCGATAACCTGCTCCAGCCCGTCCTGCTTGATGCCTTCCTCAGCGCTGAGG